>Ga0180007_10000470_pt1 | contig 68389 bp, 49 predicted proteins | sample MM_PC_MetaG_FD_121122 | JGI IMG/M metagenome (GOLD analysis project Ga0180007, IMG submission 121122) | Groundwater microbial communities from the Aspo Hard Rock Laboratory (HRL) deep subsurface site, Sweden - MM_PC_MetaG | ecosystem: Environmental > Aquatic > Deep subsurface > Groundwater... | reverse complement strand
CGAGGTTCAAAATGATATTTTCGGCTAAATTATCACGATATTTACTTGTTATTACTACAATTATAGTTGTTTCTATTGTTTTACCTTCTTTTTATTCAATGTTGTTTTATAACTCATATCCAGTTCCACGAGTTTATTTCAGTCCAGTTTCGAAAGATTTTTTATTTAATAAAGCTGGTGGAAAAGACGTATTAAGGTATGATAGAGAGGGTAAAATGTACACTCGTGAAGAGTTTGAGAGACTTACTCCATTTTTCAATTATAGACAGTTACTTTATCGCGAAGAAATGCCAGATTCATTAAATGGCGTTGAACTTGATATTCAAGACGTAAAATTGAACAATGTATTTTATGCTATTAAACCATACGATATATTTAGATATACAATTATGCTTAATCCATTAATCGAATCAGCACCAGGGAGGCCTGATTTACAAATGCCTCACGAGTTTTTCCGAATTGCGGAGAAAATGGAATTTATTAACTGTAGTACCAATGAAGTTGAAGCAGAATTGAGCAATCTTTTTAATAATGCTCTTATTGAAAATGGCTTTGCTTTTCCTGCAAAAAATGTTTTTGGAAATCCATCTACAAGAAAGCCATTTGATGAAGGCTACTTAGTTGTTGATAACAGTGATAAACTATTTCACATAAAAAGAATTGAAAACAAACCATTTGTTCGAAAAGTTGAAATTCCAGAAGGCATTAAAATAGATTATATTCATTTAAGAGAGTCCAACTTAAAAGAGCAATATGCTCTTTTTATAACTGATGATAACAAAATATTTATTATCTCTTACGATAACTATAGAATAATTGAAGTCCCATCCGAGGGATATGATAGAAAAGAAATGCAATTAGTAATTAAAGGCAATATGTTCTATCGTGAAATTGGATTTGTTTCTGACAAAAAAGTTAAAACCATTGTTACTGATAGGAACTACAAAGTTATTGATACTTATGAAGAAACATTAAAAACTAACGAAGATTACTTAGTTGGTGATGTTTCCAATTATTTGTTTCCATTCAAACTTTCGTTAACAAGTTCGGATAATTTGTATGTGGATTTCTATTCCGAAATTTCTGATTTAAGGTTTTTAATAGTAAGCAGCCTTTTAGCTATTTTTTACTTCATTTTAAGTAGAAAACGAGATAATAAGTTTCAGTTATTAGATGCAATTATTATTCTTATAACAGGCATTTATGGATTAATTGCAGTTGTTTTAATAAAACATGAAAGCTAATTTGCAAACACAAACTTCTCAATTATGATTAAAATTAGTTAGTCTTTTGTGCATTAAAAGACTAACTAATTTAATTTCTTATTAACAATAAACACAAATTTATTTTAAAGCAGCATTTTATCTTAAAAACAAATAAATAAAAACAATTTTAGTAGCCAAAAAAAAACTTAAATTTCACATTTATATATTTCAAAAAAAATAAAAAATAATTGAAGCAATTTATAACTCGAAGTAAATAAGAATTTTATTTTTATTAATCATTTCATAACTTGCATAAACTTTTTAAAAATTATTCCTTTTTGTTATTGGGAGGTACTATGAGGAAAAATTTATACGTTCTAATTATTCTTTTTCTAACCATTTCTGTGTCAAACTTTGCCGCTGATTATGATTTTGCCACAACTGGTAAAATAGCTGGTAGGGTTGTTGATGCTACAGGAGAAGCAATTCCGTTTGTAAATATTATTGTAATAGGAACAAACTATGGAGCAGCTTCAAACATTGATGGTTATTTTTCAATTATTAATATCCCACCAGGTACTTATCAAATAAAAGCATCTGCAATAGGATATAATTCAACTGTTGTTCAAAATGTACGTGTTTCTATTGATTTAACTACGAATATTGATATGACACTTACAGAAACTTCAATCTCTTTAAGTGAAGACGTTGTTGTTATTGCATCAAAGCCTATGATTCAAAGAGATTTGACTGCATCTACTTCTGTTGTTGGCGATGACATGATTAAAGAATTACCAGTTACTGATTTAGGAGATATATTATCCCTTCAAGCTGGAATTGTAGTTTCACCTGGTGGTGGTATTCATGTTAGAGGTGGACGAAGTGGACAAGTTGCATATCAAATTGATGGTGTTCCTGTTACGGATTCTTACGATGGAAGCAGTGTTGTTGAAGTTAACCAGAATGCTGTTAAGGAAATGCAAATAATAAGTGGCGCATTTAATGCAGAATATGGACAAGCACTATCCGGTGTTATCAACTTAGTTACAAAAGATGGTTCAAATAAATATAGTGGCAACATACAGGCATATAGTGGTGATTATATTTCAAACAGAACAGATGTATTTTGGAATATTGATGAAATATCACCTTTCACTGTTGCCAATATTGAAGCTAGTTTAAGTGGTCCAATAATTAAGGATAAGCTTTTCTTTTATGCTAATGTTAGATATTACCAAAACTTGGGTTATTTATATGGTAGAGACCAATTTAAAGTTACTGATTTTGCAGTTGAGGCCCCAAATTCTGGTGGATCAGATTATTTGTTTATTGGTACAGATGGAGAGAATTATTTTCTATTGGACCCAGCAATAACTGATGAATATGTCTCTTTAAATCCATTCAAAAAATATTTTGGACAAGGGAAACTTACATATAGATTAGCTGATGGGATGAAAATTAGTTATAATTTTATTGGTGACCAACAACGTTACAAAAATACTGATGATCATTTAAATGATATGAAACTTACACCAAGTAACAGTCTACAAAGATTCCAAAATTCTTATTCACATATTCTTAGTTTGAACCATGCTATATCTAATAGCAGTTTTTATACTTTAAATGCTAGCTACTATACTAAGGAATATCATCATTATTTATTTGAAAATATTTATACTGGTGACCCTAATCAACCAACTGAATATGTTGACAATACATTTCACTTTACTCCAGCATATAGTTATGCGGTTGGTGGTACAACAAAAAATAGATTTGAAAGAAGCACAAAAGCTTTTCTTGGAAAGTTCGATTGGGTTTCACAATTAACTCAAGAACTTAATTTGCAGGTTGGTGCTGAATATAAGAGACAAGAATTATATTATCACGATATTAATCTTGTTGACATGTTAGATGAAAACGGACAAAAAACTAACCCTTATAATGTTGAAATCCCACCATTATCTTCTGTTGATAATAACGAATATCTTCACAATCCTATTGAAATGGCTGGCTATGCACAAATTAAAGTTGAAGCTTTTAATATGATTATTAATGCTGGTTTGCGATTTGACATGTTTAATCCTGATGGCGTTGTACTTGCCGATCCAAGAGATCCAAACTATAAAAATCCTTTAAAACCAAGCAATAAATTTTATGATGAAAATGGAAATGGTGTTCAAGATAATGGTGAAGCGTCAAAATCTGATGCTGAAAGATTAGCTTATTGGTACAAAAATGCTTCAATTAAAACTCAACTTTCACCAAGAATTGGTATTGCATTTCCAATTACTGATCAGGGGGTTATTCACTTTTCTTATGGGCACTTTTTCCAATTACCAAGATATGAATACCTCTATTCAAATCCAGAATTTGAACTTGGTGTTGGCTCTGGTAACTCAGCACTATTTGGTAATGCTGATTTAAAACCACAGAGTACAGTAAAAGGTGAAATTGGTCTTCAACAGCAAATAGGAGAATTTTCTGCTGTTGATGTAACTGTTTTCTTCGAAGATTTTAGAGATTTAACAGGAACACAATCTGACGAAGTACTTGTATTTGGTGGAGCTCAAAGTTATAGCCGTTATGCAAATTCCGATTTCGGTTTTTCAAAAGGCTTTGTATTAAAATATTCACAAAGAATAAGCGGTGGCTTAGCTCTTAATTTAGATTACACGTTTTCTGAAACTAAAGGAAATGCTTCTAATCCAGCTGATGCTCGTAATGCAGTGCTTGGTGGAGCTTTGCCTGAAACAATTATTGCTCCTTTAGATTGGAATCAAACACACACTGTTAATGTTTCAGTTGCATATTCCAAATCGCAAGATTGGGGTTTTTCTATTATATCTAACTTCTTTACAGGACAGCCATACACTCCAGCAGTAAATAAATTTACTAGAGTTACTCAAAATGCATATCCTAGAAATAGTGCAGTAAAACCAACAAATTTTAATATTGATTTGCGTCTCTATAAAGATTTTCCACTTGGTCAAGATTATATTTCAATCTTTGCACGTGTAATGAACCTACTTGATTGGGATAATCCTACTAACGTTAATACAGATACTGGTGATCCATATTATACTATATCAAAAACAGAAGCTGAAAGAATAAATCCTAATATGTATTATAATACACTAGATGAGAATTTTATTGATCCAACTCGCTTTTCGCAACCAAGAAGAGTTGAAGTTGGTTTATCTTATAACTTTTAAAAATTTTCGGGTATAAAAATGATGATAAAAATATTAAAGATATTTATTGTGCTTTCTCTTCTTCTTTCCTTGCAAATTGTTGCAGAAGAAAGAGGGGATGCTACTCTTAGAAAAATTGGATTTCACACTGGAAACAGAGTTGGAATATCTTTTTACAATGATGGAGCAATTACTGGTTTTCGCCAAGGTGTTGATATTAGAGGCGAATGGCCGCTTGGCTCTGGTGAAAATTACATTGGAGATGTTACACCATTAATTGGAGTTGAGTTCACTAACACAAATGGTAAAACATTGCAATCTGTTACTATTTCTCGTGGACCTAGATCACACCAGGGTGAAGAAAGACATCCAACCCAAGGGTATTTTTGGGGATTTGATCCTCTTCCTGGTTTTCTAAATCCAAACGGTGAATCTGTTGCAATGAGTCATTTGCAAAATTCTTGGCCAATTGGCGGTTGGGGTGATCCAGGCGGTTTTCCAGAAGTTACAAATTACGTTGATAAAGATGGAAATACAGAATGGTGGGGATATTTTGGTCGTGGAATTATGCAAGCAGATCAAGAAAGCTTTTTTGTTGCTGATGATCAAAACGATGATGAGTTTAATGGAGTGAACTCTGCAGGTGAAGCTACTCTGTGGATTCCTGATAACACTGATTTAACACGCCATGGAATGGGTTTGCAATACATACAACGTGGTTTCCAATGGGCTAGTTTCTTAGCTGAAGATGTAGTCTTCTGGTTGATGGATATTCAAAACATAGGAACTGCAAATTATAGACGAGCAGATTTTGGAACTGTTGTTGGAACACTTGCTGGTGGTGATGGCGATAGCGGTGACGATGTTGGCTCTTTTGATGTTGAAAAGTCAATCACTTATTCTTGGGACAATGATAATATTGGTAATAAAGGGCAAGAAGTTGGTTATGTTGGTTACGCTTATTTAGAATCTCCAGGTAATCCATTTGATGGAATTGATAACGATGGTGATTCGGAAAATGATGCTTCCCCAAGTTTTAAACCTGGTGATGGTGGTGGTCATAAAGATGGATCAGGTTCCGAGGATTTTTTAGCGAAAAATTACTCTGCTGGAGATGTAGTTATTTTGATTGATAAAACAACTTATGAAAGAACTAAATATATTTTAGGTACCCTTCCAGATACAGTTTATTCCCTTGGGCAAATGATTGTTGTTCAAAATGGTGTTCCTTTAAGAGAAGGTCATATTGCAAGTTACGCGAATGGAACAATTTCTATCCCTGATATCAGTGCTTCTGATGGATATGATAATGATTTAGATGGATTGATAGATGAAAATGAAGCTATTCATATATCCGCGAGGTTTATTAAATTTCAAGATCCAGTTAAATACATTAATTATTTTACTGGTGAAGGTCTTTCTGATTTGCTTATTGATGAAAGAAGAGACAATGACATTGACGAAGATGGAGACTGGGCAATGGATTCGGATGATTTAGGACAAGATGGCTTAGGTCCTGATGATGAAAATTATCCAGGAAAAGACCTTGGTGAAGGTGATGGAGTTCCCACACAAGGTGAACCTAACTTTGGAAGAACCGATCCTGATGAATCTGATCAAATTGGTTTAACGGCTTTTAATTTCTTTGCTCAAGCAGCATCACCAGATATGTCTAACGATTCTCTTCTATGGATTAGAATGACACCTGGACGCTTTGACGTTATACCTCCAGTTCCCCAAGATGGTGATTTCATTTATGCATCTGGATATTTTCCATTATTATCTCAAAAAATTGAACGTTTTTCCGAAGCACTTTTATTTGGTGAGGATTTAAAGGATATTCAAAGTAATCAAAAAATTGTACAACAGATTTACAATTCTGGTTACAAATTTCCACAACCACCAAGAAAGCCAAAAATTACTATTACACAAGATGATGGAAAAGTTGTTATTTATTGGAATAACGGTCCAACTGAACGTTCAAAAGATTTTATTACTAAAAAATACGATTTCCAAGGTTATAAAATATACAGAACAACAGATGCTGGTTTCCGCGATGCACGCTCAATTACTAACGCTTTTGGAGTTCTAGCATTTGATAAACCAATTGTGCAATACGATTTAGCTGATTCAATAAGTGGTTTCTACTATCCAACTGCTGGAATGCTTGAACAAATTGGCGGAACAACTTATTATCTTGGTGATAATACGGGAGTTGTAAATAGATTTATTGATTCAACTGTAACTCCTGGTATTACTTACTATTATGCTGTATGTGCTTACGATGCGGGAGACGCGGAATTAGCAATATTTCCATCTGAAAATTCTAAGTTTATTTTTAGAGAAGCCTCTGGAAATGTTCTTACAGATGATAATACGGGTTATATTACTCCTGGCAGAAGACCAACCGGTTATGAAAAAGCTAATTTGTTAAAATTTGAGAAAAATGATACATATAAAGCTACTGGTGATATAATTGTTGAAATGGTTGATGATGCTGCAATTAACGACAATTATTCTTATCAATTAACATTTAGAGATACAGCACTTCAAGGATATACCCAAGACTATACTCTTATTGATTTACAAACACCAGATACTGTTTATTTCCCTTTATCAAACAGTACAGTAATTGTAAATCCTATGGACTCAATTCTTGTTCCAACTGGTTCAGATACAATTTATGTTAATGGAAAACAAAAGACTATAGATACAGATTATTATACTGCAGTTTTTGATACTTTAGTTAATAAGGACACTACTTTTATTGGAAATACTAAAATAGTTCAAGGTTTTAGATTACAAATTTATAATGACAGTATTATTAAGGAAGATACAGCTCGTTCTGGATTTGTTGATATTAGTGGACTTAAAGAAGTAAATCATACATTCCAGCCGTTTGTAAATTCTGATAAACCAGCTGATAATGGAATTAGAATTGCAGACGATTATGAAATACAGTTCTTCGATACTACTTTCGTAAATATGTCTGCTGCTGATACAATTGGTAAAAAAATGCCACCATTTTATACAATAATTCCTGCACAGAAAACTAATCTTAAAGTTTGGAATAAAACTAATGGAAAAGAAATTGCTTTTGTTTATTTGAAAACTGGCACAATTACTACTACACATAGTATTTGGTTTAAAGAAAATATTTCTGGAAAATACGTTAGAACATGGCGTGTTAATATTAATTATTTAGAACCAAAAACTCCTTTAGAGACAACTGGTAAGTTAATAATTAATACAGAAAAACCATTCAGCAGAGCCGATGTTGTAACATTTACTGTAAAAGGTCCTGGAATGGATGTTTCCGGAAATTCTATGAATCTTGACTTAATAAAAGTTGTTCCAAATCCTTATGTTGTTACTCATAGTGGTGAAGCTGCACTTTTAAGCAGCCAAACAAGTGGACGTGGAGAAAGAGAAATTAGGTTTACTCGAGTTCCTCCTGGTTCAAAAATATCAATCTTTACTGTTCGTGGAGACAAAATTAAAACACTCCATCAAGATAATTTATTTTTAGGTGATGTTTATTGGAACTTAAGAACAGAAGAAAATCTTGATGCTGCTTATGGCGTTTATATTTTTGTGGTTGAAACAGAAAATGGTGAAACAAAAATCGGCAAATTTGCCTTGTTAAAGTAACGGAGTGAAATGATGAAAAAAATAATATTAATCATATTGATGACTTTATCGGTGAGTTTGTTTGGGCAATCTAAAACTGGCTCAACAGCTACACCGTTTTTAAATATTGGTATTGGGCCTCGCTCAATTGCCATGGGTGGCGCCTTTGTAGCAACGGCTAATGATGTAAGCTCACTATACTGGAACCCTGCTGGAGCAGCGAGAATGAATAAAAGCGGTGCATTATTTACTCATTCAAAATGGTTTGCCGATATTGCATATAATTGGGCTGGTGCTGTAATAAATATGGATGATGCTGGGGTGCTTGGTGTTTCTGTCACAAATTTAGACTATGGTGATATGGAAATTACAACTTTAGCTGAATCTGAAGGTACTGGCGGTACTTTTACTGCAAACGACTTAGCTATTGCTCTTACGTATTCTAAAAATCTAACTGATAGATTTTCAATTGGTGGAACCGTAAAATATATTTCACAAAATATATGGAACAGTTCAGCATCAGCTTTTGCTGTTGATCTTGGAGTTTTATTCCGTTCGGATATTTATGGATTGCGTATTGGTGCTACCATCACAAATCTTGGTGGCGATATGCAAATTTCTGGAAGTGATTTGAATGTTCAACACGATATTGACCCAACACAATATGGAAATAATGATCAGATACTTGCCACATTAAACACTGATAAATGGCCGCTTCCATTAACATTCAAAATAGGTGTTGCTATGGATATTTTAGATATGGAAGATCATAAATTAACATTTGCTTTAGATGCTCTTCATCCAAGTGATAATAAAGAATCTATAAATGTTGGTGCAGAATATCTAGTTTTTGATATGATTGCACTCAGAGGAGGTTACAAATCACTACTACTCGAAAACTCAGAAGAAGGTTTAACTCTTGGTTTTGGTTTGAAGTATAATTTTTCACCTCAGCTAACCTTATTTGTTGATTATGCCTACCAGCAGTTTGGTATACTGAAAGATGCCCAGCATTTTTCAGTTGGCGTTAATTTTTAATTCACAAAAACCCACGAAAAATTTCTCGTGGGTTTTTTGTTTTTAGTCAATTTAATTAAAAAAATATTTTGGAGTTCAAAAGAAAATATCTTAACTTTAAGGTATAAATTAGGTTCTTAGTATTATTCTAATAACATAGGATATCCCATTAAAAAATTAATTTTCATATTACTATTAGCTTCTCAATTATTCGCTCAAGCAACAGCACCAAAGCGGGAAATGAGAGCTGCGTGGCTATCTACAGTCCGCAATATCGATTGGCCTACAAGCTCATTAAATTCTACTGAAAAAAACATTTCAGATTTAATTCGTATTATTGATTATTTAAAAGATGCCAATCTTAACACAGTTATTATGCAAGTAAGACCCGCAAGCGATGCAATGTATGCATCTAATATTGAACCTTGGTCTTCATGGTTAACTGGTAAACAAGGCAAAGCCCCATCTCCATTTTATGATCCATTAAAAATTGCTATTGAAGAATCACATAAACGTGGAATGGAATTGCACGCTTGGTTAAATCCTTATAGAGTTAGATTAGCAAGTTATAACTTAAATTTGGATGAAAAAAATGTTGCAGTTCAACATCCAGATTGGGTGTTAAATATAAATGGCGATGAAATATTAAATCCAGGTATTCCAGAAGTTAGACAACATATTGTAAATGTAATAACAGATATTATTACAAGATATGATGTGGACGCTATTCACTTTGATGATTACTTTTATCTTGAAGGAATTACAAATCAAGATGCTCAAACTTTTGCAACATATCCAAATGGTTATACTAATTTAGGCGATTGGCGAAGAAATAATGTTAATGAATTATTACGAATGATTTATGCACAAATTCAAGCAATTAATCCAAGAGTAAAATTTGGTCAAAGCCCTCCTGGAATTTGGAAAAGTGGCATACCTGAAGGAACTTATGGATGGAATGTTTATAACTCAATTTATTGTGACGCTGTAACTTGGTTTAACGAGCAAATTATTGATTACCTTGCGCCACAACTTTATTGGTCCTTTGGTGGAGGCCAAGATTATGGTAAATTAGCTCCTTGGTGGGCAAGTGTTAGCAACGACAGACATGTATATCCTGGTTTAGCCTATTATAGAGTTGGTGAAGCCACTTTTGATAAAACCCAAATTGGCAAAATGATTTCGTATAATCGAACAAATAATGATATTCAAGGTGAAGTTTATTTTACTGCAAATAATTTTAACGAAAATAGAAGTGGTGTAACCGATACTTTAAAAAATAATTATTATAAATATCCTGCACTTGTTCCTACAATGGATTGGAAAGATACTCAAGCACCTAATAATCCAACTAGTTTAAGATTTGATAGAGTTAGTGGAATTGGAACAACTGCATTAACATGGGATATTCCTAGTGGTGAAGATATTAAGTTCTATGTTTTATATCGTTCATTAAATCCAAATTTTGATTCACTAAATACTACTGATCCTCAAAATATATTTAAGATTACTTCTAAGAATTTTGTTCAAATTGATAATAAATTTCCAACCGATAATGCCTTTTATTTTGTTACAGCCCTTGATTGGAATAATAATGAAAGTGGAGTGAGCAATAAATTTGAATATCAGCCAGCATTAGTTTTACCTGATACACCAAATTTAATATTACCTCTAAATGCTCATGCCAATGTTAAGGATACATTAAATTTAGTATGGAATTATGCTAAGAATGCTAATTCATATTCTCTAAGAGTAGCTACTGATGCTGCATTTGCAAATATTGTTATTTCAGAATCATCAATTATTGATACAACATTTCAAATTACAGGATTGACTGGTGAAACAGAATTTTATTGGAGCGTGAAAGCAGAAAATCTTGCAGGAAGTAGTGATTATGCAGCTAGTTATTCTTTTACAACCGGATATCCTTCTGCGCCAACATTACTTACTCCATTATTCCAAGAACTAAATGTTATCTTAGATCCAGTTTTTATTTGGAATAGTAATCCAAGTGTTACTTCATATCACATTCAAATTTCTGAAGGTCTTGGAATTGTAACCGCTCAAATAGTTCTTGATACAGTAATGACTGATACATCTGTACAATTAACAAATTTAAAACCTGGAACTTTTTATTCTTGGCGAGTTAATGCTGTAAATCAATACGGCACAAGTCTTTGGTCTCTAGTATTTCAGTTAAAAACTATGGTAATACTTCCAGATGTTCCAATATTGCTAGCGCCAATTAATGATTTGAATACTGCAGGTGAAACAGTCACATTTGTATGGAATAGTGCAGAATATGCAAATACATACAAAATTCAAGTTTCCAAAGTTGAATCATTTTCATCCAGAATATACGATAATGATAATTTGGTAGATACAACAATTACTTTTAGTGGTTTTGAAGGCGCAACTAATTATTACTGGCGTGTAAGAGCTAATAATAATGGTGGAAGTAGTGCGTTTTCTCAATCGTTTAAATTCTCAACTGGATTTCCAGTTATGCCTAGCTTGGTTTATCCTGGCTATCAAGAAATAAATAAAGAACTTGATCCAATATTTAAATGGACAAAATCAGATTTGGCAACTGAATACAAAGTTCAATTGTCAGCTGGTTTGAGTTTGAATATGAGTAAACTTTTAATTGATTCAGTTGTTGTTGATACTAGTTTATATTTTAATAGGTTAAGCGTAAACACTTACTATTCGTGGCGTGTAATGGCTCTTAATGATGTTGGCGAAAGTAATTGGACAGGATTATTCCAATTTAAAACTGCGGCTGATTCTATTCTTGCAGTTGAAGAAAGTGAATTAGAAATTCCTGTAGAATATTCTTTGGAACAGAATTATCCAAATCCGTTTAATCCATCAACAACAATTAGCTTTGCTTTACCAGAAGCTGGAATGACTAGTTTAACTGTTTATAATATAATAGGTCAAGAAATTGCTGTGCTAGTTTCTGATTATTTGGAAGCTGGTGTTTACAAAGTGAATTTCGATGCTAATTCTGTAAATAAACGACTTACTAGTGGATTATATTTATATAGATTGGAATCAAAGGATTTTACATATATTAAAAAAATGCTTTTAATTAAGTAATATTTCTGTTTTATACAAAATAAAATATTACTTTACTATAAGAAATTATAACAAATCTAATAACTAAAAATAACTGTTAACGTAGAGGAAATTACATGAAAAAATTTCTACTATTAGCTTTCATTTTATTACTTACTAATTCAATAATATTTGCTCAATCAGGCAAAATATCTGGAACAATTTCAGATGCTACTACTGGCGAGGCTTTAATTGGTGTAAATATTATTGTTGAAGGAACTTCTTTAGGTGCCGCCACAGATGTGGATGGTTTTTATGTTATCCTAAATGTTTCTCCTGGTACGTATAACTTAAAAGCTTCGTACATTGGTTTTGCACCACAAACAATCACAAATTTGCGTGTAAATATTGGTCAAACTAGTGAAGCAAATTTTAAACTAAGCGATCAATCAATTCAAACTGATGTTGTGGTTGTTGTTGCAACAACTCCAGTAGTTCAAAGAGACGTTGCTTCCAGTGGCGCCAACTTAAATGCCGAAGAAATTAAAAACTTGCCTGTTGTAAACATTGCAAGTGTTGTTGGTCTTCAAGCTGGTGTTGATGGTGGAACGATTAGGGGCGGCTCCGGCGACGAAGTTGTTTATGAAGTAAACGGTATCTCAATGAGAGATGGACGTGACAACTCTTCATATAATAATTTAAGTATGACTGCTATTAAGCAAATTCGTGTGCAATCAGGTGGTTTTACCGCTGATGTTGGTGATGTTCGCTCTGGTTTAATTGAAGTTGTTACCAAAGAAGGCGATAAACATAAATACACAGTTAGTTTCCAAGGACAATATCGTCCAGCTTCTAATAAGCATTTTGGACAATCTGTAAATGATCCAAACTCATATTATATTCGTCCATTTGTTGATGATGATGTTGCTTGGACAGGTACAAATAATGGAGCGTGGGATAAATATATGCAAAGACAATATCCAGAGTTTGAAGGATGGAATGCATTTGCTGAAGGAACACTCCAAAATGATGACCCGACTGATGACTTAACTCCCGAAGCTGCTCAAAGATTATTCTTATGGCAACACAGAAGAACTTTTGATATAACTGAGCCTGATTATGATTTTGACATGTCTATTAGTGGTCCAGTGCCAGTAATTAGTAAATATTTAGGTAGTTTAAGATTCCTATCAAGTTTTAAACAAAATAGAACAATGCTTTTAGTTCCACTTTCTACTCCTGATTATAAAGACTATAATGCTTCCTTAAAATTGACTTCTGATTTATCAAAAGGAATAAAATTATTGGTTGAAGGTTTTTATGGGGAACAAGCGGGAACTGCAACTAGCACAAGTGGTGCAACATATGGAAGCCTACCTACCGATCCAGGGATGTTTCAAAATGATTGGTATCTTGCTGATAGAGTTGATTATGGAAGTTATACAGATGCAGTACTTTTCTCAGATGCATACTTTACACCTTCAACCATTAAGCGTTCAAGCTTTGCTGCTAAATTGACTCATGCTATTAGTTCAACAACATATTATGATTTAATATTTAGTAATTTTAACTCCGATTATATTACACAACCTGGACGTGCAAGAGACCTTACTGAAAAATATCTTTTCGGAAATAATTATTATGTGGATGAAGCTCCTTTTGGCTATTATCAAGGTGCTTCAGATGTTTGGAATGGTGGTAGTATTTTAATGGGTTCAATTTACAGTCAAGGTAGAGATTGGAGTAAAACTTCAGTTTATAATTTAAAGTTTGATTTTGTATCCCAGTTAGATAAATTTAATGAGATTAAGACAGGATTCTTATTTAGAATTAATGATTACAATACTCATTATGGATTGAGATCTGAACTTTACAGCACAAATAATAGAGATTATCAATGGGATAATCAACCTCTGTTGTTTGCTGCTTATGTGCAAGATAAATTAGAATTTGAAGCTATGGTTGCTACAATTGGTGTTCGAGTTGAATACTCTGACCCAAATACGGAATGGTATGATTATTCACCTTTTGATAAAGGATTTTCTGCTTCCAATTCTGATTATCGAGATGATTTAATAGCAAAGAAAAAAGTTGATTCTCAAATAATTTTTATGCCTCGTTTGGGAATTGCTTTTCCAATTACTGAAAACAGTAAATTGTTTTTAAACTATGGTCATTATCAAACACTACCAACACCTAATAATTTGTATTTACAAGTAGAAGATACTTTTGGGCAAATTAAATCAATGGCTAATCCTTATGCGTCTTATGAAAAAACAATTACTTACGAAGTTGGTTATGAGCATAATTTGTTAGATCAATATTTATTAAGAATAACTGGTTATTATAAAGACATAACTAATCAATCAGATGATATCTTATATCAAAGCAGCGATGCAACTGTAAGCTATAATAAAACAGAACCTGTTGAATACAGAGATATTAGAGGATTTGAAATTCAGATAAATAAAAACCGTGGTGATTGGTTTACAGGTTTTATTAATTATAATTATATGGCTACCTCACTTGGTAAGTTCGGATGGGGAAAATATTTTGAATCACCTGTTGATACAAAGACCTATATAGATAATGAGGGACAAAGTTGGTTTGAACAAACCAAACCAATTCCACGACCTATTGCAAGAATTAATGTTGATTTTTTCACTCCAAGTGGAATGGGGCATTTACTTAGTGATTGGAGGTTAAATGTATTATCAACTTGGAAATCTGGTGAATATGCATCATGGAATGGCGGATTAGGTATAAATGCTGAATCAAGATATAATCTTCACTGGTTAGATTATTACAACACTGATATCAGAATATCAAAAACATTGGATTTTGGTAACTTTGATATTCAACTGTATGTTCAAATTTACAATGTATTTAATGCAAAACGATTATCATCAACAGGATTTTCTCACGGAGATTACGATTTTGATAATTATTTGAAATCACTTCATCTATCCAAAAATGTTGGTGACAAACTTACAACATATAACAATATTCCGGGAGAAGATAGACCTGGTGATTATAGAGAAGATGATGTGTCTTTTGTTCCTATTGAAGCTGTTGGAAATATAAATAATATTGAAGCACCTACAATTGGTCAAATCTATTATGATGCAAATACCGAAAGATATTATGAATATTCCAATACAGAAGGGTGGGATAGAGTTGATGATAGTAAGATGCAAAAAATACTCAAAGACAAAGCATACATTGATATGCCTAACTTCGGATTCTTTTCATTCTTGAATCCAAGAAATATTTTCTTTGGACTTAAATTTAATTTAGAGCTTTAATAAGGTAATTTAAAGGGACTAATATGAAAAATAATATTATCAAAATGTTTTTAATACTTTTATCTGTCATTATTATAATACCGCTGAATAATAATAATGGACAAGGTTTAGGAAAAGTTGAAAAGTGGCTAAATGTTGGTTCTTTTCATAACTGGTATTCAAGTATTGGTGGTGAAAGAGAAGAGGATCATCCAGCAGCTCCTAAATATATACAATTATGGGGATGGCAATGGCCTGCTTTTTATACAAGACAAGACCAGCAAGCAGCTAAAGGATTATGGATTGGTACAAGAAATTACACTGACCCACAAGCAAATAATACAAAATTCGATTACAAAGTGGTACACTGTGGTCCACGACCACAAACTGGTGGGGAAAGTGAATTTTTTCCAATTGAATTCAAACACTACGCTAAATTTAAGCCAACTGAAGTTCGTGTTGATGATGCACTAACTGGTTATCCTGGTCAAGAAGTTAATATTGATATTATTGATCCAAATTTAATTTCAGATCAGATGATTTATAATTACGTTAATACCCAAATTGGTATGAGTATGAAACGTAAAATATATCAATTCAGTAATCCGTATTACGATAATTTCCATGTAATTGAATATACTTTTATTAATACCGGAAATATTGATGCTGATGAGGAAATTGAAAGAACAAGCGGTGACTTGGAAGATGTCTACTTTTATTTCCAAAATAGAATGGGATTTGTTCAAGAAACAAATTACTTATTTGGTTCTGAAACCCAATATGGTGCTAATACATTAAATAATGAAGTTGGACCTTATGCAGCTGGTGGTAATGAAGATTTACGTTACTCTTATGCGTGGCACGGATACTGGAGTGGATTTAAGGGTGGTTACAATAATGTTGGTGGTCCTATTTGGCATCCAGGTACTTCTGGTAGCACCCAGCGTATTAATGATGCAGATACAGTTGGACGTTTGGGATGCGCACAATTTGCTGGCACTTTAACTCTTTTTGCTCAAAATGGAATTGACCCAACTATTGACGACCCATTGCAGCCCTCAACTACAGGTTATGAATCTTCTGATGCTGACTTAAATTATAACTCAGATGTTTTTGATGGTGGGCAAATGCAAAAAAGATATGCGTGGATGGTAAAAGGTCATCCTGCTCAAAGTCATGCTGATTGGATTACTGGTGGTGATTATGTTAATTCTACAACGATTGGTGGAGATAAATCTGCAAATACTGCAGGTTATTCTTATGTAAACGGTTATGGACCGTACCAAGTAGCTTATGGTGATAGTGTTAAATTAATACTTGTTGAAGGTTCTTCTGGTTTAAGTAGAGATGAATCAATCAGAATTGGTAAACAATTTATGAAAGGTCAGATTAGTGTTGCTGATAAAAATATAGCAGTACTCGGCGGCCAAGATTCACTTAAAGTTTCTTTTGAAAGAGCTATGGATGCATACAAAAATGGCTGGAATATTCCTCAAGCACCGTACCCTCCAAAATCTTTTTATGTAAACTCTCGCGGTGGGAAAATTGATTTAGAATGGACAACTTATGATGAAGGTCCTGTAGTTAACGGGTTTGAAATTTATAGAAATACTCTTCTTCCAGTTGAGGGATATGCGAGTAACGAATGGTTTTCGAAATATGAAAAACTTATCTATGAAATAAATGGAAGCGATACTAATTATGTCTTCCCTGCAGATTTAAGAGCGTTTGCCGATACAACATCACGTCAAGATATTGCATATTATTATTATATCGTTTCTATAGGTGATGATGTTGCTAGCAATTCAACCTTAAATATTCCGGCATATACTCTTAAAAGCAACAGAGCCTATACTCAATCTTATTTTCCGGCATACAAAAATAGGCCAGGATTACCAGATATTACAAGTAAAGTAAGAGCTTATCCTAATCCTTATATTATCGCCGCATCCGATAATTGGATGTTCGGAAGTAATAGTGCTGAAAGAAACAGAATATTTTTCGATAACCTCTCTGGTTTATGTACAATTGATATTTATACTGAATTGGGTGAGCTTATAAGAAAAATTGAGCATACAAATGGTGGTGGGTCTCATCATTGGGATTTAAGAACTTCATCAAACCAACTTATTGTTAGTGGAATCTATATTGCCGTTATAACAGATAGTAAGACTGGAAACAGAGAAATTGTAAAATTCTCAATAATTAGATAAAAATTATAATAGGTACTTAAATGAATAATAAATTAAAAATTATATTGTCTGTTATAATGATATTTTTTGTAGCAGAAATTAATTTAGCACAAGTAAAGCTTGCTCAAAGTGGAATGAAGTTTTTGAGTGTTAGTAGTGATGCAAGAGCGTCATCTTTAGGAGAAGCCGTCACATCTGTTGAAGGTAATTCCTCATCAATGTTTTACAATCCGGCTGCGATGTCTCGTCAATCAAATGAAATTGATGTTACATTTTCCAATACACAATGGTTTGCAGACATTAAGCATATAAATGCGGCTATAAGTTATGCTCCTAGTAATGGATTGTATGGAGTTTTTGGGGCATCAGTTCAAAGTGTTGATTATGGATTATTTCATAATACAATTATTGGACCTGACGGTGGTGCATTAGATATTGGAACATATTCTCCAACTGCTCTAGCTATAGGCATAGGCTATGCAAGAGCTCTATCAGATAAATTTTCAGTTGGTGGAAATGTTAGATATGTTTATCAAAACATTGGTGAAGGTTTTGTTATTGGTGGAACTGAAGCAAATTATAAAACTACTAAAATTGATTTGGATGTGTACGCTTTTGATTTTGGCGTGTTATATAAGACTGGTTATAAAAGTCTAAACTTTGGTATGTCTATAAGAAATTTCTCGCAAGAAATTATGTATTATGAAGAAAATTTCCAATTACCACTTTCTTTTAGATTAGGACTATCAATGAATCTATTGGATATTTATAGTGTTGACCCTAGCAATCATTCGTTTTTATTCTCAGTTGATGCAGAACACCCACGAGACAATAAAGAGATGTTGCACATTGGCGGTGAATATAGATTTATGAGAATTCTTTCTTTAAGAATTGGTTATGTAACTCCAGAAACAACTCTTGCTGGAATGAATTATGGCATAGGTGTAAATTATGAATTAATAGGAATTAACTTTGGATTTGATTACTCTTACACAGAGTTTGGTGATTTTGACCCAATCCACAGAATGTCAGTCAAATTGTCATTTTAATAATTTTAAAAATAGTTCCATCTGTAAAAAATATGAGGTTATAATCAGATGAAAAATAGAAAAATAGTTTTGTCAAAAATATTTATGCTAATAATATTAGCAATTATGGTTTTTAGCTGTACTCCTGATACGAATCCTAGTCTTTATAAAAGTAATTACGATAAAGGTATTCCTTCAGAAATTATTTCTGTTAGCCCAGAAAGTGGGTACTCTGGAGTTACAACAATAACTATTACTGGCAAAAACTTTAGTCCAGTTCTTGAAGAAAATTCGGTTTATTTTAGCTCAAAAAAGGCTCAAATATTATCGGGTTCAACAACTGAATTAGTTGTAAAAGCTCCAATTATAAGTGGTGATTCCGTTAGAATATATACTAAAAAAGTTGGAGTTGAAGACTATAGTAATACTTATTACTATAAACTTGGTTCTGCTGTTAGTGAATATTATTCCTTTGTAGCAAACCAAGAACCTTATGTTGCAACTATTGATTTAGTTGGAAATATATATTTCTCATACATAGAATCAACAGTTGGTAAAGGAATATACAAAATAGATATAGAAGGTGCGCTTTCTGAATTTGCCCCTAAGGGTGGTGAAACATTTTTTAATGATTTAAAATATCATTCAGACGGATACCTTGTTGGTGTTTATGGGAATAAAGCAATATTTAAGATTGAATCTGGTGTGAAACCAGCTGTTTTAATCAATACAAATAATAATAGCATTAAATTAAATTCATTCGACTTTGATAAAAACAAAAATATTTGGGCAGCAGGTAAAGGTGGCTTTATAGTTGGGGCAAAACCTGATAAATCATTTAAATTATTTGAGTATACAGATGAAATTTCTGGATTAAGAGTTTTTAACGACTACCTCTATGCAATTTCTGGTGAAGATAATAATCAAAATATTGTGCGTTTTCCAATTATATATCCAGATAGCATAGGTACTGTTGAAACTTATTTCCCATTTTCGTCAAATGTTCCTGTAGGCGTTGTTGCTAATTCACTTACCTTTGCAGCTGATGGTCAAATGTACATTGCAACTACACCTTTATCTACTAATTCCGATCCAATAGATCCAATTATGTACGTAAATACCGATGGCTCTTTTGGCACTTGGTATCCTGGACTGATTACTTCAGGGGTTTCTAGTTTTACTTGGGGAAGTGGTACTGAATTATTTGTAATAAGAGATAGATTCCCTAATGATAGAGCTGTTGTAGCAAATCCCGGATTCGGACAGAGTATTTTGAAAATTGATATGGAACGTCTTGGTGCTCCTGACTATGGACGTAATTAAAAAATTCTGTAGATAAAATGAATTAATTGGTCGTTTTTATTCTTATTGTTAAAGCCAGTAAACTATTACTGGCTTTTTTATTTTCTTTCCTTTAAGTAACTTTACTATTCATTTTTGTACCTATAACAATATATATTAATCAAATTTCTATTTTTCTTTTTAATCTATTATCTAAAATTTAAAATATATTTATATGAATATACTCGGAATTTCAGCTTTTTATCACGATAGTGCAGCAGCACTTATTATTGATGGAAAAATAATTGCTGCCGCTCAAGAAGAGCGCTTCTCAAGAAAAAAACACGACCATCGTTTTCCAATAAATGCAATTAACTATTGTTTAGAAGAAGCAAACTTATCAATAAATGATATTGATTATGTAGCTTTTTATGATAAACCTTTCCTAAAATTTGAAAGAATTCTTGAAACCTATCTAACTTTTGCTCCAAAGGGAATTAAATCTTTCATTAAGGCAATGCCACTTTGGATTAAAGAAAAACTCTGGTTAAAAGATGTAATTAGCAAGGAACTGAATTTTTCTGGTAAAATACTTTTCCCTGAACACCATGAATCACACGCTGCTTCTGCATTTTATCCTTCACCGTTTACCGATGCAGCTTTTATAACCATCGATGGAGTTGGTGAATGGACTACCACTAGCTATGGAATTGGCGAAAACAATAATATTAAAATATTAGCTGATATTAAATTTCCTCATTCAATTGGTTTACTTTATTCTGCATTTACTTATTATACGGGATTTAAAGTTAATTCTGGTGAATATAAAGTTATGGGACTTGCGCCTTATGGAGAGCCTAAATATGTTGACTTAATACTAAATGAATTAATGGATTTAAAAGACGATGGTTCATTTAAGCTAAATATGAAATATTTCAATTTTGCTGCTGGTCTTACAATGACAAACTCAAAGTTTGATAAACTATTTGGTGGACCAGCACGAAAGCCAGAATCAGAATTAACACAACGCGAAATGGATTTAGCCCGTTCAGTTCAAGATGTTACAGAAGAAGTTATGCTACGAATTTCCAGACATGTGAAAAAAGTAACAGGCAAAAAAAATCTTTGTCTTGCTGGTGGCGTGGCACTAAATTGTGTAGGTAATGGAAAAATACTTAAAGAAAAAATATTTGATAACATTTGGATTCAACCTGCTGCTGGCGATGCCGGTGGCGCACTTGGTGCTGCACTTTTTATATGGCACCAATATCTTGGAAATGAAAGAGTGGTTAATCAAAAAGGTGATTCGCAAAATGGCTCATATTTGGGACCAAATTTTGATAACCAAATCATTAAAGAATTCTTAAATTCTGCTTCAATAAAATATAAAGAATTATCTAATGAAGAAATTACAACCGCAATAGCAAACCTATTAAATGATGAAAAAGTTATTGGATTATTTAATGGGCGCTCAGAGTTTGGTCCTCGCGCACTTGGAAACCGTTCCATAATTGGAGATGCTCGTTCCCAGAAAATGCAATCAATAATGAATCTAAAAATCAAGTTTCGCGAAAGTTTCCGTCCATTTGCGCCATCAGTTTTGGAGGAAAAAGTATCTGAATATTTTGAAATGGATGTCGAAAGTCCGTATATGCTTCTTGTTGCCGATGTGAAAAAGGAACGCCAAGAAAAAATGACAGATGCTGAACAACAATTATTTGGAATTGAAAAACTAAATATTAAGCGCTCGGATATTCCAGCTATTACTCATATTGATTATTCGGCGCGCATTCAAACCGTAAATAAAGAAACAAATCCATTTTATCACGCAGTTATTTCTAAATTTGATGAACTGTATGGTTCCGCCGTTATTGTTAATACTTCGTTTAATGTTCGCGGTGAGCCAATTGTTAACAAACCAGAAGAAGCCTATACATGCTTTATGCGAACGGATATGGATTACCTTCTTCTTGGAAATTTTCTTTTGGATAAGAATGAAATGGGTAAGCTTGAAAAAGATGTTGATTGGAAAAAAGAGTTTGACTTGGATTAGTTAAATTCTAAAGTTTGGTTGTTTATTAGAAATAAAAAGTGTCATTCCGGTTCCGACTTGTATGGATTATTGGGAATCTCCTTAATGAAAAGATTCCCCCTAGAAACATGTTGGAATGACGGATAATTTGTGAAGAATTTATAATAATTTGGTGAATTAATTTTGAAGTTTTAAACAGAAGTAAAGCTATGATTATAGAAGAAATAAAAAATATAAACAGTGATAAAAAAGAATTAAAGAAATTTGGCAAATCAGTTGGATTAGTTCTATTGCTAATAGGAATTATACTACTTATTTATTCAAAGGCAGTATTCCCAATATTTTTAAGTCTTGGAAGTTTTCTAGTTGCAGCAGCATATATATTCCCAATAATATTATTACCATTTCAAAAAATATGGATGACTTTCGCAGTAATAATGGGATTTGTAATGACACGAGTGATTCTTTCAATTTTATTCTATTTGGTAATCACTCCAATTAGTTTTCTGTCAAAGATATTCCAAAAAGATTTCTTAAATTTGAAGATAGAAAAAGACAAAAAGTCGTATTGGAATTTAAGAAATGAAAATTACGACAAATCATCAACCGAAAAGCAATTTTAACTATGAGCAAAATATCAATTATATCTGAGTTGTGGGATTTTCTGAAAGAACGAAAAAAATGGTGGTTACTTCCAATAATAATATTTTTAGTTTTACTTGGAAGTTTAATAGTGCTAACACAAGGTTCAGCATTAGCACCATTTATTTATGCAATATTCTAGCGTTAGTTATTTCTTACAAAGTTTAGCAATTGATTCTGTAAATTTTTAGCGCCATTGAATCTTGGATTTACCATTAAGCAACTATTTATAGCATCAAGTGCGGCTTTATAATTTTGAGTCAATGAATAAGCGCCTGCTAAATTGTAATAAACTTGAGCATCTTGTGAATTGTATTTTAATGACTTGCTTAAATATTTTATTCCAATATCAGTCTTCTTTTTTGACAATTCAATTATTCCAATCCATTTACTTGCAAACGCATTTTCCTTAATTTTATCGTATTTGTATAAATAGGGAAGTGCTTCATCAAACAGTTTTAGCGTAATTAAATTATTGCTAATCATTTCATAATAATCATATACAAAAGGATATTGAAAAATTACGGCATCCATTTCTGCCAAATAATTTTTAATATCACCTTTTTTGAAAAACCAAGTAGCCATTTTTCGATGTGCTTGTTCCCACGATAATTTGTTATCTATTACAAAAAGAGCTAATGAATCAGAAAAATTTTGAACATCAAAACTTTCAATTATTTGCGCCAAAGATTTTGGACTTTTAACAAAAGGCCAATCGCCTTTAAGAATTGTAAGTCTGTATCTGCCAATTGTTGAATCAAGATGAGTAAAATTATAATGTTCTCTTACAAACTTATCTTGAAATTCATTATTTACAATGTCAATTTTGGAATCTGGCAATAAATTATCCTCCAACATTTTTTCAATAAATAATTTACCAATTTCTTGATAACCAGTAATTGTTGGATGAAGATGGTCGGTCATTAAATTATTTCCAACAACTCCATTTGGACTAATTTTATTGAATTTTTCTTCCGCAAAAACAACTGGATAATTGTATTTTTCCGCTAGTCGTTTTATTACCTCGTTAATTTCAGTGGGCGCTCGAAAGCGTAGGGCATCCAAGTCTTTTGCTTTTGTGAAAAACTCCAATGCTTTTGTAGTGTTTTTGGAAACCAATTCATCCATTCCTAAATCATAATTAAATTGAGCGGAAGTATCATCTTTTTTATTGTTAGAAACAAAAGGTGGTTGATCTTTCAAATTGCTCACTAAATCGGATAGAATAACTTTTACTCCAGCATCTTTTGCCATTTGCAGCATTTCGTCTAAATTTCCCTCAAACTGATTTATTCCAATTTTATAAACTGGTGAATCAAATTCTATCATTTGGTCACTTGCCATTCGCGACATTAAAGTGCCACCTTTTCCCTCTGGTTTTGGAAACAAGGACATAACACTTTTTATAAAATTGCGTAATAACTGAACGGTTTTATATTTATTGGCAAAAAGCATTTCTTTTACAATCCATCTTGAATTACCAAGAGATTCCAAAGAGCCAGCTCCAAGTGCACCGTAATATTCATTATGACCAGCATAGATTAAAATTAAATCTGGCTTTTGCTCCAAAACTCCATGCATCATATCAAGTAATGAATAACTGCTTATTGCTGCCATTGCGCAATTTATAACTTCAATAGTTTTTTCGGGATAAAGCAATTCCAAACGCATTTTTACATATCGAGCAAATGAGCCATTTGGTGTAAAAGGATAACCTGCGGCGCTGCTTCCACCTAGAATGAAAATTCTAATGCTATTATCTTTTTTGTTTATATCAAATAAATCTTGAGATGGGTAAGGAGTAGCGTCAGTAGTGTAAAAATATCGTTTAGCAATTTCTGGATTGCACATCATTTTTTGAGAATCTATATATTCCCATTGATTAAATTTTTCTCCATAGTTGAAAATAGAAAGTCCAATTTCTAAAAAAACGATTAAAAATATTGGAATAAAAAGAAGCAGTAAATTGAAATAAAATGGATACTTTTTTTTATCTTTTACAACACTTGTCTGTTTTTGTATTTTAACTTTAGCCAAAAAATCCTCACTAAAAATATATTTTGATAACTAAAATAGCACAAAAATATATTTATTTCTTTCCGAAACTGGATTAAATTAATTATGGAAAAGTAATTTAGCGAAGAAGTAGCATTTTTTTACTTTGTGTGTAAGTGCCAGATTTCAAAGTGTAGTAGTAAACTCCAGAAGCTAAATTTCTTGCGTCAAATTGAACTGAGTAATTTCCAGCATTTTGTTCTTTATTTACAAGAGTAGCTATTTCCTGTCCGAGAATATTATATATTTTTAATGTAATTGGTTGTGTGTAATTGTTTTTTGCATTTTGAGGAATTGCATATTGGATTGTAGTTGTTGGATTAAATGGGTTTGGAAAATTCTGGTCAAGTCTAAATTCGGAAACTAAATTATTGTTTTCTTCAACTGAAACAGTCGGCTCGGAGTAATTTGCCGTAAGATTATCAAAAAATATTGAGCCAGAGTAATTTGTATTTACAACTCTTCCCGATGCTAAAATAACAGCTATTCTGGTTAAAGTGATTGGAAAATGGAAAACATTTGTGGCAACTAATGGAATTGGTTTTGAAAATTTTGCCTTCAAAGTATCAAAATGCTCGTCCACATCAAGTTGTTTATCAGCAAGAATTGCAAACTCCTCGCCACTATAATTTGTTACAATAAATGCAATTGAGTGCTTAAAATCATTCCCATTTGCGTCCAATCCAAAATTAAGAGGAATTCCTTCAATTGGAATATTTGTATTTAAATAAGCCCAATTTTGCACTCCAGATTGATAAACAAAATTATAATTTAGTTTAACTGAGGAATTTCCTTCAGTAAAATGCGAGTTAGCAATTTCAATATTGCTTTTAGAAGTGTCTATATTTTCGCCACTGAAACTCCAATTATCCAAAGTTTCAAAGCTATTTAAAATGGAAGTTCCATTTTTCATTGAAATTGTAACAATTGCTGTGTCGCTAATTTCGTTCCAAATTACAATTATTTTTGTTGTTCCTTCCGAAATTCCGGTAAATTTTCCAAGTGAGTCAATTGTTCCAACATTTGTATTTGTGGAAGTCCAGTTAAAATTGTTAGTTGATAGTTTTTGGTCAAATCCAAAAACATCAAAAGCTTTAACACTAAATTGAACGCTATTTGTCGTATCGGCAAAGAGAACTTCGGGTGAAATTTGCAACTTAACAATTGAATTTACAATTACAAGCGATGAATCAAGCAAGCCATCGTATTCGGCAATTACATATCCAGTATCAGCTTTTCCGCCCGCTGTAAATAATCCAGTTGTTGATATTGAGCCAAAATTATGACTTAATGAATAATTTACATTTGCAGTTGTTATAGTGATTGGATTAAAAAACTCGTCAGTTCCGCTAGCATTAAATTGATAATTTTTAGCAGAAAACACTTTTGCATATTTTGTGTTTAAATTTATTTTCGATAAGCTAGATTTATTATCCAACGAAACAACCATCAAACTATTTGAAACACTGCGTTCACCACCAGCATCGGATGGCGAATTTACGATACTATTTCGCACTACCATTGTTGTTGAGCCGCCACCATCCATATTAACAGCGCGATAAACTCCGAAATTGACTAAAAAATCAGCAAGCTCTGGTAACGACATTCCATTGCTTGTTGTTTGCCTTCCATCAACTGTTACAAGATATAAATAGCGTTTGTCTTCACTAAATCCCGCCGCAGTTCTTGGATGGCGTGCAGACGCAAATGTGTTTGAACCGCCTTCTTCGACATAGCAAGCAAGAGCACAGTTTTCGCCGTTACTAACAATTTTTGGATATCCGTTTAGCAGAGTTACAATATTTTCTGGGGCGGGAGAAATTTTTTGAATCACGGAAATAGTATCACCAATTGAAATTAGTGAATCAATAAAATCTTTTGAAGTTCCATGTCCAGAAAGTACAACTTTTCCTTTTGATAAAGCCATTGAGCCTTGTCCAACTTTTTTATCAACTACAATATATTTTACTGTGTCGTTTACTTGAATTTTTGAAATTGGTTCAACCAAAATTTCGCTTCCATATTGGTTGGTTCCAGTTGTAGTTCCAAAATAAGAATTAAAAAGAATTAGAAAGTCAGTTTCACGAGTTTTGTTTATTCCATTAATGTTTTTAGAAGTTTTATCACTCAAAATGAGTTTTGAACTTAATGAAAGTCGCTCGATAAAAGGCTCTTTATCTGAAGAAAAACCAATTGTTGACCAATTATTATTTTGCGTAATTATTTCACCTTCTCTAATTTGCATTCCAACATCTTGACCATTTCCGTCAAAAAATCCACCATTAATAGCACCAACAATATGATGTCCTTCAGAATTATAACGCGCTGACATGGCGGAAGTTTTTTCAAATCCAGTAATTTTGTCCTTACTAATTCCAGCTTCAATTTTTATAATTTCTTCTTGTAAGTCAATTTTTAGAATATCTAAAGTCCACGGAACATTTGGCTCATGCACAGAATAATGGAAAACGCCTTTTGCAACTTGTTTTATTGATAAAGTATCAAATTGATGTTGCGAAAAAATTGTTAAATTTAACGCAAAAAAATAAAAAAGTAATGTTTTTTTCATAGTATTTTAAGTTAATAATTATAAAAATATTAATGTATTTTAGTAACTAACTTACTAAAATAAAATTTTACAATTTGAAATTTTGCGAGGATTTATGTTTTTGCAACCATCTGAAAAAACAGCCATTATTTATAAAAATGAAGTGATTAGTTATAATTTGCTTTTGAAAACAATTTCGCAATACTCAACTTTGTTTGATGAAGCAAAAACCCAAAAAATTGCAATTTATTTGGAAAACCGTCCAGAATGGGTTTACACATTTTATTCTGGAATGATGACGCAGTCAATTCTTGTTCCAATTGATTTTATGCTTCCACCAGATGATGTTGCATATATTTTAAACGATTGCCAGCCCGAAGTAATTTTCTATTCCAACGAAACGGAAACGCGTGTTAACGAAACTTTATTGCAAGTAAATCACGCAATGATAAAAATAAATATTGATAATATAAATTTAGCCGAAATAGATTGTGAAACGCGTGCATTAGCTCCATATAACGATGATGATGTTTTTTCAATTATTTATACTTCTGGAACAACAGGAAAGCCCAAAGGTGTTATGCTGACTTTTGGCAATATTGAATCAAATATTTATGGAACAACAAAATACGTTGAAATATTTAAAGAACGTTCGCGCACTTTGGTTTTGCTTCCATTGCACCACATTCTTCCACTTGGTGGAACTGTTTTAATGCCGCTTTATGTTGGAGGTACAATAGTTTTTTCACCATCTTTGCTTTCTGAAGATGTAATAGCAACTCTTCAAAACCACAAGATAAATATAATTGTTTCCGTTCCAAGATTTTTTGCATTAATCCGAAAGGGAATTAGAGAGAAAATAGATTCCAATAAAATTGCTTCATTACTATTTAAAATTGCTGAAAAGAGAAAATCAAGAAGTTTCTCAAGAAAAATATTTAAAAAAGTACACGAAAAATTTGGTGGTGAAATTGAAACTTTTGTTAGTGGTGGTGCAAAGCTTGATGAAAATGTTGCACGCGATTTCCAAACTCTCGGTTTTGAAGTTCTTGAAGGTTATGGAATGACAGAAACATCACCTATGATTACTTTTATTCGACCTGGTAGAGTTAAAATTGGTTCGGCTGGCGAGGTCTTTCCTGGAATGGAAGTAAAATTTGAAGATGGCGAAATTCTTGCTCGCGGACCAAATTTAATGAAAGGATATTACAACAAAGAAGCTGAAACAAATGAAGCAATTATCGATGGTTGGCTTCACACTGGTGATTTAGGTCATTTGGATGATGAGGGATTTTTATTTGTAACTGGAAGGAAAAAAGAATTAATTGTTTTATCCAATGGTAAAAATATTACTCCAGAAGAAGTTGAAATTAAACTATTAGCTGTTGATGATATTACAGAAGAAGTTGGTGTTTATATGGAGAAAGATCAATTATTTGCTATAATCTATCCTAATTTAGTAAAAGTAAAGACAAGAGAAATTGCTGATATAAGTGAGTACTACAGGTGGGAAGTAATAGCTAAATACAATGAAAAATCGCCATCATACAGACGAATTACTAATTTCACAATAGTTGAAGAACCGCTTCCAAGAACACGCTTAAGTAAGCTTAAACGATTTATGCTTCCAGAAATTGGGAAAGGAAATTCAATTAGAAAAGAGAAAAAAGAAGCAGATTTAGAATTTGAAGAGTATAAAATAATTAAGGATTTCTTAGTTAAGGAAAAGGAAAAAGAGGTTTTTCCATCCGACCATTTTGAATTGGATTTAGCTCTTGACTCACTTGATAAAATAACATTTCTTTCATTTTTGAGTTCAACTTTTGGAGTAGAACTGGTTGAAGATAATTTGGTCAAATATTGTACTGTTGAAAAAATATCTAATTATATAAAAGAGAATAAAACTAAAATAAATATTGAAACAATTGATTGGAAAGCAATATTTAAAGAAACGGTAAATCTTAATCTTCCTAAAAGCTGGATTACCGTAAACTTATTCAAAAACTGGTCAAGACTTGTTTTTATGTTTTACTTTAAAATTAAAGCCGAAGGACTTGAAAGACTTCCCAAAGGACCATTTATTATAGCTCCTAATCATCAAAGTTTTTTTGATGGACTTTTTGTTACAATGTTCATTAAAAATAAAATTATGAAACAAACATATTTTTATGCAAAGAAAAAACATATTGGTAATAAGTTTATTAATTTCTTAGCAAATAAGAATAATGTAATTGTTGTGGATATAAATAACGATTTAAAAAAATCTCTTCAAAAGATGGCTGCGGTTCTAAAAAGTGGAAAAAATATGATAATTTTCCCAGAAGGAACTCGTTCAGTTGATGGAGAATTAGGCGATTACAAAAAAACATTTGCAATTTTAAGCAGCGAATTAAATGTTCCTATTGTTCCTGTGGCAATTGGTGGAGCTTATAAAGCGCTTCCAAAAGGGAGTTTTATTCCAAGACCTTTTAAAAAAATATGTGTAAAGTTTTTAGAGCCCATTAATCCCGCTGGACATTCTTATGATTCATTGACAAATGAGGTGTACAAGAAAGTTGCATCTGAATTAAAGTGTTAATATTAAAAACCCCTGCAAAATATTTTGAAGGGGTTTAATAAATAAGTATAAATAATATCTACTCGTATAAAATTCAAAATAATTGGCTAAAATCAATTCATCAAATAATTACTTATTTATTTTTTAATAATCTGGTTATTCTTCTTTTCTAAACCCATCAATAGGTTTAGATTGAATTCTTTCTAATAAATTGAAATAGACTTGTTCAAGCTCAAGCTCAGTTTTAAATTCAACCGTAATCTTATCATGATCAGTATAGAAATGAATTTTATTTCCCTTCATATCTTTTTCAACTTTTGTAATATGATCAAAATTAATTAATTTGTCAAAAACTTCAATCCACATACTATCTCCTATAATTGGTTTTATTATTATCGAAAAATATATTTTCTTCTTTAATATAGCATGAAATTATTTGATTATTTCAAGTGCAAGATCAGCTCATATTAAAATGAGAAGTTGTAAGAATTTAACATTCATACAATTTTTGCACTTCTATTTTTGACATAACGTAAAGAACAAATACAAAAAATACTTTAGGAATTATTAAAACTGTTTGGGTAAAAAATTAAAGTTTTTCTAACTTATTTGCTTTGAAATCCTCCAAAGCTTCTTTTATTGACTTATCACCAGCTCCAATAAATATTTGCATTTTAGTGCGTTCTAAAACTTTTGCGGCGTTTCCACCAGGTCCGTTTCCAGTAATTAAAATATCAATATTTGCATTAAAAAGTCTCTGTGCTGTTTTTGGTCCAGCTCCATGAGCTTCTGCAGCAGAATCACTATTTTCAATAATATCAATTAATTCTGTTTCTTCGTCATAAATTAAAATATACTCACATCTTCCGAAACGAGCATCAACTATAGAATCTAAATCTTTACCTTTACTTGTAAATGCGATTTTCATAAAGTTTCCTTTTTTAAAATTTAATTATTTATTTAGCATTATTAACCAATTGTTACATTGCTAAATTGTTACCAACAATAAAACACTTTAACAATTAAGCAATTATTCTTTTTATTTTTTCCCAACTATTGGTTAAAATTTCGGTTAGTTCGCCTTTGTCATATTCAACAATAGTTTGAGCGTTTGTCATAGCTTTAGTAAAATTTTCATTGTATGGAATTGAAGCTATGTGTTCAATATTTTCTTTTTTTAGGAATTCGAGAATTTCATCGGTTCCATTTTTATTAATATCAAATTTGTTGATTATACATCCAGCTTTTATTTTGAAAGATTTAACCAAATCGTAAACGCGCTTTAAATCATGAATGCCCGAAATTGATGGTTCAGTAATCAATAATACAAAATTTGCTCCAGATAGTGATGAAACAACTGGACAACCGATGCCTGGCGACCCATCTATTAAGATATAACTTTTACTAATTGATTCGGCTAAGATTTTAGCTTCATTTTTAACTTTAGTTACTAGTTTGCCAGAATTATCTGAGCCAATGCCAAGGCGTGCATGAATCATTGGACTGTTAAGACGAGTTGTGGATGTAAACCATTTGCCCGAATAGGCTGCTTTCAGTTCAATAGCAGAAGTTGGACAAACTTTTGCACAGTACGCACAACCTTCGCAATCAATTGAATCTACTTCAAAATGGTTATTCTTAAATGGAATTGCATCAAAACGACATACATTTGCACAACGTCCACAATTTGTACAATATTTTTGGTCAATTTCTGCAATAAGACCACTATAAAAATCTTCTTCTTTTGCAAAATCTGGTTTAAGTAAAAGATGCAAATCAGCCGCATCCACATCACAATCGGCAACTAAAACATCATTTCCAGCAAGATATGCAAACGATGCTGTAATAGACGTTTTTCCAGTTCCACCTTTGCCTGAAATAACAACAATCTCTTTCATATTTTATTCAAATTCTTCTATTAAATTATAAATGTAATTCTTAACTTTCTCTAATTCGCGAGCAAATTCTGGAATTTGTAAATAAAGCAACTCTCCTTTGGAATAAAGCTCGGCAACTCGCCTGTCATTTGGAAACTTGGCAATTATTTCAATACCATTATTGTTGCAATAATCAATTACTTCATCGTTGCCAATTCCAAATCGATTAATAACAACTGCAAAATCCTTTTTCATTTCTCGCATAGTATCAACAGCAAGCTTCAAATCATGAAGTCCAAAAGGAGTTGGTTCTGTAATTAAGATTACAAAATCCACATTTTTTGTTGCTTCAATTACTGGGCATGAAGTACCTGGAGGTGAATCAAATATTTGTATTTTTGCTGCGGATAGATTTTTATTTACATATTTATTTGTTTGCTTAATTAATGGCACAGCTTGTTCTTCACCAATTGATAATCTGCTTTCAATCAAAGACAAATTGCCTAATTTTTTGTGAGTTAGCTCTCCCATTTTTTTAGGAATCATAGGTAGTGCATCTGTTGGACAAAGTTCGGAACAAGCGTAACAACTGTGGCAAAGTTCAGGAAGCACAGAAATAAAATCGCCAAATTGAAGAACGGCATTAAATTTACAAGCATTTTGACAAATTCCACAACCATTGCATTTATCTTCAATCCACTCTGGAATCATTTTAAATTTATCTTCTTTATTAATTATTTCGCCACTCAAAAAGAGTCCAGAATTTGGTTCTTCAACATCTAAATCAGTTAAAACCACTTGCGTATTTTGCGAAAGATAAGAAGCTAAATTTGTGGAAAGGGTGGTTTTACCAGTTCCACCTTTTCCACTAGCTATAGCAATTTTCATATATAATTAGATTTAAGATTTATAGATATGAGACACAAGATTATTATTCTTTCTCTCAATCTTTATTTGTTAAATAATCAGTTAATTTTTATTAATAACTCACAAAAAGGCAAAAGTATTTGAGTAGTCCAAAATCTCAAATCTTGTGTATAATTGTTTTTAATGAGCGCAGTTATCGTCATGTTCATGGTCGCTACCACAACTATTATCACCAGATTCTAGTAAGTTATCCAAATGTGCGCTAACTAGTATTTTTGGTTCAATTGAATCTGCTCCCATTATTACAGTAATTCCGTTTTGTGTAAAAATATCAATAGCGCGTTGTCCCATTCCACCAGCAATTATAAAATTTACGCCTTTCCCTGCCAAAAAACTTGGATATGCACCAGGCACATGTTCTGGTGGGTCTAGTGAATATTCCTTTGTAATTACATTGTTTTCGGTTTCTACAATTACGAAATTTTCACTGTGTCCAAAATGTGGTGACAATTTTCCACCTATTGCAGGAATTGCATAAAGTACTTTTTCCATTTTATTCTCCGTTTATTTCCCAAATTATGGGATAATAGTGATTTGAATTAGTTTGATTTATTTTTTTAATAATTCTTCTCTAACCATTGTATGATTACAAGCTGGGCATTTAAGTTCGGTGCATTTAATACCGCGTTGATGTGGTACTTTTTCTCCACATTTTGCACAAACACAAAAACCACCAGAGCCAAAACCACCGCCATTATTTCTACCTTGTCCACCACCTTTACCTAAACCTTTTCCAGAACCTAAGCCAGAACCTTTTACTTGATTATTCATTTTATCCTCCAATTATGTTGAACAGCATTTTCCATGTCCAAATCCACCAGCAATATTTAGGAGATTTGTGGAATTACATTCTGGACAATTAGAAATTGATTTATCAATATTAATATTAAACATATGTCCACAACTATTGCATTTAATTATGTTCTTTCTAAAATGAATATTTCCACCATCAATATTTAATGCATTTCCATTTATGATTAATTGTGCAATTGTATTGCGAGCTTTTTCAATTAGTCTTGTAAAAGTTGAGCGTGAAATATGCATTTCGTTTGCAGCTTCATCATGCGAAAGTCCAGTATAATCAGCCAATCTGAAGGCTTCATATTCATCCAAAGACAAAGAAACTTGTTTTAAGTAATTCATCTTTATTCCAATTGGCTTAAAGTCCGAAAATATTGGAGGTTGATGAACAATTCTTTCTTTTTTTGGCCGTGGCATATTGTCCTTAAAAATTTATAGTTTAAAAGTAATGAACATATGTGCATAAGTCAAGAATTAAGAAAAAATATTAAGAGAAAATGTAATATGTAAAAAAGAAAATTGGAATACCAAAATTCAAAAAGTTGATAAATCTTAGAAAGAAGAAGGTTTTAAAAGAGTAGAATGCAGAAAGGGGATAAATATTTAGAAACTATGAGGTAATGTATAAGTGCAAAATTTACTAATTATTCACAATCATCGAGACCAAGAAAATCTAAAAGTTTTAAATGTGTTTCGGAAGTTATTTTTACTTCGTATTTCTTGTAAATTTGAATTGTTTGCGAAATAGAATTATAATACTTTTGACAGCTTGGGCAATTATCAAGATGCTTTTTAATTGAAGTACATGTAGGTGAATTTAAGTCTTCACCAAGAGTATCACAAATGTGATTCATTACTTCTTTGCATTTTATTATGTGATCATTGTTCATAACTAAAACTTTTGTTTAATTCGTTTCTTAAAAAAGCTCGTGCTCTATGCAAACGAGATTTCACAGCAGGTACTGTGAGATTAATTGCTTTTCCTGTTTCTTCAGTCGATAATCCTTGAATATCTCGTAACATAAAAACAATTCTATAATCAGGAGGCAGCTTATCAATTGCTTTATCAAGTATTTCGCTAAGTTCACTATTTTCGGTAATTTTATCTGGAGTTATACTCCAGTCACTTATGTTTTTTTCATCAATAAGAGCATCATCATCATCTAATGATGTATAAGCATGTTTTTTATTGCTTCTCACCATCATTAAGCAGTGATTTGAAACAACTGTATAAAGCCAAGTAGAAAGCTTCGATTTTCCACTAAATTGATTAATCGATTTTACCATGCTTAAAAATGTTTCTTGCATAGTGTGCTCAGCTTTTTCTTTATCGCGACAGATTTTGAAAGCAAAGTTATAAACTGTTTGTTCGTACATTTTTATTAACTTTGAAAGAGCAGCTCTGTCACCTTTTTGTGCTTTTTCAATTATTTCGTTTTCATTCATTCGTTTGATGTAATTATTTTTGAAAAGATTCAAATGTAAGTGAATGGCTATGAATCTTTAATTTTATTAAATACTACTTTAAATCTACTATTGTGATACTCTCATTCAAAGAGTTTTAACTTAAAACTATTTTTGTTCATCTAATTGTTTTTTTAATAATTCATTAACAGCCTTTGGATTTGCTTTGCCTTGAGAAGCTTTCATTACTTGACCAACAAAAAATCCAATTACTGATTCTTTACCGCTTAAATATTGCTGAACTTGTGCTTGGTTATTCAAAATTATTGTGTTAATTATTCCTTCCAATTCAGATATGTCAGTAATTTGAACTAGATTTTTTTCTTTAACTATTTTAGCAGGGTCTTCATTTGTTTTCAACATTTCTGGGAAAATATCTTTTGCAATTTGTCCAGATATGGTGTTGTTGTTTATTAGCTCAATTAATTTTCCAAGGTTTTCTGCAGAAAGAGGGAAGTCAGTTATGTCAATTTTATCTTCCTTCAAAACTTTTAGAACCTCACCCATTATCCAGTTACTTGCGGATTTATAATCACTAGTTACAAAAATAACTTTTTCGTAATAATCGGCAAGCTGACGGCTACTTGTAAGTACTTCGGCATCATATTCTGGAAGTTTGAATTCTGTAACAAATCTATTTTTTCTTTTTTCTGGAAGTTCTGGCAAACTCTTTGCAATTTCATTTCGCCATCCATCATTAATTAAAACTGGCATAAGATCGGGTTCTGGAAAGTATCTATAATCGTGCGATTCCTCTTTACTTCGCATTGGAAAAACATCTTCCAAATCAGCATCCCAAAGTAGCGTTTGCTGAATAATTCTTCCACCATCTTCAACAATATCAATCTGACGGGCAATTTCTACATTTATTGCTTTCTCAACATTCTTGAATGAGTTCATGTTTTTAACTTCTGCCTTGGTGCCAAGTTCTGTTTCACCTTTTAAGCGAATGGAAACATTTGCATCACAGCGAAGCGAACCTTCTTCCATGTTGCCATCACAAATATCCAGATAAGTTAAAATTTGTTTCAATTGAGTTAAATATAGATATGCTTCTTCGGCAGAGCGCATATCTGGTTCACTAACAATTTCTATTAACGGAACTCCAGTTCTGTTAAGATCAACTAGCGTTTCACTTCCTTTATCATGAATTGATTTACCAGCATCTTCTTCCATATGAATTCTATTAATTCTTAGGTGATGTTTTTCGCCATCTGAAGTTGTTACCTCAAGAAATCCATTTTCACAAATTGGTTCATCAAACTGACTTGTTTGCCAGCCTTTGGGTGAATCGGGATAAAAATAATTTTTACGTGCAAATGTTGAACGCTCTCTAATTTTGCAGTTTGTTGCAAGGCCCATAAGTACTGCGTATTCTACTACTTTTTTATTTAATACTGGTAAAACTCCAGGGTGACCTAAACAAATTGGACAAACGTTTGAGTTTGGCGCACTTCCAAATTTTGTGGAACATCCACAAAATATTTTAGATTCTGTTGAAAGTTGTGCGTGTACTTCAAGACCAATTACTGCTTCATATTTTGAGTTCATATCACTAAAAAATTACTTATTAAAATTTGGAAACTAAATATAGTGATAATTGGAAAAAGAAATTTGGAAAGGGGGAATGGAGTAATTATAAGAGAATTATTACTTATAAAGGTAAGTGTTAAAGATTAAGAATTTTTCTTTAAATAATTTTCTAAATTCTGTCCATTTTAGATTTTTACCTAATCCATAATCATATTTTGGGAAGTAAATAATATCGTTTTCAATCGGTATTACAGAATTGTTTAAAAATTCTAAATGGTATGCTTCTAAATCTAGGCTGTAGTAAAATAAACCAAGAAAATATGAAGAGTTTATTTTGAAATTATCCTCAGATACATCAGCATTTAATGGATAAAAGATTTTTAAGGTATCCCCATTGTTAATATCTTTACTTTTTAATACATCTTCAACAAGCACAGTCATTTTTTTTAAACTAGATTTCATATTGCTATTAACTATATTGCGTGTTTCAGTTGACTTTTGAAGTAGTTTTACTCTTAATAAGTGTGGTGTTCTAATCAGCCCGTTTGTAGCTTTACAATAATTATTAATAATTAAGTTTGTTAAACAATGGCGTAGTTTTCTTGGTTCAATTTTATAAACTATTTCGTCTTTTTCATTTGCTCTTTGCACTTCGTCAAAATATGCCTTGTTTAGAGTTGTTGATAAAGAGAGATATCCTTTTTTATCTTCACAGATTGTCTTTTCATAAAGTTTTGCAAGTTTAAATACTTCTGCTTCTGAAAACTCCTTTTCCCATTCTCCAAGAGGAGTAATGAATGTAGAGTAATACTTGAAGTTATTATAAAACATTTTTATTGTTGGTGAGAGGTTTGATGAATCAACTTCGACAATATTTGAAGAAGAACAACTATAGAAAATAGTTGATATAAATAGAAGACAAAAAAGTAGTATTGCTTTCACTCTCTTTTCTCTCCATTAGTAACTGTCATAATGTCCACCAATTGCAAAAATATATATGTTGTTATCGTCAAATTTATAAATTAATCTATCCTTTTGAGAAATACGCTTTGACCAAAAGCCATTCAAATTATACTTTAATTGTTCTGGTTTTCCTAATCCATCCGATGGATTATTCCTTTGCATCTCTTGAATTATTTTGCAAAGATTTTTGTGAAGAATTTTATCTTTATTTCTTAATTCCTCATATTTAATCCAAGTATTTCCTTCAAATACTATTGATCTCATCTAATTCATCTTTTGTAGGTGAGTAACCTTTATTGGTTTCAAAAGTTTTTAGAGATTCATTTATTTGCATCATAATTGAGGAATTCTGAAGTACATATAATGTTTCACGCTCTCGTTCCCAATCCTCTAAACTCTGCACAATAAAATCTCGCCCAGCTTTTCTGTTAATTCTTAAAGGCACATGGTCGTCAATTGCTTTATCAACAAAAGATTTAATGTTGGAACGAAATTTATTTACTGATAACTGTATCATTTTCTAACCATTTATTTGTTTATGTTAATGTACTAAAATGCAGTACATATTTCAATTGTATTGTCCTGAAATAGGTTGATTAATAACGTTCATAAATAAAAAAACATTCTACAAAAAAAGTATAGAAATGTCATTTTTAATTGATTGACTTTCTATAAGATTCTTTCCTAGTAAACTTCTGTAAAACTTCTACAATTCAATTTTTTTTACTCTTGTCTCGAAGCCAAAGAAATTGGAGATTAACACACCCACAGGCTCGCTCATCTCATATTTCTTTTCATAATAATATCATCGCTCCAAACCAATTACCAAAACTCTGAAAGAGTGTCATAATCTGACTAATCACCGATCCACCTTGGTGGACTGTTCACTACACCTCTATCGGCAGTAATAACGTAAACGTTGTTCCTTTACCTTCTTCGCTTATAAAAGAAATTTGACCACCGAGCAATTCCGCATTCTTTTTTGAAATGGTTAGTCCCAAACCTGTGCCTTGATAATCACGAGTCTTTCCTTCGCTTGCCTGCCGGAACTCCAGCCAAACTATATCTTTTTTATCTTCAGCTATTCCTATACCTGTATCACTTACTTCAATACAACAAAATTCTTTCCCTTCAATTAGTTTTTTCTCTGCAGTGAAAGAAATTTCCCCCTCAATTGTATAATTGATGGCATTACTAAGTAGATTAGACAAAATATCGAACATTACAGCTTCGTCTGTTATTAAGTATGAAAGATTTTCATCAATCGTTTTTTCAAACAAAAGATTTTTTTTCTGTGCTGCGGGAAGAAAGATTTTGTAAGCAGTATTCATTAAATTGTTTATATCAACCTCTTTGAGGTCGATTTCTTCATCATAGACTTCTAATTTTGACAAATTTAAAATTTTTGTTAAAGTATCCATTATCCTATTAGAGGTGCTCAAAATTCCCTGTGCCATTTCTTTATGCTCGGGATTCTCCAATTCTTCGTGTAGCAGCTCAGCATAACCCATTATTCCCACAAAAGGCGTACGCAGTTCATGACTCATATTTGCAAAGAAAATTGTTTTTACTTTATTCATCTCCTCGGCTTTTTCTTTAGCTACAACTAGTTCACTAATCATTTTTCTTTTTTCTGTAACATCCCTAAGTACAGAAATCACTAAATCGCTTTTACTTGTCTCGCTTAAGAAGGTTGTTTGAACATCACAAAATATTTCTGTTCTGTCTTTTCTAAGTAGTTTTAATTCTGCCCTTACAAAGGGTTTGTTCTCATTTTTTGCTTCAGATAACATTCTATCGTATTCCAAATATGCTTCTTCGGAAGGATATAAAATCTGGGTTCGTTTACCGATTATTTCATCGGAATTAAAACCGAATAAATCAATTAAAGCCAGATTAATGTTTTGAATTGTTCTATCAAACATCGACACAGTAAAAATTGCATCATTAACCGAATTGAATAAAGTTGAGAGGAATTTTTCATTTTTAACTAATTCCTCTTTTGCTTTTACTCTTTTGGTTACGTCCAACAATGTAAAAATAAGCGATTCCACTTCACCCTGTCCATTAAGTAATGGCACAAGGCTCCAATCCCAATAAGTAAGACCTCGTTCGGGTTTTTTTTCATAAGTAAATGCTCTTTCTATTGTTCGAAAAGCTTTTTTAGTCCTTACAACTTCTTCAAAAATTTCTTTGGCATCAGAGGGATAAAGATCAAAATGGTTTTTGCCTACAAAGAAATCAACATCACGTTCATCGGCATTTGCATAAGCTTGGTTAACTCTTATAAAATTAAATTCTTTATCAAGCAACGCGATTAAAGTAAGTGTATTATCAAAAAATGACTCTAATAAAGTTGTCTTTTCAATTAATTCTTTTTCATATTGTTTTCGTTCTGTAATATCCCTGCCTATAGTTGAAAAATATTTAACTTCTCCTTTTTCAGATTTATGCGCAATTATAATTTGAGAAATAGGCGTTTCGTGACCATTTCTACTCAGCAATGCTGTTTCACCGAGCCATATACCTTCCTTGGCTGCAGTCGGTAATCCTTCCTCCAAAACAATGTTTCTTGCCCATTCGGGGTGTGCTTCAGCTATAGTTATTTTTCCTGCATCTTCATCAAATTCGAATCCTAATAGTCTTTTGCCGGCATCATTTACAAAAATCGATTTTCCATTTGAATCTGCTATTGCAACAAAATCTGGAGTCGCATCAAGAATTGCGGTGAGTTGTTTTCGTCTTTCTTCGTCAAGTTTACGTTCGGTAATATCGCGCTCAATTGCAAGGTATCCAATAATCTCACCTGCGTCATTGTTTATCGGGTTAATCGATGCTTCTACATAAATCTGCCTGTTATCTTTTGTCTTATTTATTATTTCATGATTGACCGGTTTATTCGAAAGTAAATCCTTCCAGAAATTTTCGTAGTATTCTCTTGTAAGCGTCCCTGATTTTAATATGCTCGGTGTTTTACCCACAGCTTCTTCTGCTGTGTAACCAAACACTTTTTCAAATGCCGGATTTACATAGGTAATTACTCCATCTCTATCAGTTAAAAATATCGCATCCCCGGAAAGCTCTATTCCCATTTTAAATTTTATGATAAAATCATGTGCTGATTTTAATTCCGTAACATCTTCGGACAATATAAAAAGTCCTTCGGGAACGGGTTCAAATCGCAAATTAAAAATTCTTTTTTCACCATTCGAGTAACTAAATTCATTCTCGATATTTGCAGTCTCCCTTGTTTCCATACAAGTTTTCAGCTTATTAAACATTTCTGTATTCTCAATCCCGGGATAACATTCCATCATTGTATTACCTAGTAATTCTTCATTTGTTTTTCTGCTGCTCTCGAGTGCTGACCTATTTAAAAATAAATATCTATAATCAAAACCGATTATCTGACATCCCTCGATCATATCATCAAGAGTAGAGCGGAGTCTCACTTCGCTCTCTTTAATTCTCTTTGCATGTTCGCGCCTTTCTGTTTCATCCTGGAATACAATGGATACTCCAATAATAGTATTGTCTATATCGTAAACAGGCGCACCAGTATCAATAACAGGTATTTCATTTCCGTCTCTCGTAATAAGTATCGTATGATTGGCTAATTCTTTTACAATGCCGTGTTTGAATATCTTATCTAATATATTGGTTTCCATAAGACCAGTTTGTTCATTTTTTACGGGGTAAACTTCGTGCAAATCTCTCCCTCTTGCACTGCGAAGTTCCCAACCGGTAAGATCTTCAGCAATTTTATTCATGTACTTAACCTGCCCATTAACATCAAGTGTTATTACTCCCTGCCCAAGACTGTCCATTGTTACTTTAAAATTTTCTTGCTGTCTCCATAATTCCTTCTCTTTTGCATATAAACTCTTTGTTAAACTATGTTGCCTGTATGAATAAACCAGATAAAGTCCGATACCTGTTATAATCATCATCAGCAATACTATTAGACTAATCACAACCACCTTTGGGAAAAGCCCGTCAAAAAGTTCTTCTTCATCAACTTTTGAGACCAAGTACCAATTGGTTCCGGGAATTTCGGAAACGTAAGAAACAACATTTACGTTTCTATAATCTTTACCTCTGTAGATTCCCTTGTATCCGTCTGCGGCTTTTGCAGCAGGTAAATTGCTTAGCGATTTGGGAAGTACAAACTCTAAAGCTGTGTTTTTCCGGTGTCTTAATTCATTCAAATACAAAATACTGTCGGCATCTACACGGAAGATAAACGTTTCGGATGTTCGGCTTAAAACTGGCCACAGCTTTGTTAAAGGGTATATAATATCTTCAGGATCAATTAAAAATGTAATTACTACCTTCAGTTTATCTTCTTCAATTAGGATGGGCGATATAAAACCGAGGAATATCTTATCTCCGAATGATGTTGAACGGAAGAAATCCAATTCGGTTAGCTTATTTTTGCTTGCCGTTTCAATTATTCTCTTACTTAAATTACTATTCAGTTTATTTAGAGTTGAATTAGTTGATGTGATTATTTCTGCATTGGTAGTTGTTATAACTATCTCCGCATAATGATGTTCTGTTTTGAAGCCTGTAAGTACTTCGGTCAGTTCTTCAAGAGCGGCAGGGTCACTGGTCAAAAGCAATTGCTTAATTTCCTTGATAAGGATTGTGTTATGGGAAAGTATCTCAGCATCTGCCTTTTCATCTTTGTACCAGTCTGACATCTGGTTTATTTTTAACTTGGCAATTGATTCAAGTTCGTACTGTTTTTGCTTTATTAAAACCGACTCTTCATACTGGTAATATAAATATGCAGATGTTATGTGAACAACCGCAATTATTATGTATATCCACGCAAATTTCATTTTGCTGTTTGAAATGCTTTCATTTGGTGTATTCATTTTTCAACCACCCATTCATATTAGTCTACAGAAAAATTTTCTAAGTTAAATGTAATAGTGTTATAGCTTATCAGAAATTAAATACAATAATATTACCTCATTCATTGTACTTCTACTAAGATGTTAATAATTTTTAAGTATATTCCCCCACCCAGACACAAATTCGACATATGTTTATGTATTTTAATTTGATATAAAATGTTGTTCACTACTAATTTGCTTTCTTAAGTCAAAGGTATATCATTTAGTAATTATCCATAATTTGCATAATTCAAACAAAATTGTTAATCATTTCTTTTTATTGGTGATAATAAGTAATAATTGTTAAAAAATCAACATTTTGTCCTATTTCCTATGTAAAGCCTGCGATGGAAATGGACTTCTGTAATACTTAAATTAGTATTAACAAAAGGAGATAAGCATGAAAAGCGAGTTAGATTTTGTGAACAAGAAAATGCAATATTATTAGCAATTATTGGTGATTTAATTAGATGTAATTTGTTAAAACGATTGTACCTAAACTTGTATTTTTAATAGTAAAAATGGCTATTTGCAGATGTTAATTAAACTTGGCATTATTACAAACAAAAATATCTTAAAAAGATTATTTTCATATTTTCTCCCTTGATTTATCATTTTTCCTTCTTTATGATGTTGTAGACCATTCCTCGACAGAAAAGCAATATAAATGTTATTTTTAATTAAAAGTGTACCACGAATATGTTAAACAAAACTAAAAGTACCAGTGGCACGATATTATGATAATTTGAACATGGCATAATAAATCATAAAGTCTCATCGGGACGACACTATGCTTTTGCTTTTTTCACTTTTTGCTTTTTCCAAGCAACAAGCAATTCAAAATTCATAATTGAATAAAATTGTTGTGTTATTATATTTTCGCTATTTTTGTATTCCTAAATGAGAAAAAATATAAATGAATGCAATTGAAGTTAATCAATTAACAAAAATCTACAAAACCAGTAAAAAAAACATCGAAGTTACAGCACTTAATAATTTTTCGTTAATTGTTAAAAAAGGTGAAATATTTGGATTACTTGGTCCAAATGGAGCTGGAAAAACTACTTTAATCAAAATTTTACTCGGAATTGTATTTCCAACTTCAGGATCTGCAACAATTCTTGGAAGTCCAATTAGTGATTTTAGAATTAAGCAGAAAATTGGCTTTTTGCCAGAAAATCACAAATTTCCAAACTATTTAACTGCTGAGCAGACTCTAAAATATTTTGCTCAACTTAGTAATGTTGAGATTAAAAATGTTGGTTTGCAGATTGATAAATTGCTTGAACTTGTGAAAATGACAAAGTGGAAAAAGACAAAAATTAGCAAATTTTCAAAAGGAATGATGCAACGTCTTGGTTTAGCTCAAGCAATGATGAATAATCCCGAATTGATATTTTTAGATGAACCAACCGATGGAGTTGACCCAATTGGACGAAAGGAAATTCGCGATGTATTAAATGATTTAAAAAACTCTGGAACAACAATCTTTTTAAACAGTCATCTTTTATCCGAAGTTGAGTTAGTAAGCGATAGAGTTGCAATAATGAACTCAGGAAAACTTCTAAAAGAGGGAACTGTTGAGGATTTAACCACAAGTAAAGAAAGTTATATAATTGAAACAGCAAGCAATTTTGATAACAACTTACTGTTAGAAAGTTTTGATAACATTAGCATAAAGTTGGATCCCGCAAACAAATTAAATGTAAATGTAAAAGATAATCTTGAGTTAAATTTTGTAATTGATAAAATTAGAAAAGCTGGAGTAAATATTAAAACAATTTCCATCCAAAAACACTCGTTGGAAGAATTGTTTATGTCGCTAATAAATGACGAAAGAAGAGGTGAAAAATGAAAAATATATACACAATTTCATTATTAACCTTTAGAGAAGCACTATCCAAAAAAATATTTTTGTTTTTCTTTTCGGTTTCAACTTTTGTAATTCTCGTTTTTGCGCTTCTTTTTGGCTTTGTTTCTGCTGAATCATTTTCTGGTGGATTTGTAAACGCCTCAACTACAAGTTTTGATAATTCAATTGCAAATGGAATTAAAATGTTTATAATTTATCCACTTTATGCAGGTGGATTGTTTTTATCCATTTTTTCTGTTGCGGGCTTTATTCCAACACTTTTGGAAAAAGGGAATATAGATTTAATTTTATCAAAACCAGTTTCTCGTCCACAAGTTATTTTGGGTAAATTTTTTGGTGGAACTTTTATGGTTTTTTCCAACATATTTTATGCAATTTTTATGCTTTGGATTTTAATAGGAATAAAATTTAGCGTTTGGGAAGCAAATTTTCTACTATCGGCTTTTACAATTACATTGGCTTTTGCATCTATTTATTCAATTATTATCCTTGTTGGAATTTTATCAAAAAGTTCAACATTTTCTTTAGTAATCTCTTATATGATATTTTTTATTTTTTCACCAATTTTATCATCACGCGATACAATTTTTGCATTTATTGATAGCGGTTTTTGGAAGACGTTATTTGAAATGCTTTATTATATAATTCCTCAAACTTCAGATTTATCAACTATTACTACTTCATTTGCTGTTGGCAATTCAGTTGAAAATTTTGATTCTATTATATTTTCAATTGTTTATATAATTCTCATACTTTTGGGAGCGATTTTCATTTTTAGAAAAAAAGATTACTAATTTAGTCCAAAAATGAATGTTTTTTGTGGAATAGAACTTGCGCTATGTTTAGGTTAATAGTAAAAAAAATAAATATATTTTAAGGAAAAAAATGTTAAAAAGTAATGAAGTTTCACTTAGTGATTTATTAGGTGATGTAACACAACCGGATGAAGTTGATAAAATTGAGTTAGTTGCAATTATTGGTGCTGGAGTTATGGGGCAAGGAATTGCACAAACAATAGCATCTTCTGGAATTGATGTTTTGGTAATTGAAAATTCTGTTGAAAGAGTTGATATAGCTAAAGAAAATTTAACAAGAAATATGGAACACGAAATTTCAAGATGGGCAATGACCAAAAGTGAAATGAAATCAATTATGAGCCGAATTCAATGGTCTTTGGATATAAATGAAGTTAATGAAGCCGATTTTATTATTGAAGCCGTTGAGGAAAATTTTGAAACTAAACGTAAAATATTTTCCATTTTAGATACTGTTGCAAAAGAAAACACAATTCTTGTTTCAAATACCGCTACTTTAAGTCTTACAAAAATTGCAGAAATAACAAAAAGACCAGAAAAAATAATTGGAATGCACTTTTTAAATCCTGTTCCAAAAGTAAATTTAGTTGAAGTGGTAAAAGGACTTGAAACTTCGGACGAAACAGTTACAAAAACAAAAGCTTTTGCCGAAAAAATTGGTAAACGCCCAATTGAAGTTTATGAATATCCCGGATTTGTTACAACACGCGTAATTGTGCCTTATTTAAACGAAGCAATGTACGTTTTATTGGAAGGAATTGCTTCCGCTGAAGATATTGAAGTTGCTATGAAATTGGGTTATAATTTGCAAATTGGACCTTTAGAATTAGCAGATACAATTGGTCTTGATGAACTTCTTCATTGGATGCAAGAACTTTGGAATGCTTTGGGTGAACCACGTTACAGACCTTGTCCTATTCTTCGCCAAAAAGTTAGAGATAAAAAGTTAGGTAAAAAATGCGGGGAAGGATTTTTTAAATATGATCAAGATGGTAATAAAATTGCAAATTAAGGAGTTTTAATGAAAATATTAGTTTTAAATTCTGGAAGTTCTTCTATAAAATATCAGTTTATTGATACAAATTTTAAAGAGGCTCTTGCAAAAGGACAAGTTGAAAGAATTGGTATGAGCAGCGCTGTTTTAACGCATGCTCCAAAAGACAAAGAAAAAATTAAAATTGTTGGTGAAATTTTAGATCACTCAATTGCTATTGAATATGTTTTGGCTGTTCTTTTATCACCAAACCATGGAGTTATAAAGAATAAATCAGAAATTGAAGCAGTGGGGCACAGAGTTGTTCACGGAGGTGAAGATTTTTCTGGCTCGGTTTTAATCACTGAAAAAGTAATGGAAGTTTTGAAAGAAAACATTGAACTTGCTCCACTTCACAATCCTGCAAACATTAAGGGTGTTAAAGCAGCTCAATTGCATTTACCAAATATTCCACAAGTTGGAGTTTTTGATACCTCATTTCACGCTAAAATGCCACATCATGCGTTTCTATATGGAATTCCATTTGAACTATACCGTCGTTATAAAATTAGACGATATGGGTTTCATGGAACATCTCATAGATTTGTTGCATTAAAAGCTGCTGAAATGTTAGGAAAACCGTATGAAGAATTAAAAATTATTACCGCACATCTTGGAAATGGTGGCTCGCTAGCTGCTATTAATATGGGAATTTCAATTGATACTTCAATGGGTTTTACTCCTTTGGAAGGATTGATTATGGGAACTCGCTGCGGTGATCTTGATCCTTCAATTATTACATATGTAATGGGAAAAGAAGGTTTGGATGTTCGCGAAATGAACGCTCTCTTAAATAAACATAGCGGTCTTATTGGTGTTAGTGGCGAAAGTTCTGATATGCGCGAGTTAGAGCAAGCAGTTGAAGATGGTGATAAACGAGCTAAATATGCTTTTGACCTTTTTACTTATAGGATTAAAAAATATGTTGGTTCATACATTGCAGCTCTTGGTGGATTAGATGCTTTAGTTTTTACCGGTGGAATTGGAGAAAATTCGGTTGCAGTTAGAAAAGCTGTTTGTGAAAATATGCAATATTTAGGGTTAGATATTGATTTTGAGAAAAATGAAAAAGTTAATGGAAAGTTGGATGTTGCAACTGAAAATTCAAAAGCAAGAATTTTAGTTATTCCTACAAATGAAGAGCTAGTAATAGCACTAGATACTGAAATGATTGTAAATGAACAATTAAATGGTTTAACAAAATAATAATTAAATTTGGTGATGTTTAGGCATCACCATTTTTTTTATATTTGCCGTTCTTAAAAATATTTTGGAAAACTGCTTGCCATTTACGTTCCAGATTAAATTATTTATTACCATTTAATATTAAATCATTATATTTTCTATAATAAATAATATCCTATATTTAAATTCATTCAATTATCTTTTTTATAACAGGGAAACTATGGCTACAAAAATTTTATCCGTAATTATTATTCTCTCTTCAATTATAGTTGCGCAGAGTTCTCAAAATTTATATCCAGTTCCAGATTGGTCAAAAGAGGCTATTTGGTATCAAATATTTCCAGAGCGTTTTGATAATGGCGATAAAACAAACGACCCTAAAATTGATGATATGAAAATGGGCTGGCCTTACCAATTTCCAGAAAATTGGAAAATTATGCCTTGGACATCAGATTGGTACACAACTCAAGCTTGGGAGCAAAATCCTAAACACGATTTTTATTGGAATATTGGTTCGCGACGTTATGGGGGTGATTTGCAAGGGATTATTAATCGATTAGATTACATCCAAAATCTTGGTATAACAGCAATTTATTTAAATCCAATTTTTGAAAGTCCTTCTCTTCATAAATATGATGCAACTATGTTTCACCATGTTGATAATAATTTTGGACCAAATCCAGAATTGGATAAAAAAATATGGGCAACAGAGGACCCAATAAATCCTAAAACTTGGAAATGGACACCAGCGGATTCACTTTTTCTAACTCTAATTAAAGAATGTCATTCTCGAGGATTAAAAATTATTATTGACGGAGTTTTTAATCACGTTGGCTCAAGTTTTTGGGCATTCCAAGATGTTGTTAAGAACCAGCAAAAATCAAAATACAAAGATTGGTTCACAATTGATAAATGGGATGATCCAAATACTGAAAAGAACGAATTTGAATACAGCGGTTGGTACGGAGTAAAAGACTTACCAGAAATTAGAGAAGATGAAAATGGATTAATTGAAGTACCCAGAAATCATATTCATGATATTGTTAAAAGATGGATGGACCCAAATAATGATGGAAATCCAGACGATGGAATTGATGGCTGGAGGCTTGACGTAGCTGATATGGTCGCGCAAACATTTTGGCGAGATTTCAGAATTTGGGTTAAAGAAATAAATCCGAATGCATATATTACTGGTGAAGTTTGGTGGAGCGATTGGCAAAATAATAAAATGTTTAACGCTGCACCTTGGTTTGATGGAAAAACTTTTGACGCCGTTATGAATTATCGTTTTACAAAAGCTGTTAAAAATTATATAAGTGATGTTAAAACGCAAACTACTTCAGAAGAGTTTGTTAATGCAATAAATCAGATTATTAGTGATTATCCAAAAGAAAATTTATACGGAATTATGAATTTATTGGGAAGTCACGATGCCGAACGATTAGCATCTTTGCCCGTTAATCCAGATCATTGGTACGATCATTTCCAAAAGGATACAGTTTTTAATATTAGAAAACCAAATTCTGAAGAGAGATTAAAGCAGCGACTTATGGTTGCTCTGCAAATGACAATGCCTGGTGCACCAATGATATACTATGGCGATGAAAATGGAATGTGGGGCGGTGATGACCCTGATTGCAGAAAGCCAATGGTTTGGGAAGAAATGATTTATGATGATGAAATCGGCTCACCATTTGGTAATAAAAGACCTGTTGATAAAGTAGAATTTGATAGCTCTCTTTTTAACTGGAATCAAAAACTAATTAAAATTAGAAAGAATAATAAAGAATTATCGCTTGGTGAACTTGAGTTTATTGGTTTTAATAATGAAGATAAAACTTTAATCTTTAGACGTTATTTAAATGACAGTGAAATATTTGTCGCAATAAATAATAGTAATTCAGTTCAAAATTTTTCATTAGATAATAAAAAAGTAGAATTGAGTGATTTAATTTCTAATAGAAATTATAAAAATGAGAAAGGTAAATATTTAATTCAAATTAATCCTTATCAAATTATAATTTTGAAATAACACATGAATTGGAATAAACAATATTTAATAATTGTGGTTTTAGCAATTGAAAATATTTAATTTCAAATTACTAACTTTTAACAAATGAGAATAATTTTAACTTTAAATGCGAAGGAATATTATGGACTTAAATTTAAAAAATAAAGTTGCATTGGTAACTGCTTCCAGTAAGGGAATTGGTAAAGCGACAGCAGAACTTTTAACCAAAGAAGGATGCAGAGTTGTTATCTGTTCAAGCAATCAAGCAAATATAATTGAAGCTGCCAGAGAAATTAAACACAGTTGTGGAATTGAACCATTTTGGGGTGTTTGTGATGTTAGTAATCCAGATGATATTGTTGAAATAGTAAAAATGACAAAAGAACATTTTGGTGATATCGACATATTAGTCAACAACTGCGGCGGACCAGTTCCAGGAGTTTTTGACGATTTAGATGACAAAAATTGGTTAGATGCCTTTGACCAAGTTTTACTTAGTGTTGTCCGCCTATCAAGAGAAGTTTTACCTGGAATGAAGATGAAAAATTGGGGAAGGATTATTAATATTACATCAAAAGCAGTTAAGCAGCCAATTGATAATTTAATGCTTTCAAATTCACTAAGAAGTGCTGTAACTGCGTTTTCAAAGACACTAAGCAATGATGTTGGTAAATTTAATATTACGGTTAATAATGTTGCACCTGGTTTTACTCTTACATCTAGATTGTACGAACTTGCCTTAGTTAAAGAAAAAAATACTGGAGTTTCACATGAGGAAGTTCTGGCAGAAATGGCTTTTAGCGTACCAATGAAGCGCTTGGGAAGTCCCGAAGAAATTGCTTCAATGATTGTGTATTTAGCATCGGAACAAGCTGGTTTTATTACAGGTACTACAATTCAGGTTGATGGCGGAGCTATAAAATCAACGTACTAAAAATAAGTCTTCTGAAAAGGCTGTCATTTCAAACCCGTTTTGTGGGTGAAAAATCTTGTGAATAGTAGGAGATTTCTCTCCCGATAAAAAACATTGAAATCGAAATGACAAACTAGAAAATATTTGCTTTGTGACACTCAATTTTATAATTATTTAAGAGATACTAAAACAATGATTAAAGAAACAGAAATATCTATCTTTCCAAACAAATTGGGTGATAAAGAACTTTATAAAAAATTAGCAGCAAAAAACTTAAAGGCTAATGCTAGCGATATTACATCAGTTAAGGAATTACGGCGTTCTATTGATGCACGTGGAAAAATGCCAACATACAAAATTCGTTTGAAAGTTTATATTGGTGAATTTAGTATTGAAGAAAAAGTGAAATTTGATTTTAAAGATGTGAGCAAAAGTAAAAAAGTAATAATAGTTGGAAGTGGACCAGCTGGACTTTTTGCAGCTCTCAAATTATTGGAACTTGGATTAAAGCCCGTTATTATTGAGCGCGGTTCTGATGTTCAAAAGCGTCGTCGTGATTTAAAGGCAATTCAGCAAGATGGAATTGTAAATCCAAATTCAAATTATTGTTTTGGCGAAGGCGGTGCTGGTACTTATAGCGATGGTAAATTATACACGCGTTCAACAAAACGTGGTGATGTTAAAAGGGTGCTAAATTTGCTTGTGGAACATGGCGCAAAAGAAGAAATTCTTATTGATGCCCATCCGCACATTGGCTCAAATAAATTGCCAAAAGTAATTTTAGAAATACGTGACACAATTATCAAGCACGGTGGTGAAATTCATTTTGATAGTAAGGTTACAGATTTAATTATTGATAACTCAACTATTAAAGGAGTAATTGCTAATGAAACAGTTGAATTTACTGGTGATTCTGTAATACTTGCAACTGGTCACTCTGCTCGGGATATATATTATTTGTTGGATAAACATAATATTAAAATTGAATCCAAATCATTTGCTATGGGAGTTAGAATAGAACATCCGCAACAGTTAATAGATTCAATTCAATATAATACTCCAAAGAGAAATGATTTATTACCAGCAGCGGAATATAGCTTAGCTTGCCAAGTTGATAATAGAGGAGTTTATTCGTTCTGTATGTGTCCAGGTGGAATTATTATTCCAGCTTCAACAGAGCCAGGTGAGTTAGTTTTAAATGGAATGTCAACATCGCAGCGAAATTCACCATTCGCAAATTCAGGCATAGTTGTTTCTGTTTCAGAAGATGATTGGAAACATCATTCTCAACATGGCGTTTTTGCTGGTCTTGAGTTTCAAAAAGAAGTTGAAAAAATGGCTTTCGAAGTTGGGGGTGGAAATCAACAAGCTCCAGCGCAACGCATTACTGATTTTGTGACTCGTCGAATTTCTAAATCTTTACCTGATACATCATATATTCCTGGAATAATTAATTCTCCACTTCACGAATTGTTACCGAAAGGAATTGTTACTCGACTTCAAAAAAGCTTTTTCCATTTTAACAAAAGTATGAATGGATATTACACCGAAGAGGCACAAATTTTGGCGCCAGAAACAAGAACAAGCTCGCCAATCCGTATTCCCAGAAACGATGAAACCCTTATGCACATTGAGTTAAATGGATTATTCCCATCTGGCGAAGGTGCCGGCTATGCTGGTGGAATTGTTTCTGCTGCAATTGATGGCGAACGAAGCGCTGAAGCTGTTGCAAGATATTTAGGCAAATAATATTGATTTGTTTTATCAATTTTTAGTATTGTGAATGGCAAAGTTCTCGAATCAGCGATTCGAGCTACAATGTAGTGCGATTCGCCGAATCGCAAAACAGATACGAACAAAGTGGTAAACAATCGGACAGTCATATATTTGTAATGTGATTAGCCAAATAGATAAATTAGCTAATCACATTTGCATACAAATAACAAACTGAATCCATAATTGACATTTATAATGTAAAAGATTCAAATCAAATCTTGACTTTTTGGCTCAAAATTACCATTTTAGCACATGATTCAAAATTACTCTCTAACATCATCGCTTGGTGGCAAAATTGCCGTCACAACTTATGGAAATGAAAACATCTCTCAAAATAAATGCATCATTTTAGTTCACGGATTTAAAGGTTTTAAAGATTGGGGTTATGCTCCTTATTTTGGCGAATATTTTGCAAATAAAGGTTATTTGGTAATAACATTTAATTTTTCGCATAATGGCATTGGTGAAAATAAATTTGAATTTACCGAGATGGAAAAATTTGCAAACAATACTTTTACACTTGAAATTATTGAACTTGAGGATGTAATTAAAGCATATCAAAATAATTATTTTGGTGAAGTTCAAAACCCTAAAATTGGATTAGTCGGTCACAGTCGTGGTGGAGCAATTGCTTTGTTAACTGCTTCCAAATTAGAAAATGTTAAAGCAATTTCAACTTGGGGGAGTGTTTCTAACTTGGATAGATATTCTAAACGCCAAAAAGATATTTGGAGGCAAAAAGGATATTTTTCAGTTATGAACATGCGAACTAAGCAAGAAATGAAACTTAATATTTCACTTCTTGATGATTTAGAAGCTAACAAAAATGGATCTTTAAATATTGAAAACGCGGTAAGTGAATTAAATAAACCACTTCTAATAATTCATGGAAAAGAAGATTTGGCAGTTAAAATTAGCGAAGCCGAAGAAATTTATAATTGGTCAAATAAAGAAAAAAGCGAATTAATTTTAATTGATAACACAGGACATACATTTGGCTGTGTTCATCCTTTTGAGGGAACAAACAGCAAATTTAATTCAGTTTTGGAAAAAACAAATTCATTTTTTAATAAAAATTTGAAATAATTTCATTTGGGAAAAATTTTATGGATGTGAAAAATTTAATATTTACTGTTATTTTTATAGGAGCGTTTTCCTATTTATTCTACAGTTTAAGAAAAAAATATCAGCTTATTAAATTGGGAAAAGATGAAAACCGCTTTAAAAACCCTAATGAAAGATTATTCAACGTTTTCAAAATTGTTTTTGGTCAATCAAAATTACTAAGAGATCCAATTGCTGGAACAGTCCATTTTTTCATTTTCTGGGGCTTCGTGCTTTTTACACTGGCAGTTCTAGAATCTATAATTCAAGGATTTTATTCAAATTTTAACCTAAAATTTCTTGGGAAATTTTATAACATAGTTTCGTTTACACACGATGTTTTTGCTGTTCTAGTTATAATTGCAATTATAGTTGCTCTATTTAGAAGATACTTCCTTAATATTGAAAGATTACCGAAAGGGAAGCACGAGAAATTTGATGCAACATTTATCCTTTTAATGATATTTGCTGTAGTTATTACAATGCTTGGACAAAATTCTGCTCATCTTGCAATAAATGATTTTCAATTTTCTGAATTTGAATACCGTCCAATTTCAATGTTGTTGAGTTCAATATTTTATACTTCAGGTTCTAATGTAGCTCCAATTACTTACGAAATATTTTGGTGGTTGCATATTTTAGTCGTCTTTTCATTTATGAATTATTTACCATATTCTAAACATTTTCATGTTTACACATCAATTCCAAATGTTTATTTTTCAAAATTGCCAAATGAAAAAATGGTTCTTAAATCAATTAATTTGGAAGATGAAGACGCAGAGCAATTTGGCGTTGCAGATATTGAGCATTTAACTTGGAAGCAAATCCTTGACGGATACGCCTGCACAGAATGCGGCAGATGTACGGCAGTTTGTCCAGCTGCAATTACAGGTAAACCACTTTCACCGCGAGAAATTATTGTAAATGTAAGAAAAAGAGTTGAAGAAAAAGGTCCATTTTTACTTAATAATTCGGAATCAGAAGGAATAACAGATAAAACATTAATTCACGATTTTATAAAACCAGAAGAGCTTTGGGCATGCACTACTTGCGGAGCTTGTGTTCATGAATGTCCTGTTACAATTGAGCATGTGGACACAATTCTTGATATGCGCCAAAATCTTGTTTTAATGGAATCGCAATTTCCTTCGGAATTAAATAATTTATTTAAAAATCTTGAAACTAATTTTTCACCGTGGGCTTTTAATCAACAAGATAGAGCAAATTGGGCTGAAGGATTAAATATTAAAACTTTAGCAGAAGATTCAGAAGGCGAAATTTTATTTTGGGTTGGATGTTCTGGTTCGTTCGATACACGATATCAAAAGGTTTCGCAAGCTTTTTCAAAAATAATGCAGAAAGCTGGTGTGGATTTTAGAATTCTTGGTACAGAGGAAAAGTGTAATGGCGACACAGCCAGAAGGCTTGGTAACGAATATTTGGCACAAACTCTTATGCAAGAAAACATTGAAACTCTAAATAATTACAAGGTAAAAAAGATCGTTACAGCTTGTCCGCACTGTTTTAATTCAATCAAAAATGACTACCCTAATTTTGGTGGAAAATATGAGGTCTTGCATCATACGGAGTTTATTGATAACTTAATAAAATCAAATAAAATTTCTTTAAAAAAAGACGTTGAAGTTCAGAAATTAACTTATCACGACTCTTGTTATTTAGGGAGATATAACTCAATTTATGAACAACCGCGTCATGCTCTTGAAAGTATTGGAAGTGTAAAAATTATAGAACCTGAGCGTTCAAAAGATAAAGGTTTTTGCTGTGGTGCTGGTGGTGGACGAATGTTCCTTGAAGAAAACACAGGTACAAGAATCAACGAAGAACGCACAAAAGAACTTATCAAAACTGGTGCAGAAACAATTGCTTCTGCTTGTCCGTTTTGTATGACAATGTTAAATGACGGCTTAAAAGCTGAAGAAAAAAATGAAGAAATTGAAGTAAAAGATATTGCTGAAATTATTCTTGAACAAATTAAATAACTAATTACCTATTATTAAACATCTGGAGGATACATGAGTCAATCATATCAAGATTTAGTAGACCATTTAAAAGAAATGGAAGCTGATATTCAAAAATTTTATGAAAAAGGACAAGCTGCTGCTGGTACTCGTCTTCGTAAATCATTAAGTGATTTAAAGAAAAAAGCACAAGATATGAGAAACGAAGTTCAAAATATCAAAACAGAAAGAAAAGCTTAAGTCGCTAGTTTTCTAAGTTAATTACCGCCATTGGAATTTTTCAAATGGCGGTTTTTTATTATATGACAAATAGAATAATTTTTACAATAATATTTTTGCTTTCTTCTAAATTGCTTTCCTTGGAAATAAATAGACAGAGATGCGATTCGCTTTCTACAGTAGATTTTAGTTTTGTGGGCGACATAATGTGCCATTCCACTCAGTTTAAATTTGCTAAAGTAGGGAAAGACTCATTTAATTTTAAACCTGTTTATAGAGAAATAAAGCCATATTTTGATAATTCGGATGTGATTGTTGGTAATCTTGAAACGGTTATTGAAGTTAAAGGAGTTAATTTTTCTGGTTATCCCGTTTTTAATACTCCAAAAGAATTTTTAGAGGGACTAAAATATGCTGGGTTTAATTTTCTATCAACGTCAAATAACCACACATTTGACATAAATGAGCATGGAGTTTTAAGTACACTAAAGCATATTAAAAATATTGGATTAAAAAATGTTGGGACATATAGCTCTCAATCAAACCGTGATTCGGTTGTAATAAATGAAAAAAATGGGATTAAATTTGCTATTCTATCTTATACGTATGATGTAAATCTTTATGAAATTCCAGAATCTAAAAGTTATTTAGTGAACAGAATTGACAAGAAAATAATTGAAAATGATATAAAAAATTATCGCAAAAAGGGTGCAGATTTAGTAATTGTATTTTTCCATTTTGGTTTGGAATATGCAAAAAGTCCAAATTCATATCAAAAAGAAATTGTAAAAAAAACTATTAATTTTGGAGCAGATATAATTATTGGATCACATCCACACACTTTGCAACCAATAGAGTATTTTAAATCAAATAATTCTAATATTGATAGTGGATTTGTTGCATATTCGCTCGGCAATTTTATTTCAAATCAACGTTGGCGTTATTCCGATGGTGGAGCTATTCTTAATTTTACCATTGAAAAAAATCAGTTAAATGGAAAAATAAGTTTAGCAGAAGTTAGATATTTGCCAATTTGGGTCTATAAAGGTCAAACTGAAAACGGTTCTGAATATATTATTCTTCCAACAGATATATCTGTTAGTGATTCAATTCCAAATTATTTATCTAAAGAAGATTTAAGATTAATGAGTGAATGTTCCGAAGATACGTATTCCATTTTAACAAATTTCACAAAAAACATTGAAATAGATTCAATTAAAAAAAGTAAACTAAGAAGAATGAAAAGAGATTATTTGGCTAACAAAATATTTGTGCAAGACATTCCAGTGTTGCATAATAAAAAAAATATTTTTATCAACTATAGTGATACATTAAGTTTGGTGCATGCAGATTCTACACTTAAATACCAAATTTATGATTGAGTCTCTTTGAAATTCTATTTGTATATTTGCATAAAGTATTAATTAAACAGGTGTTATAATGAAAAAAATTGTTGTTATTTTTGCCTTATTAGCAATATTTGTGATAGGTTGCTCTCAAAAAAGCGATAAAGATTATTTAGAAACAGCAAAAACAGAGCTAGCTGCAAAAGAATATGCTGCCGCACTTATTAATTTCCAAAAAATAGTTGATGAGTTTCCTGAAAGCGAGCATTATAAATTTGCATTGCTGCAAACTGGCGAACTAAATCATGGACTTGTAAATAAGGAAATATCAAAAGAAGTTGCTTTTGAGAAGGCAATTAAAGCATATACGGAATATCAAAAAAAATATACTGATGATCCAAAAGCTCCACAAGCACTGTTTTTGGTAGGATTTATTCAAGCAAATGAACTCGGTAATATTGAAGCAGCAAAAGTTGCTTATACAAAGTTTCTAAAATTATATCCTGAATCTGAAATGGCTGAATCAGCACACTCCGAAATTGATAACTTGGGTTTAGCTCCTGACGAAATTCTTTTAAAAAATATGGCAAAATAATTTGTGAGTGAAAGTAATCAAAAATTGATTAGTAGATTAGACCCAACCTTAATTTCAAAACTCAATTCTTTAGAGCTAAAAGCTAAAACAGTTGTTGAAGGATTTAAGGTTGGGCTTCACAGATCTCCATATCACGGCTTTAGTGTTGAATTTAGCGAACATAAAGCATATATGCAGGGCGATCCAATTAAAAATATTGATTGGAAGGTATTTGGGAAGAGTGATAAATTGTTTATTAAGCAATATGAAGAAGAGACAAATTTAACTTGCCACATACTTCTTGATATTAGTGCTTCCATGGATTATAAGAATAAAGGGATTATTTCAAAATTAGAATATGGTAAAATTCTTGCTGCAAGTTTGAGCTATTTAATGGTTTCGCAACAAGATTCAGTTGGTCTTTCTCTTTATTCTGATCAAATAGAAAATTATTTTCCTCCTCGTTCTACAAAAATTTATTTGCAAACACTTCTTCGGGGACTGGAAAATATTTCACCAGTCAACAAAACAGAAACAGCTCAATGTTTAAACTCAATTGCTGAAAAAGTTAAAAAGCGTGGTCTGGTAATTATTATCTCTGATTTTTTTGATAATATTGATTCTATTCTTACAGCTTTGAAGCATTTTAAGTATAAAAAAAATGAAGTTATCGTTTTTCAAATTCTTGATCCAATAGAAAAGAATTTTGCGTTTGAGCGTGATGCAATTTTTGTTGATATTGAAACTAAGGACGAGCTATCAACACAACCAATTCAAATTCAAAAAGCGTATCAGGTGGCAATGAACGAATTTTTGGATAAACTAAAAAGTGAATGCTTAAACAACAAAATTGAGTATAATCAAATTGATACTAAAACTCCTTTTGATAAAGCACTTTTTTCTTATTTCAAAAAAAGAACTAGACTAAATTAAGAATATTGATAATTTTACATTTTGTAAAATCTATGAATAAATTCCAATTTTTAACTGTGTACAATTAATTATACAACTATCTTTTTTTTTATACACTGGCAATAATATTTCAGTGATTTTAGAAAAAATCAGTTTCAAAAGATTCGTTTTTATAAAGAAAACAAGCAAAATTTCTTAAACTGAGAATGGCAATAATTATAATTTACGGCACAATCTTTGTACTTAAGTCAATAAATATTTATGGAGGATGTTATGAAACGAATATATGATAATATAGCTAAGATGATGAAAAATAGGCTTTGGATTATTCCATTATTTTCATTGTCACTTACTGGATGTTATACCAGTTTCGTTCCAAGAGATTACGAGCAGGAATCTTATGGAAATCTTGGTTATTATTCAGATGAAATAAATGCTGATAATGACTCATTGGAATATTATGATGATTCATCTGAATATTATGATGATGAATATGCTGGCGAAGACGAAGAGAATATAACAATCATCAATAATTATTCTCCAGGATGGGGTTGGGACAATTATCCAGTTTATATAAACACAGGGTTTAATTATTGTGGATTTTATGATCCTTTTTACGACCCATATTGGGGACCTTATTATTATCCATATTACAATCCTTATTATGGTGGAAATATATACGTATATGGAGACGCATATTGGGGTTCTGGTGGAAGTTGGTATTATCCATCCCAAACAAAATACAGAACTGAAAGAAGCCACTGGACAAGTTTAAGAAATAATGGTGGAAGAGTATCTACATCCAGAGATAGAAATTCTGATGTTGTTACCGATAAAAGAACTGGAACAAGAGTTAATGAAACTAGAAATTTTGATTTAGATAGAGACCTTCGTGTAACAAGATCATCGGGAAGTTCTGTAAGTTCTTCAACATCTAAAAATAATAGATTAAAAACAGCAGTAATTAGAAAAGATGGAGAAGTTAGAACTACAGCACGTAAAACAACAGATTTGGAAAAAAGAAGAATTGATAGCAAAAATATAAACAAAGACGTTGAAAGAGAAAAAATTGTAACAAAAAAATCAAGTAGCCAAACTGTTACTAAGAAAGCTAATGTACAATATAAAACTAGGAGTAATAGTTCAACTCAAAATAGAAGCAAAAGAGTTTATTCATCATCGGAGAGTTCAGATAATAGTAAGTCAACTACTTCAAGTCGTTCATATTACAAACCATCAAGTTCAAGTAATAAGAGTTCAAGCGTATCCAGAAAAACAAAGAGTAGTGAATCAACCTCAAGAAACTATACTCCACCAAGTAGTTCTTCAAGACCTAGCGCAAGTAGTTCATCTAGTTCCTCATCTCGCCCTTCTGTAAGTAGTTCGTCAAGATCTTCAGGTTCATCATCAAGTAGTTCTTCAAGATCTTCCAGTTCATCAAGTTCAAATAGTTCAAGAAGTTCAAGTTCAAGTAAAGGGAAAAGATAATGATGGAAAATAAATCAAAATTACAATTGGCTTTAAAGTTAGCAGTTATCACAATATTTATCTTTTCTGGACTTATTAAAAGTCAGAATGAAAATGATGCTGTAAGATTAGCTGTTCCAGGAATAATTTCAAGTGCGCGAGCTTTAGGAATGGGCAATAGTTATCAAACTAGAAGTGGGGATTATTCAGCCTTATTTTTTAATCCAGCGGGATTAGCACTTTCAAAAAAATCTCAATTAACTGGAAGTTTCTATCACCGTTCTTATGGAAATACGTCCGATTTTTTTGGTGAAGAGAATGCTTCTGATAATAGCTCAACTAAATTTAGTCAGTTAGGATATTTATATAAAGCTCCTACAACTCGTGGAAGTTTGGTTTACGGATTTGGTTACCAGAAGGATAAAGATTTTACATCATCGCTAAATTTTAATGGGTTTAACCCAAATAGAAATTCCATGATTCAAGATTTAACAAATAGAAATGATGATGTACCATATCTTCTAGGTTTAAGTTATCCATTATGGGATGCAAACGATAATTACATAAAGGATGAAACAATTATTGATGGGCAACTTAATCAAAGTGGAACAACTTTGGAAGATGGCGGAATTAATAGATATAGCGTTGGTGCCGGAATTGAATTTGCAAAGAACGTTTACTTTGGTGGAAGTCTTAATTATTTATCAGGTACTTATTCAAATAATAGAGAATATTACGAAGATGATTTTAATCGAGTATACACTCAGCCAACTGATATTAACGATCCAAACACAAAAAATTTTCAAACGTTTTATTTTAATGACGCTATTTCTTGGGATATTAATGCTTGGGAATTTAGATTTGGATTTATAATGGATTGGATGGATTTTATTCAAGTTGGTGCTTCAACAAAACTTCCTACCACATTTGTTATAAGAGAAAATTATTATTTGAAAGCATATTCCAAATTTAATGACAATTATTTTATAGATCTAAATCCTTCAGAAAGCTTAATTAATTACGAAATAACTACTCCATTTGAGTTTTCACTTGGTGGTTCAATAAATCTACATATCATAAATATTAATGCGCAGGCAACATTTATCGATTACTCACAAATGGAATTTTCCGGTGATATTGAACAATCCATTATTAAAGATAACAATAGAGTAATTAATGATAATTTTAGAGCCGCACTTAATTATAATCTAGGAGCGGAGTTAAGAGTACCAAACACGGGTATTTGCGCACGAGCCGGCTTAATGTATTACGAATCACCTTACAAAGATGACCCAACAAGTTTTGACAGAGTTTATCTAAACGCTGGTGCTGGTATTGAAGTTAATGAATCTATTAAATTCGATTTAGCATATTCTTATGGATTCTGGGACACATATTCGGATAATTATGGAAGTGATTTATCAAGGGTAAGTCAAAAGGTTGACTCACATACATTTATGTTAACTACAACAATAATGTATTAATTGTTTAGTTGTTCAATTGTTGACAGAACTGCCAATGACAACAAATTAATAGTTGGGTTTTTTAGCTAAAATAAAGTATTTAAATTATTATGTTTTGTAAATTATCAATTTGAATAAAGGAAAATCCTTTAGGCGAACTCACAGCGTCTGCCTTTAAACTCGTGCCATTTGTTTTGGAATGTGCGTTTAAGTTTGTGGTTAAAAAAAAGCAGTTCAAGATTTATAAGTTAATTTTTAATAAAAGCTGTTTTGGTTGCGTCTTTATAAGCCATTTAAGGCAGACGCTTTATGTATCGTTAGGCATTCAACTAAAATTGGGAGATAAATATGCAAAGAATTAAATTATTCATAGCTATCATAATTGCTTTTTTATTAAGTTCTTGTTCCGATGGTAATAATCCAACTTCGCCATCTATAAATAATAGTATTTATCTTGGAGGTGTTGGCACTGAAAGAACCTACAAAGAGACTGTCTCCTGGTTAGAGATTGGCTCCAATTTACCGTTCTTCAATGTGCCAGACTCTCTTATTACCAAAGTCACACTCAGCGAAGCACAACTACAAAATGGGATATGTGAGATTATGGACTATACTGAAATTGTGGAATACGTTGACGAAGATTTTTATACAAGTTGGAAATTTACATTGCCTAGAACAAATTATATCCAATTTGATGGAGACGGGAAAATATATGATTTATCTTGTGAATTAGATTCATTGGTAAACAATAAAACTTATTCACCTGGTGGGTTTTCAACTGGACACGGTGTTTTTAAGGTTTTTGATTATACTATTTTTACTACAAATCCTCCAGATTTGCAGAAGCAATTTCCCTCTGTTCCTTATATAAAAAACACATTACAAATAAATGATTCTTGGATTAGGTACAAGTTTATTGACACAACCACAAATAATTCAATAATTGAGACTGTTGCAAAAGTTATAGGTAAAGAAGAAATTCAAGTGACTGCTGGAACATTTAGTGCAATAAAAATAAAACTTACAACTTACCACTTTAATCCAGATTATAGTTTTGATGATGGATACGAATATTATGTTCCTAATGTTGGTCTAGTTCTTAAAGAATCGGATAGCGACATTTATCAATGGAATTCTAAAAACAACGAGACTATTCATTTTAGACAAACAAAGAAAAAGGAACTCATATCATATTTCTTCGTTGGAGAGTAAAAATGCCTAACCCAGCGTCTACCAATGACAACAAATTAATAGTTGGGTTTTTAAGCTAAAATAAATCATTTTAATTATTATGTTTATAAATTGTTACTGCTTTTTTGAATAAAGGAAAATCCTTTATGGCGGACTCAATTGAACAATATTCATTTTAGCAAAAATTTTGAATTGCTTAATTATCCTTTCATTTAATAGACTTTTCTAATTCGCCAAACAATTTAAGTTGCAATGCACTTTTACTTCCTCTATTTTTAAATTATCAAAAAATTAAATTGGTACAACTATTTTAACTAAAGTATACAAAATTGAGAGTAAGGACTATTATGTTATTGATGAAAATGGAAAATCAATAATATGTAGGCTTCCGGGTAGATTCAAAAATAAATTCCATTTAAAACAGAATAAACAAAGAGTACTAGACATTGTTACAATTGGAGATAGAGTTAAAATTTCAATTAACAAGGATGGACGTGGCGAAATTCTGAAAATAATGGATAGAGAAAATTTTTTTTCGCGCAAAGCTCCGTTCTTAAAGGGTACTGCTGGAAAAGGGGAACGGCTTGAACAAATATTTGCCGCTAATATTGATAATGTGGTAATCGTAGCGTCAGCAAATAATCCAGTATTTAATAATCGTTTAATTGATAGAATAACCGTCGCGGCAGAAAGTTCGCATGTTGATGTAATTATTGTAATTAATAAATGTGATATTGGTACTGCCGAAGAAATTGAGGATTGGAAAGAAATTTATACAGCTTGTGGTTATGATGTGTTTGTTACATCTGTAAAGGAGAATATTGGGCTTTATCAATTAAGCGAAGCACTTAAAAATTCGACAAATCTTTTCTGTGGAATGTCTGGCGTTGGTAAATCATCACTTCTTAATTCCTTATTTCCACAATTAGAATTTAAAGTTGGAGAAGTCAGCGAGCTATTGCATAAAGGAAAACATACAACAGTTTCAGCGGTTTTACAAAAAGTGGATGAAAACACGATAATTATTGATTCTCCAGGAATTCGTGAATTTGCTCCATATGGAATTACTAATGAAGATTTATCGCACTATTTTATTGAATTTAAGCCATACATGAACAATTGCAAATTTAATACATGCACGCATCAACACGAACCTGGTTGTGCTGTAATTGAAGCTGTGGATAATGAATTAATTTCTGTTGAAAGATATTATTCATATTTAAATATTCTTGAAAATATTGAAGATATACCTAAATATTAATTTCCAAAGCAAAAAGAACAATTCCTAATTATGATTGTTAAACGAGGAGTAATCTTAAAAACATCATTTATACTTGTTATTAAGAACTCTAAATCATATTTTTTTAAGTTAAAATTTAGGTTATAATGAAGAAGACAGTATTTTTAATTTTTCCACTTTTATTTATAATATTTGGTTGTTCAGCTACTGGAATTAAAAGCGACAATAAATTAAGCACCGAAGAAAATAAACCTATTTCGCCGAATGAAAAACTTGCGCAAGACTATTTTATAAAAGGCGCTATCTTGGATCTTCAAGGTGATTACACTGCCGCTATATTAGAATATCTAGAAGCTCTAAAACTTGATGAACAAGCTGGTATTCATAATTCATTAAGTAAGGATTATATTATTATACAAAAACTAGCGCCCGCTTTGGAACATGCTAAAGCTGCTGTTAGATTAAGCCCGAACGATGCAGAATTTAATTTTATGCTAGGAAGTATATATAAAATGGCTCAAATTCCAGATTCTGCTGAAATTGTTTTTCAAAAAGTTATTGAAATTGACAGTCTAAATTTTCCAGCATATTACCAAGTTGCTCAATTAAATGAAGCTAAGAAACCATTAAAAGCACTTGAAATTTATAATCGTTTAATCGATTTAAGTGGTCCAGAATGGAATGTTTTAATTAAAATTGCTGAGCTAAATGAACGAATTGGCAATGTTGATAACACGGTAAAAACTGTTGAAAAATTGCTCGAACTTGACCCTTCAAACTTGCGTTTGCAAAAGCTGCTTATTGAATCCTTTATAAAAACCGGCAATAATGAAAAGGCTATTTCCCTTGCAAGTGATGCTTTAAATATGTTCCCAGATGATTTAACACTTATAGAATACAAAGGAAATGCAAAGGCAAATCAAAATAAATGGGAAGAAGCCGCAATTGAATATCAAAAATTAATTCATTCGGAATTGCCATTTGAAGCTAAAAAAAGAATTGCTGCTGGATTTGTAACTGAAGCGGCAAATGATTCAAGCATTATTCCAATAGCTAAAAATTTACTTTTGGAAATTGAAAAAGATTCTACCGATTGGCAAACAAACGCATTTCTAGGAGAAATTGCTCTTCACGAAGGTAATGATTCAACCGCGATAAGTTACTTTTCTAACGCTGCTCATTTAGCTCCCTGGAATTCACAACTTTGGAGTAGATTTGGAGTTCTATTATTTGAAGCACAAAAATTTGAAGAAACTGTTGTTGAAATGAAAACTGCTGTAAATAATTTTCCAGATGATTTTGTAATTAATTTAATTCTTGGACTTTCGCTTTCGCAGCAAAAAGACATAGACGGCGCGTCCAGAGCTTTGGAACATGCTGTGAGACTAAACCCTAACGATTTAACTGCACTACATGCATACGGCTTTACGCTTAACCAGCAAAAGCGATATGATGCAGCATTAACCTATTTGGATAGAGCTTTAAATTTAGCGCCTGATAATATTCAAGTAATTGGAACAATGGGAATGATTTATGACGCGCAGAAAGATTATGTTATGACCGATTCGTTATATGAAAGAGCGTTGAAGATTGATTCCTTGGATGTTCTTATTTCAAATAATTATGCTTATTCACTTTCTGAGCGAGGTATAGAACTAGATAAAGCTTTAAAACTTGCTGAATTTGCGGTAAAAATGCAGCCTAAAAATTCTTCATATCTTGATACTATTGGTTGGGTACATTTTAAATTGGGTGATTATAAAAAGGCAATTGAGTTTATTGAACAAGCAATTGTGGAAGATGAAGGAAACGCGACTCTTTTTGACCATCTTGCTGATGTCTATGAAAAAATAAATAATAAAGAAAAAGCAATAGAATTATATAAAAAGGCGTTATCGCTAGATCCCGAAATACCAAATGTAAAAGAGAAATTAGAAAAAATGAGTAAAGCATGATTAATAAAAAGAATATTTTGATATTTATACTTGGAGTCATATTTCTTATTGGCTGCAGTAGTGAAAAGGAAATTACAACAACCACTCCAGAACAAATAGTTACAGCAAGTTGGTTAATTAAAAAATTGGAAGGAAACAGACGAAAGATAAAGACGTTTGAAGGCACTGGAACAATAAGTGTAAAAAGTGAAGGATTTAATGGAAAAACAAGTTTTCAGATTTTGATAAAAAAGCCTGATTCAATAAAAATTTCCATATATGGTCCTTTTGGTATTGATATTGCTCATGGAGTATTTTCAAATAATAATTTTTTGTTTTATGATGTTCTTAAAAATCGTGTATATACTGGAACAAATAGTAAAGATGTATTGAAAAAATTATTTAAAATCGATTTATCGTTTGAAGAACTTATTGATGCTTTTGCTGGAGCTGTTAATCTAACCGCAAAGCTTAGAACAGAGCCAAGCGATTATGGAATTTTAGATGACATTTACAATTTGACATATATTGACAGACTTAGGAATATCAAAAATATTTACCGAATTACTAAAAGTGATTTAAAAATAACAGATTATCTTGTAACAACTTTGAGCGATTCAGAATTACTCTCTGCTGAATACTCCAATTTTAAGGATTATGAAGAAGTCCCACTCCCATTATCATTATTGATAAGAAACAAAAGCGAAAACCAAAGCGTTAACATTGTTTACAGGAACATAAATGTTAACGAAGAGATTAAATCACTAAAAATTAAATTACCGTCGGATGTTACTAAAATAGAATGGTAAAATATTTTAAACATATTGCGTTACTAATTTTTATTTCTTCAATAATTTTTGCTCAAACAAATAATAATATTGAACTTAAAAATAATGAGCTTGCTAATATAAAAACTCGAATCCTAGAATTGGAAAATGAGTTAAAAAGCAAGCAAGGTGATGAAGCAAGCGCGATAAAAATATTGGATAAAATAAACCATCAAACTCATTTACTAAATCAAATTATTAAAGATCTTAGCATTGAAGAAGTAATAATTGGGAAGAAAATTGCGAAAATATCAAATCAGATTGCTAAGCTACAAACAGAGGTTTCAGAATTAAAAAAAGACTATTCGGATTATGTTAAATGGCTTTATGTTAATAATAAAGAATCCAAGTGGAATTTTCTTCTTAAATCAGATTCATTTAATCAAGCAATTATGCGTTACAAATATTTCAATTATATTACTAAAAAGAATGAGGAAAAAGTAACACAGTTGTTAGATAGTAAACAAGAATTGGAAAAATCTAACCGTGAATTGAAATCGGAAAATTTGGAAAAGCAAAAAATTGAAAACGAGAAAAAAAGAGAAGTTGCAAGATTAGAAAAAAGGAAAAAGGAGAAAACTGAGCTTATAGCCTCACTTAATAAAGTTAAAAGCAATATTGAAAAAGAAATTAACGAAAAAAGAAAATATGAAATTGAAATAAAAGCACGAATTGCAAAACTGATTGAAGCAGATAGGGAAAAAGAGCGCAAGCTTCGTGAAGAAAAATTTAATAATAATTCCATCGAGCCAATAATTCCAAAAGTAAATTATGCAAAGTTCGAAAATTTCCCTGACCTAAAAGGAAAAATGACTTGGCCAGTTTCTAGTGGAAAAATAATAAGAGATTTTGGCGAAAATAAAAATCAGAAGCTAAAAACAGTTACTCTAAATTATGGAATTGATATAAAATCAAAACCCAACGAAAAAGTTTTTGCCGTCGCCGATGGAGTAGTTTCCGTTATTGATTGGATTGTCGGGTTTGGCAGTATCATAATTGTTACACACAAAGGAGATTTCAGAACTGTTTATGGACACATAGATAACATTGAAGTAAATGAAAATGATATCGTTAAAGCTGGGACAAAACTTGGCACAGTTAACCAAAGTCTGGAAGGCGATATTGTCCATTTTGAAATTTGGGATGAACGTAACTACCAAAATCCACAGTTGTGGTTGGTTAAGAAATGATTGTTAAATTAGTGAAATAATTTGCAGAATTGGAGCACAATATTAAAGAATTTCATTTCGCTATCTGGTGGTGAACTCCTCAGCAAAGGCATCGCTTTTATAACCACAATCTACCTCGCTCGCGTAATTTCACCAGAAGGATTTGGAATACTTGGTTACGCAACAGCTTTTGTTTCTTATTTTTTGTTATTTATCGATTTTGGCTTTGATATAATTAGTGTTAAAAAAATCGCCAATGATAAAAATATTATTTCAAAGTATATAAACAATATTATTTCATTTAGAATATTATTAGCAAGTGCAATATTTTTTGTTTTAGTTGTGGTTATATTATTTATCAACGAAACGTTAATAATTAAACTTGCACTTCTTATTACTGGACTAAATTTATTTGTTCAATCCTTTGCCACAGAATTTGTTTTTCAAGCAACAGAGAAAATTAATTACCTCTCAATTAAAGTTGTTGTAAAAAATATAATCATATTGGTATTAGTTCTCCTCTTTGTTAAAAGTATTTCGGATGTTTTAATTGTGGTTGGAATTTCTATTTTAGCTAATCTTATAATGAGCATTTGGCTATTTAAGAAATACACAAAACTATTTGCAAAATTTACTTGGAGTATTGATAGGGGATTTTTGAAATCACTTTTCTTAGAGTCGTTTCCTTTAATCATTTCTTCATTCATGATTACAATTTATTACAATCTTGATATGGTGATGCTTGGAAATATTAAAACTCAGACCGAGGTTGGAATTTATAATGCTGCGTATAAAATATTTATGATTGGATTGATTCCTCTTGCGGCAATTGTGCGAATTTTTCTTCCATCTTTATCAAAAATAAATGAAAGCAAAGTTCTGAAACGAACTATAAAAAATTATGGGATTATGATGCTTAGCAGTGGAATTTTAATTGCGGTAGTAATATTTTTCTCTGCAAAAGTGGTAGTAAATTTCGCTTATGGAAACGAATATATTGCTTCTGTGTTTCCATTGATGATTTTAGCTTTAAATGTGCTCGTAATTTCTGTAAATGTTTTTTTCGGAAACCCATTAACAGTTTGGGGAAAACAAAAAGCATATTCAGTGGCAATCACATTTGGAGCCATTGTTAATATTATATTGAATTTCATCTTTATTCCCAAATAT
>Ga0180007_10000469_pt1 | contig 68439 bp, 56 predicted proteins | sample MM_PC_MetaG_FD_121122 | JGI IMG/M metagenome (GOLD analysis project Ga0180007, IMG submission 121122) | Groundwater microbial communities from the Aspo Hard Rock Laboratory (HRL) deep subsurface site, Sweden - MM_PC_MetaG | ecosystem: Environmental > Aquatic > Deep subsurface > Groundwater... | reverse complement strand
TGTATATTTGAATGCCGGGAAATTGGAAAGATGCTGGGTTCAATGATTCAAAATTCAGCAAAGTTTATCATCCACTGAACGCTGAAAGCTGCCCTCTGACCTCTCCGGCTTTGCCGGCTTAGGAATATACTAAAAAAGAAAGCCCAAGATGTCACAGAGATATTAGCGTTTATTAGCGGTTAAAACAAAAAGAAAACCGCTAATGGACGCGAATTAACGCTAATGGGGAAGAAGTCGAACAATTAAAAATTGTTTAAGAATAGCGGCGGATACTATTCAAAGGTAATTTTGTTTTATACATTTTCCAACTTAAACTAGAATAATGTATAATAGCATGATATGCTTTTTGCATGATACCTCGACATATTGAAGCAACGATTCACAAGGAATTAAGGCAAATTCCAGTGCTCACCCTTATTGGGCCCAGGCAATCAGGGAAAACAACTCTGGTCAAATCAATGTTTCCGGATTTCAGTTACGCAAACCTGGAAGACCCCGAGCTGCGCGCACTTGCGGTGTCTGATCCGAAAATATTTTTTCAGCGTTTTTCCCTGCCAATGATTATTGACGAGATTCATCGTGTGCCGGAGTTACTTTCCTGGATCCAGATCAAAGTTGACAGCGGGGCCGAAAACGGCAGTTTTGTGCTTACCGGAAGTCATCAGTTAAAACTGCGTGAATCCATCAGCCAATCCCTCGCCGGCAGGACATCAGTATTGACGCTTTTACCTCTTTCGATCAGTGAAATATCTGAAGCGGGAATAACATTGAGCAAAGATGAATGGCTGCATTACGGCTTTTTGCCACGAATACACGGCCAGGGAGCTGATCCGCTGTCCACCTACCGCAATTATTTCCAAACGTATGTCGAACGCGACGTGCGTTTACTTGTAAATATCCGTAATGTTATACAGTTTGAGAATTTTATCAGACTGCTTGCCGGCCGCGTGGGACAAGTAGTGAATCTTGAAAATCTGTCGGACGATGTCGGCGTATCCGGCACCACCCTGGCCGAATGGCTGTCTGTACTCGAGGCTTCATTTGTTGTGTTTCGGCTGCCTCCCTATTATCATAATTTCGGTAAGCGGCTGATCAAAGCGCCAAAGATTTATTTTATTGAGCCGGGACTGGCCGCATGGCTGCTTGGTATCGAAAGCCCCAAACAGGTAAGCCGGGATCCTGTGCACGGCGGCCTTTTCGAAAACCTGGTCGTACTCGAAGCGCTCAAGAGCCGGTACAACGCCGGCAAAGAAAGTAATCTTTACTTTTGGCGGGACAACAACCGGAATGAAGTAGATTTACTATTCGACGTGCAGAGGGTCATACATCCGGTGGAAATAAAATCGGCGGCAACATGGAATGAAGGTTTCGTCCGAAAGGTCAGACATTTCCGCTCATCCTTACCTGCCGCCGGAAGAGGCGCTGTGGTATATGCCGGAGATCACCGCTTTGAGTTTGATGGAATAGATGCACTGCCTTTTCATTCTTTAAGCAGCTGGATAAAAACATTAAGTGAGTAAATGTAATTATCCCTACTTTGGTAAATTAGGTAACATGCGATAACAAAATCCGCGGCGAACCCATTTTTTTTGCACCGGGGCGGGCCCTAATAACAAAAAAAATGGGTTCGCCGCGGATTTTGCATATTCATTACGTTCAATTTACCAAAGTAGAGTTAATACAGGAACTGTGGAGTTCGAGAAAATTTCACAATATTATCCTGCAGCATTGTAATGAAATATTTTTAAAATCTTCTCTTAAGATAGGCATGTATATTTTTACCTCCGGCGCCGCGTTTGATCGCATTTCGGATATCATTCAATGCCGGGGTTGTTTTCATAACGTGAATAATATCTTTCACCTTGAAAAATGTCAATACTAAACCAGCATCGCACGCACTAGCCATTACTAATCTCTAATGTTCGTGTTTGGACCATTATTAATGGCTGTTTCGCAGGAAAAACGCGCACAGTTTCAGGCGTATTTTTCGTTTTTTGAGCGATTCCGTCCAGCAGTTTGCGGGGCCGAAGGCGGGTTCCCGCAAATTGCGAGCAAGGTAAGACACGATAGTGTCTTACCGCCACGGCTTTTACTGTTTGAAAGGTTACATAACTGTTCATTGCCCGACGTGCCGTCGGCCTATTTGTCCTGCCTGGTCGTGCGCTTTGCGCACTGCCCGGCTATGCATCCGACCTGTACCCGGCGCAAGCGAAAAAAACGAGAAATATCCCCTGAAACTATAAGTGCGCGTTTGTCCTGTTACAGAAAGAGCACAATATGTAATTCTTTTTCTTTTTAAAAGAAAGCATGATACAATATTCCAATGAATATTGAAACTTTTAAGGAAATTATTCTAAATTTTCAAAAAGAATCGCTTCCTGAATTCACCCCGCGCTCGCTTGAAATTCAGGAAATTGCGAATATGTCAATTGCGATAACCGGAGTGCGGAGAGCAGGAAAAACATACCGGACTTTTCAGTATATTCATACATTACTAAAAAATGGAGTCTCACCGGAAAATATCTGCAGAATACAGTTTAATGATTTTCGTCTAAGGGGTTTAACATCTGACGGGTTATCCGGTATTGAAGCTGCATATTACTCCTTATATCCGGATAAGCAAAAAACTGATGTGGTGTACTATATTTTTGATGAGATACACCGCATCTCCGGGTGGGAGGAATTTATCTTATATTTATTAGATACTCCCAGGAAGAAAGTTTTAATTACCGGTTCAACGTCGAAACTGCTCACCGGCGACATTGCCTCGGCACTCAGGGGGAAAAATTTTTCACTCGTTCAATTTCCTTTTTCCTTTGCGGAATTCATCCGGTATTATAAAGTCGATAATGATACTGTCTCAAGCAATGGTAAAGCATATGTACGTTCGATGATGAACAGGTACCTGAAGCAGGGAGGCTTTCCCGGTTTACTCTCTCTTCCGGATAACATGCATGTACCATTGCTGCAGAATTATACTGAAACCATGCTGCTTAAAGATATTATAGAAGCTCATTCCGACGATCATATCAATATCAATACCTTTTCTGATTTTTATCAGGCGCTGATAGCACGGACAGCCTGCCCGATGACGGTAAATAAAATTGCCGTAACCTTAAAAAAAAAGGAATCAAAATTCTCAAATGAAACGTTATACCGTTATCTGGACTATCTTAAAGAATCTTTTATGCTGTATACTGTTGAGTTCTATTCCAATTCAGAAAAAATAAGATTGGCAAATTACCGGAAAATTTACAGTATTGATTGGGCTTTGGCGGATGCGATTGCGCCCGGATCAGGTATTGACATTACACGCAGATTTGAAAATTTAATTTTTATCGAATTACTGCGCCGTGGTTATAAACCATATTATTTTAAAACAAAAGAAGGGTTTGAAATTGATTTTGTAATTACAATGAAATCATCAGATTCAGGGAAGACTATGCTGATACAATGCTGCTATAGTCTCGCTGATGAAGATGTCAGGGAAAGGGAAATACGAGCAATAACAAAATCAGCAGAATTTTTAAAATCAGAAAAAAATTTAATTATTACCATGGATAGTGATGAGGTTATTACTGAAAATAAAACCATCATTCATATTATTCCGGCATGGAAATGGCTCTTGAGTGAAAAAGACTGATTATTACAGCAAATTTTTATTGCTTCGCGTCGCGCCATTTTTCTTTTTAACAGACGTCTTCAGCTTTTCTTTGCCTGTGCCCGGAATTCCGACGGCGTTACGGACGTATACTTTTTAAAAACCGAAGCAAAATACTGACTTGATGAAAAAGAGAGGTCGCACGAGCAGCGCAGTACCGGGGTTCCCTGAGCCAAAAGCTGTTTCGCGGTTTCGATTTTTTTTCTTAAAATATATTCTGCGGGATTCAGGCCGGTCTCATTTTTAAAACGCTGCCGGAACCGGGGTTCGGAAAGTCCGGCTTCGTCTGCTAATTCGGCAGCAGTTATTGTTTTAAAGATATTTTCTTCTATACAAGCAAGTGCATCTTTGATAATTTCTGAAACAGTACCTGATGCCGTCAGGCTTTGGTCTGATCCGGGTTTTGTTGTTTCTGATATTTCGTAAAGAAGTGAGAGCAGTTCAGTCAGTACTGAACGGATTCTTATTTTTTTGAAACAGGTATTGCCGCGTGAGATGTGAATGATTTTTTTAAAAAGCGCGAGAAAATCTGCTGATCCGCGGAAACAGCGGTTTTGAATAGCGGCTAATTTTTCCCGGAGTTCAAGAAATTCGCTGCTGTGGTCATCAAGAAAATGCGATTTTCGGGAATCGAAATTCATTACCAGACACCAGTGGACGGCCTTTTCATCGGGAAGCCCGCCGCCGCTGTGACTCTCACCGGGGAAAACAATAAGCACATCAAAACGCTGCAGGTGAAATTCCGCTTCATTTACAAAGTATACCTTGCTGCCTTTTTCTACGAAAATTATTTCAAACTCGTTAATATGCGCATGCGGCATCAGCGGGCCGATGGTTTTATTAAAACTTAATCGTCTGCAGTGCAGAATATCAGCAAGACCGAAGTCATTGCATTCCTGCTCAGAGCCGGTAAATTTCCGGTGAGGTTTATATACTTTTTTTTTTTCATTTACAGTTTTTACATTGGCCATATTTTATTATACCTTTGTTTGTATGTTTTCCGCATACACTCGAATTTTGAACGAAGTCAACCTTTTAACATTGTATAATTGACCGGAGAGTAGGTGTGTGTACCAAGTTTTTTCGTGTTGACAGGAGTTTTCTATGCAAGCAGTTGAGCTCTTAAAAGCATTCGAAGAAAAAATCGGCTCCCCGTATACACTATGGCCTGACGGCGGTTTTTTCTCCGGTTCACCCGGCAGCGAGGTACGCTCAGTAATGCTCTGCTGGCAGCTTTCGCTGCAGGCTCTGAAGCTCGCTGCGGCCAGGGGCTGTGATACCATACTCTGTCATGAGTGGCCTTTCTTTAACGAAAAATATGAACTGCCTCCCTACCGCTGGCTGACGCCCCAGGGTGCAGCCGATATCGGCATTCGCCATCCTAATGAAGGCCGGCGCGCTCTTATTGCGCAGCACTCGTTTACCGTCGTCCAGGCTCACTATGGCTGGGACCGTTACTGCATGTTTGAAGCATTCAGTGCGGCGTGCGGTCTGACAAAATTGCACCGCGACCGGGGATGGGAATCTGTGTTTGATCTCGGAAAAGAAATTCCAGTCGGTGAACTTGCATCGGCTCTGCGTAAGGGGCTGAACATAACCGGAACAATACGCGTGACAGGAGATCTAAACCGTAAGGTGCGGCGCATTGCCAATCTTTGGGGAGGTATGGGGCTTTCCGGAAATATTTACTGGGTTAACCATGCGATACAAGGCGGGGCTGAAGCTGCTATCGCTGGTGAGATGGATGAGTGTTTTATGTCCTATGTCCAGGATGCGGATTTTCCGGTAATAGAAACTTCACATCAGCTTTCGGAGGAGTTCGGTGTCCGTACCTACGCTGCTGAGCTGCGCCGGCGCTGGCCGAACCTTCCGGTGCACGAGTTTTCCGGCGGCCGTCCCTATCAGACTATATGAATAGATACTGCAAAATATGCATGCATGAGCCGTCCGAGTATCTGCTTGCCGCGGTCATCGGCATGAACTGCGTCACGGTGAAACCATTCAAAAGGTTTACACGATGCACCGAGATATTCATGCCAGGCGGCACCATGATCGTACATTGCGATACCCGTTTCATCCGCCAGCGTTATAAGTTCGTCGTTGAATGAGTCCCGCTCCCAGGTCTGGGCCGGCAGACCCGCTTCCTTACAGTCGGGATCGTTTTTACGCCAGTCCTTATCCATGGGTCCGCTGAGTAACAGTATCTCGCATTTATCTGCAGCCTGTACCTGACGGATGACTGACTCGACCGCTGCACGGTCCCGTTTATGCGAAATACCTCCGATGACGAGCAAATCTGGTTTTTTCTCAAAAACATATGTGCGCAGTTGTTCCGGATCCTGGTAATACCAGCAGCCGGTGGATCCGCGAACGGAGATAATGACGGAAAAAGTAACGGCGGGAAAGGATCGGGAGAGCAGTACTTCAAAATTTGAGTTACTGGTGTCGTTGATGATCGAATCGCCGAGCATGACAATGCGTACATTTCCGCCTTCTTTCAGAATTTTTTTCAGCCGTGGCAGCCGGTCAAGCCGGCACGCATCCGCAGCCGGCCGGATAGGCGGCAGAGAGGCATAGAGGCGGTCCTGCCATACCTCAGCCCCGGTTAAATCAACCCGGCGTATTTCAAAATTACGAAATTCGTTCTGTCCGCAGTTGTGCAGACGGAAGCGAAAAGATTCGGCTTCTTCACGGGCACGTATCAGGCCTTCGCACTTCTGCCACCCCTGACTTTTGTAAATACGGTTATAAATATCATCAACGAGCGGCTGCCCGGAAACGCTGTAGAAAACAACCGAACAGTATCCGTCTGCCGCAGCCTTAGTTTCGAAGGAGAGCACATAATAATCCCAGGGGGTACAAGTGAGCGACTGAACGGTGATCTCTTCACCCTTGTCAGGATACCAGCCTTCAGCAGGTACGTAAGCGAGTTTCGGCATGTTATTCCTCCATAGTTCGGATTTTCAGATTATATCATTTCATTGTATAGTTTTTGTGCATGAATGAGTTTCAAACGTATTCCGACCTGCCGCATGGTATATTATATGTGACTTATCAAAGGGTAAACGCAAATTTTTGTTTAAAATTGTTCTTTAAGTAATACGGAGGACTTTATGTCTTTTAAAATTTCGAATTGTCTGCTCGAATACAGCGGTCGGAAAATACCGCTTCTCTCAGGTGAATTTCACTACTGGCGTGTGCTGCGTGAAAACTGGCCGGTGATTATTGACCGTATAAAAGAAATGGGTCTTGAAACCATCGCCACTTACGTGCCATGGAACTACCATGAGACAGCTCCCGGACAGTACGACTTTTCCGGTGCAACAAGCCCGCAGCGCGATTTGGCAGGATTTTTAGATCTGCTTGCTGAGAAAGGCATCACCGTGATTATCAGACCCGGACCGTACATATATTCTGAATGGCCATACGGTGGTGTACCTGAACGAGCCTCGGTACACGACCGGCTGTCACCTGAATTTCTTAAGATGTCCGAGCATTACATCCGTGCCGTATGTAAAGTTATTGTACCAAGGCAAATCACCCACGGCGGCAATATTATCCTTTGCCAATCCGATAATGAGCCTTACCCGCCGATAGAAAGTCAGGGCAGTGCCATCGGCTGTTTTGAGCGTGACGGTATGTTCAAGCAGTGGCTGAAAAAAAAATACAGCGGTCAAATCGCGGCGCTCAATAAGAAATGGCGTGCTTCGCTCAGTGACTTCAGTGAGGCGTGTGTATATTTCCATGAGACCTGTGTCGACGTGACCCGGTCTATGGCCGAGCGTCTGTTTCCATCGCCGGAATTTGCCTGGCGCTACGCCGATACCCACGAGTTTATCGGATGGTACGCGAAAGAAATTGTCCGTACCGTTGCAGGGTGGCTTAAAGACAGCGGGATAGATATACCTATTTATGCGAACGGCTGGTCTCCACTTTACCAGGATTTTACTCAATTTCATGAAGTTGTCGATCTCGCCGGCACTGATATTTACCCAATGCCGTACATGGAGGGCAAAGGTACTACTGAGGATGAATGGTTTTATAATATCGATATTCTGAAGATGCAGGAAGCCGATACGCCGCGCGGCAACGTCTGGTCAGCGGAATATCAGTGCGGAGTATATCCTCTCAAAGACGCAGGCTACCTGCCGCCTCAGCACTTCCGCTTCAAAGAGCGTGCGCTTTTGGCCCGGGGACTGAAGGGATGGAACTGGTACATGCTCGTCAACCGTGATAACTGGAATGCCTGTCCGATCAACGAGTGGGGAAGAACTAACGAATTTTTTCCGGTACACCGCGATATTATGCGCGCCGCACGCCGCATTGAACCGTGGAAGTGCGAGCCGATTTATGACACCGCGCTTTTTACTTATAAGCCGCATCGCGTAATTGCACCGGGAAATTATAAACGATGCTTTGATGTTCTCGAAGAGGCAGGTTTTAATTACTGCTACTTTGATCCGGCAGCCGGACTGCCGGTTAAATCCGGAGTTATGCTGTATGCCGGCGTAGATTTTATTGAGATGTCGGCAATGGAAAAAATTGCGCAATTCGTAACTGACGGGGGTACGTTCGTAACATTTAACCAGGTGCCGGTTAAAAACGAGTTCGGCGAACGTCTCACCGGAATTCCCATGGCTGAGCCTGCAGGTGCCCGGCCTGTCAATCTGCCGCTCGAGGTCCGGTTCGAAAAAGGATGCTGTATCCTTAAAAACGCAGGGCACATGGGGCGAAAGATAAATCTTGGATATTTTCACCGCATCAAAGGAAGTCCGATTACCGCATCACTGTCAACCGATGCAGAAGAAACACTTGTCGAGATCAAGGCGTCTGGTGCGCAAAGTTTTATCATCGGTGAAGTATGCACTTTCGGTAAAGGCCGCATTGTGCAGATCGGCGCCAACCCATACGCTCCGCTATTGTCCATGATTTTACGGGAACTTGGTATAATCCCCGCAGCTCTCGCAGGAATGCCGGGGGTTTCTGCTGCACTCCACAGGCGTGAGGACGGATGTTTCATCCTCTATGTAGTTAACCGGAATACCTTTCCTGTTCAGACCGAAGTTCGTCTTGACACCTCCAGATGTAAAGCCGGTTCAGCGGTGAATATCGATACCGGTGAAGTATTTACGCTTGGAGATTCGATGCTGCCGGTCAGGATTGACGGGCATGACGTTGCGATATTTGAGGTTTCCAATACTTACCGGAAATAATTTTGCGGTGAAGATATTTTATATGTGGACTACTACAGGATAAATTCAGTAATTTCGGCGTTACCGTACTGCATCATACTTCCGCTGACAGTGGCTCTCTCGGCGCCTGGAAGGCAGAGCCGCCCCTGAAAGATCTCGACCATGACTTTGATAAGCTCAGCCACCGCACATTTACTGCAAATCATGAAGACACAGCGGCGCATATCGAATCACTTCGCGGTACTTTTGAAGGTATCCTTGATGTGGAACAACGCGGCGGTCTGTGGTGGACTTTCGGAATGACAGGGACACTGATCGACCTGGTTGGGCTGCAGGAGTATATGATGTTCATGTATGACAATCCGCAAGGCGTCCACCGATTGATGCGGTTTCTTACTGACGACTTTCTTTCACTCGCGCGCTGGGCCTCAGACGAAGATATGTTAAGACGTGATCTGCACGAGACGCTTTGTGCGGCACGGGATTGCCCCCTCGAGATCATTATGAAAGATGTGCATACACTGCACAATGAACCCTCACGCGCGGCGCGCTGGGTAGAGCTCGCCCGCATGCAAATGCAGCGAGCGGGATTCACATCCTGATCACTGCTTTTGTATAATTAAGGGGAAGCGGTTTTTGCGGAAAGAAGAGCAGGAAATGTCATTTTTTATAAATAAAGCAGATATTTTTATAGAAATGAACTGATCGGATGTGTTTATTGTAGTATTCCAGGGAATACGTGCTTGGACGCTTAATAAAGTCTTCATTCACATAATCGCAGAGAGATTTGATGAAGCCTGTAGAGGTGGATAAAGAATTCAGATTGCTGCTGGACCCTTGGTACTCTTTCCAATAGGCGGTTTGTGTATCTTCAACAACATAGATGCCGTTATCTTTAAGCAGTGGAAAGAGTACCTCAAAGGATTTTAGGACATGGTGATTCTCATGACTGCCATCATCAATTATGATATCGAGCGGGCCGATTTCTTTTTCAACGGTTTTAAGAAATCTTTCTGAACTCTGATCACCCATATATGTTTTGATTCTTCGTTCGTTGTGAGGACGTTTGTCTGCAATATCAATTCCTGATATTTTACTGTTTCTGAAATACCGTTTCCACATTCGCAGCGACGAACCGCCTTTTTGGGGATCGTCACCACCGCCAATACCAATTTCAAGAAAATTTAATTTCTTTTTCCTCAGGGAATGAAAATGGGTCTGATACATTTCAGTAAATCCATGGTGTTCTGCACGTTTGTCGGTCTCGAAAATAACCGCAAGTTCGTTAAGGTTATTTCTGTAAAAAAAAGCAAAAAGAGGCGGTATTGTTTTTCTTATTTTTTGATAAAGCTCTGGTGAAATGTTTTTTTTAATGAGGAAATACAAGGGGTATATGATTTTTTTTAACGGAATTGCCATTAAGTGGGCTCCAGGATATTAATAAGATGCTGATAATAGTAATTTTACAATAGGAGTAGCTATTTCGCAATTTTTTATTCATTCACGCGGTGGTGTACCAGGGCACACTATTTTGTATAATTTTCGCACACGTCTTATTTTCAAACGAAATAATCTTATTTTTCCTGTATACTAGTTCTATAAAGAGGGGTATGACCGTGAGTCGTAATGATGTGATTGATGCAATTAATATCAGACAACCCGCCCGAATTCCATTTACTATCGAATACCGTGCGGAGACTGAAAAAATACTGAGGAAAGATTTACTAATTCCAGAGGACACTACGTTAAGCCGCTTTTTCGGGTGCGATGAATTTTGTTCAATCTGGACAATTCTCGGCAAAGGACCTGTTTTCCCGGTTAAAAGCATACAGACACCTGGTGTAACAACCGATGTATGGGGTGTAGAACGCAAAAAAATTAATACCGGCACTGTGGAATACTGGGAAATATCACACTATCCGCTCGCAGACGCGGAAACGTCTGCTGATATAGAAAAATATCACTGGCCCGATGCTGATGCGGTTATTTTACCGGAAATACCGGCAGGTTTTAATTTTCTTCAGGCACGGGGAGAGCGTGTGGTGCTTGACATGAGCTGCATCGGCCCGTTCGGGATAGCCTGGAGTCTTCTCGGAATGGAAAAAATGCTGATGGATATGTATATTAATCCTTCTGTCGTTTCAGCGACAGTTTCGTGCATCGAAAAATACACCCTTACATTAATGAAACGGCTGTGTAAGACATACCCGGGATGTATTGATCTGGTTGGCTGCGGAGACGATTACGGCACACAGACTAATCTTTTTTTATCACCGGAAAGTATAAAAGAGTTTTTTATGCCGAGCCTGAAAAGGCATTATTCAGCCGCGGCCCGGTTTGGTGCGAAAGGATATCATCACAGCTGCGGTGCGGTTTTCGGCATAATCGACCAGTTCATCGATGCGGGAGTGAATGTCCTTAACCCCATTCAGACATCCGCTGCGGGAATGATTCCCGCCAGGTTAAAAAAAGAATTCGGCAGCAGACTTGCTTTTCATGGAGGGATTGATATAAATGAAACCCTTCGCACCGGTTCGCCCTCAGATGTGCGCGATGAAGTACGCTCCCGGATAAACGAACTTGGTCCGAACGGATATATCCTTGCTCCGACGCATGTACTGCAGCCGGACAGCCGGCCGGAAAATGTTGCTGCCCTTTATGATGAAGTACGGAGGTACTGTATATGATAATTAAAAAAAAAGAACTGCTGGAAATGTATGATTCGCTTACATCTCCGCGTGAATTGAAATTTGACTCTGAACACATGACCACACTTGTACCGGTGCATTATACACCAAGACCTTCAATGCAGGACCGGACCGTTGATTTGGCAGGTGTATGGAAATGCCGGAGATGGCCGTTTACGCTTACCGAAGAAGCGGTAGTTGCGCAATCCACTGATGAATGGGAAACAGTGGATCAGCCCGGAAAAGTTTTTTATTCGGATCCCGAGGGTGAAGCGAAGGAAATTAAGGACTGGAACAGGGTCACTTTGTCGCATATTCATCCCGATGACGGTGCGGTTATTAAACGGTCTGTGCATATTCCATCAGCCTGGAAAGGAAAAAAAATATTTCTCCGGTTTGATTCAATTTATCCCGCGGGAAGAGTGTACTGCAATAATAAACTGCTCGGCGAACACACAAGCGGGCTCACACCGGTTGAGTACGATGTTACCGGATTAGTAACACCCGGAGACAGTGCTGCTGTTGCCGTCCGGCTTCTGCGCAGGCACCCATTTGTGCAGCTTGACATGCCGCGTCACGCAATGGAATTTGCCGGTCTCGCTCAGGATGCCTGTTTTTTTGCCGTAGGCACCTGTTACATCTGCGATCATCATCTGAGCGCATCTCTGAATAAAAAATTGGATACCGGAACGGTCTCGGGGACTGTGCGGATATGCAACACGGAAAATCAGCCCGTTGATGCGGAAATTACTCTGTCTGTATTTGATATGCAGGGAAAGGTAATTAAAAAAACTTCCTCAGCGGTTGCGACCCGAGCAAATACAGAAAAGACTGTTGAAATAGGTCTTGACATTTCAAAACCACAGCTCTGGAATGATGAATTTCCGAATCTTTATACCGTGCATATATGCCTTCAGCGGGAAAATACCGTACCGGAAATAATTTCCTATCAAACAGGATTCAGGCGTTTTGAGCTTCTGCCTTCCGGGCCGCTTCTTAACGGCCGTCCGGTTAAATTCAGAGGCGTCAATCATTTAACTTTTCATCCCGAATTCGGGATGTATACTCCGCGGTCATGGCTGATAAAATGTCTTGAGCTCATGAAAAAAGCCAATGTTAATGCCATCCGGACACATTTTCTCGGTCCGCGTTGTCTTGCAGATATTTGTAATGAACTCGGAATTTATCTTCTTCAGGAACTGCCTATCGATTGGGGAACAAACTATATTCATAACCCTGCATGGGTCGGTCCGGCGCTTATGCGTATTGAAGGCGGAATTAAACGGGACCGCCATCAGCCTTCTGTAATGGTGTGGAGTATTGGCAATGAAAACATGCCGGAGAGTGCTGCCGTTGCGGAAGACGGATGGAACCATTTACAAATTTTTCATGATTTTGCGAAAAAGCTTGACCCTTCGCGTCCTACAATGTTTCCGCCGCCCGGACCTGCGAATAAAATAACCGGTATTTTTGAAACCCGCGTCGGAGATATTGCAGATACGCATTATAGTTTTAACGATGTAAAAGAATTTTTAAAAACCGGCTCAGTCACCAATCCGAACAGCTGGGAAGCCGATATGCATACTATGACAAGGGAAGAAGCGCTTGCGAGGGGCTGGAGCGGAGTATTTTTTTCATCTGAATACGGTATTTTCAATATGCTTCCCGATTGTCTGCACTCACCTCAGAATTCTGTAGTGGATGATATACCGGAAGATCCGTATACCGGGAAAAATGTTCTTGAGGTATTTTTCGGCAGGCTTAAACGGGAATGGGGTTTTCTCCGTCATGAAAAGACCAGTCTCGGAGGAGCATATTTTCCTTGGATTGCCCCCGGTGCCGGCGCGGGAGAACAAGGAAATCCATGGGGATGGGTGCGATGGGGAGAAGACGCTGATTGGGGTGTAGTATGCGCGGATCTCACACCGAAACCTTTTTTCTGGGTACTGCGGGTGCTTTTCAGCCCGGTCTGGTTTCCTGAAAGAATTAATTGGATCAGAGGATCAAAAAAAATTAGTTTTACAGTAAATAATCAATACAATGCTATTTCTTTGAGTGAGTGCACACTCCGGGTGCAGTGTAATCCCGTAAGTAAATGGGGCACCATGATGCGTAAATACCGGGAGGTAAAAATAAATGCCGCTCCCGGAGAATCGGCAGAGGTGAGCATCTCTCTTGAGGAAAATATCTGTAAAGTTCTTGACGAAGGAAAAAGCGCGGTATGCAGGATTCACCTCATAGATCCGCATGGGTTCAGACCTATTACCGCTGACATAATGATCTATGCCGGAAAGGAAGATCTGGAAAGCGCAATGCCGGTCGGGCCTGATGCAGTATTATAGCACAAGCCAAATGCAAACCGTTTGCACTGTTTTATAGCAGCGGTTTGACAATAATAAATTTACAATGTATATTCTAATGGAGTGAAGGCAATGAAAAATATACTGCATTGTAAATTTATGTCTTATGCCGCGGTATTTATTTTTTTATGCGCATTAAATTCAGCAGGATATGGAAATGCATATTATTCCAATGACGCTCAGAAAGGGCCGCTTGTTTCAGTTTCCGCCGGAGGGTATGAACTTCTCTTCAGTGAAAAAACATCATGGACATTCATTCAGATAAAATATAATGACCGGGTGTGTATGCCGGCAACAGGATTTTACCAGCCCGTACTTTTCGAAACGGGGCTGCCCGGAGGGAAGGCTGATTTTCTCGGAACCGGACATAATCCTGAGGTTATTGATAGTATTGAGCTGACCGCGGTACGGAAAGGGAAACAGCTGCGCGCGGAACCGATAAACGACGAATTGTCGATACAAGGCGCGGATGAATATATTTTCCATAAAAATAGCCGGTTTATATCCGCAGCTCATGGTACGTATTACCATCACGAAGCTAAGATAACTGTAAACAGCGCTGGCATTAACGAACAGTATTCATTTAAAACCGGGGATGGCGGCATGTCCAATGTTTCCTATATGTATGTGTTCATGCATATTTTCCCCAATACCACAAAATACTGGATAACCGGAAATGACTTTAAAGAAACCGACAGGGGTACATTTCTTGATGATAATTCGTTCAGCCTGAGGAAAGACTTCCGCTGGGCGTTAATTTATGATCCTGTTGAAAATACGGGAATAGCGGCGTGGTATCCGCGCATATATGAGGGCAGGCGCGGATTTAAAAATTCATTCTGGAACCGTAATTACGACAATAAATTGTATCTTCAAATAGAACCCAAACGTGTAAAGGGAGAGGAATTTTCATATTCCATGTCAGTAAAGGCTTTTGATGCATCAGAATCAAAATGGGAGTCTGCAGGGAAAAGTATTATCGAAACTGCTCTTGGATATAAACTCAGTAATGCCGTACCTGCTGCTGAAACCGGCCAATACTATTTCAGCTTTGATAACGAAGACGGAATAACCCTTGATGCGAATGAATTCATTTCGGCAGTACAGCCGTTTAAAGGCAAGGGATGTCTTGAAATAAAGGGCAACGGCGCGTTTAAAATAAAAAAACTGCCGATTGTGCTCACACCTGATCAAAAATACCGTTTCAGCGCTGCAATCCGGAAAGGTGCCGGTACTTCAGCAAAAAGCACGGACTGTCTGGTGAATATAATTAATTATACACCGGCAGGGAAGCTCGAGATATTTATTCATCTCAGCGCAAATGCGCCCAGAGATAATACCTGGCGTACGTACAGCGCGGATTTTACTGCCGGTGCTGAATTAACTGACCGTCTCGGTATCGTAATCTACAATTGTAATAGCACGGATAGCATCTTTGTCGATGAACTGAAAATTACGGCGTATTAAATTAAAAATGATTAAACAATTATAATAAAAAACTGAAATCGAAAAAAATTTAAATATCGAAAAAGCAAATAAGATAAATAATTTAAAACTAAAAAGGAAAATAAAATGAAAAAAAATTACGGTAAATTCTTTTTTCTCTGCGGAGCGTGTATATTACACTGTGTATACGCAGTAAGTGTTAAAAAATTCGGCGCCGTCGGAGATGGAAAAACTGATGACACCGCCGCAATAACCGCTGCCTTATCAAATGCGGTTTTTATTAAATCGTCCAATCCTCAGTCCCCGGCCGATGAAAGGACTGTTTTCTTTCCCGCAGGAACATACCGGGTGACTTCAACTATAATTCTGACACCGGAATACGGCGGACTGACAATGACCGGCACACGGGGGGCGGTAGCGGCAACCAAGGGGTTCGGCAATAATTTCACTCAGGACACCGTACTGTTGTGGGATGGTCCGAAAGGCGGGGCGCTGATTGAATTATGGGGAATGAAAAACTTACGGATGGATGAAATCGGGCTCAACGGGAATGACAAAGCGGGAATACTTCTCCGCGTCAATTCATCTGACCCGGTATCAAAAGACAAACGCTGGCATGCACGGTACAAAAGCCTGGCCAGCACGGGGTTGTATCTCTTCCGTGTTACGTTCAAGAATGCGGAAGTCGGCATCAGTCTTTCCGATGATTCTTATTTCTGTTCGGATGTATCACAGTTTAATGAACTTAATTTTAATTATCTCGATATTGGCATTGATTCACGCAGTGAGCAGAATTTATCTTATGTTATTCTCCATCCTTCAGCGGGCTGGGTGAAAACATTATTCAAATTTACCGGCGGCGGTGACGTAGATGCCATAAATGTAAATTGTCACCACATTGATACTGTTTTCGATATCTCCCGCTGCGGTATTAATTCAGGTACATATAATCTTTCATGCGTCCGGACAGAACAAGGCACCTATACACGAAAAGGGAAACGCACGGTTATGCTCAGGGCAAGCGGTGAGGTAAATATTAACATGACTGCGGTGCAGACAACGCTTGCGGAATTATTCGCCGGTAAAACAACCGGAGATCTGGAAACTCCCGCATTTATTCTGGGTCCTACGGTGAATTTGCTCCTGCAGTCATCACTTATTACCGGGCGTATTGCAGAGGTTTCGGGTGAAAAAAATAAACTGCCTTCTTTCATCAGTTTCCGGAACTGCCGTTTCAGAGGATTTTCAAATCCGTACACTTCGGTGTTATGTCTGACTAATGCAGGTTTCGCGTTGTATGACTGTCAGATCACGCATGATGAGCTGAATAACGGGGTGTATAAAGAGAACTCTACGGAATTTATTCATTACTATTACCGTGAGCCGGGTTCTTCCGGGACTCAGGTTTCTGTACCGGCTGCTAAAACTACGACAAAAATTCCGGACCCTGCGGATAAACCCGGAGCTTCAGGCGGCCCGGTTTATTTTCAGAACTTCGAAAACCCTGGTGATTTTGAATTAGGAGAAAATGAGTTCATCAGCGAAAGTACACCGTTTAAAGGAAAATATTCACTGGAATTAAAAGGCGACGGCAAATTTAAAATTAAAAAAATTCCGTTAGTGCTTGAACCCGGTACAAAATACCGGTTCAAAGCTGCAATCCGCAAAGGGTCCGATGTGTCTGCAAAAACTACGGATTGCCTGATCAGTATCATTAACTATACTTCCGCGGGGCAGCTTGAAGTGTACGTGAATTTGAGTGACGGTGCTCCGAGAGATAATAAATGGTACGAATACTCAAAAGAGTTTACCACCGGGAAAGATATTACCGACAGGCTTGGTATGATTATTTATAACAATAATACCACCGGCAGTATTTGGGCAGATGAAATAGTTATCGAGAAGGCGGGGAAATAAGAATATTTGTCTCTAATGAATTCCTGAGCGATTTACATGAATAAAAAGCGCAGTGAATTTTTTTCAACCGAGAAGAAACCGTTCTGCGGGCCGTACAATAATTGCCGGATGCGGCGTTTTACTGTGACGGCGCTCATCAGCAAGGCATAGAACTTCAAAAGTATGTTGGGAGATTTCCTGACCGGAAATATTTTTTATCAGATGTAATAGACTGCGGAATTCGCGCTGCTGATTTTCGTCATTGAGCACAGCGGTAACCTGAATGGCTGCATAGGAATTCTCCCCTCGCCGCACCAGAAAATCAACTTCATGACCGTCTTTGTCTCTGTGAAAAAATATATCTTCTTTGCCATACCGCCGTAATAATGCGAGGTACACCAGATTTTCGATACGACGGGAAGAATGGGCATCCGGAATAAAAAGCGGATCGATAAAATAAAATTTCTTTTGGGCGGTGAATATCCTCCGGGACTTCCAAACATATTTCTGTATCCTGCGGATAAAGAACGCACTTTCCAGACAGCGGAGATACGTTTCGACAGTCTTATCACTGACACCCGCATCGGATCCGAGGTGTGTGCTGTTGACCAGTGATCCGGTGTTCATGCCAAGCCAGAATAACAATGTTTTCAGCAGCGCCGGATTTCTTATTTGAAAATGCTGCATCAGATCTTTGATAATAATTTTTTCTATAAGCGATTCGCGGTATGCAGTAAGGTTTTCTGTACTAAATCCGGCAGTCTCAGGCAGGCCTCCGCAGCGGATGTATTCATCGAAATACCGCCGGAAAAGGAGCCTGTTTTCCTGCAGGTAGAATTCATCCCGGTAATTAAAATTCCGCCCTGATAAATATTCAGGGAAAGAAAACGGATATACTGCGTACTCCAGTATGCGGCCTCCGAGTGCGGTTGAAAACTCACTCGAAAGCAAGCGACTGTTTGAGCCGGTAATATAAATTTCATCAGGGGATGAATCATAGAGTGTGCGCACAAATCTTTCCCATCCGGTTACGTTCTGTACTTCGTCAAGAAATAAAAAAAACGGGTGAGCCGACGCACGTGATTTGTATTGTTCGTAGATCGCGCGTAAATCAGTTGTCGTTAGAGAAGGACTAAGCTCGTCGTGTTCAAAATTCAGGAAAAGAATATTTGATTGCGGTATTCCCGCATCAAGAAGCCGCCGGTAAATTTTCTTAAGAATGTGGGACTTGCCGCACCGCCGTAAACCCGTGAGAACTTTAACAGGTTTACGTTTAAGCAGGTTGACTGATAAGGTTTCCTCGAGTGATCGCTCCACCGGATTGCTTTCAGTTATCCGGCTTGAGTCAAGACTGATACGTACTATCTGCTCGTAGCTTAACATTTGGTATTAGTATACCATGAAATTGGAATATTTCGGTTTATATTCCGAAATATTCCGGAAAATATCGGAATATAATAACAATTTTGATTGGAAAGGGTATAAATTGTTATTTTTCTAATGCATTCCTGAACGCTTCAGGCGGCATACCTGCTATTTTTTTAAATGCCCGTGAAAAATAATACGGATCCTGAAAGCCGACCATTTCTGATATTTCTTTAATTGAGCGGGTAGAATCAAAAAGCATTTTTTGCGCAACATCAATCCTGAGAGCTGTCTGGAACCGTTTGGGAGAAACACCGGTCTTTTTTTTAAAAACTGCCGAAAAATAATTTTTATTGAGATTAAAACGCCGGCTGAGGCCGCTAAGATCTATATCTTGTGCCGGATGCTGCTGCATATATGTTACTGCTTCAGATACGCAATCGCCGTTAACGGTTTTCCCGGTGGAAAGTGTTTCTCCTCTCCGTAAAAACAACAGCAATACAGAAAGCAACGCGGAAATAATTTCATTTTTATCTTTATGCGGAGAATTATTTTCTTTGAGTATAGTCTGCAGTAGTAATTTCGGAGTATAGGACAGATTGGTGAATGTATGCATGGAATCTGCGCTGAATACGGGGTTCTTTTCGAAGAAACCGGCAAAAAAAATAGTGAGGGGAGATTTTTCTGTAATTTCTCTGTGAGTAACATCGGGAGGAATAAGCACCACATCCCCTTTCCCGAGAGTGACTGACGTTTTATTACCCATAATTTTTCCCTCGCCGCGCAGCACATAGACAAGCTCGGTAAACGGGTGCGTGGTAATCATATTATCATACCGCGCGGGGTATTCATGCATGATCGTGTACAGCAGGTCGTTCATAAATGGCAGATGTGTTATTTTTTCACACGGATGAAATGGAATTATAAGTATTCAATAACCGGCTTAAGGTTTTACGCAAAGACTATTCAGTCCTCCGGCGGCTATATCATCCAGCATGACATGCAGATCTTTCATTACTTTTTCAGTATTCGGTTGCGTGATCCAGCGGATGGCTTCCAGTCCGGATGAGGGGAAGGAACCGATGATATCGGAAACTGAACCTGGTTCTATACCAGCTTCTTTCTGCCGTACTTCTAAAAAAATTTCCGGCCATGAAAAAGCATAATTTAAAGAAATAATCCATAAATCCACGATATCCTTTGGTTCGAACCGGTATACACAGGAAATTTTATTTGAAAGAATATTGCGTATACTGTCAACTCTGCCAAATGGTGAATTTTCAGTAAACCCGCCGAAATGCGGCGCCACATCATTGATAAGGTCAATCTTGAGTATTACTGAAGGATCGCTGTGTGCATTGAGAATAATTTGCGTAAAATTTGATGATCTTCTGATTTTTTCATATTTTATGTCATATCCCAAAACATCCCGATTGTTTTCGATTTCACTGAATACCTGTTCTGAGAGAGCAGTATAATCACTGTTTTGGTTAATGAAAAAATCCAGATCGTCGGAAAACCGATGGTTATAATAGAGCCGGGAGAGTGCGGTACCACCGGTGAGATAGAAAGGCAGATTCATAGCTGCGACGAGTTTCAGTATTCCATCCTGAAAAGGGTACAGGTGTTTTATGTAATATTGCGCAGAGTATTTCATATTGTTTTCTTAACGAAGGATCCTGTATCCGCTTGATAATACCGCTGGATAATATTTTTTTTACTTCTTTGACACCAAAAAGACTTAATATATCATACCATGAAAGACGGCTTAGAATGCGTATCAGCGCCCATTCCCGGGTAAACCAGCCGCGTTCTTTCATTGTTCCTGCAGCCAATTGGTATAATTCAACGGGAGTTATATGATAGTCCCAGGTCAGACCATTGAGTAGAGATTTTACTTTCTTTTGATTCATTTCCGGAAGTTTAGCATTGTACATCTCGTATGTCAATGCAGGAAAACTAAAGGTTAGCGATGCCCTGGAATGGCCGACGCTCACGGTCCTTAAAAAATAAAACACACACGTATAATGCTTGATTTATCAAGGATTATACGTGTGTACCAGATTGTTCGTTTTGACAGGGCATGACGCAAACGATTTCTGGGTTGTTTCGCGTTTTTTGAGCGATTCCGTCGGGCCATCCTAAATTAGTCAGACAAAATTTAGTCCATTGCCCGACGGCTAAGCGAAAAAAAAGCGAAACAACTCAGAAATTAGAAGATTGCGTCAGCCCTGGTGCGTAATATTATTTGCAACAATATAAAAACTATTGTACCATTCCGTAGAAATGGAAAAAACTGACCGTACCCAATTAACCGCGACGCTTTTAAAGCTCATTGCTCTCCTGTTCGTCGCATATCTCATCGTTTTTTTTCTGGGCTTATATGTTCAGGATTTGAAAATGGTCATTGTTACCGGTATCGGCGCACTGACACAAATTATTCCGTTCATGCTCCTTCGTTATAAAAAACCGTTTCACTCCAGCGTATTCATATCGGTGAGCATGCTGATTTCTCTTACTCTGCTTGCGACTTTCGGCCAGGGATACCATGACATTTCAATTGTCGCCTTCCCGGTAATTCTCATTTTTACCGCAATAACGCTGAACCGCAAAATGGTACTGCTGAATTTTTTACTGGTCTTACTGTCATTAAGCTGGTTATTCTTCGGAGAGAAATACATGTGGTATACTCCTTTATGTGTACAATCCCTGAATCTGACTGAATTTTTTATACTGATCTTGATTTTTCTGATTTTAACCATTACCGTTGATCTTCTTGTGCAAAACCTGCGCGCTGCATTAAAACATGAAGAGACTGCACGCAGGAATACAGAGGAAATATTTCTTAATTTTTTTGATATCTTTCCTTCAGCATGCGGGATCAGTGACATTAAAACACGTAAATATTTTACGGTCAATACTGCTTTTTCCGGCATTCTTGGTTTTACCAGAGAGGATGTTATCGGCAAATCATCTTTAGACTTACAAATTCTTACACCAGAACAATCAAAAGAAATTTTACAGAAAGCGGACCCGGCAGGGAATATTTCAAATGTTGAAGCTGTCCTGAAAACGAAAAATGGAAGCATCCGAAACGTCCTTTTATCAGCTTCATCTATTGCACTCGGATCTGATACGTTTCGTTTTACTGTGGTCAATGATATTACCGAACGCAAAGCGGCTGAAGCAGAAAAGCAGGCACTTCTCGCGCAGCTTCAGGAGGATCAGCGGACTGCCTGCGAACAATTATTCCGGCTTAATTCAAAAATTCTGCCGCTCACCGCAAATTTTCATATCACCGGTTATTACGGACCATGTGAACTACTGGGCGGTGATATAGTACTGGTATTAAAGGATAAAACAAGTAATTCACTGTTAACGCTGCTGGCGGACTGCACAGGACATGGCGTTCGGGCAGCATTGGAAGCAACACTGCTGAAAGCAGTCATTGAACGCTTTGTCGCTGAGTTATTTCTTGTAAAAGATCCCGGACTATTTTTAAGGAAAGTATCTTCTGCCCTCGCCTCTTATCACAGCGAAAGCATCAGCGGCATCAGCTATCCCACAATGTTTGTCGGAATTACGGATCTGAAAACCAATGTGTTCACCTATGCGAATGCAAATGGAGAATTACCCTATATCATAGAAAAAAATAACACAGTCAGGATTCTTCCGCCGGTTTCAGGCTTTCACCTCGGATTTGAAGATGAAAAAATACATTTTGAAAATAAAACCTATACAATACAACCAGGCGAAAAACTTTTTTTATTTTCTGACGCGGCCAGAGAGATAACGCTTACTGAAAATACACAATTAGGTCATTCCGGACTAATGAACCTTCTTTATGAACTATCCTCTTCCGGCAATACAGAAATTCCAAAAATTGTGGATAGGCTGGTGGATATAAACAATGGACCGCTTACGGATGATCTGACGATAATACAGTTGGAGTACCATGCTCCTGAAGTACAACACATAACAATAAATGAAATAAGCGAAATGCAAATTGTTAAGGAAATGAATTCAAAGCTAGTCCTGAATTATAATTTTTCCCATGAGAATCTGAATAAAACAAACATTGCGCTTGAAGAAATGCTTCTCAACGCGCTTTACCATGGAAATAAAAATGATCCACGGAAAAAAGTCTCGCTAAAGATGGAAATTGATTGTGAGAAAGCCGTATACACCATATCTGACGAAGGTGAAGGCTTTAATCCCGGCCTTATTCCGAATCCTACGGACCTGCAGAGAATTAAGACCTTGATAGAAGAAAGCAATCCCGATGAAAATGATTCGGAGTTATTTCATGGCCGAGGTATATATATTACAAAGACGCACCTTGCCTCGGATTTGCGCTATAACGAAAAGGGCAATAGTGTTACCTTTACTATCAGCCGTACTCCGTTTCAGACAATTAATAAGAACACAATCTGTCCCGTACCGGAAACCCCCAAAAACGAACTTCAAATTTCCGATAATTTGATAACCATACCCCGGGGGTATCATTTATCTTCATTTGAAATATCTGTCATAATTACACAAGCGCTGAAAAACAAAACCGGACACGGTAAGCCTTTATTGGTATCTGTCGGGGGCAATAAAGCCGTACGAACACTTCTCAGCGGCTTTCGCCTTGTGGATCTCGGTTTAATAGTACTACAATAAGTTTGCTCTGTTTTTTAAGAAGTCAGAAAAAAAAAATTTGATAGTAAGAATATTAATTACATAATTTTGGTTAGTCTCTGACTTCTGTACGCTGCCCGCTGATGACTGCCGACAAAGTCGGCAGCTGTCTTCTGGTGTCTACCGACGAAGTCGGCCGACCTCGCCGGCTTTGCCGGCTTAGATTCTTTATCATAGACATCTACGCTAAAAACGTAGATAAATTTGTGTAATAAAGTTTATTTATTATACAGCGAGAGGACAGAGGTCAGAGGTCAGAGGTCAGCTGGTACCTACATAATCTTAGTTAGTCTCTGACTTCTGTACGCTGCCCGCTGATGACTGCCGACAAAGTCGGCAGCTGTCTTCTGGTGTCTACCGACGAAGTCGGCCGACCTCTCCGGCTTTGCCGGCTTAGAGAATCGTTCTGGAATTTGTACGTGAAGGGCTGTGATGAGCATTACCTTGCGCATATTTTAAGAGACCACTCCGACTTCATACCGGAAATGAACTATGTCGCGGTATATGATGAACGGATTGTGGGAAATATCATGTACACTAAGTCATATGTCATAGATGATAAAGGTAATAAAGCTGATACGCTTACATTCGGTCCGCTGTGTGTGCTGCCGGAATTTCAACGGAAAGGAATCGGTACTCTCCTCATAAACCGTACCAGAGAAATAGCTTTGCAAAAGGGGGCGGGCGCGATAATTATTCTCGGGCATCCCCGGAATTACTGCCGGCATGGATTCAAGAATTGTAAAGATTATAACGTCAGCAACGCTGAAGGAAAGTATCCATTCGGACAATTAGTTCTTGAGTTAAAAAAAGATTTTTTCGCCGGTAGAAGATGGAAATTCCATTACAGCTCTGCATATCATGTCGATGAAAATTTGGTCCGTGTGTTTGACGAGCAATTCCCGCTAAAAGAAAAGCAATTCAGGCCGTCGCAAGAAGAATTTTCAATTGCCTGCAGAGCCTATCTTGGGTAGGCAGTCCGGAAAACGCTTAACGATTTTCACAGATTCAGTTCATTTTCAATGGTTCTCTGCGGAAACATGGTTGCCTTCTGTCATCGTATGTGTTAAATGACAATAGTATTGCTTCAAAATCGGCACTACCAGGGCTGACTTATTACTCATACACCAGCACCGGCCATTTCGGCTTTAAATTAACCGGCTCACCTTTATAATACACATGTTCAAGATACAGTCCTGAAGCCGGCGCGGTATATTTTGCGGGTATGTCACTTGTAGTATTAAAAAATTCCGTTATTTTTTCAGGTCTCAGGTTGCCTTTCCCGATTTCAACAAGAACGCCGGTCATTCTGCGTACCTGATGCCATAAAAAATGGGAACCGGTAATGTGAATGCCGATGATCTGATCTTTTTTATGAACCCCGATATGTTCGATTTTTACTTGAGTTGATTCCTCTTTTTTCCGGATTCGTCCGAATGAAGCAAAATCATGAAAGCCCGGAAACAGCAGCGATGCTTTTTGAATAGCTTCCAGGTTAATAGGGTCTTTGACCCACCAGGTGTTTTTTTTAAAAAAAGCGGATCGGCGGAGTGTAATAAGATACAGGTAACTTCTTACTTCGGCGTGATGCCTTGCGTGGAACCGTGAGTCGCACGTTTCAGCGGTGAGAATATGCACATTTGACGGCAGCTTGTCATTAATTTTTTCAAGGACCTGCGCCGCGGTGAATGCGGTATCAACCTCAAGATGGGCGGTTTGCCCGAGGGCATGTACCCCGGCATCTGTCCGGCCTGCTCCGATCAGCTCAATCTGATCTGTATTGAAAACTGCTTCACACGTTTCAATTATTTTTCCCTGGATGGTGAGCTGACCGGAATTTTTCTGCCAACCCTTGTAGGCGCTTCCATCGTATTCAATTGTAAGTTTAAAACGCGCCAATATCTGCCTTTACCGGCCACAAAGTTTTTGCACGGGAATTTTATTAATTACCTGCCGGCTTTGCCTAACTCGGCAGCACGTGCGCATGCAGCATTTACTGCGGACATTACTGCGCCGCGGAAACCGGATTGTTCCAATGCTTCAAGCCCCCGGATGGTGGTGCCGCCCGGAGAAGCGACCATATCTTTTAACACAGAGGGATGACTTCCGGTTTGTAAAATCATTTCGGCAGAACCGCGCACGGTATGGGCGGCAAGCGATAGGGCATCATCTCTTGTCAGACCCCACCGAACCCCGGCGTCAGCGAGCGCTTCGATAAATAAAAAGACATACGCAGGCCCTGAACCGGAAAGTCCGGTGACTGCATCAAATAGTTTTTCAGATAGTCGGCAAAAAAAACCGCAGTTTTTCAAAAACTCTATCATCCATTCCGCACATTTTTCTGTGACTTCGGTTGAAAAACAAACCGCACCCGCGCTTTTACCCACAAGGCAAGGCGTATTCGGCATGACACGCGCTATGGGCTGCTCAGGCCGCTTGAATAATTCTTTTATTGTCTGTATAGACACACCCGCGGCGATAGAGATTATAAGAGTTTCTGGTTTGAGCAGATCAGAATAATTTGAACCAGCGGCGGAAATTAATTCCCTGCACAAGGCGGGGATGACCTGGGGTTTGACCGCAAGCAGCACCCGGGGGGCATCCTGCAGGCAACTCACCATTGAATCTGAAACTGATGCCCCGCAGCTGTCTGCAAGCTTTTTTGATTTTGCAGAATCAATGTCAAATATATGCACACGGTTCGGAGCCGTGAAAAATTTTCCTGCAGAAGCATGTAGCAGCGCTGACGCCATATTTCCGGCGCCGAGAACGGCCAGTTCAGGCAATTCTTTCACTGTTAACTTCAAATGAGAGGATTAAATTAATATCAAGAAGAATAATGAGCTGATCGTTTTGCCGGATTACCCCGGTGATGTATTTTTGATGAATATTACCAAGCGCAGCCGGCGGCGGCTGAATATCATTATGTGAATAATTCATTACCTGCAGCAGTTCATCGATAATAAAACCGGTTTTTAATCCATCGATATTAGTTATAATTACTTTTTTTTCTTTTTTATTCTGGCCGCCGCCATCATTTTTCTGGACTATCGGCAGTTTAAACCGTTTTCTGAGATCGATAATCGGTATCACTTCTCCGCGCAGAGAGTATACACCTTCAAGAAAATCAGGGGTATTCGGCACCTGCTCGATTTCCTTAACGGCGATTATTTCTTTAACGTGAAGAATGGTGAATGCATATATTTGATTATTCATATAGAAAGTGATAATCTGCTTTGTTTCCGTCTGCTCTTCCGCGCTTTTCTTGTCGATTTTTTCCATATTTATACTGTCCTCTACAGATAAATATACAATAAAAATCCTAAATTATCAATTTTCTTCTTACTTTTAATTTGCACTAATTTTTGAATAGGCCATGAAGTTGGCAGATCTGATAACCGAGGAAAACGTTTACAAGTGCGCAAATTTTAATTAACTTCACAACAAAATACCAAACCGCAGATAATCTGAAACAACTAATAAATTTTCCGACTTCTTCCCCATTAGCGTTTATTCGCGTCCATTAGCGGTTTTCTTTTAGTTTTAACCGCGAATGAACGCGAATAAACGCTAATATCTCTGTGATCTCTGGTGATATCTGTGGCTTTCTATATTAGTATTTCCAATAAGTAGCGACTGGTTTCATTGCAACTATACTGCTGCGTATCTCGCTTTCATACTGTCTCTCTCCGTTAGTAAATTGTAGTAATCTCAAAGCTATGCTAATATAATCCTGGGTACACTATCGTTTAAAGTTCCGGGTTATTTCATATTTAACTGACCGGTTAGAAACATCATCACATGCAATTTGAACAAAATTTCATCGATACTGTCCGTGACAGAGCATCAATTACTGAAATTATCGGAAAAGATGTACAGTTAAAAAAAAGCGGGGCGAATTATATCGGCTTATGCCCGTTCCATCCGGATAAAAAACCTTCAATGACTGTGAATGAACATAAGGCCATTTTTAAATGTTTTGCATGCGGAAAAGGTGGAAATGTGTTTACGTATCTTATGGAAAGAAAACTCCTGAGTTTTCCCGATGCAGTAAAAACTCTGGCGCAGCAGTACGGTGTGCCGCTTCCTGAATCATTATCGCGGAGTGATTTTTATCAGCGTGACAGGTTTCTGATACTTAAAGATATTAATCTTGCAGCTGCGCAAATTTATCAAAAATATCTCATCAACGGAGTAAATGCAAAAACCGGAAGAGATTATCTTCGCAGCCGTAAAATTTCCAAAACCGCGCTGGAAAAATTTTGTATCGGATTTGCACCGGATGACTGGCATTTTATTGCTTCTTGTCTGCAGGATAAGTTCCGGGAAACAGATATGATTACCACTGGACTATTATATAAAAGCAATAAAACCGGAAAGTATTTTGATTTTTTCAGAAAACGGATTATATTCCCCATACATAATGAACGCGGCGAAATCGTGGCTTTCGGGGGAAGAAGCATTGATAATCAGGAACCCAAATATCTGAATACCGGAGAAACTCCTATATTCAAAAAAAAAAACACTCTCTACGGATTATACTTTGTACTGAATACTTTTGCCCGTCAAAAGGAAGCTTTTATTGTCGAAGGATATTTTGATGTGATCGCTTGTCAGCTTTCCGGCATACCTGCGGTTGCGCCGCTTGGAACTGCTCTTACCGAAGAACACCTTATCAAACTTCGAAAATATGCCCAGCGGTTTGTACTTGTATTTGACGGGGATGATGCGGGGCGCAGGGCAGCGGTTAAAACATCCAGAATTATTGTCAGCCTTGCCTATGACGCGTCCGTTGTTCTCTTACCCGAAAAAATGGATCCGTACGATATTCTGCTCATACGCGGACAGGAAGGTCTCCTGCGCTGCGTTACAGACAACCGGACAGATGTGTATGATTTTATTATTAATGAAATTACAGGCAGCGAGCCGCTGTCTCCGGCGGGAAAAGATTCCGCTGCTGCCGCGCTGGCTGAATTATCTCTCTCTATAAAAAGTGAAGTTGCGCGGGATGCCTTTATTGCAAAAGCGGCGCAATCTATCCAAATTTCAGCGACGCAGTTAAAAAACAAATCCGCTCAGGTTAAAGCTCCGTATCCGGCAGCGCCTGTCCTTCAGAAAAAAAGCCGGTCCGGGATTCCAGGCGAAGAAGTGGATAAAAAAAGAATATGGATGGAGCGTAATTTTGTGCTTTTATTATGTAAGAATCCTGCTCAAATAAACCGTGCGGGAACATTACTTAAAGAAACAGATATTGCAGACAAGCCATCTTCCTACATATACAAAAAATTACTGGAAGTTCGTCACCGTGAAAAATTTTCTTTCAGCGATGTCCTCGAATTATTCCCGACAGAGTCCATCCGCGATTTTATAATAAGTCAGACATTGAAAAATCCTGCGCTTGACACTGATCCCGAAAGGCAAATAGACGATTATCTGTGTAAGCTGAAAATGGATGCGCTTTCGCGCTGTATTGATTCGGTTAATGCTGAAATTGAAACCATGTTACAGGCTGAAGACCGCAGTACGTTATCTGCCCTGCAGGAAAAGAAACTGCAGCTGGTGACTGAAAAAAACAATCTTAAATTGTATTTGTCATCGGGAAACGTCTGATATATCCGTTAGTCTTCATCTGTATCGCCGCCGAGGAGCGATGTCTGATGATAAATTTCAAGCATTTCACGCTCAATGAGCATGCGCACTTTATCCTGGTGTTTTGCGGATAAATTAGACTCTTTTTTAAATAAATAGTTATCAAGCTCAATATCCTGCAGCATCATCCTTGTATGAAAAAGATTGTCCTGGAAAAAATTGACATCGGTTGTACGGTACTTTTCAAGTATTTCGTCTGATATGAAATCCTGAATGGAATCAATGTGGTGGTCGAGATAGTGTTTTACGCCATGCACATCTCTTGTAAATCCGCGTACTTTATAATCGAGAGTGACAATATCAGAATCAAAGTTGGGAATAAGATAGTCAAGAGCATTAAGCGGTGACACATGTCCGCAGGTGGAAACATCTATGTCAACACGGAATGTGGAGATGCCGGTGCGTTCATTTGTCTCAGGATAGGTGTGTGCAGAAACATGGCTTTTGTCGAGATGCATAATCATTCCGTCCTGTTTAATCACACCTTCTGAGATTAGTATTGTCGCACTCGCGCCAAGCGGATCATAATCCTGCGTTGATGTTGAAATAATATGCGCCCCAATGATATTAGTAACTTCTTTGAGAATACCGCACAGCCGCTCTGCGTTATATTCTTCATCAATATATTCAAGATATTCCTTGCGTGATTGCTTTGACGGTGCGTAGGAGATATCGTAGATATTAAAACTGAGACTCTTGGTGAGATTATTAAAACCTTTAAGTTTTATTTTTTTTTTCTGTTGCTCCATCCGTACGGCCATGGCAAAACTCCATCACATGTATTTCAACGATAGTACCTGCATAATAATATTATAGTATTAAAAGAAAAACACTGCATTTTCTGATTTTCAACAGGCACCGTGAAATGGTTTCGTAAAAAGTTAATCAGTTGGACGTTTGCCGCCGCCCTCGTGGCAGCGTCTACACTCGGAAAGAATGAAAAAACTTCGGCATCCTGCCGTTTTTTCATTCTTTACGCCAACTGATAAACTTTTTACGAAACTATTCCACTTGTATTATAGAAAGCAAAGTAATGTTATAATTAGAAACTGTTTTAAAATCATTCACAACGTTAATGCAAATACTGAAATAAAAATTCAAAAAGGGCATAGCCAGCAAAAACTTTTTAATGTCTTATCATACATTCTTTATCCCGGTCATGGGGACCGGATTTACTGTAGACGCACCGCTGAAAGTTGCGCAATACGGAATTGATTCTGTTATTTCACTGGTAGATGACATCCTCATAGAAAATATTCACCGACACTACCTGGATCTTGAAAAAATCTCTTTTACTAAAATAAAACCTGGTACTAAAGACGCGAGGGCGCAGAGAATTACCCGGTATCTTAATTATGTTAACGAAACGGTGAACAGGCAAATTGCGTCAATGAAAAAAGAAATCTCTTCAGCGGTGAGCGGATTAACCAGATATTTTAAAATGCTGCCGGAATGTATTGAAAAAAAACTTTTTGAACAATACCAAAATGCCGCCGGTTCGGTTAAAGCAAAGCTGTTTGAAGAAATCTGCGCAAAATTAAAACCGGGAGTTATAGACGTTAACATCATGACAAAGCTTGATGTTAATCAGTCCATTGAACCGGCAAACAACGAATTTACCGATGCCAAACTCGCATTAAAGGGTTTTGCGCTGAGCGACGTCGATGCATCAGTTGTGCTTTCTGCGGGGATGAACCCTTCCCTGTTTGCGTATATGACAGGGTTTAAGGATTTCTATCCCGATAAAAACGGCCATTGTAAAAAAAGAATAATTTTAAAAGTAAGCGACTTCAGATCAGCAAAAGTACAGGGTATGTACCTGGCAAAAAAGGGTTTATGGGTTTCTGAGTTCAGAGTCGAATCCGGTATTAACTGCGGCGGCCATGCGTTTCCTGCTGAAGGCATTCTTTCCGGTCCTATCCTTTCTGAATTTTCCCAAAACATTGAATTACTCACCTCGGCAATGGCAGAAAAATATTTTCAGGCTCTGGAACGTGATTCTGTTCCACTATATGGTTTTGTTCCCTCGGTTAAGCTGACCTATCAGGGCGGCCTTGGGAGCAGTGAAGAGCATAATTTTTTACTTCGTGAGTATTCTCTGAGTGAAGCAGGCTGGGGAAGTCCATTCCTTATGGTGCCTGATGTGGTGACACTTGATGAAACAACCAGAAGTGCACTGCTGAATGTTCAGGAAAACGATATACAATTGTCGGCTGCATCTCCTCTTGGTACACCTTATTGGAATCTCCTTACCACGGAAAGTGAAGCGGAACGTGTGCGTCTTATTAAAGAAGGCGCACCGGGCAGCCCGTGTCCAAAAGGTTTTCTGAAAGTGCTCACCGATAAAAACGGTAAACCCGTGTGCCCGGCTTCCAATGATTTTTTCAGGAACGCCGACGCACACGAAAAAGAAAAGAATCTTATGCGTTCATGTATTTGTCATGATTTGTCCGGATGCATCGCGCGTGTATTGAATCTTCCGGGAACTCAAAATCCGGCAATTTGCCCCGGCCCAAATGTAATCAATTTCAAAAAAAACTTTTCCCTTGAGGAAATGATAGATCATATTTACGGACGGGGAACATACCGCTTACCTGCCGGCAGACCTCATTTTTTTATTCATGAAATAAATCTCTACATGGATTATTATTTTTTTTCAGGTATATTCACCCACAGTGATAAAGTAAAAAATAATGCCGTTGAAAATATTGAGAAAGGAATTCACTATTATAAAGAAACATTCGGGGATTCGTTTGTGCCGGCAGAAATTTTTGAAAAACTCGAAAAAATCAAAAAAATTGCCGGAAAATCATTAATATGTCAGTAACTCATGGTATCATTTACAGCCATGCGGGCGCGGTTACCAATTATACAAGTTGTAAAACCGGGCGGGCGCACGCTTTTTAATTAAGGAGAACAACAATGCAATTTGATTTTTCAGGGAAAACAGCACTGATAACGGGGTCGGCGCGCGGTATCGGCAGGTCAATCGCTGAACGATTTGCTGACCTGGGTGCAAATCTCGTTATTAACGATGTAATGGAAGCCGAAGCGCAGAAAACTGCCGCTGAACTCACAGCAAAAGGGGTGAAAGCAATTGGTATGAAATGTGACGTGTCTAATTCCTCTGATATCGCAGCTCTTGTAAAAAAAACGGTTGACACTTACGGAGCGGTTGATATTCTTGTGAATAATGCCGGTATCACAAAAGACACCTTATTAATGAGAATGAAAGAAGAAGACTGGGACGCGGTACTTAATATTAATCTTAAAGGCGCATTTTTAGCAACAAAAGAATGTGTTAAGGTAATGATGAAAAATAAATCCGGCCGGATTGTGAACATTGCCTCAATTGTCGGGATAATGGGTAACGCCGCACAGGCAAATTACTCTGCGAGTAAGGGCGGACTGATTGCTCTGACCAAAACTACCGCCCGGGAAGTAGCCACAAGAAATATCAATGTAAATGCGGTTGCTCCGGGTTTTATTGATACGGCAATGACAAGGGTTCTGCCCGATGAGGTGAAAGAAAGCTTTATCCGTAATATTCCAATGGGCAGGTTTGGAAGTGCGGACGATATTGCTGACGCGGTTATTTTTCTGTGTTCTCCGATGTCCGGGTATATTACAGGTCAGGTTCTCTCTATTAATGGCGGTATGTTAATGCCGTAGGTCCTGCGGCGGCATCTTTATTTTTAATCCATTCGGTGGAAAAATTCTGGCCGGTACTCAAAATGAATTTTATCATAATGGTACCACCTGCCTCCCCAGATGAATCCATGGCGTTCAAAAACAGTAACAATAACCCCTGGTACTTTCGCGAGACGGCTATCAAGAGGGGACGTGCCGACTCCAAACTGCGGCCAGTAATACGGTTTTTTTAAATTTATATCGATTGCAATACCGAACGAATGCATGGAGTAGTTTTCTGTAAAAAGAATTTTTCTGGGATTGTATGTGCCGATTCGGTTGGTAAGCAGCTTGCCGATCTCCGGCTCATGAATAATCAGTTCAGATAATTCACGGCTCACACGTTTTAAAGCAGCCGCGGCTCCGTTTTGCCTGTTAAATTTTATATTTTGCCCGCAGAAATTAACACACACAAGATTTTTTTCAACATTCTCCCGGTTGGAACCGTATACACTCTTTATTAATTGATAATTTCTTATCCGGCCTGGTTCAACATTTATACCGGGCTCAGTCAGCGGAGTAAATGCCGGATATTTATTACGGATAGTATCTTCCAGGTCAGGGAATTTATGTGTGTCGTAGTAATCCTTAATCAGAAAGTCATCAACGGCAATAAGTGTGTCGTTTTTCATTAAAAGAAACATATATTTATTTGATGAGCATACTGATTTTATATAGCCGTGATAACCGGAAAAAAATACGTAGAGTGTATCAAGCGTACTGAGTTTTTCTGCAGCGGTGTCAAATCCTGTATTTGTGGTTACCGCAAGGATTAAATGACTGAATGAAGGATATTTTTCCGCTGAATATTCCCGAATAATGTCATTTCGAACAGGATAATCTATAATTCCGGTTCCTATTAATGATTTGATGCCTATTATTACTAAAAAGAAAAAACTCTCTATACTATGAATGTGCATGCAGCTGAACTGTATATAAGTTATTTCCGGTTGTGCCCATCATTGTTTTGATTTAAGATTTACGGATAACAATCAGAGTTTTGCGGATAATTCTTTGCGGATGATAAAACGGTGCGGTGTGCCCGGATTCCGGGTTATGATATTTCTGAGGTTTTGTTTTCCGATTTCAACTTCCCCGGTTTTAATCAGACACATTCCGAGATAAAACAACAGTGTTTCCTGTTCAAAAGGTTTAAGATCATGTGAAAAAAAGTCTTTATAAAAGGAAATATATTCGCTGTAATAACCGCTGTTAAATGTATTTTCTGCATGCGAGATCAGCGCGTAGGATTGAATCCGTTTTTCAAGATTCGTATTATTTTTAATAAATAACGGAATATCCCCATGTGATATGCGAAGACGTTCAATGATAAAGAATGAATTGGTGTCTGCAGGAGGTACAGTCCAGAAATTTTTCGTAGTTATAAACCGGCTGTATATGGCAGGTGTGTGCATTGCGGATAAGCAATCCAGAAGACCTTTCGTATCTCTGCGGTAGATTGCATGTACATATGATGCCCAGCCGAATGTCTCGGAATTTTCGGTGAGTTCATGAAATTTTTCATAATTATCTGATTCAAGCAGCGAAATAAGATATTCTTCTCCTGCATGTGCGGGGAAGTTTTTTATTATTGCGGAATATTCCCGCCTGTAAAAAAGGCTGCGAAGTCTGAGGTACGAGGTATCGGAAGAATCGGCAGGATAAATAGTGAATACCCGCGCATAAAACCTGGCATGCACGCTTTGCTGGATAGAATTTGCAAGGTTTTGTGCATACATTTCCCGGTTAGAAAACAGCAACTCACTTTTTTCGAGAAGCGATAAAAAAGAATCATAGTGTCCATGTAAATAAAATTGATAAATAATTGTATCAAGACGGCTGCATAAATAACCGTATGACGGGCGGTGTATGTTTTTCACGGTATTTGTGGCAAAATTAATAATCATGTAATAAAGATCCGGTTGGAATAATTCGTGACTCGCTGCGGTGAGTATTTTCAAAATTTCAAAATCAGTAATTTCTGCAGGATTTGTTTCATTTTTCTGCAGTGAATTAAAGATAGTAAGAATTTTTTCCAGGCTGCCGCGCGCGGTTAAAACAGTAAGGGCGTCATATTCAGTTGAAGGTTCGGAAAATTCGCTGCGAACCGCTTTGTAAATTTCAATTGCCAATTTTTCATGAAGATTGAGCGCGGCAAGTGAACGGTATAAAAACTTGCGGTGTTTTCTGAAACGGGAACTTGCAGGGTCATTGAATATTGTACTGATAATAACTTCATGCATTCCCGCCTGTTCAAGTCCGGTACATATCAGATCTAACCCCTTTGGATCGGGGTCTGATTTGAGAAAAGCCTGTACCGCTTCAGAAGCGATAACGGTGTTTTTTTCATTCCGCAGCAGATTGTACAGGGGAATAACGGATTTTGATTGGGTATATGTATGTAGTGCGGTTTGGTATTCGTCGGCGTACGTGTAGGCAATAGTCAGAAAGTAAGAAGAAAAAACAAAAAAAAAAGCGCACTGATGGTGTTTAATTATATGTGTATGAAATTGATCAGATTTTTTGATTAGTTTTATTCGAATCTTTTAGATGATCTTTTTGCTGTTCTGTTGTATTTTTTGATGCAGCGTTATGACTGTGCGGATTGGTTTCGCTGTGCGGGATGGATTTTTTTTTGCTGTGCATGATTGTATTCCCATTAAGCAGTGCTCCGCTTTCGATAATCAGGTTAGGTGTCTGAATATCTCCGGTATGTACCGCGCTTGAGGTGAGGACAGCACTTGACGTAGCTTGTATATTACCGGTAACATCGCCATTTGAAACAAGAGTGTTTGTTTTAATTTGTGCATTTAATTTTGCCTGGGCACCAATAATCAAAAGTCCTTCTGAATTTATTTCGCCTTCAAAATTTCCTTTTATCATGAGAGAGGATTTAAAATGAATTGAGCCTTTGAAATCAATGTCTTCCGCGAGTACGGTAATGATATCTGATTCTGGTATGGATCTGAGGTCTTCGGTTTTTGCCATAATTTGTTCCGTTTATTGTAATACAATTTTACGCGTTTATGCCGGTTTCCGGCGAAAAAAATATTGCGTACTGAATGTTGGAGATATGATAAAATATATCAGGTAATTTGTCAATGGGGATAACAGCTATGCATTTCCGCAGTTTCCATCAGGGGTATGTGAAAGGGTTACGCAACGGTAATTCAGGCGGAGGTTTATTTTTTTCTATAGACATCGTAGAAGGGTTACAACAAAAACTATTCAGGCGGACGTTTGCCGATGCCGTCCTGGCATCGGCTGCACTCAGCAAAAACAAAAAAATTGCGGCATCCTGCCGTTTTTCTGTTTTTGATGCCGCTCTGAATAGTTTTCATTGTAACCCTTCTACTTATATACAGAAAAAATAGCATCCTCGCCTCTGAATTACCGATCGGGGGAACCCGTACAATAGTCCGTTATGAAATCTGGCGGGAATTCATGAGCGTAACATATAAATTGGATGTTAAAATCCGGACGAGGTTTATACGGTCTTGCTTGTGTGTTGTTCGTGTTTAAGAAGATGTTTAAAGGATTATGATAATGAAACTATGTGCTGAGGAAATAAAAAAGTGTAAAGGCGTAAGGCAGCTGGCGCTGATTACCTGTTATGATTACCCGACTGCATTATGTCTGGAAGGTCTTGATTTGGATTTGGTGCTTGTCGGCGACTCTCTGGGTGAAGTAGTATACGGTATGGCTAATACAACCGGTGTGACAATGGAAATGATGCTGCGGCATACAGAGGCGGTGCGCAGAGGACTGCCAAATACACATCTTGTCGCCGATATGCCGTTCCGGACATATGATACTGAAGATTTGGCTTTAACAAATGCGAATCGGTTTAAAGATGCAGGTGCCGATAGTGTAAAGCTTGAAAATCCCCCCCCTGCAGTAGTAGAATTTTTGTGTGCTCAAAATTTTTCCGTAATGGGCCATGTTGGCCTCACGCCGCAAACCATGCATGAATACCGCAAACAGGGAAAAGATGAAGCAAGCGCGAAATATATTTTTGAATCTGCCCAAAGACTATCTTCCGCTGGATGTTATTGTTTGATTGCGGAAGCGGTAACCCGAAAAGTTGCGCAAACCCTTACTGCTGAAATACCCGTTCCGGTTATCGGTATTGCATCAGGTAAAAATACAGATGGGCAAATAATTGTAATCAGCGATATCATCGGTATTTTCAAACAGGAAAGGTCGTATGTTGAAAAATATTCTGATGTCCGCAGCTGTATTATTTCTGCAGTAAATAAATATATTACCAGTGTAAAAAGCAGCAGTTTCGGGAATTGAGGCGGAGTTTAGCCGACAGTCTTTTTCCATAGCCGGCGTGAAGGGGGGTCGATCGGTAATTCAGAGCGGAGGTTTGTTTTTTTCTAAATGCACCGTGGAAGAATTTCAAAAACTAAAATCCAATCTGACGTTTGCGGCTGCCATCCTGGCAGCCCGCTGCACTCGGCAAGCGTGGAAAAACCTCGGCCTCCTGCCGTTTTTCCACGCTTGACGCCGATTGGATTTTGAGTTTTTGAAACTCTTCCACTTGCTATTTAAAATAAGACTACAAAAAAGCCATTCTGAATTACCAGTAGCGAACCCCTCCACTAAGCTAAAAAAAAGACTGCAGCTCAATAACGCAGCTTCAATTTCCGAAACTGCTGCTCTTACCCTAAAGTGCGAATACGGTGTGGCTTACATGTGCAATTCGACCAAGCTGGTTACAATAGGAACCTTCGGCTCACCAGCCTTCCTATCATTGCATCCTTATATTACCAAAATTTTCCATGAAGGAGTTAAAGGGACACGAATACTGTTTTCCCGCACAGATAAGGTTTTGCAGCAGCTGTGTGGTTTTTAATAGTGACGTGGGAGGTTTCCGCTACCGGTTATTCAGAGCGGCTGACTTGTAGTAGTTGTGTTATTTTCTATGACCAAGTGGGAGGGTTTCGCAATGGTAATTCAGAGCGGTGACTTTTTGACAGCAGGGATATATTCTACAGCCAAGTGGGAGGGTTTCGTAATCGGTAATTCAGAGCGGCTTAACGGAGAAAAAAACGGCAGGATGCCGCATTTTTTTTCTCCGTTCAGAGTGCAGACGACGCCACGAGGGCGGCGGCAAACGTCCGCCTGAATTGCCATTGCGAAACCCTTCCACGGCGCCTCGTAGAAAAAAGACCATCGACAAACCTCCGCCTGAATTGCCGGTTACGAAATCCCTTCCACGGTGCATAGTGAAAGAAGTACCATTTGCAAACTTCCGTTTGTATCACCGGTAGCGGAAACCTCCCACGGCGCCTTATAGAAACAAATAGCCGGAAAAAAATCATCTGAACTGGAAAACAGTATTCGCGCCTCTAACATTACTTTTTGAAAAATTTTGCGTTTTCATAAGGAAGCAGTTGTATTTGCCTATTCTTGTAATTAGTATTATAATTTGCTCAGGATCCAAACAGGTACAAAATTTCATGAAAGCACATCACGTTATATTAGGGGCGGCCAGTTCTGCCGCTGTATATAAAAGTCTCGAAATAGGCAGCCGATTAAGAAAACGGGGAATTATTGTACACCCTGTTCTTACTAAAAATGCATCACGGTTAATCTCTCCGCGGTTGTTCTCCAGTATTTGCGGGAATGAAGCCTGTGTGGAAATGTTTCAAAAAAATTTTTCTCCGTCTATGCCGCATATCGATCTCACGCAGACTGCTGATTGTATTCTCATAGCTCCTGCGACTGCAAATATACTTTCTAAAATTGCGCACGGTACGGGCGATGATCTGCTCACTACATTGTGCCTTGCGCGAAGGTGCCCGCTTATTGTTGCTCCGGCTATGAATCCTGCAATGTGGCAGAATTATTTTACTCAGCACAATGCCGGGTTACTCAAAAAGGGCGGAGTAACAATAATTGAACCTGTTTCGGGTAGAGTAGCATGTCAGGAAGAAGGTATTGGCCGTCTCGCAGACGTAGATATTATTGTCGAAAAGGTTATCTGTCATATTCCAGGCATCGGCTGTCCCGGTAAAGGCGCGGGCGTTTTTGCGGGAAAAAAAATACTAATTACCGGAGGCAGCAGCGAGGAAACAATTGATCCGGTCAGGGCCATTGTTAATCACAGCTCCGGTAAAATGGCCGGGGCGTTATGTCAAAAATTTTTATCTGCCGGCGCAAATGTTACTTATGTATACGGCAGGGTTACCGAAGCAATTCTGCCGAATACCCGCAGTATCAGATTTACGACAACCCGTAATTTATTGGATATTTGTACACACGAAGTGCCATTACATGATGTACTTATTATGGCTGCTGCTCCGGGCGATTATTATATCGAGAATGCGTCAAATAATAAACTAAAAAAAACCGGCGGCAGCATTCAGCTTATATTAAAAGAAAATCCTGATATACTTGCGTCACTGCCAAAACAAAGACATCAGATTTTTATTGCCTTTTCTGCAGAAACAGAAAATCTTCTTGAAAACGCTGCACAAAAATTATTAAAAAAAAACTGCGATATAATTATCACTAATTATGCAGTGGGAACATTTGAAGAAAAAACCGTGGGAATGGGAAGTGACTGGACGGCATTTGCAATTCTAGGAAAAGAAGGCGTCCGTCGTTCCCTTAAAACGTGTACCAAGGACGAAGCGGCTGAAATAATTTTACAGGAAGCTGCAACTTTATGCACATCATCATCTTCATTCTGCTGATACATACAGTTTCTTTTTGTGCCGCTATTCCGGACACAAAAGAAATCTTCAGTGCCATTTCTTCATTTAACAACGCGCATACACCGCCATTTTTTATGGCTCAAATCACATCAGCTTTTATCGATGCACAGTTAAAAAACATACCAAAAGAAAAAATAAACTATGGCAGTACTCCGTCCGTATATCTGGTATTTCAAAAGGGGCGTGATGTCAGAATATGGGTCGATAACGTTGATGATTATTACCGTTTTTCCTTTTCGATCTTTGAAGATATTCTTCATAAATCAGGTCTGTTCATGGGAATTAATACTTATTCTACATACCCGTCCTTTATACGTCAATATCAGATTTTCTGGATTAAAGGCGATGAATTGCATCCGGTCAAAATAAAAGTTGTGGAAAAAGGTGCACTTAAGGGAGATTACGGTATATATTTTTTTTCCGAATTATGGCAGTTGACAGGTTCGGAGTATTATGAGAATAATCAACTTACTGCAGTTCTGAAATTAAAATATGTACAAAACGGCGGGAAAGAACATATTCAATCCATTATTCTTGATTTTAAATACAAACTTAAAGAATATACAATTAACCTGCAAGTCGGGAAGTATCAAAATGTAATCCCCGATGGAATATTTTAGCAGGGTCTTAAGAAAACAATTGAAAACAGCGGTATGACTAAAACTGAAAGCACACAATCAATTAAAACAATTGCCCGAAATAAAAAAGTTTTTTTTAATTACTTTGTCGAAGAAAAACATGAAGCAGGAATTGTGCTTACAGGAAGTGAGGTGAAGTCACTGCGTCTTGGAAAGGCCTCGATTGATGAAGCTTTTGTTTCGATTGATGATGCAGGAAGACTTATTTTGAAAAATGCGCAAATCGCCGAATATCCCAATGCGGTGCATTTCGGGCATGAGGCGCGGCGAAACCGTTTCCTTTTAATGCATAAAAACGAAATAAACAGACTCGCCGCATCAGTGAACCGCAAAGGATGGACGATCATGCCGCTCGAGTTATATTTTTCTGGAAAAAGGGTTAAATGCAGAATAGGTTTGTGCTGCGGAAAAAAGCAGCATGATAAACGTGATGTGCTTCGTGACCGGGATGTTAAAAAACAGATGGATCATGTCCAAAAAAAATTCAATGCCAGGGGGGGGTGACGTTACTAATGCTGAGGAATACCAACCCTTTTTTCTATTATGGATTAATCCCGATTTCATCTGTTTTGCTTTTTTTTTCAGTGCGGTATTATTATAATTTTCTGAATGACGGGAAAACTACTCAAACCATATTTTTTAAAAGCTGCTCCGTATTAATTATTCTTTTAATTGCTTTACTTGCTCCGTCTAATTTTTTATTTAACCCGCTTCCGGGAAATGTCATGCTTTTTCTCACCGGCGGCTTGTTTTTTTCACTGATTGGCGATATTGCGCTTGCTATTCCGGCTAATAAGGCGAAAATAACCGGAATTATTTCATTTATGATTGTGCAGTCATTGTACACTTCAGCATTTTTCACATATACGAACGTGGACGACTTCATAATCCCGGCAGTAATCTGCGTAGTTATTTCTCTTTTTGTTCTCTACCGGCTGCGTGCAATGCCGCCAGCGGTTTTTATTTTGTTCTTGTTGTACGGTATTTTTGTCAGCGTGATGACTGGCACAGCAATAGGCGGAATAGTTACCGGAGTGCACCAACGCGCCGCGGCGCTTTTCGCCTTCGGCGCCGTGATGTTTTTTTTATCCGATATCCTTCTTTCATTATATTATTTACATGTATTTATAAAAAAACCATTGGATAAAAAAACATTTCGCGGATTTTGCATACAGTACAGTACGATTTTTTATTTTATCGGTCAATATGTAATAGCCGTGACCATGTTTTATTTTTTATAATTATTAAAAATTCATTACACAGAATGAATGCAATTGTAAACAAATGGCTGAAAAAAAATACTTTTTCACATAGCCGGTTCAGGAATATTGAGAAACTAGTCACATTAAAAAAAAAAAAGAAAAATTACTATCAGCCTGTGTTTCCCGACACTGAACGAAGAGAAGACTATCGGGAAAGAAATCAATGTAATAAAATCCATTCTTATGGATGCGCATCCCCTTCTTGATGAAATTGCGGTAATTGATTCAGGCTCCACTGATAATACCTGCAAAGTCGCGAGGGATTTCGGCGCTGATGTATATATCGCAGAAAATTATTTAAAGCGCTACGGAAAAAAAAAGGGTAAAGGTGAAAACCTCTGGAAGTCAATTTATTTATTGAAGGGGGATATTCTCGTTTTCATTGATTCAGACATTACAAATATTCACCCGCGTTTTGTGTACGGATTGCTGGGGCCTCTGCTTACTTCTGATAAAATCCTGTTTACAAAAGGGTTTTATGACCGGCCGCTGACAGTTTTTGACAGTACGGTAAATCTCGGCGGCGGCGGACGTGTATCTGAAATCCTTGTACGGCCGTTATTCTGTCAGTTTTTTCCTGATTTATCTGCGGTTATCCAGCCGCTTTCAGGCGAGTATGCAGGTTATCGGAAAGTATTTGAAAAACTTGCATTCCCCGCAGGATATGGAGTGGAAACAGCAATGCTTATTGATATTTTTATTAAGTACGGTCTTAAATCAATAGCGCAAACTGACCTTGATTGCCGAATTCATCGTAATCAACTCACAAAAAGTCTGGGCAAAATGGCCTTCTCAATTCTGCAGAGTTTTTGGAGGAGACTTGCGGAATACAAAAATATTCTAAAACTCGAACCTGAAAGCTATTTTATCAATCAATTTGACCCGGGGCATAAAATCGAAATTCACCGGACATATCTGCAGGAAAGCGAACGCCCGCCGATGATACAGATTCCCGAATATAAAAAAAAAATGGGGTATAGTATATAAATTTTACGTGATGGTCGTCGGAATAATTCATTACCACAGTAATACCGGAGGGGTGACGACAGTAATCCGGAGTATCCTCGACGGCATGAGTTCCGGTAATAACAATGTTACTTTTCTTTTTGCAGCCGGGGGGAAAGCGCCGGTTTGGTTTGAAAAATATAAGTTTCACAAGTGTACATACTTGAGAATCCGGGAACTCGGCTATTTGCCTCATTCAATAAGGAAAACAGAATCCTGTGAAATTTATCAATCACTTAAAAAAAAATTATATTATTTTTCTTCTCAATGCGATTTAATTCATGCGCATAATATTTCCGTCGGGAAAAATCCCCTGATAAGTCTGGTGCTTCAGGAATTAGCCGCAGAGGGGAAACCCATTGTATACCATTGTCATGATTTTGCAGAGGATATGCGCGCTCTAAATCAGCGTCTGCAGAAAAAAATAATCTGTCAATTTTTTAAGAAAAAATTGTCGGATATTCTATATCCGCAATGTGAGAATGTTTCTTATGTGTGTATAAATGAGAGGGCCAGGCAGTTTATGATAAAAGCAGGAGCTGAGCCTCGCAGAGTATACCACGCCGCAAATCCGGTATATGCAGACCTGACTGTAGCCGGATTAAAAAAAAACCAAAAGCGACTGAACAGTATCCGGAAATCGATTTTCCGGGAATGCGGACTTCCGGCATGTGGAAGGATTTTTACGTATCCCTCCCGTGCCATCCGCAGAAAAAACATAGGTGAATTTATTTTAATGGCGAATCTCTTTCCTGCCGATTCATGGCTGATTACGCGTGCGCCTTCTCTTTCTTCCGGGATAGAAATATCTCCTGAAAGGAAAAATTATAACTCGTGGGCGGAATTCTGTAAAAAAAATGTGCCAAATATTATTTTAGAAGCGGGAAGCAAATGGGAGCTTTCCCTGCTGTATGCCGCTTCAGATGGGGTGATTTCCGTGAGCACCTCAGAAGGTTTTGGTTATGCGCTGATTGAACCATGGTTGTACGATCTGCCTGTGTATGCACGGATTCCCAGAGGATTATTCTCAGAACTTGCGCAATTTCCTTATACGAAGTGGCTGTATCAACGTCTGGATATACCAGCTTCTCTTTTCGTAAATACCCGGAAAAATAAAATTACCTCAATCGTTGATTTTGCGGATCTGTCCGCTGCGATGCAGAAAAAAATTATTTTATTATGTAAAAAAAACATTACCATATCAGAAAAATTCAGAGAGAAGCTGCAATTCATTCCAGCGGGACAAGGCAGGGGGGAAGAGAGAATACGCGCGCAATCTGAACATGTAAATAAAAATATCAGTAAAATTATAAATAAAAATGCGGATTATGTAAAGACCCGGTATTCCTTAAAGGTGTTTACTGATACTATGATAAAAATATACAGCGCGGTATATTCAGGCGCAGGTAAAAAAACTGCATTTAAAAAAAATAAATCATTAGACTTGTATTCACTGGTGAAAAGTTTTTTTTGTGCAGATAATATGTGTCTGAATAAAAACAGGAAGGAGACGGAATTTTCTAAATTATGATCGATATTTTTTCAAAATTCAAACCAATGAAAGCACTGCGCACTTCTATACCGCATCATACGCCGGTTATTAAAAAGATACGAGCAGTTGTGTTTGATATTTATGGTACCTTATTAATGTCAGATTCAGGTGATTTGTATTCAAAACATATCCGGGGAAAGATAGTAAAAAGAGCTTTAGCCCTTTCGGGAATACAGATACCGGGTAATAAAGCCGAAACCGTAATAAAAAAAATACTGCCTTCATATCTGGAATTAATTGAGGAGGAGCACCGGTTTAACTGGTCAATAGGAATAGGATTCCCTGAAGTTGATATCCGGGGGATATGGAGAAAAATATTTGTTACCCTCGGTATTTCCAACTATAACGGCATGGTAAAAGAAATTGATATGCTCAGATTTGCAACCGCTTTTGAATGCTGCAGTAATCCCGTATGGCCTATGGAAGGTCTGAAAGAAATTTTACAGTTTCTCGGTGAAAGAAAATTACTTCTCGGCATAATTTCAAATGCGCAGTTCTATACACCCATACTCATGAATTATTTTCTTTCCGGAAAATATACTACTTCCGAAAAAATCGACGGTTTTATTGATGAAGCGGTCATCTTTTCGTATAATTTCCTGAGAGCCAAACCCGATCCTGTTTTATTTAACTATTGCATCAGCGCGTTACACAAAAAAAAATCAATAAAACCTGAAAATATTCTGTATGTCGGAAATGATATGCTCAGTGATATATCGGCTGCCCGTTCTGCAGGTATGCGCACTTGTCTTTTTGCAGGTGATAAAAGGTCCCTTCGGTTAAGAGATATAAAGCCTGATGATTCAATGTATAAACCTGATGCGGTAATTACAAAATTGGAACAAATTAAAAATTTAATAGGTTAAAAATGCGAGTAGATCCGATATTCCGCCAACAAAAACCGGACAAGCCGGTTATCGTAATTGTGTGGCATGCAGCCGTTGTTCCGGAGTACAGAAAATTAGTATCCGTCTTGCCGGAAATTTGCAGTGAATATTATTACGTACTCATTTGTCCTGTGTCCTGGAGAGAGCATGGCAGTTCACTTAGCAGTGCGGGCAGCGCAGAGTATCATCAAGGGTGGTGTTTTATTCCCCTTCAGACAGTTTTCAGAGGAATCAGTAAACATATTTATTTAAGTATTAATAAACTGCTTGATGTGCTGAGGCCTGTTCTTATTGACGTAATAGAGGAAGCAAGCTCACTCGCGGTTTTTCAAATTCATTTATGGTGTAAAAAAAACGGCATTCCTTTTTTATTCAATACTGCTGAAAATATTCCAAAAAAAAAGAATATAATGCACCGTTGGATTGAAAAAAATATTTTTCAATCATCGTCGGGAGCAGTTATCCGCAATCCATATGCGGAGAGTATACTCATCCTCCGGGGGTTTACACGGCCTGTCGTCTTCATCGGTAACGGAATTAATACAGAAATTTTTTATCCTTCTGCGCCAAAAGGCGAGCTGCTTGCAAAATACCGCGCGCATCATATCCGCATAATCGGCTTTGTGGGAAAAATGCTGCCCGAAAAAGGTATATTGGACCTGATAGATGTATTTGCCGATCTCTCAGAGCGCAAAAAAATTCAAAGTACTGCGCTGTTGATTATCGGCACAGGTGTTCTTGAAAAAAAAATAAATAACCGCCTTTCCGAATTTTCTGAATCAATTCAAAAAAGTATTTTTTGTCTTCCTCACGTACCAAATGATGACCTGCCGGATTATTACCGTATGTTCGACCTGCTCATTATGCCTTCAAGGCGGTATCCGGGCTGGGAAGAACCCTTTGGCCGGGTTGCAGTAGAGGCGATGGCGTGCGGATGTCCCGTACTGGGTTCTGATTCCGGATATATTCCGGAAATTGTATCCAATCCGGATCTGATTTTTAAGGCAAATAACATGCGGGAACTATCCGCTAAAATTCAGCTGCTTATCAACGACACAGAGCTACGGAAAAAAGCTGCAGATACTGCCCCCCTTCTCGCATCACGGTTCAGTTGGAACGACCTTTCCGTAGTAAGAATAAATTTTTATAAAAAATTCATCTAAGATTTGAAAAAAGCTGATTTTTTTGAGTCATTGCCGGATAAAAATGTTATGTGCACACTCTGTCCGCGTAAATGCCGTATACCGGAATCGGAGTACGGCTTCTGCAAAGTCAGGTACAATAATAATGGTGTGTTGTATAGTCTGTCATATGGAAGTGCTGCTGGTACCGCAATAGACCCTATAGAAAAAAAGCCCCTGTACCATTTTTTACCAGGCACAAAGATTTTTTCTCTCGGTACTTACGGATGCAACATGGACTGTGCATTTTGCCAAAATGATCACCTCTCGCACATACGGTCAAATCAATCCATGCCCCGGGCTATTACGCCGGAACAGCTCGCACAGGCCGTACGTGAGAGCGGGTGCCCCAGCGCTGCGTTTACCTATAACGAGCCTGTAGTCTTTTCAGAGTTTATTTATGATACCGTTAAAAATAATTCAGATATCCGCTGGGTTGTGGTTTCTAACGGATGGGTGGAGCCTGCGGCACGGAAAAAATTGTACTCTTCAATATGCGCGGCAAATATTGATTTAAAATCTTTCAATCCGGAATTTTACCGTACATACTGCGGCGCCGATTTAACCGGCGTTCTTGATACACTTATTTATTTAAAACAAGAAACAGAAGTATGGCTGGAGATTACGGTTCTGATTATTGAGGGACTTAACGACAGCGCTGAGGAAATGCATGATCTGTGCCGGTGGACAGTGAAAGAACTGGGCCGGGATGTGCCCCTGCATATTAACGCTTTTCATCCCGCCTTTCGAATGACCGATCATGCCCGGACAAGGCCTGAGACGCTGCAGAGATTAAAAAAAACTGCTCTATCAGAAGGAGTAAAATATGTCTATATTGGAAATATTTTCCCGGAAGCCGGAAGCGATACGGTATGTCCCCGCTGCGGAAGTCTGCTGATACAACGGCGCTCCCGGGGGAAAAAGGAATGCGGAGTCAGTGAAGATGCAAAGTGTTTTTTCTGCGGTGAGTATATTGCCGGCGTGTGGGTTTAAATTTATATTTTAGACATCTAATGCGTTGCAAATTTTGACAAAAGTATGCCTGCGGTAATTGCGGAACCTATTACTCCGGCTACATTTGGCGCCATCGCATGCATTAGTAAATAGTTATGGGGGTCATCTTCATGACCTACATGCTGTACTACCCTTGCAGAGCCGGGAACTGCCGATACGCCGGCAGCGCCGATCAGAGGGTTGATTTTACCATCAGGGGGAAGAAACAGATTCATAATTTTTGCGAAAATGACTCCCGATGCAGTAGCGATCGCGAAAGAAACTGCGCCCAGAAAAAATATTTGTAAGGAGTAAGGGGTAAGGAACCCCCGGTTAACGGTATGATCTGTCAGTTTAACCCAGTGCACGGCCTGGGTGGAGGCGCCTACAGAAAAACCAAGAATGATGGTGACAATGTCGAGAAGAGATGTCCGGGCAGTAGCCGCGAGTCTTTCTGCAACACCGCATTCTTTCAACAGATTGCCGAAAAAGAGCATACCGAGCAGCACAAGCGCGCCGGGAGATACGAAGCAGCAGACAATTGTGCCTACAATAGGGAAAATAATTTTTTCGCGTTGACTGACATTTCGTGATGGTTTCATTCGGATACGCCTTTCCTCACGGGTAGTAAGGAGTTTCATAATGGGCGGCTGTATAACAGGTATGAGCGCCGTATATGAATATGCGGCTATTGCAACAATCCCGAGCAAATGGGGGGCAAGTTTTGAAGTGAGAAAAATCGAAGTTGGCCCGTCGGCGCCGCCGATAATACCGATTGCCCCGGCTTCCTGCGGTGTGAAACCGAGTGCGAGAGCGCCCGTAAGTGTGATGAAAATGCCGAACTGCGCTGCCGCTCCGAGCAGCAGCAGTTTAGGATTTGCCAAAAGAGTGCTGAAATCGGTCATTGCGCCGATACCGAGGAAAATCAGTGCCGGATATACTCCGGTTCGCACCCCAAAGTACAGGTAATTCAGCACACTGCCTTCTTCGTATATACCGATTTTCATTCCTTCAGGAATTGGAATGTTGCCGGCGATAATTCCAAAGCCAATAGGTATAAGTAAGAGGGATTCAAATTTTTTGGAAAAACCAAGATACAGAAAGAAAAAAGCAATGAAGAACATGATGAAGTGCTGATAGGATACCTGGTGAAAACCGGACACCTGGTATATTTCAATCAGGTCGTGAATGAATCTTGGTAAAAATACGTCTTGGAACATATTGATTACTCCTGTGAGGAAATCTCAGCAAGATCTTGTTCTTCTGTAACCTGATCGCCGGGTTTGACAAGAATCTTCTTTATTTTTCCATCAATAGTGGTTTTAATGGAGTTTTCCATATTCATGGATTCCATAATGAAAATAGTGTCTCCGTTTGATACCGGGTCCCCTTCATTAACAAGAGTTTTAATGATTTGCCCGGGCATAGGTGCTTTGATTTTGCCGCTGCCGCTTGGCATAACCGGGTCATGTTGCGGGGTGGCTATCTGCGTTCCGGAAGGCTGGGGGGATGGATGAATGGAAACCGGCGGTATGACCGGCGGGTGATATCCCATTTCATCAATGTCCAATACATACTTCCTGCCGTTAACTTCAACTTCAGCACGTCTTTTTTTGATTGCGGTTATTTTGACTTCGTACGGCTCCCCGCTTATACTAAAATTATAAATTTCCATTTGAAACCTCTTTATTTGTAATATTTAACGGTCAATACCATAAAGCCGTTTTATCTGCTTCCAGGGTGAAAATGCCGGCAGCTCGATTTTTAAATCGAGCGGAGGGTGACGAAGTTTGCGCAGATGCAGAGTGAGCGCGATGGATGCGGCGACGTGCTCCATGTTGATATTTGCTCTGTGTACTGTTCCCGCTTTCCGTCGCTTGCGAACCTGGGTCACTGCAAAACTCCTGACAATTTTTTGAAAAATACGGATAGACAGGAATAAAAGAGCTAACCCAAGAAACACTACGCTCATGCCGATGATAATTGTCTGCACACCGCCTGCAGCGCGGATATTTGTAACACAGGAATTAAATATGCTCATTATTAGTCCTCATAATTTAATTTTCAGCGTTTTATTTTTAAAAGAAATATTTTTTATAAAGGAATATTTCCATGCTTTTTTTTAGGATTTGTGTCCGTCTTTGTGTTAAGCATTTCAAGGGCCCGAATAACGCGGAAACGGGTATTTTTTGGGAAAATGACATCATCAATAAAACCACGGCCTGCTGCAAGATAGGGATTTGCGAATTTTTCCTGGTATTCATTTTCTTTTTCACGGATTACATCATCTTTTTTATAAAAGTCTGCGGATTGGATTTCTTTCCGGAAAACAATTTCTGCTGCGCCGCTTGAGCCCATTACGGCAATTTCGGCTGTGGGCCATGCGTAATTGATATCACCGCGCATATGTTTTGAACTCATTACGATGTATGCGCCGCCATAGGCCTTTCTGGTAATGATGGTGACTTTCGGTACAGTAGCTTCTGCGTAGGCATAAATAAGTTTTGCTCCGTTTTTTATAATGCCTCCGTGTTCGGATTCTGTGCCGGGCATATATCCCGGTACATCGACAAATGTAACAACGGGGATGTTGAACGCGTCACAGAACCTGATAAAACGCGCGGCCTTATTTGAAGCGTTGGTATCCAGAACACCTGCCATAACTGCGGGTTGATTGGCTACGATACCCACGCTTCTGCCGTTAAAGCGTGCAAAACCGACAATGATATTTTGCGCGAAAAATTCCTGCACCTCCATAAAGTCGTTGTTATCGACGACTGTGTACACGATGGTTTTCATGTCGTAGGGTTTAGTGTTATTTTCAGGGATAATGAGGTCTAATTGCGTATTTTGGCGGCTAACCGGGTCTGTGCATTCAATTTGAGGAGGATCTTCAAGGTTGTTTTGCGGAAGGAATGACATCAACCTGCGGATTCTATCAAGTACATCCCGGTCTGAACTGCCTAAAAAGTGCGCAACGCCGCTTTTTGCGGTGTGTACAGAGGCACCTCCGAGTTCATCCGGGCTTACGTCTTCTCCGGTTACAGATTTTACCACTTTGGGTCCTGTAATAAACATATAGCTTGTATCTTTTACCATAAAGATAAAATCGGTAAGCGCAGGGGAGTAGACTGCGCCGCCCGCGCATGGTCCGAAGATTCCGGAAATTTGAGGCACTACACCGGAATATAATACATTGTTAAGAAAAATCTCACCGTAGCCGGCGAGACTGTCAATTCCTTCCTGAATTCGCGCGCCTCCTGATTCGTTGAGCCCAATGACAGGTACACCGATTTTAGCGGCTTTTTCCATCACTTTGCATATTTTTTCTGCAACGGCTAATGAAAGAGAACCGCCAAGAACGGTAAAATCGTATGCGAAAATTAAAACCACTCTTCCGTTTATGGTTCCATGGCCTTTCACAAGGCCGTCACCGAGAAATTTTTTTTTATCCATTCCGAAATCGGTACTTCGGTGCACTTTAAACATGTCCCATTCTTCAAAACTGCCTTCGTCAAGAAGTGTCTCGATACGTTCCCGCGCAGTCAGACGCCCTGCTTCGTGTATTTTGTCGATGCTTGCCTGCCCCCCGCCGAGCACTGCTTTCTTTTTTAATTCGGCAAGATATTCGATTTTATTTTTAGTCATTTTTAACTCCGGTAGGTAAAATGATACGAAATGAAAGGATTAATGCGGCTAATGTAAACAGTGCTTGTAATTTATCATAAAAGTATTAAACAAGTCAAGACTGAATAGTAATTTTTTTTTTTAAATTTTATTTAAAAGAAACCTGAAATTTTTCTATTGTGGTATTTCCTGCCCAATCTTCTGCGCTGATTTCGAAACGATGTGAATTTCCCGATGGAACAAACTGTCCCAACCGGTAATTGAAGGGCATTCCGTAAATTTCCGGGTGAGTTTGTAAGGAAGGTAAACTCAGGCCTTTTTCTGTAGGAATGAGAAAATCAAATGTATAAGTATTAAAAATGTTTCCGTCAATTGTTATTGATATCCTGCGTATACCGAAGGCAGTTGACGGATTTATCGCTGTTCGTGAATCAAGATGATAGCGCAGATCCCACGCGATTGAAAAAAGTGTGAAACTGCCTCTGTACCGGAATACAGAATTATTTTTAATTGCATACGCAGGTTTGCCGTCAATAACGAATAAAAAGCGGTGAATTTTTGGTTTTTGTATGTCGCGTATGTAAGGCAAGTGAAGAAGCGGATTAATGATTCTTCCTGTTGATAATTCTTCAAGGGTTAAGTGCAGATGCGGGCCTGAGGAATGGCCGGTGTTTCCCATAATACCAATTGATTCATGTATTTGCGCGCGGCCTGTACTGTGCGGCATAGTGCCGGAGGCCATATGGTCATAGTACGAGCGGTAGCCGGAAGGATGTTCGAGTATTGCATAATCACCGACGCCTAATACCGGACGTGTAGGATCTTCGGTCTGATCACGGACAAAAATGATTTCACCTTCAGATATCGGATAGATGGGTTGTGCACCGGCAAAGTCAATTCCTGAGTGGAAGTGACTGCCCCGGGATTCTCCGAAATGGCTGGTTATCCGTACACTACGTACCGGGTACTGCGCGGCCTGCCAGTCACCGGTATTTTGCGAAAATACATGTGTTTCGAGGAGAAATACGGCTGATAGCAGCAGTAATGCCGGATACAATTTTTTTTGTGTAATGTGTGTACTGCCTTGTATTGTAATATGCAAAAACCGGAAAATTATTTTACTATATCACCCATTTTGTATTGTTCGCTTTTTGTTTCCTGGCCTTTTTCATCAAAATATTTCCAGATTTTGTCTTTGCCCATCATGGAATAAAAACCTTCAACTTTTACGGTTTGCCCGTCGCTGTAGTATTCTTTATAGGCTCCTTTAATACTGTCTTCTTTTAATGAGCCGTCTTTGTTGAATAGTTCATCTTCCGAAAAAATACCGGAAACTTCAAACTCTTTGCTTTTTTTACCATTTATAAACAATACAACCGGTCCCCGGAGGGAAGCGCCGCTGTATGTGATTATTTTTACCGGCAGACTATTCGCGTCAAAATAAGAAAATGACCCCTTTTTTGAACCAGCTGCATATGGCCCGCGGGATTCCACTTTGCCGTTCGCATGATATGTTTCAAAATCACCGTTTTTCTTGCCGAATTTAAACGGACCTTTTTCTTTAAGATGCCCGCTTTTATCAAAGAACGACCAGATTCCTGACTTTATTCCTTTTTCGTTCATTCCTTCGGCTTTTATTTTTCCATCAGGATAGTATTCTGTCTCTTTACCGTGAAAAACGTTGCTGACAATTTCTGATACACGTTCTTTACTGCCGTCAGCTGCATAAAATACACATAATCCGTTAGTAATTCCGCTCTCGTAACTGACTTCTGAGGAAATAGTTCCTTCAGCATAATATTTCCATTTACCGTGTGTTTTCTCATTTTTATATACACCTTCGGAAATTTTTTGACCTTTGTCGCTGTATTCTTCATAAGGTCCTTCAATTTTATCTGCAGAGTAAGTTATTTTTTTAAAAATAGCAGTATTGTTTCCATGGTATTCTACCCATACACCATCTCTTTTATTTGCTTTGAATTGTCCTTTTTTTAAAAGTGTTCCGCTTGATTAGTATTGTACCGCCGGCCCCTCTTTATTGCCGTCCGGCCCGTATGCAATGCAGGTATTGGTCTGACCATTGGGATGAAAACGGATGACGTTCCCGATTTTCTGGCCGTTTTCGTAATTTTCGATTCCGGAAAGATTACCATCTTCAGAATATTCTTTCCATAAACCGGTTCTCTGAGATTCGCCGCCGGAAATTTTATATTGACCTTCTGACCTGAGCTTGCCGGTCTGGTAATAAAATTTCCATAAACCGGTTTTCATGCCTGATTGATGCATTCCTTCTTCCTGTAAATTCTTTGGTTTTGTCTGGTAGTATACATACACCTGTCCGTCGGTTGGTGATTCATTTTTACCCTTTTTCGCAAAAAGGAAAGGTCCGGCGGTAAAAACGAGGATTGGCAATAACTTAAAAAAAGTCAAATTATTCATAAATGTCTCCTTCAGCACGTGTGACTGAATAATTCTAATATATAAACAGATTTTTTGCATGAAAAGCGATTCCGGCATGTTTCATGTTGTTCGGATAATTTCACCCGGATGGTTATGGGTGCCAGAGTCGGTGGTTCTGCAAGTAGCAGGAAAATATAGAAATAACTTCACAGAAGTCATAGTGAGAATGAAACAGCCCGCTACTTATCCGTGAATAATTCGTGTCTATTCGTGTCCATTCGTGGTTATCCCTTATACTTTTCTAAGTTTGCATAAACAATAAATTTCTACCATAGTCGACCCGGCCGCGCCTGAAGGGCGTTACGCGTGCCGCAGTCAATGCCTTTGTGAACACTTGTTTTTATATTTTTTGTTGCAAGAAACTCAGATAAAAAACCTGCGGCAAAGGCATCGCCGGAACCAATGGTATTAACCGCAGTTATTTTTGGCGGATAAAGGCAGGTGTTTTCTTTATCTTCGGTGAAAAGAATTTCACGGCTGCCGTTTGTAAGTATAATTTTTGTATTGTATGCTGATTGAATTTCATGTATTTTTTTAAAAAGTAATTCTGTATTGCAGGATTCGTTTTCCATAGTAGTATAATTTACGAAAAATGTTTCGGTAAATTCACGGACATTTATTTTAATAAAATCCGGTTTGTGTAAAATACATTTCAGCAGGTCGGATTTGCATATATCAAGAAGAATTATTTTTTTTGTTCGGCAGCAATTGCCACCATTTCCGGAAAAATATCATCGGAAAAACCAGGGGCTTTTGTGCCGCTGATCAGAAGTGCGCGTGATTTTTTTATGCGGCTTTTAAATGCCTGTAAAACCTTTTTCCCGGTATCTGAATCTACCGGAAAACCTTCTTCAACCAATTCAGTGATCATGTTTGATGATTTTGATGAAGAGGTACTGTCTGCAGAAGTTTCAGATTTACATTCAGGTTTAATTATTGTATAGCAGTAGCGGATATCGGTTTTTGAATTTATGCTTATCAGTGAAAATAGTTCATTTGTACATAAATCGGTAAAAATCCGTCGAAACCGGCCACCGGTTTGATTGATGTGGACTACTTTATTACTAAGCTGAGATAAGACACGGGAGGTGTGTATTCCTTTGCCTGCGGCATCTAAAAAATTGTTTGTGCAGCGGTTTACCTGACCTGGAATAAAATCATCCAGAAAGAGGGTTTTTTGAAGCACGGGGTTTAAACACACGGTAATAATCATACATCTATTTTACTATCGCTTTAATAACAGGGCAAACGTGGACTTTTTGATTTATCAAAAATGTCCGCGTTTGGACCATTAGTAATGACGTTTTCGCAGGCAAGCGCGCACAGTTTCAGGGGTATTTCTCATTTTTTGAGCGATTCCGTCGGGCCGTAGTAGATTGAAAATATACAAAGCAGTCCACTGCCCGACGGCTTAGCGAAAAAAACGAGAAATACCCCTGAAACTACAAGTGCGCTATTGCCCTGGCGAGAACCACCTCTTTTGTAATAAATAAAATTGTATATTATAATCTAATGGTATCAGGTATCATCGACAAATAGTCAAAAAGGAGTTATAAAAAATGCAAATAACAATTCAGGGTCGTCATCTTGCGGTTACCTCGTCATTAAATGATTATATTCACGCCAAGCTGCTGAAAATTAAGCATTACTTTGATCAATTAATAAATGTGCATGTCGTCCTTTTTGTTGAAAAAAACCTTCAGATAGCCGAATGCACCATATCCGCAGAAAATCATATCTTCCATAACAAAATCGCTTCGGACGATATGTACAAATCAGTAGATACTTTGCTTGATAAAATCGAGCGGCAAATCCTGAAATATTCCGAAATACGGAAATCCAGGGCCTCGTCGCACCGGGAAAGGGGCACCAAATACGCTGAAGAACTGAAACTAGCGGACAACGGGGAAAAAATTACTCTTACTGAAACAGATATGCAGGTTAAACCCATGGATGATCTTGAAGCTATTCTTCAGATTAACGCAGATGAAAAGGAATTCTGTATCGGGTATTATCTGTCAGAAACATCCCTTCACCCAAATTTTGTTATACACATGCAGAAAAATAAATATAAAATATACAATTTCAATAATCACTGGGAATGTAAAGAAGCAGAGCTGATAAACGGCAGCAAAATTCAAATCAATACATCTGAAAATATTTTACTGCCTAATTCCTTCATTGAAGACGAAATCGAATATCTTAATGCTCATTCCGAACAGCCATGGAAAATATTCCGTTCAATTCGAAGCGAAAGTGTTACAGTGATTTATAAAAAAGGCCGCAGTAATTTTGGAGTAATCAGAGAGCCATTGAAATAAGATTATTAATAAAGCTTATCAAAACAAGAAAAACAAAAATAAATTAGTATGGAACAAAAAGCCGAAACAAATATTAAGCAGCTTATCGAGTACTCTTCTGAAAATGAAAACGGATTAAGACTGCGTCTGGTCAGTACCGGCCATGATCTGCTTCGTGAGGTTGTGCACCAGGATGTTAATCGTCCGGGATTAAATCTTTTTGGTTTTTTTGATTGTTTTGCGTATGAAAGAATTCAGGTTTTCGGAAAAGGTGAGGCAGCCTATATAGAAAAATTAAAAAATGACGGCGCACTTCCTACACTCGCAAAATTCTTTTCATATGATATGCCGGGTATTGTGTTTACGCATGGTTACACGCCCCCGGAGCAGTTTACTCAAATGGCGCAAAAGAACCGTATTCCCGTGTTAGTGTCCGACCTCGGAACAACAGATTTTATTTCACGGCTTGCGCAGTTTTTTACGAAAGTGCTCGCCCCGCGAATTGTGATGCACGGAGTTATGATGGAAATATTCGGCATGGGAATTCTTCTGGAGGGTGAAAGCGGGGTGGGTAAGTCTGAATGCGCACTTGAGCTTATTGAACGCGGACACCGCTTTATTGCAGATGATGTGGTGGATATACGCTGTCTTGATGGCAGGACACTTCTGGCATCAAGTTCTCAGGTCATCGCACACCATATGGAAATACAGGGAATAGGAATAATAAATATTGCGCATCTTTTTGGAGTCGGAGCTATACGGAATGAAATTAATGTTGATCTCATTGTACATATAGAACACAACGACAGCAAAAAAAAATATGACCGGCTCGGCCTGGATACCGACTATAAAGATATATTAAACATTTTTGTACCTATCATCACTATCCCTATTCAGCCCGGCACCAATATTCCGATACTGGTTGAAACCGCAACTATGAATCAGCGTCTGAAAATAGTCGGGTATAATCCCGCAAGGGAGTTCAACAAAAAGCTGTCTGCGCTCATCGAAGACGGTATCAATATTTACTGAATTTGAAACAAAAATCTTTCACTATTATCAATCCGTCGGGAGTGCATTTAAAACCTGCGAAAATAATTGTCGAAACAACAAGGAAATTCACTGACACCGAGGTACTCATTCAAAAGGACGAAGAAAGCGTGAGTGCCAAAAGTCCGATAAATATTCTTGGACTTGAATTATCCCATGGCAGTCAATTCACTATTACTGTAACCGGCGGGAATGAAAATGGATGTTTTGAAGCAATAGAAGAAGTATTGAAAAAAGAATTCCTCATTGATGCGTAGCATTATGTATCATTTCTGTATAACACGTCAGGGAAATAAATAAGTACGGAGTTTCTGTGTTCCGCCTGCTTGTTCTCTCTGATACACATGGATGCATCCGTATTGTGAAAGCAATCTCTGACAAAAATTCAGCTGTCAACGGTGTGCTCCATCTCGGTGACGGCTTTGCCGATGCACAGGAGGTATTTCCGGATTTGCCGGGAATTTATTCATGTAAAGGAAATTGTGATGTAACTGGCGGAGGTTTTCCTTTTCCCGAAGACATCATTATTCAGACTATTGAAAATGTTCGTTTTACCGCGTGTCACGGAGATGCATTTTCGGTGAAAAATACTCTGCGGATATATCTTGAGACGGTCAGGAAAAATAATTGTAAAATAGGTTTTTACGGACACACGCACATACAAAAAAAAACAATTACGGATGATGTGGTGCTGGTTAATCCCGGCCGGGGGATGGCGGGAGAATACTGCATTGCCGAATTCAGTGCTGGTCAGGTAAATTTTCTTTTTTTTAATTTATAAAGGAGACTTAAATAATGAGTGTATATTTTGACAATGGAAGTTTGGATACGGTCTATTCTGATAAAATGAAAAATGAAGCGCTTAAAAAAATTCTTTCCGCCATCGGCGGCAAACCGAAAAAAATTCTTCTCCTTCCGCCGGATGGTTCCAGATTTTATTCAAACGCAGGGCTTCTCAGCTCAATGCTCTATGATTTGCTTTCACCGTCTGCCGAGGTTTTTCTTATGCCCGCACTCGGCACGCATTTTCCGATGACTGAATCCGAAATCAGGCATATGTTCGGTCCGAACATTCCCCTCGACCGGTTTCTCAATCATAATTTCCGCACTGCGGTCAGGCATCTTGGTACGGTGCCCGCAGAAAAGATCAGCGAATATTCTGAAGGTGCAGTATCTTATCCAATGGATGTTGCGGTGAATACAAACTTTTTAGACGCCGGTTATGATTGTATTCTAAGTATCGGTCAAATCGTACCGCATGAAGTTATCGGCATGGCCAATTACACAAAAAACATCTGCGTCGGAATCGGCGGGAGTGATATGATAAATAAGTCGCATTATCTCGGCGCGGCATATGGAATGGAAAGAATTATGGGACGCATTAACACTCCGGTCCGGAAGGCACTGGACTATGGATACGATACGTTCATTAAACGACCGGAAATACATTTTATCTTTACTGTTATGGGGCCAAGCGCATCCGGCCTGGTTATGCGGGGGATGTTCGCGGGAAATGATAAAGAAGCTTTTGTTAAAGCGGCAAAACTCAGTCACAGGTAAACCTGGATATGCTTGCCGCGCCATTAAAAAAAGCGGTAGTATACCTTGAGCCCGCTGAATTCAAATCCACATGGCTTGGAAATAAGGCAATTTACCGACTCCGGATGGCAATGGCCGACGACGGCGAGCTCATTATTCTCGCGCCCGCGCTGCATCAGTTCGGCGAAGACGCTGAAATGGACAGACTCATCAGGAAGTTCGGCTACCACGGCACCGAAAAAACCAAACAGGCCGTTATCGATAATGAAGAGCTGCGCGCTAACCTCGGCGCGGCGGCGCATCTTATTCACGGCAGTTCTGACGGAAGATTCCGTATTACCTATTGTCCGGGTTCCGGAATGAATGAAAACGAAATCCGCTCCGCCGGCTTTAATTATGTCTCGTACGAAACAATGATTAAAAAATATAACCATAACATATTAAAAGCAGGATGGAACACCTCCGGAGGTGAAGACTTCTTTTATGTACCTAATCCCGCACTCGGTTTATGGGCATTAAAAAAACAATTTGCGTAATATAGTGCCTGCTGGCCATAAAAAAATACAAAAAATTAGCCACAGAGGACACAGAGAACACAGAGAGAGAGAATTCATTTTTTTGTCCTGTGTATTCACTTCGACAAACTTTTTGCGGAAACAATATGCAAAAAAAAGGTGATGAGTTAACAGAAAAAATAATTGGAGCTGCCATCGAAGTTCATAGAATCCTGGGCCCGGGATTATTGGAATCTATTTATGAAGAGGCCTTGACTTATGAATTGGAATTAAGAAACATAAAATGCAAACGGCAAGTCGAAGTAGATGTAATTTATAAAAATAAGACAATCAAGGGTCTAAGACTCGACATGCTTGTAGAAGATACAGTAGTTATTGAAATTAAGTGTCAAAAAGATTTACCTGCTGTTGCATTTGCTCAGACCCTTTCTTATATAAAAGCTACCGGCCTCAGTAAGGCTTTGCTGTTAAATTTTGGTAACGAAAAACTAATAGATGGGGTTAAGAGGATAATATTATAAGGTTGCGTGCTACGGAGATTACAGAGTACACAGAGCATGAGGTTTTTTGTCTTCCTCTGAGTACTCTGTGTCCTCTGGTGGCTCACTTCTTTTAGAATTTTTCGTAAAAAACCAGCTGAATTTCACATACTCCGCCGGTTTCAATTTCATAGTTAAATGAATCTTCCGCTTTTTTTACACTGAAAAGATCGCCGCCTTTGCTGTTATGTATAAAAGAACCCGGGCCGACAAAAATCTGCAGGCCGCGCGGATGCGCTTTGAGCGCGGTGACCGGATAGTTTGGATCCACGGTGCTGGGTACACCAAGCCTTTCGTCTTTGGTCTGCGATGACGGCGAAACGTCTGCCCAAAGCTGCGCGCCGGATACGTTACCGTCTTTATCCGTCAGACCGTTAAGGGGTATTTTGGCATCAATCACGATAGTACGCTCAGAACTCACTCCTTTGGTAAAATCAATAACTTTTCCGGTTATCAACGGTGTATATTTTTTACTGAATTGTCCATAGGTAATTTCAGAGACACCCGCAGCCATTATTTCCCTGACCGCAGATTTCTCATCAAAGCGGATAATTGCGAACCGTCCCGTCATAGAAAGATTTTCAGCGTACTTCCCTTTTGTAGTAACCGATCCCTGCCGAATAATTATGTCGCTTTTTCCTGATTTGAAAGTGAGCTTTACCGCGCTCGCAAAATTGTCTCCGGATCGTTTCGCAAGAAGCTTTATACCGGTGATGCTTCTTTTGTTTTCAAGATAGGTTTCGATTACCCCAATGTAATCACTCACTAATTTCCCGCCCGCATCTGTATTTTTTGCAAGAATGTAGGGAATACCTTCAGGATTGCCTTTAAAATTCTGTGTCGGTTTTCCGTACGCGGTTGCGATTTCCTGTACCGGTGTGAGCATGGTAAGGGTAGTCCGGACTGAGTTTCCAAACGGAGATGTGTCGTGGGTATTTACCAGATCCCAGGTTGTTTCAAAACCTTCCTGCGGACCGGAACGTGCGACATCGTAAAGCCATGCATAGCCGTTTCCATACCGGTGCATTGCATCCTGCACACCTTCATATCGAAAATCCGAGCCGTATGAAATATCGGGTCCGGCATACGTACCCTGTTTCTGCGCAGTAAACCGGATATCCGGGTTCCAGGAAAGAGTGCCGTCACCGGAATGAAAACTGTAGACATGTTCATGTCCGCCTTTAACTTCAAAAAAATCTATTACATAAAAATCATCCCCGCTGATGTTTATCATGGCGCAGAGGCGGCGGTAGCGTTCCAGGTCAGGATACGCCCTTCCTGCATCAATATCGCACACCGAAGCGAGCGCGGTTTCCGCAAGGAGTTTTTGATCCGCTATCTGCATCCTGCGGAGCAGACTTTGCCTGTTGACTACTACAAGATTATTCGCTATCGCGCTGTGGTGCCAGTTATGATTCATTTTTGTAAGCGCAAGATCAGGATATCCATGACTAGGCAGAATAGTTCTTCCGTACGCATAGAGCTGGAGCCCGAGTGTGTCGCGGTGATTATGACAGTCATGGTTATTGCCGTAATGCATAAATAACGCCCGCCTGTATTTACCCGTACCGCTTTTGAGCAACACAATGCCGCGGCCGGTTCCGTTAAGTGACTGATCTGACTCCAGAAGCGGCAGCGAATTCATTTTTGTGAGATTATGTATCGCCTCAGGACTGAAATAAAAAAGATTATTCCATATCAGTGACGTTTCGCCCATAATTTCAGGAGAATTAAGGATACTTCGGCACGCGCTTCCAATTCCCGGATCGCCCGTCATAAGATATCCGTCAAGAAAAACAGAAGGATTAACCCCGGCAATGTTATACGCCCGACAGAACGTGCCGTTATCTCCCCATGCAGGCTGATGCCGGTCGAGGATACTTAGTTTAAATTTATTATTGTAATACGCCGCAAGCCGGTCACCGTACAGTGAAATTACAGTGCCCACCGAGCCGGTTTTTTCAACCCATGTAAATTGTGAAATCATTTTATTTATTTCCGTGAGCGACCTTGGAAGCATTTCTCCGTAACCACCGCTTTCCCATGAAAATCCGTCTCTGGTCAGTTTAAATACGATCTCACCGAGTCCTCCGCCTGTGGTAAGGTGTTCGGGGGTATTAAAACTCACTGTTGAAGCGGGGGCAAAAAGCCAGCGGGTCAATTCTGCACGGAAGTTTGTATCCCAGGTCACCAGAGCTGCAAGCGTAAGGCTTTCTTCGCACATACCGAGATTTCCCCGTATGTTGCCGATCCGCACATTACCGTAAATTTCTTTAAGATAATTATACTCGATGTTTTCTATGAACAGATTACCTTGGTCTGATCCTGAGGGAAGCTGCAGATGCGCCTTCCGGGTCGATAAAAATGCGGTGAGAACGGAATCGTCTTTCACTGCATCAGCGATAATCCCGTACGTTTTTAAAAATTTGGAAATTAAAAAATTTTCCCAGATAAAATCGAGCATTTTTCCGGGTACACGGTGCTGAGCTGAATAATCCTTGCTGAAACCTGTCCAATACAGGTAATCCATAGCCGGAAACAAACCAGCAACTCTGCTGATGATAATACCTGCCTTCCGCGCGTAGCGGATATCTCCGGTAAATAGCCATGCATAAGCGAGATCAAGCGCGCCGCTTGAAAGCGTGTATCTGCCCTCAGGATAAGGCCTGCGTCCCCAGTATGACTGCAGATTATAAGTACCCGCGAACATCCATCTGTTATTCTCTCCGTCAATCCATCCGCTGCCGGAATCCACATACAGTGAATGATTTTTATGTTTTGGATCGGGATATTCGGTATTAAATAAAAGCTTTTTGTCCGCGCGATTTGAATCAAAGAAGCCTTTTTCGTTCAGTCCTGAAATGTAGTAGGAATGAAAATCATTGCCGGGAAACCAGGTATTGCATTTCGGACATTTGACTTTCCATGGTTTGTTGCCGGGATCAGTTATCCAGGGATAATATCCATAGCCCTGATGAATTGAAGGGCCGCAAACCGGACAGCCTTTTTCCCGGTTTACCCATAATGTACGGGGGACTGTCTGATCAGGAATACTCTTCCATAAAAAGTCATCGGGAATAGTGAGCCAGTACTCAGCATTCGAGATAATCGTATCCCGCTGCGATCCAAGCCATGGTTCTTTTGCCGCAGTGCCCTGCAGCAGTTTTGGAAGTGCGCGGTACTCCGGTAATCCTTCCGGCCGGCGGTAGGTAAGTAAAGGTTTATTCGACCTTGCGGGCTGAACCTGCCCTGCTGTACGATCCTGGCTGCCGGCGGCGGATCGGGGAACTGCGGTAGATTTTCCCGCATCTTCAGGGCGGGGCGAGCCGATATACACATCATCACACCACATTACCCCTTTTTCAGGTATACTGCAGAAACGAAGCGTTACTTTCATTTTCGTAGAACTATCGGGCACGGTAAACACATGATGAATGGTATGCCATCCCGTGGTACTTGCAGGAAACATTGCGCTCCGTTCCTGGCCGGTTGCGGCGCCGCTATCATCTGTAAAAAATATTATTATCAGGGTTTGTCCGTTTTTTATAGCTCCTGCTGTTTTGTAGGTTATGGAAACCTGCAAAGGTATCCCCGCGGCGACATCCACTGGGCCGTAACTCCACGGATACTGGGATACGATACCATTGCCCCAACATCGGACTGAAAAGTCACCGGCTTTTTTTTCCTCATCCGTAACTTTCGCGCAGGAACTAAGTACCAGGTATGTGTTATCTTCCTCAAAAGTAAGATGAACCTTTTCAAATTGAAAATCCGAAACCGCTTTTGGTTTTGATGATTCAGTTGTATCTTTTGTTTTTACTGTCATTGGCTTCCTCTCTTTTTTTCTAATTTTTTCAGGCGGGCCGATATACACATCATCGCAGAAAAGAAAACCGTCTTTAGCAACATTTATAAACCGGAGAGACACTTTCATTTTTGTACTGCCTGCGGGTACAGTGAACAGGTGATCTACGTGCTGCCATTCCCCGCGCGCGGACTGCCCGGGTGTGCGTTCCTGCCCGGTTGCCTTGCCGCCGTCATCGGTGAAAAAAATTATAAAAATAAACTGATTATTTTTAAAATTTCCCGCAGTTGCAAATGAAAAAGAGAGCTGAAGGCGCATACCCGGTGTGACGCTGATACCGGGAATGCTCCACGGATATTGAAATGCCTGGCCGTTTCCCCATGCTTTTACTGATGCGTCCCCGTCTTTCTCAGGAGGATTATATAGTTCTGCATCCGCAGTTAATTCAATACGGTCATCCTCCTCGGTAAAATCAAATAACATTTTTTCAAAATCGCCGGTTTGTGCGAATGCCGGAAAATGAAATAAAGCCGCCGTGAGAAAAATGATTGTGTGTAATTGTTTTTTCATGTTTTTTCCTGTGTTAAAATATTTTCAGTTATTTGGAGGAGTTTTAATGACTGAGAAAAAATTTACATAGTTTTTACCCATTAATTGTTTTCCCGGTAGTGATGTGTATTTAATAATATGATGTTCCGGGGAAATAAAGGTAAACCCAAGAACGTCTTTTACGGTAAGAAGGGTACTGCTGCCGATTTTTTTAAAAAAATATCCATGCGCACTCTCATCTGAATGAGTGATGCGGATAAAACCCGAAAAGCTGCTGTCTTTATTTTCGGGCAGAGGTTCTGCAATTGTAACCGTATCGGCTGTCGGTGTGCCGGTAAGAAGTTTCCTTTCGCCTTTACTGATAAGTTCTTTTTCATTATCAATTTTAATACTCCCGTTTACGATATGCATTTTAATTATTTGTCCGCCCGGGGTTTCTTTTTTATGCCGGACAGAAACAAAACCGTACTTACCTGAAAAGAGGATATTTCTTCCGGCTATGTTTATTTTTTTACGGCTGTCGGTAGTAATGAAAATCAGATCGGTTATTTCACGGGTGTCAGTTTCAGAATAAGTGATTGTTAATACATTTTGAAACGGTGAATCAACATTCTGAATTATCGTTTTCTTTTCAAAAGGCTCAATAATGTTTTGAAAAGTCACTGTTTCTTCACTCTCATTCCTGAGCATGATAAATTTCCTGAAATCCTTTTCAAGAAGTTCATTCTCAGTCCACGATTTTCTTGCGCCCGCACAGCTTTCGCCGCTCCATACGCTGAACGCGCGCTGTTTCGGAACAGGTGTGTATACGGCAAACCCGTTTTTGTTACCCCGGAATACAGATTTGATAAAAGTATCTTTGTAACCAAATTTTATCTGTTTTGTATTCCTTAAAAACCCGTAGGACCAGCCCTTATTTGTGTACCAGCGGTCTTTTTCGGTTGCCGGCGGATTCCACTTTCCGGGTATATCCTGTGATATAATCTCAACATTTTTAGCCTGAAGATTTATTTCCTGTGTATTTTCAAAACTGAGGGTCTCTTTTTCGTCTGCGCTCCCGTGCAGAAAGTAGTCATAAGTACTACCTCCTCCGGCTTGAAAAAAATCAGCCGCATAGTACCCGTTCATAGAGGTTTTGATAAGAAACATAGTCCGCATATATGTATTCCCGGAGTTGATTCTTTTGCCGTCAACTGAAATAATCTGCACATCCGGGTTATCAATATCCATATATTCAATAACCCCATGCAGATCCTTGCCTTCCAGCGGCTGATTTTTATAGTCAATGACCACGCAGTTATGCGAAACAGTTGCTTTTGCCCACGGCGCGTACCTGGTGTGGGTATATCCGAGATCAGAAATAATTTCTCTCCCGTTTGCCCACATCGTCATACCCAGCACGTCGTAATGCACATGCCCGCTGCGGGGTGTCCAGAATAAATGAAGCTGGACATGCTGAGTCCCGCTGCCCCCGCAAAGAACCGCATGCCCTGTTGCCGGCATAAGATAGGTTTCCCCGTCTTTTAAAACCGGACTTTCAGGTGGCGGACCGGTTTTTGTATCACCCATCGGCAAAAGACGGCCGTCAGGATATACCGCCCGCGAACCGGCTTTGATGGTATGCGCGATTTTCTCTCCGAAGGAACCGTCAGAAACAGGGTTAAATTTATCATATCTGTAACTGCTGTATTTTGAATTGTATCCCTTCGGATCAGAATAATTTGAAATTACAGAAAATAAATTTACAAAAGCGCTTTCCGAAGACTGGTAATGATAACTGACTGATGGTTCACCCCAAAACCCATCAAAAAAAAAGCGCTGATCAATATATTTTTCAAAATTATGCATACAGACATGGATAAAGTCCGGGACTCCGGTTATTCTGCCCACCGCAATTGCCGATTTCCAGAACGCAGGCGACATATTATTCATGGGATCGATGTAACGGAACATCAGCATTGATTGTTCCTGAAAAAAATTACGTTCTATGTCGCGGAAACGATCCACGCCCAGTTCTGTCATTTTCCGCAGTAACGCCGGGCTGTTATATATCTGATCATAACATAGTAATGCGCCGAATGCAGTCTCAAAATAAGCCCACCAGTCCCACCGACCGATAATATAGTGACGCGGACCGAATTTTTTTGAATCAGAAAGGCGCGCATCATAGGCATCCCGGATAACAGGTCCGTTATAGAAAACAATGGGATAAATATTATCCCACTTATAGGCAAAATCCGGATATGCTTTTACCAGTGAGAGGAGAATATAAGATGCTTTTTCCGCGTACTTTTCATTACCGGTCAGTCCGTACAAGCCTCCTAAGATCATAAGAGCCCGCTCCCAGTATTTCTGCCTGCGGTAGTCTGCTCCTGCACTGAAAAAAAAACGTTTTTTTTCGCTGCTGTTTTCAAAATAATCATATTGTATTACTTTTCCGGAAGGCGCGGTGATTGAAATGGTTTTTTCTGCGGGATACTTTTTTGACGGATATTCGTGAGCGCAGTGCACGCATTTTATAGTTTCCGGTTTTGAAATATCCCAGAAAAATTCACTTCCCTGCGCTTGTGTATCGCAGTTGGGACAGCCGACAAAATAAACTCCGCTTCTTTTTGGAATGAGTGCGGATATTTGGGCGTCTGACAGTTTCATAATATACGCAATATCGTTTGTGTACTCAAAAAAACTATTAGTACGCAGAGGCATACAGGGAATATATTTTGAAAGCCCGCCGCTTATTCCATATGCATAGTTTTTATGAACCGTATTAACGGGAATGTCGGCTGAGAGCCAATCCGTAAGCTGGGGGTGTACGGTGTGTGCACCCCCTAAAAAAGAAAAATCACCGTCATCAAACATTGTTTTAATTTTTTTCTTACCCGTTGATTCTGCCCTGATTACTTCTATACTGAACTCATCCGCACAGGTTACTCCTTTATGTTTGCCGTATTTTAAAATACTGATGCTTACCGATTTTGTATTTTCGGGAATTTGCATAAAGCCGGAGTATTCAATCCAGTCCGTGCTTTCCTTTATTTTTATTATGCTAATTTCTGTATATTTTTCATTCCTGCTATGGCCGTCATGAGTTTCGTATGAAGAAATTTGCACGCAATTGCGGTAATCGGGGCCATCATGCCCCTGAGATTTTGCATAAAACTTAATTATTACAATATTTCCGCTATTGATATGTTCAGTAAGCGTATACACCGCTCTGCACTGATGGGTAAGCGCGATAAAGAATGATCCTTCTTTGGCATCTCCTGTTTCAATACTGTACATGTTCCATCCGTCATTTGTTTTAGGAATCCAGCGTGATGCAGCTACGGAAAACCCCTTGCCGCCGGATGAAGCAGTACCTTCAGTATCTGATAATTCGAAGCTTTCGGTATATGAAAAAATTTTGTTGTTTGGAGATGGTGCGCCTGACAGAATATCAGCAAAAATCAATAAAAAAATTGCGTTAGTTATTGAAAAAATAATATTGCTGGATATATTTTTATTCATGATCTGCCTTTTTAAAAATAAATTTTTTTGATTGCAGTGTGGAATTAATTTCGTTTTCGGCTTTCATAAGCGTGTGTTCTGTTTCTTCTTTTTCGAGCAGTACATTGGTAAGCGACTGTGAAAGCAGCTCAGAAAACCCAAGGTGCCAGTTTTCATCATACAATTGGCCATATTGGAAAGAATTTAAATATACTTTTTTCAGCGTCTGAAAAGATAAGGACGGTGTCTGCATTATCGTTTTGTCCGCAGCCATATATACTGTTTCATCGTGAATATACTGCTGGATAGAATCTGAGAACATCTGTGAAAGAAATATTCCTGCATGCGATGCGCTGTTTTTATTAACCGCGTATGCTCGTGTAAAAATCATTGTACTTTTCTGCGTTCCATGCGGAAGTTCTGTTACACTGAACTTCGCTCCGTTTCTGCGGAGCCGATCAATGTCAAACGCCTGCCCGATCATCATTGCAAGGTTATTATAGGCGAAGAGGCCGCACGCGTAATGATTCGCCTGAATATTCATCACCCGGGGAATAACGGGGTTTATAGAAATAAGTTTCCTAAAATAGTTAATTGCATCAACGGTTTTTTTCGATGCACATGTACACCTTTGTTTGTTTTCAGAAAAGAACTCTCCGCCGTTTTGCCTTACAAACGGATACAGCCGGTTCAGATTAGGATCCATGTACAAGGCATATATGTTTTTACGGTCTTTGACGCTTTTTTCAATTATCGTTTGATTAAGATGAAGAAAACTTTCCCAGTCAAGACTTTCATCGGGATATGGCACTTGAAGAAGATCGAATACAGCCGGATTATAAATTAAAACAAGTGGAAAAAAATACACCGGAAGACGGTACAATAATCCGTTAACTGAAAAAAAATCAAATGTTTTTTCATTAAAAGTGTGAAACACAGAGATGCCGCTTCCGGTTAAATCTTGATTCAGTACTTTGGCATATTCACCGGGCAATACACTCTTATTAAAGAGTGTATGAGAATCACAAATATCAGAGGTTACATACTCGTTTTTATCAGAACTGCCCGGGATAATAGAATACCGGATGTTTGTTTTTAATTTTTTTACGGATAGTAATGCGCCGCACTTTGTAAATAGATCCTGTTGAAAGGGAACTGCCGCAGTAGTAGAGGAGTCATCCTGGAGTGCGATAGTGACCGCATCTGCAGATGTATTACGGGGCAGCACCACAGTGCCTTTTCCGACATGCCGCGCAATATATCCTTCAAGGACAAGCTCATGCAAGGCCTGACGGATAGTTGCATTTGAAAGGCCTTTTTCAGCACGGAGCACAGTATCGGAAGGAAGAGTATCGCCGGGTTTATACGCACCCCGGTCGATTGATGACCTGATTTCCGTCATTAAACGGACGTATTTGGGCTGTGTATTAGTAATCGACATACATTACTCGGTTATTCGAGTAATCAATTATACTCGATTTTTACCTAAAAGTCAAGTGATTTTTTAAAAAATTACCTTTGTAAGGGCGTGATTTCTAATCCGGGGTAACATTCATTTTACATTACGCTGCTGCCCCAAGTCCAACTTAGTCAAAATTAAACTTGAACCTGCCGCATCCAGCAAGTATTTTTCACTTGCTTGGCGCGCCAATTACATTATGAAGGAAAACCTAAAACTCTACAAGTTTCAATTT
>Ga0180007_10000468_pt1 | contig 68442 bp, 73 predicted proteins | sample MM_PC_MetaG_FD_121122 | JGI IMG/M metagenome (GOLD analysis project Ga0180007, IMG submission 121122) | Groundwater microbial communities from the Aspo Hard Rock Laboratory (HRL) deep subsurface site, Sweden - MM_PC_MetaG | ecosystem: Environmental > Aquatic > Deep subsurface > Groundwater... | reverse complement strand
GGCGAGTTCCGCAGTGCCGGAAATACGGCGCGGATTTGCCGATCTTGATGTTTACATCAAGAAAATTTATGACCCGCGTAAAATTTGCTGATCATCTTGAGTATGGTTGATAGAGTAGGAAATATCAACTATATTAGGACAAGACAAAGACACCAGGTAAAAGCCAAAAGCAGGCAGTTTAAAATATAATCTATTAGAGGCTTTGGGAACTAAAATAGATGGATTTGGTGGTTTTACAAAAGTTTTTAACCTGGTGACTTTGTGACCCCGGTGACCTGGTGACCTTTATTGATTAATTTTTAAAACTTGTGTAACCGTTGATATAAGAGTATAATTATTAAAGTAATAAGCAATACGCAAATCCCGCATCAAGAGTGTAGGACAATAATATTCATGCCTAGCCAGACAGCACATCTTATTTGATTTCTATATATTTAGGCTGATAACAAAGAAAGACAGTATGAGCAATTTATCACATACAAAGGAACAAAATAATGACAGTTTTTATGGCTTGGGTATTGCCCCGCGAATTTTGGAGATTTTGGAGGGTTTGAAGTTTAAATCGCCAACGCCGATCCAGTTTCAGGCAATTCCTTTGGCTATTGAAGGTAAGGATGTTGTGGGCATTGCCCAGACAGGTACAGGCAAGACTCATTCTTTTGCTATTCCGATGGTTCAAGGTTTGGTTGGAAAAAAAGGGATCGGTCTTGTTTTAGCTCCGACCAGAGAGCTGGCAATGCAGATAGAAGAAGTCTTTCAGCTGATTGTTCCTTCTTTTAAAATGGAAGCAGTTTGTCTGATCGGCGGAGCACCAATGGATCCACAGGTAAAAGCTTTGCGGCGTAATCCTAAAATTATTATCGCAACTCCTGGGCGTTTAATCGATCATATGAGCAATTGGAATGTATTGCCCCAGGAAGTGGAGATGCTGGTTTTAGATGAAGCCGATAGAATGCTGGATATGGGATTTTTACCTCAGATAGAGTTGATCTTGCAGCATTTACCCAAAGAACGGCAAACAATGTTATTTTCCGCAACCATGCCCAAAGAAATCGTGGGCATAGCTGCTAAATATATGCAATTGCCGGTTTCTGTAGAAATAGCGCCGGCTGGTACGACCGCGGATAATGTTACTCAGGAATTATATATTGTTAAAAAAAGCGCGAAAATGGATTTATTGCGTAAAGTGCTCGGTCAGTATCATGGTCCAGTATTGTTGTTTTCCCGGACAAAACATAATGCGACGCGCTTGGTTCGTGCTATTCGCGGTATGGGGCATCGTGCGGCAGAAATACATTCTGACCGTAGTCTTGACCAGAGGATGGAAGCTTTGGAAGGATTTAAATCCGGTCAATATAAAGTGTTGGTAGCCACAGATATTGCTTCGCGGGGAATTGATGTTACAGGTATTGAATTGGTAATAAACTATGATATTCCGGATGACGCCAGCAATTATGTTCATCGGATTGGCAGGACAGGCAGAGCGGGGCATAAAGGTCATGCGATTTCTTTTGCTATGCCGGAACAAAAGCGAGATGTTGAGGATATTGAAAAACTTATTCAAGCAACTTTGCCGATTGCGAAACATCCTAAGATCCAGTCAGAGTCATTTATTAGCGAAACTCCAGGTAATTTTCAGCCGAAAAAAAAGACGAAAAGGCCTTCGCCATCTCCTCGTCGACTGAAGAAATAAACTGCAAATTTCTCTCGTTTTATTGGTAAATATCAATTAAGCAGGAAATATTTTTAATTGACCAAGAGAATCTATTTTTTTAATTAAGTTGACAAGCTAGGGCAATGAGCGCATACTAAATTAAGTAGTAAATAAGGGAATTGAAGTCTTAGTCCGCAAGGTAAAAGAAATTCACCTTGCGGTTTTTTTTCTTTAGGCTATTATTTATTATAATTTAGAAAGAAGGAGGTGTAGTAAATAATGGCAAAAGGAACAGTTAAATGGTTTAATGACCAAAAAGGTTATGGATTTATTGCTGCTGAGTCAGGTAATGATGTATTCGTGCATCATAATGCGATTCAGGGTGATGGCTATAAGTCTTTAAGTGAAGGGCAGGAAGTTGAGTTTGAAATTCAGCCAGGGCCAAAAGGCGATCAAGCCGCAAATGTAGTAAAAATATAATTTGCATGCAGCAAGGCTCGAACATAAAGTTCGAGCCTTGTTTCTTAATAAGGAGATATGATATGCATAAAGGCAAAATAAATAAAGTTGTTCGTGATAGAGGTTTTGGCTTTATTGACGATACAGATGGAAGACAATTGTTTTTTCATCAGAGCAGTGTATCAGGAGTTGAATTTGATTCTTTAAGAGGAGAAGAACAGGTTGAGTTTGAAGTAGAAGATTCTCCTAAGGGGCCAAGGGCGATTAATGTAAAGATAATTGAACAAGCGTAATCTTTGATAATGTTTTGTTCTGATAGCAAAAAAGGGATGACTTAGGTTGTCCCTTTTTTTTATTTAAATAATCAGTAAAAGGAATAATCTATAAGCTAATAATAAGAATGTTGTGAGGATTTAAATAATATTAGAGGAAATGACTTGACAGTAGATTATCCATAGGGTATACTCTTATTAGTAGTGATAATCATTATCAATAAGGAGCTAAGATGCGCAGGGGTTGTGAGGAAGCAAGCGATGGATGCCATGGTAAATTTCGTGGATTTGGCTATCGGATGACCTTAGCTAGGCAGTCGATTTTAGATGTATTGAGCCGGACTTCAAAGCATTTGAGCGCGGAAGAAATATATCATGAAGTTTATAAAACGCATCCGACAAGCGGTCTGGCCACAGTTTATCGAACTGTTGAGCTATTGGTGCAAATTGGTTTGGTCAATAAATTTGATTTTGGGGACAATCGGGCACGCTATGAACTTGAAATAGGCTCGGAACATAAAGCGCATCATCATCACTTAGTATGTATGAATTGTCGCAGAGTAATTGATTATACTGATTTTATTGAAGAAGAAGTAGAGTTATTATCGAAGACAGAAAAAGGCCTTTCTAAAAAATACAATTTTCAAATCAAAAAACACATTATCCAGTTTTATGGATTATGCGATAAATGCCAATAGACGAATAGAATATATTTTTTAAGCATTAATGAGAATGGTTCTCATTAATGTTCCGTAAGGAAGGCTTTAATAATAATGAATCCGAAAGTGTCTGCTTGGCCGCAGCCATTTCGGACTAAATTCGCGCAGGTTGACTTGATGTCGCAAAGGTGCTCCATAAGTCAAGTGCGCATTTAATGGAGGTGAATACTATGCCAGGATTTAATGGTACGGGTCCAAATGGTCAGGGTGCGTTTACAGGCGGAGGAAGAGGTTATTGCGTGGGTTATCTAAATGTTGCTGGTAGAGGTGCTCGATTTGGTAAAGGTTTGGGGCGCGGTTTTGGTCGGAAAAACTTAAATCGAGGTCGAGGTGGTCAATATCAAGCGGATGCTAATCCTGCTTTGGAGGTTGAAGGTTTAAAAGAGCAGGCTCAGTTGATTCAGGAAGAGCTTGGAATGATTAATCAACGGATAAAGGAATTGGAAAGTAAATAATAATGATTCCGAAAGTATCTGCTAGGCTGCAGCTATTTCGGGATAAATTCTCCCGCCGAACTTCGGCGGGATCATTTAGAGGAGGATGATTTTGAAAGTAGCAATTTCCACAGATGGAGAGCAAGTATCAGCGCATTTTGGGCGTTGTCCCAGTTTTACGATAGCAGAAATTGACAATAATGAAATTATAAACACAACGCTTATTGATAATCCTGGACATCATCCTGGATTTCTTCCTAAGTTTTTGCAGGAAAAGGGAGTGAACGCGATTATTGCCGGAGGCATGGGGCAAAGGGCACAAATTTTATTTGAACAAAGTAATATCCAAACAATTATGGGTATTGCCGGGTCGATTAAGGCAGTGTTGGAAAAGCTGAGATCAGGTACTTTGCAAGGAGGCGCTAGCTTATGTAATCCCGGAGCCGGTAAAGGTTATGGCATAGAAAAAACAGAATGTGATCATCCGAACGAAGATGATTGCGAACATGAAAAGGGGTCAAAATGAATGTTTGTATTACGGCACAAGGTAAAGATTTAGATTGTATGGTAGATCCGCGTTTTGGTCGCTGTCAGTATTTTATCATTGCTGATACCGATAGTTTAGAGTTTGAAGTAGTAGTTAATCCGAATATGGATACTACTGGTGGGGCGGGCATCCAATCCGGGCAATTAATGGCGGAAAAGCAGGTTAAGGCAGTGCTTACGGGAAATGTCGGACCAAACGCGTTTCAAACCTTAAAAGCAGCGGGAATTGAGATCATTACCGGAGTATCGGGAAATATAAAAGAGGCAATTGAAAAATATAAAAATAATGGATTTAAAATAACTGATAGTCCTAGTGTTGATTCACATTTCGGTACAAAATAATTAAAAAATTAAAGGGAGGGCTAGATATGAAAGAGCAAAGTTGTGAATTATTGGAAAAATGCGGATTTTTTCAAAAATATCAAAATACTAAAGAACTTGCTTGTAAGGGATTTATGAATCGGTTTTGCAAAGGCCCAGAAATGAATGAATGTAAAAGAAAAGAGTATAGGCAGAAATATGGGTTTGCCCCATCGGATGATATGATGCCATCAGGTCAAATGATTAGATAAAACGAATTATTATTTAAATGATCCTCTGCCGGTTCTAGAATAAATGTTGCGGATTTGGAGATTTTAGATCAATGCTTTAACGGAAATTTAGATTCAGCTAAAAAGTTTTTAGCTAAAGGTTTGAAAATACAACAGACAGTCAGCTTTACTCAAAACGTAATAATCGTCAGCCGGAGCAAATAACTATGATTATATCAGTGGCTAGTGGAAAAGGCGGGACAGGTAAAACAACAGTTGCGGTTAACTTGGCTTTGTCTTTGAATAATGTTCAGTTTCTTGATTGTGATGTTGAAGAACCCAATGCGCATATTTTTTTAAAGCCGATTATTGAAAAAGAGGAGAAAGCGTATATTTTAGTTCCGGAAGTTGACGAAGCTAAATGCAATTATTGCGGTAAATGCCGGCAGGTATGCGCTTATAACGCTTTTGCTGTCTTACCTCCGCAAAATAATAAAAAAGGCAGCATTTTAGTGTTTACTGATTTATGTCATGGCTGCGGCGCATGCAGTTTTTTTTGTGAGCAGCAGGCAATAACCGAAGTTAAACATAAGATTGGAATTGTAGAATCAGGTTATGTCGGATCAATGCGTTTTGTTCAGGGGAAATTGGATATTGGCCAGGCTATGGCACCGCCTTTGATTCGGCAGGTAAAAGAGGCTATTGATTATGGTAAAACAGTGATTATTGATGCTCCGCCTGGGACATCTTGCCCGGTTGTCAGCGCGGTTAAGGGAAGTGATTTTTGTCTTTTGGTCACAGAACCAACTCCGTTTGGTTTAAACGACTTGGTTTTGGCAGTTGAGGTATTAAGAAAGTTGCGTATTCCTTTTGGCGTGGTAATTAATCGGGCGGATTTAGGTGATAATAAAACTGAAGAATATTGCGCAGCGGAAAAAATACCAATATTAATGCGGATTCCATTTAAAAGAGAAATAGCAGAGGCTTATTCCCAGGGAAAAGTTATGGTTGAAGTATTCCCGGATTATAAAAAAAGATTTATTGATTTATTTGAAAAAATTCAAAGGATTGAGCAAGAGTAGGAGACGGTCATGATTAAAACAACGGATATTTTGGTTTTAGGCGGCGGGGCAGCGGCAAGGAAAATATAAATGAAACAAATATTGATAATCAGTGGTAAAGGCGGAACCGGTAAGACTGTTTTGACAGGGGCATTGGCAGCATTAGCTACAAACAAAGTTATGGCGGATTGCGATGTGGATGCGGCGGATTTGCATCTTTTGCTTGCGCCAAACATTAAGCAAACGCATGAATTCCGCAGCGGCAAAACAGCATTTTTAGATAAGAGCTTTTGCAAGCAATGTGGTAGATGTATTAATCTTTGCCGTTTTCAGGCAATCAATGAGAATTATCTGATTGATCCCATTGCCTGCGAGGGATGTGGCTTTTGCAGTTTTGCTTGTCCGCAAAACGCGATTAGTATGCAAGAAAATATTTGCGGGCATTGGTTTGTTTCTGATACGCGGTTTGGTGCTATGGTGCATGCTAAGCTGGGAATTGCTGAAGAGAATTCGGGAAAACTTGTGGCTTTGGTGCGTAAGCAAGCCAAGGATTTGGCGGAAAAAAATAAGTGTGATTGGGTGATTATTGATGGAGCTCCGGGCATTGGTTGTCCGGTTATCGCTTCTTTGTCTGGAATAGATTGCGCTCTAATTATTACTGAGCCAACGCTTTGCGGATTGCATGATGCGGCTAGGGTAATCGAAGTAGCGCGGCATTTTAGTGTGCCGGTGAGAATGGTTATAAATAAATATGATTTAAATATTTTAATGTCAGAAACAATCGAAAAATACTGCAACGAGAATAATGTTGAGCTAATTGGGAAAATTAGTTTTGACAAATCAGTAGTTGCGGCAATGGTCGAGGGGAAAACGATTATTGAGTATAAGAATTGTTTGGCAAAAAAAGAGATTATTGCTATTTGGGAAAAACTAAAACAGGATTTGAATAATTAAACGGGGTTAAGATGCAAGATGACTTAGATTCTTATCCAAGAGAGTTTCAGGCTTTAGTAAAGCATCCCAAATGTTTTGGCAGGATGAACGCGCCGGATTGCTCAGCTATTATTAAAGGGCCTTGTGGTGATGAAATGGAATTTTATCTTAATATTGAAAAAGGGGTAATTAAGGAAATTAAATTTTATACAAACGGCTGTGAAGCAACAATTGCTTGCGGTGAAGTAACTGCCAGGTTAGCGAGAGGCAGAGATATTGATGCTGCTTTGGGAATTTCACCCAAACAGGTAAAAGATGTTTTAAAGGTGTTGCCAGTGGAACATAAGCATTGTGCTATTCTAGCGGTCACCACGCTTTATCGGGCGCTTGCTGAATATTTACTCCAGCCATAAACGAAAGGGAGCTTTGGGATGTATGAAACAACCAATTGATTTTATGACTCAATTAACTGAGCATATTATCTGGAATGTCCGGCTACGCTGTTTTCTTGATGGAGGCGCGTGTATTAACGAAGACCAGGCAGTTTCCAGCGAACGCTGCAGTCTGGGCCAGTGGCTGGCCCGAGAAGGTCTGAGTAAATATGGGCATATGGCGGCAATTAATGATTTGGACGCGATACACAGCCAGATGCATAAACAAGTCAAGCAGATTATTATCGCAAAAAATTCCGGCAATGCCGTGGAGGCGGAAGCCGGGCTAATTATATTGCATAAAATAAGTGAGAGGGTTATTGAACTTTTAACCGAACTTGACCGCAATTTTGATGAAACCAAGGAAGAGCGTTCCTTGGACTAAGTTTAATCAGAATAATAAAAATATAATCTAGGGTTGAATAATTTTATTTCGATTTCGCTTATCAACATAAATAGGTAAGGAGGGAGTGATGAGTAAAGTTTTTGGGTATGAGTTAATTTTAAACCTGGAGGAATGCGATAAGAGTATAATTACTTCAAGCAAAAAATTAAAAAACTATGTTGATAAACTTTGTGATTTAATTGAAATGGAAAAATACGGGAAAACTCTGCTTCCATATTTTGGCGAACGCGCTGAATATACAAAGGGTTATTCTTTGGTACAGCTGATCGAAACATCGTCAATTGTCGGGCATTTTTCGGATTTTTGGGGAACGGCCTATATTAATATATTTTCTTGCAAGTCATATGACGCTAATTTGGCAAAGAAGTTTACCAAGGAATATTTTGCGGCAAAACGGATGAAGGCGCGGTTTCTTACTCGCTGAATTTTTATATTATGGCGGCTAAAACGAAGCCAAAAGATTTAACTTAATTTGATTTATTTAAGCTCTCGTGAGCTGAAAAGCTAAATCTTTCACATAAAAAATGGTTAATATAATGAAAACATATCTTGATTGCATTCCTTGCTTTTTTCGCCAGGTGATCGATGCTGGCCGCATGGCGGGTTTAGATGATAAACAGCAGAAAAAGGTTGTGGATAAGTTTGCAAGTATTTTGCCGGAATTATCTTTGGATATGTCTCCGCCTGAGATTGCGCGACTGACCAATAAACTGTTACAGAAAACCGCGAAGAGTAAAGACCTATACGCTAAAATAAAACAAAAAAGCAATCAAATCGGTCTGCGGATGTATGAAAAATTAAAACAGAAAGTTGAGGCTTCAAAAGACCAGCTATTAGCTGCGGTGGAGATAGCAATAATTGGCAATATTATAGATTATGGGGCCAAAAACCATTTGGATTTGGATAAAGAGCTGGATAGAATGCTGCGTAAGGAAAAGCAATTGATCAAAAAAGAGAAAAAACGTATTTTTAACTATAAACAATTTAAGGAGCAATTGTCTAGAGCAAAAACAATTCTTTATTTAGCGGATAATGCCGGAGAAACAGTATTTGATCGGGTTTTGATTGAACAAATAAAGAGAATTGATCCCAATAAAATAATTATTTACGCGGTAAAAGATAAGCCGGTTATTAATGATGCCTTGCTTGAAGATGCTTTGATTTGTGGAATTGATAAACAAGCGGAAATTATATCTAGCGGTTCAGATGCTCCGGGGACAGTGCTTGCTTTGTGCTCAAAGAAATTTTTAGATGTATATAATAAAGCGGATATGATTATTAGCAAAGGGCAGGGGAATTTTGAAGCATTGGCAGCAGTGAATAAGCGGCTGATATTTTTTTTGTTTATGGTCAAATGCGCTGTAGTCGCGGAAAATGTGGATTGTAAAATAGGGGATATCACTTTATTATTTAATAGTGGTGATTGAATTTATGAGAATATTTTGGTTGATGTTGGTGATGAATATAGTTATATTATTTTTAGGCTCAATTCTTATGCCTCCGCTTCCTTTGTGGATAGGTGGTTTAATCGGGATATTTGTCTTTCTTTTGGTGGGGAATTTAACGGCAAAATTTGTTGAATAAATTAAAGATCGAAACGGGGAAAGCGTGAAAATTAAAGTGATTTTTAATACTAATGCGGTATCAAATCAATTTTCCACAGGTTGGGGGCTGTCCTGCTTAATAAATAACACTATTTTATTTGATACCGGGGAAAATGGCGAGGGGTTATTGCGGAATATCGCTTTGCTTAATATTGATATCGCCGCGATAAGATCGGTGGTAATTTCGCATGAGCATTGGGATCATATTGGAGGATTGTGGAAATTACTTGAACAAGGAAGCGGGATTAAGGTGTATGCTTGTCCTGGTTTTAGTCAAGGGTTTAAAGAAAAAGTTGAGAGTTTTAAAGGTATTTTGCTGGAATCAGATAAGTTCAGCCAGATTGAGGAAAACATTTTTCTCACTGGAGAAATCGCGGGAACTTATAAGGGGGAATATCTGGCGGAACAGGCTTTAGTTATAAAAACCGAAAAAGGATTAAATGTTATTACTGGATGCTCTCATCCGGGAATTATTAATATATTAGAAAGGATTAAACAAGATTTTCCTCAGGATGTGATTTATTCAGTATTTGGCGGGTTTCATCTTAAAGATAAAGATAGCGCGTGTATTCAAAAGATAGCGGAAAAATTTATAGAGCTGAAGATTAAAAGAATTGGCGCGACTCATTGCAGCGGGCAGGAAGCGGAAAGCTTATTTGAAAAGTTGTATAAAACTAACTTTATCTCCGGAGAAGTCGGGAGTGAATTTGAGCTTTAAAGATAAGCGGGCAATTTAGCTGTATATGCAACCTGCTTAATCAACAGATAATAAGCTGCCCCAAGAGGTTCTTAAGGATATTTCTGGTAGGTTGCGCATAAATTTTATGTACTTATTATTTATTTAGGGGCAGGATATTATAGAGGGTGGTTGTTTGATGGTTAATAAATGACTATATCGGTTGGGCTATTTTTTAGAACTTCCGAGAGAGATTTAATTCTTGTGCAAATATAGCGGCGATTACTTTTTGGGGTGAAAAAAACATATTGACAAATAATTACATTGTACTATTATACATACGAATAAACATGATTTTAACTTATTTCTAAACAGTATCTTTGGAAGGAGACACGCTGTTCATGGAAAGACAAAGCCTAAATGGTGGAGACGCGGAGAATGATAAACCTCCAGACTCTTGCAGTAACAGCAGTGAATGTTCGAATAAAAATAATTGTAACAATAATTTGGTAGTTACTGTTGAACCAAAACCGCTTCCCAAAAAGTTGATAGCGACGGCTGATCAATTGGCCAAGTTTATTAATTTTGATGCAACAACTCGCAAAGCTTTGACCGAGATTATCAAACAATATCACATGTTAATTCCTCCTTACTATTTTTCTTTAATTAAAGACCCTAATGATGAAAATGATCCGATTCGCAAGCAATGTGTTCCCGCGCTTGAGGAGTTGTTTTCTAATTCTATGGAAAGAGAAGATCCTTTAGGGGAGAAAGAGACATCTGTTACTAATATATTAGTGCATCGTTATCCGGATAGAGTTCTTTTGATTTCCACATCGCGTTGTTTTATGTATTGTCGTCATTGTACGCGCAAACGTTTATGGCAGAATAATGATGTTGAGCCGACTCTCGCGGAAATTCATTCTTCTTTGGATTATGTCAGAGAACATAAAGAAATAAGGGAAATTATTATTTCCGGCGGGGATCCTTTAACTCTTAACCAGGAACGTCTTGATTGGATTCTGGAACAGGCGAGCAATATTGAACATATTCAGTCAATTCGTATCGGCACGAGGACCCCGGTGGTTTTTCCGGAAAGAATAACCAAAGGTTTGTGCCGAATGCTGGGTAAATATGATAAGCTTTGGATCAATCTCCAGTTTAATCATCCGCGGGAAATAACCCCGGAATCCACAGCCGCTTGTCAGCTGCTCCAAAAAAGCGGTATTCCTTTAAGCAATCAGAGTGTTTTGTTAAAAGGAATTAATGATTCGGTGGAAGTAATGAAAGAACTTTGTCAAAAACTTCAGGCGATCAGGGTTAGACCGTATTATATTTTTCAATGCGATGAAGTAATTGGGGCATCACATTTTCGGACATCAATATTTAAGGGCATTGAAATTATCGAACATTTACGCGGGCATACTAGCGGAATGTGTGTTCCGAGATTTGTGGTCGATGGTCCAAATGGTAAGGGAAAGATTCCTTTAGACCCCCAATATTTGCTGAGCATGACGCCGGATAAAGTGGTTTTGAGAAATTACAATAATGAAGTATTTGAATATCATAATCCGCAGAGTGAGTAGAACAGCGCTTCGCGCTTAGCCTATAGCTCTTAGCTCATGGCAAAAGCAAAAAAGCAGAGAACAGAGAGTAGGAAAAGAGCTGGTAAAGGGTAAGCGGTGACGAAGCCCGTATCGGCAACGTTAACGGTTACGGTTAAAAATAAATAAATTCTAAGCCGGTAGACTTTACCTTAAGACGAAACGGGCATCGTAACCTTAACCTTTACCGAGTGTCAACTATATTAGAATAAGATAAATTAGAAGAAGGATATTGATGGAAACACCGTTTAAAAATAAGCTTCGCGCGGGAATATGTTTTAATCTGAAAAGAGAAACAAACAGCGATTCGGACGAAGAATATGATGAAATAGAAACCATAGAATTTTTGCAGAAGCGGCTGGAAAATTTAGGCTTTGAAGTAATTCTTGCCGAACAAGACCAGGATTTGTTTGCCAAGCTTAATGGTAATAAACTGGATTTTGTGTTGAATATCGCTGAAGGCAAGGGTAAGACCCGCAGTCGGGAATCGCAAGTTCCCTGTTTGCTGGAATGGCTGAATATCCCTTATTATGGTTCTGACCCTGCTGCTTTGGCTTTGACCTTGGATAAATGGCTTAACTATATTGTTTTAAAAAATTCCTCGATTCCTGTTCCGCGAATGTATACAATTTCTGATCTCCAGCAACTACAAAGCCTGTCGATTCCATTTGACGGCCGTAAATATATTATCAAGCCGCGGTGGGAAGGGTCGTCCAAAGGTATTTTTGATGATTCGGTAATCAGTTCAATGGATAAATGTCGAGATAAAGTAAATTTTATTTTAACTGAATATCATCAGCCGGCTTTGGTGGAAGAGTTTGTGGAAAACGAAGAAATCACTGTTGGCTTGTGCGGTAATCAGGAACTTGAAATTTTGGGAATGATGAAGATCTCGCAAAATCAGCAAAAAGAGACTTTCGTTTATTCCATAGAAAATAAGCGGGATTGGCAGGCGAAAATAAAATATGAACGCGCGGAAGAAGTTATTGCGGACAAGACCTTAAAACTGCTGCGCCAATATGCTATGGCCGCGTTTAAGGTGCTTGGCTTGGCTGATGTGGCGCGCATTGATTTTCGGGTTGACAATCAAGGGGTGCCGAAAATAATTGATGTAAACCCCTTGCCAGGTCTTTCTCCTAAGTATAGTGACCTGATGCTGATCTCCCAGTTACATAATAAGAAATTTGTTGATGTGGTTGATAAGATTTTAAACATATCCTTAAAAAGGAATAATATTCATACATTGTGAAAGTCCTGATAGCGATTGCCCGCGAAAATAATGCCAGACAAGATAATGCCGACGCTTCGCGCTGCGCAAAGTCGATAAAAACAGCTTTGTCAGCAAAAAACATAGCTGCGGATTTGTTTTTTGTCGAGCCGGGAGATTTTTTAAAATCTGAGAAAAATTTAATAAAGAAAATAAAAGATTTAAACCCTGACTGCGTATTTAATTTGTTTGAAGGCTTTAGTTATGACGCGCAAAGGGAAATTGACTTTGCTTGTATTTTGGAGAAAACTGGGATTGTGTTTACCGGAAATACGAGTAAGGTCTTGCAGCAATGTTTGGACAAAAACCTGTGCAAAAATCTTTTGATAAAAGCGGGTTTGCCGGTGCCAGCTGGTATTTGTCTTAAGCCGGGAGAAGGCTTGAGTTCAAGTAAGCTTAAATTGCCGGTGTTTATTAAACCGTGTTGTGAAGATGCCAGCGTAGGGATCGATAAAGATTCTTTAGTTTCTAATCAGGAAGATCTAAATAAAATTATAAATTTAAAACTGCAGAAGCATCCAGAAGGTTTGATTATCGAAGAATTTCTCTCCGGCAATGAATATAATGTATCGTTTATTGGGCAGCCGCCTTATGAAATGTTGGGAATTTCAGTTATGGATTATTCCAAAGTCGATGCGCAAAAGCCGTTTATGAGTTATGAAGCAAAATGGGAGGAGAAAAGCCCGGATTTTAATAAGTTGATTCCGCGAGTGATTAAGCGAAAGCAATATGGCGATTTAGAAAAACAGATCACTAATCTATGTGTTCAAGCAGCCCAAAAAATCGGATGTGCCGGGTATTTTAGAGTAGATTTGAGGCAAGGGAATAATAAGGTTTTTATAATTGATATTAATCCTAATCCGGATATAAATAATGACAGTGGTTTTTCCCGGCAGGCATATTCCGCGGGTTATACATATGAAGAAATTATTTTTAAAATAGTTAGTTTGACTGTGGGTAAATAAGCCCGATTGAAGCTGGAGAATCGTATGAAATATGAGATAAAGCAGTATTTAAAAATAACTAAGAGCACCGAGGTTTTTAATCAAGGTGACATTGAGATTTTAAAAGAACTATTAGAAGATCTGCAGCACAATAAAAAAACATCCTATAGCTTAATAGAAGAGGCCGTTGATGGGAAATTAGCTGGATTTACCTTGTTTGGCCGCACACCTTTAACTGAATTTGCCTGGGATATTTATTGGTTGATTGTGGGTAAGGAATTTCAAGGCCAGGGGATTGGTAAAGCGCTGCTTAAAAAAACAGAAGACCTTATTAAATTGAAAACTCCTATAGCAACGATCAGGCTGGAAACATCTTCCAGGGAGAAATATTCCGCGGCGCGGGGTTTATATAAAAGATTGAAATTTGAGGAAGTAGGGACGCTGTCGAATTTTTATGCTGAAGGCGATGATATGATTATTTTTTATAAAGATATCCATTGTTTGGAAAAATAAACTTACTGTTTTATCTGGATGAAAGAGTTAATAGCTAAAAGGCGGATTGACAAGCAGGATAAGAAGCATATAATATAAGATAATCCAAAAAAGGAGACTGTGGTTAATATTACAGTCTCCTTTCTTAATTAGATAAAACTTTAATCAGAGATTAATTATTAAAATAAAGGTGATAAATATGTTAAGGCCGAAATTAGTGGATGCATTGCAAAATTATTCTTGGAAACAATTTAAAAATGATTTTATTTCTGGACTTATCGTGGGGATTGTGGCTTTACCTTTAGCCATTGCTTTTGCTATTGCTTCAGGCGTTTCTCCGGAAAAAGGCTTGCTTACCGCGGTGATAGCTGGATTTATTATTTCGGCTTTTGGCGGCAGCCGGGTTCAGATCGGCGGCCCTACTGGCGCCTTTGTGGTAATTGTTTATAGTATTATTCAGCAGTATGGAATAGAAGGCTTGACGATCGCGACGATGCTGGCGGGGATTATGCTGATCGCCTTTGGTTTGGCGCGGTTTGGCGGATTAATAAAGTTTATTCCTTATCCGGTAATAATCGGCTTTACCTCCGGAATCGCGGTTATAATTTTTTCAGCGCAAATAAAAGATCTGTTTGGTTTAGACATGGGCACAGTTCCTCCTGATTTTTTTGATAAATGGAAGTTGTTGTTTGCCCATTTTAATACAATTAATTTTTCGGCTTTAAGTCTTTCCGCGGTGACCATAGTCATTATCCTGGGTTTTCAAAAAATAACAAAAAAAATTCCCGGATCATTGGTCGCGATTATTTTTACAACCTTAATTGTTCAAGCATTTAATATCCCGGTGCAAACAATTGGCGATCGGTTCGGGATAATTTCCTGCAATTTTCCATTTCCTAAATTTCCTAATATGGATTGGCATCTTGTTCAGCAAATGTTTCGGCCGGCATTCACAATCGCTATTCTGGCAGGGATTGAATCGCTTTTATCAGCAGTTGTCGCTGATGGGATGATTGGCGGTAAACATCGTTCGAATATGGAACTAATTGCCCAAGGAATGGCAAATATTGCCTCTGCTTTGTTTGGCGGCATTCCCGCTACAGGGGCGATAGCCCGTACTGCGACTAATGTGCATAATGGGGGGCGTACTCCGATCGCGGGGATTGTCCACGCGATAGTTTTACTTCTGATCATGATTTTTCTCGGTAAATGGGCGTCTTTAATTCCCTTGGCAACTTTAGCCGGGATTTTAGTGATTGTTTCTTATCGAATGGGCGAATGGCATTCTTTTGCGATGATTTTAAAATCACCGCGCAGTGATGTGTTTGTTTTAATCACCACATTTCTTTTAACGATAATTTTTGATTTAACTGTTGCGATTGAGGCAGGAATTGTTTTGGCGGCATTATTGCTTATTCGGCGCTTATCAGCATCAGATAGTATCCATCAAATTCAAGGGGTTTATGTTGATGAAGAAGACAGGGATGATCCTGACGCCTTAAATCGCAAAGTTATTCCCAAGGAAGTGGAAGTCTATGAAATTAACGGCCCCTTCTTTTTTGGCACGGTTTCGACTTTTGTTGAGACGATGAATGATATTGAAAAAAACCCTATGGTAAGAATATTAAGAATGCGCCATGTCTCCAGTATCGATGCCACGGCAATAAATGCTTTGCGCCAGGTTATTCGTGAATCTACAAAAAAACAGATAATTATGGTTTTGTCAGGAATCAGCGCGCACTTGCTGGTTAAATTGGAAAAAGCCGAGATCATTGCTTTAGTCGGCAAAGATAATGTTGCGGTTAATATTGATAAAGCTTTGCAGCGCGCCGCGGAGATTATAGCAAACAGATAATATCAGGTTTTAAATGCGGGCAAGATGATTCTTTTTAAGCGAATCCTTGCCCGTAATTTTTAAGTATTGACAAAAGGGAAAATAAAGGATATAAATATATCGATATAAATATATCGATATATTTATATCTAAAGAAGAAAATTTCAGGAGTAATCATGCTTAAGAAAATAAAAAGTTTTTCAGTTCCAACATTGCGAAGGCTGCCGCTTTATTTAAAAATAGCCAGAAGAGAGCAATCTGCCGGAAAATTAATTATTTCATGCTCGGATATTGCTCGAGAATGCCGGTTGGATCCTATTTTGGTGCGTAAAGATATTGCTTCTACCGGAGTTGTCGGACAGGCTCGCTGCGGTTTTCCGATTGATAAACTGATAGAAGCTGTGGAGATATTTTTAGGATGGAGAGGCGGTAAGGACGCGTTTCTGGTGGGTGTTGGACATTTAGGCGCAGCTCTTTTGAAATATGAAAAGTTTCAGGAGCATGGGCTTATGATCATTGCGGCCTTTGATATCGACAAACAAAAGACAAAACAGAAAATCGGGAATATTCCTGTTTTTTTAATCAGCAAACTTCCTGATTTGGCCAAGCGCATGCGTGTGCCAATAGGGATTATTACTGTAAACGCGGATACAGCGCAGGATATTGCGGATATAATGGTTGATGCGGGGATAAAAGCTATTTGGAATTTTGCTCCGATAGTCTTGAAAGTCCCAGAATCTATTTTAGTGGAAAATGTATCTCTTTCAGCAAGTTTAGGCGTGCTGACAAGCCAGTTGAATCGGCAGAAAGATAGTGATGAATAAAAAGATTGAAATAGAGATTTGTATGGGTAGTTCTTGTTTTGCCCGGGGCAATAACTTGACGGTCATAAATATACAGCAAATCATTAAAGAGCGTAACTGGGAGTTTTGTGTTGTGGTTAAGGGAGTATTGTGTCAAGGGCTTTGTAAGCAGGGGCCGACACTCAAAGTCAATGGAATAACATACAATCATATCGATACGGCATCCTTAGTGGATATAATAGAAGAAGAGGTAAAACGATGAATCCGTTTAATCCGATTTATACAGAAAAAACAGAATGTCAGGATTGTTATAAATGTGTTAGAGAATGTCCGGTAAAAGCTATACAGGTAAAAGACGGCCATGCTGAAGTTATTGATGCGGACTGTATTTTGTGCGGACATTGCGTTACTGTTTGTCCGATGCAGGCAAAGAAGGTTCGATTTGATCTTGAGCGGGTCAAACAATTATTATTGCGAAAAGAAAAAGTTATTGTTTCTTTGGCGCCATCATATAAAAGTGAGTTTCTCGGAGTCAGCGAAAGCCAAATGATCTCGGCCCTCAAAAAATTAGGGTTTTACGCGGTATCGGAAACAGCTCTGGGGGCTCAGATTGTTTCAGCGCATGTTGCTGAAATTATTGAGCAAAAAGGCCCGGGAGTGTATATTTCTTCAGCCTGTCCGGTAGTAGTCGACTATATAAAAAAGTATAAAACAGAGCATGTCGAGGATGTATTAGAAGTTTTTTCTCCGGTACTTGCGCATTGCCAATACCTTCGGCAAATCCATGGAAAAGATTGTCGGATTGTATTTATTTCGCCTTGTATCGCTAAGAAAAAAGAAGCGGACACCTATGCTGATTTATTGAATGTCGCGCTTACTTTTAAAGATCTTCGGGAATGGCTAATTGCGGAAAATATCGCGCCGGAAACAATGCCGAATAAGAAAAAAGATCAATTTTTTCCGCATAAATCTTTAGAGGGGGCTTTATATCCTGTGGACGGAGGGATGATCGCGGGGATCAAGGCTGTTATGGATAAACCGGATAATGTTTTTTTTATGGCAGTATCGGGAATGCAAAATATTACTCAGACATTAACCGATATTGAGGTTTTGAAAAATAAACGGCCTATTTTTTTAGAAACCCTTGCTTGTGAAGGAGGCTGTATTAATGGCCCGACAGTTAAACAGCGTGCGGCTACTGGGGTTAAAAGGTATACAGTTATTCAGAGCTGTGATTATCATAATCAGAAAATAGAGCGTAATTTATTGATACCTGATATTACAATGCCGATTGAGCCTTGTAAAAAGTTTTTGTCTGAATTTTCGGATGAGCAAGTGCGTGAAGTATTAAATCAGCTGGGTAAATATACGGATCATGATGAGCTAAATTGCAGCGGTTGCGGTTATGATTCATGCAAAGATCTGGTTCAGGCATATCTCAATGGCCGCGCGGAAAAGACGATGTGTGTTTCTTATATGCGAAAGTTAGCCCAGAAAAAAGCCAGCGCATTATTGAGTGCTATGCCCTCAGGAGTTGTGATTGTAAACAGTAAATGTCAAGTCATTGAATGTAATCGGCAGTTCGCGCAGCTTATGGGTGATGATTTGGTTAAAATATATGATGATTTGGGAAATTTAGACAGCGCTAATATAAATAAGATCACTCCTTTCGGCAGTCTTTTTCAGCGAGTTTTAGAAAGCGAAGCGGATATTATTAATCGAGAATATCGGGGAGTGAATATAATTTATCATATTTCAATTTTCACTATTGAACCGAAAACAATTGTGGGCGGGATTATCCAGGATATTACAAAGCCGGCGGGGCAAAAAGAGCATATTGTCCGAAAATCACAGGAAGTCATCAAAAAGCAATTAGCTACGGTACAAAAAATAGCATATCTGCTGGGTGAAAACGCGGCAGAATCTGAAGTCTTGCTTGATTCGATCATCAAATCCTTTACCTTAGAAAAAGCGGACGAGTGATTTTATGATGCAAGAAAATAGATTTATTGAAGTCGATCATTTTCAAATTTTTAAGGCTCACCAGCATGTCGGGGGGGATGTTTTTGCTTGCGAAAAAATTGATAATGATAATCGGATAATTTTAGTTTTATCCGATGGATTGGGCAGCGGAATTAAGGCCAGCGTTCTGGCAACTTTAACCGCGACTATGGCGACAAAATTTATAGTGAGTTATCGTGATCTTAAAAGTATTGCCCGGATTATAATGACGACATTGCCTGTTTGTAAGGAACGCTTGATCAGCTATGCGACATTTACAATTGTTGATATTGACGCATCCGGGATTACTCGGGTAATAGAGTACGGCAATCCGGCTTTTCTTTTGATTCGCGAGACAATGGCTTTGGATGTATCGCGAAAAACAGAGGAGATTATATTTAGTCCAGAGGATAAACGCTTGGTGTATTATTCGGAATTTAAAGCGGAATTTGGTGATAGGATAGTTTTTTGTTCTGATGGTGTGACTCAGGCGGGTATGGGGGCTTCGGCTACGCCGCTTGGCTGGGGAGATAGCGCTTTGGCGAATTTTGTTTGTTCAGCAGTCAAAATAGCGGAAAATATTTCGGCGCGTGAGCTTGCGCGGCAAATTGTGAGCAAAGCTCATAGGATTGATGAGGGTAAAGCTAAAGATGATATTACTTGCGGAGTGATCTATTTACGTCAGCCGCGGAAAACTTTGATTGTTTCAGGGCCTCCGATCAAACAGGAAAAAGATAAAGAACTGGCGCATCGTCTAAAAGAATTTATCGGACTTAAAATTATTGCCGGAGGAACAACGGCAAATATAGTGGCGCGTGAGTGGGAACAGGACATATCAGTGGATATTGCTGTTATTGATCCGGAGATTCCGCCGCATTCAAGGATGGAGGGAGTTTCACTTGTAACAGAGGGAATTCTTACTTTGTGTAAGGTAAGCGAAATTTTAGAAAAAGGAATATCGCTTGAATTGATAAAGAATAATGCCGCCAGGAAGATATTGGAAATTTTGCTTAATAGTGATATTATTCACTTTTTAGTAGGAACAAAGATAAATGATGTTCATCAGGATCCCAATATGCCCGTAGAGATAGAAATAAGGCGGACTATTGTAAAAAAAATAAAACAGTTGTTGGAAAAAAAACATTTAAAGAAAGTGTATTTAGAATATATTTAAAAAGGAGCGGAAAATGAAAAAAATCAAGGTTACTATTTGCACAGGAACAGCTTGCTATGTTTTGGGAAATTCTCAATTATTGGTTATGAAGGATGATTTAAAGCCGGAACTCCTCAAGTGGATTGATTTTGAAGGAAGCAACTGTCTTAAGTATTGCAAAGATGCTTCTTTTGGCAAAGCGCCCTTTGTGCTAATTAATGGAAAATTAATGGCTCAAGCTACAGGGCCTAAAGTAAAAGATGAAATAGAAAGGCTTTACTTGGATATGCTTGATGGAGGTGAATAATATGATCTGTGATAATAATGCGACAATTAAGCGGCGTGAATTACTGACTCAGATTGCTAAACTGTGCCTTGATCAATCTTTGCAAGCGGAGATAGATGATCTTCCCTTAAAGCGCTTTCCTAAAAACAGTCAAACAACCCGTTGCTGTGTGCATGCAGCCCGGGCGATTGTTCGGCAGAGGCTTATTGCGATGATGGGTTTTTCGGTTGAACAGGACGATGAAAAGAAAGCATTATCCGCGTATGCCCAAGACGCGCTTAAAAGGGATAAGGTTGAAGGAACGATTCTTACGGTTATTGATAATGGTTGCAGTGCTTGTGTTCAAGCAAATTATTTTGTGACTAATACCTGCAGAGGCTGTTTGGCTCGGCCGTGTTCGATGAATTGCCCTAAAGATGCGATATCTTTTGTAAATGGCCAGGCTTTGATTGATTCTAAGGCTTGCGTAAACTGCGGCCGATGTCAAAAGGTTTGTCCGTATCACGCGATTGTATATGTTCCGATTCCTTGTGAAGAAGCCTGCCCGGTTGGGGCGATTATGAAAGATGAAACTGGTAAGGAATATATTGATTATAATAAATGTATTTATTGCGGAAAGTGCAGCCGGGCTTGTCCGTTTGGCGCGATTATGGAAAAATCACAAATCATTGATATTATTCAGCAATTAAAAACAAAAAACCCGGTTATTGCTATGATTGCTCCGGCGATTATTGGTCAATTCGGCGGAAAGCTTAATCAGCTGGTCAGCGCTCTTTTAAAATTAGGGTTTAGCGAGGTTGTGGAAGTCGCCCGCGGCGCGGAAATAACTGTAGCGAAGGAAGCTGAGGAATTTATTGAAAGAATAAGTCAAGGTGATCAGTTTATGACAACATCATGCTGTCCTGCTTATACTGAAGTTGTGCGCAAGCATATTCCGGGACTTAAAAAGCATGTTTCCGATACTAAGACGCCATTGCATTATACCGGGGAAATGGTCCGCAATAATAATCCAGAGGCGATTACGGTATTTTTAAGCCCTTGTTTCGCGAAAAGAAAAGAAGCTATTTTTGATGATTATGTTGATTTTGTTTTAACCTTCGAAGAGCTCGGGGCGCTTTTTATCGCGGCGGATATAGATGTTCTTGATTGTGCTGAAACGCCGCTTGATGTGGAAGCTAAGATTTCCGGAAGGAGATTTCCTGTGGTCGGCGGCGTGGCAAAGTCAGTTAAGCAGGCTATTGGTGATCGAGTCCAGTGTAATGAAGTGATAATTAATGGGGTTACAAAAAAAGAATTAAATTTGCTTAAAGCGTATGCCAGAGGTTCTGCTCCAGGAAATCTAGTTGAGGTCATGGCCTGCGAAGGCGGCTGTATTGCCGGGCCTGGAGTTATCAGCCATCCTAAAGTCAGCAAAGGCAAAATTGATGCTATGGAAAAAGAGTAATTTTCGGAAATAATTTTTTTTCGATTAATTATTGTCGGTTGCTAGGTGAACAAGGTTTAATTTGAGATGCCTTTTGTTGTTTAGGTAGAATACTAATTTATGAACAAAAATTATTAAACCTTTAAAGGTGGAAGGGTTTAATGAAGCATAATAAATATTACAAGCTAAATTAATTAAATTGATGGGTGTATAATAATGGCTAATTCGGTTTTGGTAGTTAATAATCTTAAAAAGGTTTTTGGCGATATTATCGCGGTGGATGATGTTTCCTTTGCGGTTGATGGCGGTGAAATTGTGGGACTGCTGGGGCCGAATGGGGCAGGGAAAACTACTACGATCAATATGATTTTGGGAACGCTTGCGCCTACGGCGGGATCAGTCAGCGTTAAAGGGATGAATATAGCGGAGCATCGTTCTCAAGTCCTTAAAAGGATGAATTTCGCGGCAGTGTACGCGCCTTTGCCCGGGAATTTGACCATATATCAGAATTTACATATATTTGGATTATTGTATGGGGTAAAGAATATGAAAGAACGGATTGAAATGCTGATCAATCGCTTTGATCTGCAAAAATTCCGCGATAAAAAAAGCGGCGTGCTTTCTTCCGGAGAACAGACACGTTTGAGTTTGGCAAAAGCAATGCTTAATGATCCTGATCTGCTTTTACTTGATGAACCGACTGCTTCTTTAGACCCATCAGTTGCTCGGGAAATCCGCTCAATTATTCGGGAGTTTATAACTAATCTGGGATGTGCTGTTTTATGGACTTCGCATAATATGAATGAAGTGGAAACTGTTTGTGATCGGGTACTTTTTTTATCGCATGGAAAAATTATTTTACAAGGCGACCCTAAAGTTTTACCGCAGCAATATTGCAAAGCAAATTTAGAAGAACTTTTTATTATGGTAGCGAATAAATTACCGGCTTGTGAAAAGGACTAGTTTATGAATTTTAGCAGAATATACGCTGTAGTATTAAGACAGTATTATCTGATCCGCGCCAGCTTATCGCGGCTGCTTCCTTTGTTTATCTGGGTGGCAGTGGATATTGTCCTTTGGGGATTTTTAACCCGCTATCTTAATTCAGTCAGTTCCGTTAGCTTTAATTTTGTTCCGGCAATGCTCGGAGCAGTTTTATTTTGGGATTTTTTAGTCAGGATAATGCAGGGCGTGACCATGGCTTTTTTTGAAGATGTCTGGGCAAGAAATTTCCTGAATCTTTTTTCCACGCCGATCTCGATAATTGAATATATTAGCGGTCTTATTTTATCGAGCATGGCCACCAGCTCTATCGGGATTGTGGTAATGTTTGTTTTAGCGGTTGTGGTTTTTGGATTTTCATTTTTAACCTATGGTGTGATGGTTATTCCGTTTTTAATTGTTCTGTTTATGTTTGGGATTGCCCTAGGCATAGCCGCATGTGCTTTAGTTTTACGTTTAGGACCGGCCGCGGAATGGTTTATCTGGCCGATCCCGGCGATAATCTCGCCATTTGTCGGAGTTTTGTACCCGGTTAGTATCTTGCCGCAATGGATGCAGTTTGTTTCGCGCTTTCTCCCCCCATCATATGTATTTGAATGTTTACGGGCAATTGTTTTGGGCCAAGAAGCTTCCGGCAGCAGTCTTTTTATCGGCGCCGGGCTGGCAGCAGTGTATATTTTTTTGGCGATTGCATTTTTTATTTTTACGTATAAGCATGCTGTGCGCACCGGGCTTATCGCCCGCTACAGCGCGGAAAATATTGGATGATCAAAAGAGTATTGCGTATCGTGTATTGAGTATTGGGTAAAACCGAAGGATGATCCTCCTTCGCCAGGGCTATGGAGGACAGATGGACGATCGCTACGCTAGGTCGATGGACGAGAAAAGCAGAAGACAGGTAAAAATTTTCTGATTTCTAAACTCTAAATAAACTCAAACGACTAAAACCTAAGAAACAAAAAGATAATTGAGTAAAAATTTATAAATTTATTAAGGACGCTAGTGATAGATAATAGCCAATCCGTTGGGCAAAAATTCTCTTTGAGCGGCGCTTTCGAGCGTGATTTTGACGAGGATGTCAAAATAGCGAGAACGCGCGGCTGAGCCTGCACGATGCAGGCTAAGGCTTAGCGAAAAGATGTGTTTTTGCTCAATACGTACTACGAATACTTAAAAAAGTGTCAACTATATTAGGACAAGACAAGAATTCGCTAACGCTAAACAATTAGTTCCTTAGGACAAGGTAAAGCAAAAATTCATTTTCTCCTCAGAAATAATAAAAAGCCAATCAATGGGATAAATATCTTTTGGTTTGATTTTTCGATTATCGAAAAAAATATTTCGATTTTGGGTTGACAAATTCGGGAAATATGATATATTGTAATTGGAGAAAAGATGCTAAAGAAAAATTTAAAAAACCAAGAAAAGTTTATTGAATTCATAATAGATATCGATGAACCGATTTATACAACCGGCGTAATCCAAAGATTATTGGATATTCCGATTTGGGTGATCAAGCAACTAGACAATGAGGGGATTGTCAGTCCTCCGCGAAAATTAGTCGGATCATCCAGATTGTATTCCAAACGAGAACTGAAAAAATTAGCGCATTGCTGGGTATATATGAATGAAAAAGGGGTTAATAGTAAAGGGCTTAAAGTTATTTTAGAAATAGAAACAAGAAGCGACTAGGCAAAAATTTTTTAACGTATCTTTGGCACTCTCATTGCTAGAGTGCCAAGAATTAGCAAAGGGGAAAGGAGGTGCTGGTATGGCGATTCAGCGAGTAGTAGGAATGAAAAGCATGGGGATGAGCAATGTGGTTTTAAATTGCAAGGGCATCTTGATTGGAAAATTAAACAAATAAAATTTAACAAAAAATCGGAGGTGTATTATGTCATTAGTTCCGTATAGAAAAAATACTTGGTTATCAGATCCGTTTCGGGAATTGGAAAATCTGCAAAGAGAAATGAATAGATTGTTTGATTTTTCTTTTGCGAATAATCCTTTTGGCGAAACAACTCTCTTGGGCAGTCAATGGTCTCCGTCGATTGATATTCATGAATCCAAAGATAATCTTTTGGTAAAAGCCGATTTGCCGGGCTTAACCAAAGATGAGATTGAGATTTCAGTCCAAGATAATAATCTAATTATCAAAGGAGAAAAAAAGAAAGAAAATGAGGTCCAAGAAGAAAATTATTATAAAACTGAACGTTTTTACGGCAGTTTCTATAGAACAATTCAACTGCCGTCGGAAGTTGATGAAAATAAAGTAAATGCGCAATACAAAGATGGGGTTTTGAGTTTAACTTTGCCGAAAAAAGAAAACGCTAAACCAAAACAAATAAGAGTAAATATAAAATAATCAGCTGGTTGAAAAGGAGGCTTCTAATGTTTGATAAACTTAAATTAAACAGCAAAAATGACAATGCTGTGGTTGTTTTGCCAAATACGAATATTTATGACCAAGACAAGTCTATAGTATTGTCACTTGAAATGGCGGGAGTTGATAAAGAAAGCCTGGATGTGAATTTAGAAGGGAATATCTTAAGAATTAAAGCAACAAAGAAAAAGGAGGACATTCCTCGAGAGTATCAGGCCCTTTATCAGGAAAGGCAGGTAGTGGAGTATAAAAGAAGTTTTGAACTGAACGCGGAAGTGGACAGAGAAAAAATCGAGGCTGAATACAAAGATGGAGTTTTGAAAGTGTTTCTCTGTAAGGCGGAAAAAGCTCAGCCGAAAAAAATCGCGATCAAAGTTTGAATTTAGAAAATAAGGAGGGATAGTATGCTTAGATATATTGCGTCAGTTGCTGTAAGCGTAACTATTTTATTCTCAGCGATATTTTTATCTAATGCTTTGATGCCCTGTTTTGCCGGAGATGATAATATTGCTGATTTAAAACACCAGATTGAATTATTACAAAAAAGAATCGAAGGCTTGGAGTCAGCGCAGCAGGATGTCAAAGTTCCTGCTGCGAGCAATCCTGTATTGTTAGGACAAAGCGCTCAGGGAAGTTGGGATCCGCTCGAAGAAATGATGCAGATGCAGCAGGCGATGAGTCGGATGTTTAAAAACTCTTTTAACTGGGGCGGTTTATCTAGCAAAGGAATGTTCAGCAGTGATGTGTTTTATGATGATGCTTTTGGTTTAAAGGAAGATAAGGATAAATATGTGATTGAATTTGATATGTCAGGGTTTAACCAATCAAAGGTTAATATTCAAATCAATGAACGCACGCTTACCGTAAAAGGCGAGCGCTCCGAAGCACAGAGTAAAGATCAGAAAAATAAATATTTAAGTTCGGAAAGTTATGCCAGTTTTATGCGTTCTTTGTTATTGCCGGAAGACGTTGACACTGCAAAAATGAAATCAGAAAACAAAGGAGATAAATTGATCATCACTTTGCCGAAAAAGAAAAGTTGATGTTTTCAAGAATGTCTAGACAAAAATAAGCCTCTTGCTTGTTGAGCAAGGGGTTTATTTTTTTATATTTTAGGAAAATTACTCCAACTGATAAAAATTAAATAATAAATCCTACATTTATGTGGAAAAGCCAATAGTTTGGTTTTTAACCCTACATTTATGTAGGATTTTTTTTGGGTAAAACTAGAGTAATAATTTTTTATTAGCCAAAAATTCCAATTTCCCCTCTGTAAAATTCTATTTTAAAGTTTTTTTTAAATTGGCACGCTTGATGCTTTAGACATTATGAATATTCAGTAATGAGAATCTGAACAATAAATTTTTATTTGAACAAATCGATTAACCAAAGGAGGGAAAGAATGCGGAAAATAGCAATTTATGGCAAGGGCGGAATTGGAAAATCAACAACAACTCAGAACACAGTAGCCGGTTTGGCGGAAGCCGGAAAAAAAGTTATGGTGGTGGGCTGCGATCCAAAGGCAGATTCAACTCGTTTGCTGCTTGGCGGTTTAGCTCAGAAGACGGTGCTAGATACTTTAAGAGAAGAGGGCGAGGATGTTGAATTGGATGATGTTATCAAAGCCGGATTTGGCGGTGCGCGTTGTGTTGAATCGGGAGGTCCCGAGCCGGGAGTCGGTTGCGCCGGAAGAGGAATTATAACATCAATTAATCTTTTAGAGCAGCTGGGAGCTTATGAGCCAAAGTGGGAATTGGATTATGCTTTTTATGATGTTTTAGGCGATGTTGTCTGCGGGGGTTTTGCGATGCCGATGCGGGAAGGTAAAGCCCAAGAGATTTACATTGTTGTATCCGGTGAGATGATGGCAATGTACGCGGCAAATAATATTTGTAAAGGTATTGTGAAATTTGCTGATGCCGGCGGTGTGCGCTTAGGAGGATTGATTTGTAATAGCCGTAATTGTGATAATGAAAAAGAATTGATCGGGGCTTTAGCCGAACGCTTAGGCACTCAAATGATCCATTTTGTTCCGCGGAATAATGTTGTTCAGCGGGCAGAGATCAATCGTCAAACCGTAATTGAATACGATAAGGCCGATCCTCAGGCTGATGAATATCGCGCATTGGCGAAAAAAATAGATGAAAATAAAATGTTTGTTATTCCAAAGCCGCTGGAGATGGAAGAGCTGGAAGCGATGCTAATTAAACATGGTATTTTGAATTAATAAAAACCTTAATTTATCAAAGAGGAGTGAAAAATGGCGAAAATTCTTGTGAGAGCAATTGTTAGACCGGAAAAAGCGGATGGAGTATTAAAAGCTTTGTTTGAGGCAGGTTATCCGGCAGTTACTCGGGTTTCTGTTTGCGGCCGCGGTAAGCAACGCGGGCTTAAGGTGGGAGAAGTTACTTATGATGAGCTGCCTAAAGAGCTGTTAATGACGGTTATTCCGGAAGGTGATAAAAAATTTGTTATCGACAGTATTTTAAAATCAGCGAGAACAAGTGAGGCTGGTAATTTTGGCGATGGTAAGATATTTGTTTCACCGGTTGATGAAGTTTATACAGTTAGTTCTGGGCTAAAGGACGAATAATAGGTTAAATATTTAGAGGATTTAAACTCTTTATTACTGGAGGATATATTAATGAAAGAAGTGATGGCAATAATTAGAATGAATAAGATCAATGACACTAAACGGGCTTTAAACGACGCTGGGATCACATCGTTTACGGCTACCGGAAGAGTTCTTGGCCGGGGAAAGGGTTTAGTTGATTATCGAATCCTCAAAGGCGCAGGCGAAGGTTATCAAGAAGCGATTGATCAGCTAGGTCAGGGCCCGAGGTTTGTCCCCAAGCGATTGATTACAATTGTTGTTTCTGATGATTGGGTAGAGCGCACAGTCAAAGCGATAATTGATACGAATAAAACCGGAAATGCGGGAGATGGGAAAATATTTGTTTTACCAATACTCCAGGCCACAAGAGTAAGAACCGGAGAAACCGCGGAAGGTCCAAGTGGCGGGGGCGTTCTTGATTCATCAGGAGGTTTATCATGATCAGACCAGAAAAAATATTACCAAATCCTTCAAAAGTTAAAGAAGCTATTTTGGCAAAGTATCCGGCTAAAATTGCCCGGAAGCGTGAGAAAAGTATGGTGGTCAATGATCCTAAGTTAGACCAGGAAATTCAGTCTAATGTGAGAACTATTCCCGGGATTATTACGCAGAGGGGCTGTACATATGCCGGTTGTAAAGGGGTTGTTCTTGGGCCAACCCGAGATATTATTAATCTTGTGCATGGTCCGATTGGCTGCAGCTTTTATGCCTGGTTAACTCGTCGGAATCAGACTGATCCCGGACCTGATGGCGACAACTTTATGAATTATTGTTTTTCTACTGATATGCAGGATGACAATATTGTTTTTGGCGGGGAGAAGAAGTTAAAGCAAGCGATACAGGAAGCGTATGATATTTTTCATCCTAAGGCAATTGGGGTGTTTTCTACATGTCCGGTTGGGCTTATTGGCGACGATGTTCATGCCGTTTCCCGGGAAATGAAAGAGAAGTTAGGCGATTGCAATGTTTTTGGTTTTAGTTGTGAAGGGTATAAAGGAGTAAGTCAATCCGCGGGACATCATATTGCCAATAATCAGCTGTTTAAACATGTTGTTGGTTTGAATGATGAAAAGCCTACGGGTAAATACAATATTAATTTATTGGGCGAATATAATATCGGTGGTGATGGTTTTGAAATTGATCGCTTGTTTAAGGCTTGTGGGATAAATGTTGTGTGCACTTTTAGCGGTAATTCGACAATCGGCGCGTTTGAGAAATCGCATACGGCGGATCTGAATTTAGTTATGTGCCATAGGTCGATTAATTATATGGCAGAAATGATGAAGACAAAGTTCGGCATTCCTTGGATAAAAATTAATTTTATCGGTGCTATGGCAACGGCAAAAGCACTGCGTAAAGTTGGTGAGTATTTCGGAGATAAAAAACTAAAAGATCGGATTGAACAAGTAATCTCCCTGGAAATGCCCGAGGTATTGAAGGCCCAGGAAGATGTGAAATCTAGAACAGCCGGCAAGCTGGCAATGCTGTTTGTCGGAGGATCTCGCGCGCATCATTATCAAGAATTGTTTAAAGAAATTGGGATGGATGTAGTTTCCGCGGGGTATGAATTTGCCCATCGTGATGATTATGAAGGCAGAAAAGTTATACCGACGATTAAGGTAGACGCGGATTCGCGGAATATTGAAGAGTTAACAATCGAAAAAGACCCAGAGCGTTATAACCTTCGGGCTTCAGTTGAGAAAATGGAAAAGCTTAAAAAGAAAGGGCTGGAAGTTAGTGATTATGTCGGGATGATGTCAGATATGCAAGATCAGTCTTTGATTGTGGATGATATTACTCATTGGGAAAGTGATAAATTAATCGAATACTACAAGCCTGATATTTTTTGCGCGGGAATTAAAGAGAAATATGTTGTGCAAAAAACTGGTATTCCTTTAAAACAGTTGCATAGTTATGATAGCGGCGGTCCATATGCTGGGTTTAAAGGCGCGATTAATTTTTATAAAGAAATTGATCAGATGACTAATACGAAAATCTGGAAGAAATTAAAAGCTCCATGGTTAAGTTCGAACAAAGAATCTTCAATAAACGCTGAATATGTTTCAGCTTAATTGAATTAAGGAGGCAATATGCTTTTACGACATACACCAAAAGAAATTATTAAAAGAAGCGCGTTAACGATTAGTCCGGCAAAGACTTGTCAGCCGATTGGCGCGATGTACGCGGCGCTAGGCGTTCATTCGTGTTTGCCGCATTCGCACGGCTCTCAAGGCTGTTGTTCTTATCATCGCAGCGCGCTCACACGTCATTATAAGGATCCGATTATGGCCGGAACCAGTTCTTTTACCGAAGGGTCCTGTGTTTTTGGCGGGCAAGCGAATTTGCTGCAGGGGATATCTAATATTTTTACGATTTATGAGCCGGATATTATTGCGGTTCATACAACTTGTTTGTCTGAGACTATTGGCGATGATGTTAATCAAATTGTCCAGAAAGCAAAAGATGACGGTAAAGTTCCTGAAGGGAAAAAAATCATACATTGCAATACTCCGAGTTATGTGGGGTCGCATGTAACCGGGTTTTCCAATATGGTTGCGGGGATTGTTAAAGGATTAGCTGCTTCAACAGGAATAAAAACTAATACGATAAATATTATTCCGGGTTGGGTGGAACCTTCGGATATGCGGGAAATTAAACGGATCGCAAAGGATATGGGCATATCGATTGTTTTGTTTCCCGATACTTCTGATGTGGTAGATACTCCTCAGACAGGGAAATTTAAAATGTACCCGGACGGCGGTGTGACTCAAAAGGAGATGGCGATTACCGGTGACAGCAAAGCGACTTTGGCTTTAGGTTCTTTTGCCTCTGAGGCTGGGGCAAAGCAATTGGATATTTCTTTTAAGGTCCCTTTTAAAGTGCTGGATATTCCTATTGGTCTTTCGGCAACAGATCGTTTCATCGAGAGTTTAAGCTCAGTGGCTGGAGTGAAGGTGCCGGATTCTTTTGTTGCTGAACGCGGGCGCTTAGTTGATGTTATTACGGATATGTCGCAGTATTTTTATGGGAAAAAAGTTGCTCTATTTGGTGATCCTGATCAGTTGATCCCGTTGACCGAGTTTTTAATTGACCTGAATATGAAGCCAGTGCATATGGTTAGCGGTACGCCTGGTAAGAAGTTTATGGAAAGAATTGAAGAAGTATCCGGTGATCTTTTTAAAACAATGAATGTCCAAAACGGAGCACAAGCGGATATGTTTCTTTTACATCAGTGGATTAAGAACGAGAAGCCGGATCTGTTGATTGGAAATACATATGGAAAGTATATTGCCCGGGACGAAGGGATTCCATTTGTCAGAATGGGTTTCCCGATTCTTGATCGGATCGGCCATAGTTATTTTCCCACAGTTGGCTATAGCGGAGGTATTAGAATTCTGGAGAAAATGTTAGATGCCATACTTGATCATAAAGATGCGACATGTAGTGAAATAGAGATGGAGCTTGTGCTCTAATGAGGCTGTGATGGATATATTACAATCAAGAAAAAAACAAGTAGTTCGAAGCAATGGGCAAGGAATGTCGATCGTATGTGAGAAACGGTCGGCATCTGGGTCTGTTAGTCAAAGAGCTTGTGTTTTTTGCGGATCAAGGGTTGTTTTATATCCGATTGCCGATGCATTGCATATTGTGCATGGGCCTATTGGCTGCGCCGCATACACGTGGGACATCAGAGGCTCTGTTTCCTCAGGCCCGGAATTACATCGTCTGAGTTTTTCTACAGATCTTCGCGAAACAGATATTATTTTTGGCGGGGAAAAGAAATTGGAAGCCATGCTTGATGAATTAATCGATCAGTATAGTCCAAAAGCCGCTTTTGTTTACGCGACTTGTGTTGTGGGAGTTATTGGTGATGATGTAGCGGCAATTTGTAAGAAAATGACAAATAAGAAAAAAATCCCGGTTATTCCGGTGCATTCTGAAGGTTTTAAAGGAACCAAAAAAGATGGTTATCAGGCTGCTTGTGATGCCATCGCCTGTTTAGTGGGAACAGGATCGATTTCGGGGATAAGCCCGGTTTCAATAAATATTATGGGTGAATTTAATCTTGCTGGTGAGACTTGGATTATAAAAGAATATTTCAAGAAAATGGGCATTGAGGTTATCACGACGATGACTGGTGATGGCCGGGTAGAAGAGTTAAAAAGAGCACATGGGGCAAAACTTAATGTTGTGCAATGTTCCGGTTCGATGATGGCAATAGCCAAGACAATGAAAGAGAAATATGGGATTCCGTTTATCCGGGTTTCTTATTTTGGGATTGAAGATATGGCTGACGCGCTTTATCAAATCGCGGATTATTTTAAAGAGCAAGATCGTGGAATTATAGAAAGAACCGAGAAATTAGTGCGCAAAGAAATTTTAGATTTGAACGATCAATTAGAAGGATATCGCCAAGATCTGGCAGGTAAAAAAGCCGCGATATATGTTGGCGGGGCATTTAAGGCTTTATCATTGATCAAAGCTTTACGCCATTTGGGAATGAAAACAGTGGTAGTTGGTTCTCAGACCGGTAATGCTGATGATTATAAAAGATTGCAGGCTTTGGCTGAGCCGGGAACGATAATTGTCGATGATTCTAATCCGGTTGAGTTGGCGTCTTTTGTCTTGGAAAAAGATGTTGATCTTTTTATCGGAGGGGTAAAAGAACGGCCGATTGCCTATAAATTAGGCATTGGTTTTTGTGATCATAATCATGAAAGAAAAATACCATTAGCGGGTTTCGCGGGAATGATAAATTTTGCTAAAGAAGTCCATAAATCAGTAATCAGCCCGGTTTGGAATTTGGTGCCAAGGAGATATCATCGTGCAGACTAATCCTTGTAAATTATGCGCTCCTTTAGGAGCATCATTGGTCTTAAGAGGGATTGATGGCTCTATGCCCTTTTTGCATGGCTCTCAGGGATGCGCGACGTATATTCGTCGGTATATGATCAGTCACTTTCGCGAGCCATTAGATATCGCCTCTTCTAGTTTTCATGAGGAGACAGCAATATTTGGCGGACGGCAGGAATTATTAGAAGGTATTCATAATGTATACAAGCAATATTCTCCAAAATTAATCGGGATTGTATCGACTTGTTTGGCAGAAACAATTGGAGAGGATACTCAAGCGTTGATCAGTCAGATGAAAGCAAATAATGAGTTGCCGGAAGATGTGGAAGTTATATTTATATCAGCCCCCAGTTATGCTGGAAGTCACTCGGATGGTTTTAGGCAAGCGACAAAGGCTTTGGTTGAGCAGCTTTGTATTAAAGGTGAAACAAAACAGCAGATAAATATTTTGCCGGCATTTTTATCAACAGAGGATTTGCGTTATTTAAGGGAAGTTGCAGATAGTTTTAATATGCCTGCGGTTATTCTGCCGGATTATTCTTCAACTCTGGATGGTGAAATTTGGGATAGTTATCAGATACTGCCTAAAGGCGGTGAAAAATTAGAGAGCATCGCAAGCATGGGTTCTTCTTTGGCAACAATTGAATTAGGTTCTGCTTTAGATAATTCGCTTTCCGCCGGATCAGCGCTGGAAGAAAGATATTTTGTGCCAAATTATCGGATGGCTTTACCCATAGGGGTTAAGGCAACGGATAGGTTTTTAGATTCAATCGCAAAAATAACTAAAAATCCTATATCAACTAAATATTCCAGACAAAGAGGTCGGTTAATTGACTCTTATGCTGACGCGCATAAATATATTTCAGGAAAAAAAGCCGCTATTTTTGGGGATGAAGATATGGTTGTCGGTTTAGCCGGTTTTTTGTCAGAAATCGGGATTACTCCGGTTTTGTGTGCCAGCGGCAGCATGCGATCAAACTTTGGCGAAGCGGTAAGTGAAGTTGTTAAAGACGCTAAAGGTCCAATAGTGATTAAAGGTAATGTTGATTTTATCGATATTGAAGAAGATATTAGGATGTTAAAACCAGATATTTTAATTGGGAATAGTAAGGGATATGCTATGTCGCGGCGATTAAATATTCCACTTTTGAGAGTGGGCTTTCCGATTCATGATCGGATTGGCGCTCAACGTATTTTGCACATAGGTTATCAAGGAACGCAGCAATTATTTGATCAAATTGTAAACATTATTCTTGAACGCAGTCAAAAAGATTCTAGTGTGGGCTATACATATATTTAAATTTTATGATGACGCGGATGAATTTGTTTATAAATAAGAAGGAGAATAGAGATGATAAATATTGAAAAACATCCTTGTTTTAATGATAAGGCTCGTCATACATTTAGTCGAGTACATCTCCCGGTTTCGCCTAAATGCAATATACAGTGTAAATTTTGCGATCGATCATATGATTGTATGAATGAGAGCCGCCCGGGAGTAACCAGCGCGATATTATCACCGCAACAGGCGATGACATATATGGATAAAATTACGGAAAAGATCCCGAATTTGTCTGTAGTCGGAATCGCTGGACCAGGGGATCCTTTTGCCAATCCGGAAGAGACAATGGAAACGTTTCGCTTGGTAAGGGCAAAATATCCGGAGGTTTTATTGTGTGTTGCTTCTAATGGATTAATGGCCGCGCCTTATGCTAAAGAATTAGCAAGTTTAAAGTTGAGCCATATTTCAATAACGATAAATGCGATAGATCCAAAAATAGGCGCAAAGATATATTCATGGGTTCGTGATGGTAAAAAAATTTATCGCGGTGAAGAAGGAGCATTGCGCCTCTGGGAGCGTCAGCAAGAAGCGTTAGCGGCTTTTAAGCAAGCCGGGGTTGTTTTGAAAGTGAATATGATTTTAATTCCCGGGATAAATGATCATCATGTTTCTGCTGTAGCAATAAAGATGAAAGAACTGGGAGTAGATATTATTAATCCTTTACCTTTTTATCCAGTCGCTAATTCAGAATTCGCAAGCTTAGAAGAGCCTGGCACAGAAATGGTTCTTAAGGCGCGTAAAGAGGTTGAGGAGCATGTTCCGGTTATGACGCATTGCATGCGTTGTCGAGCTGACGCGGCGGGGATCTTGGGCAAAGATTCTGAAGATGGCAGGAATTTATTGGTCAGATGTTCACAAATGTCGCTGGACCCAAGAGATGATCGTCCTTATGTCGCGGTTGCGAGTCGGGAAGGTATTTTAGTTAATCAGCATTTAGGTGAGGCTAGTAAATTTTATATTTTTAAAAAAGAAGAAGAAAAATATTTTCTGGAAACAGTCCGAGACGCGCCTTTATCGGGAGGAGGAAATGAAAGGTGGGAAGCTGTATCTAAGACATTGAAAGATTGTAAGGTGATTTTAGTTTCCCGCGTTGGCGATCAACCAAAAAAATATTTACAAAAAAATGGGATAAAGGTTCTAGAAATGAACGGGATGATTAGCTATGGATTGCCCGCGGTTTTTGAAGGTAAAGCATTGCCCAAAGAATTGCAAATCGAAGCGCAGCCTTGTTCAGGATCTTTAGCAGCAGATAGTGGTCATAACTGTTCGGGTAATGGCATGGGGTGTATGTAGTTTAACCCAAGAAAGGATAGAACAATGGAAAAATTAGGAAAACATATTTTTGTTTGCGCGAGTTTTAGAGCTAATGGAGAGCCGCAAGGAGTTTGCCATAAAAAAGGATCAGTAACTTTAATGCCGTATTTGATTGAAGGATTATCGGATCGGGGAATGGACGATGTTATGGTTACAGCTTCCGGTTGCTTAAAGGTTTGCGATCGGGGGCCAGCTATGGTTATTTATCCTGAAGGTGATTGGTATGGGAATTTAGATGAGCAGGCTTTAGATGAGATTCTTGATGCAATTGAAGGTGGGAATAAGGCGGAAAAATACTTATTAACTTAAGTTTAAAGAGGAATGGATAATGCTAAAAACAGCAAAATATTGGTTGATAGATACTACATTACGCGATGGTGAACAGTCTGCGGGGATTGTGTTTTCTTTGGAGGAAAAAATCGCTATCGCGACCATGCTGTCAGAAATGCAGGTGCCGGAATTAGAAGTCGGGATTCCGATCATGGGTGAAGAAGAAATAAGACATATCCGGACGATTCAAAATCTTGGACTAAAGTCCCGGATCACAACTTGGTGTCGGGCAAAATTCGAGGACATTAATCGAGCTTGTGAGACTAATGTGGAGAGTGTTCATATTTCTTTTCCCGGTTCGGAGGTGTTGCAAAAAGTATTTAATATGCAGGATGGGCAAGTTGTCCAAGCAATAATCGACCATGTTAAATATGCTACCAAACTTTTTAATTATGTTTCGATAGGATTGCAGGATGTGGCCAGAGCAGATATGCAGTTTATTAATTTAGTTGTTGAGACTGCTTTTCGATACGGAGCGCATAGGATAAGATTAGCCGACTCGGTTGGATTGATGAATCCGGCACAGGTATTTGCCTTGTTTAGTTCTTTAACCGCGGCTTTTCCTTATAAGTGTTTTGAATTTCATGGACATAATGACCTGGGAATGGCCACTGCGAATAGTATTGCCGCTTTACAGGCAGGAGCGAAAGCCGTAAGCGTTACTGTGAATGGTTTAGGCGAAAGATGCGGTAACGCGGTTTTAGCCGAAGTGGTTATGGCGATCAAACATTCGCTAAAGGAAGAATGTGCTATCCAAGAGAAATATTTTATGAAAAGCTCCCGTTTAGTAGAAAGGGCTTCTGGTCAAAGCATTCCTTGGGACAAGCCAATTGTTGGAGCCAAAGCGTTTATGCACGAGTCTGGGATTCATACTAAAGCAATGCTTAAAGATCATCGCAGTTATGAACCTTTTGAGCCAAAGGATGTTGGTAGGCGCAGAGAAGAATTTTTGATCGGAAAGCACTTGGGAGCAGCGGGTTTGAAAAATATATTGAGCAAACATAAGAATATAAAAGATTGCGTTGTAAGTAAACAATGTCTTGAAGAAATAAAAAATACTGTTACCAGTAAAAAAAGAAGTTTGACTAAACAGGAAGCAGTGGCGATTTATGAAAAATTGATTCATAACTAATCGGAAAGAAAATGATGAAAAAGATAATTTTTATTACTTTTTGGTTGTTGTTTATACTTTGTTCATGTGTCTTTGCTGCGGAAATAAATATAGGCGTAGCCGCTAATTTTCAGCAGTGTATTAATCAAATAATCGCTGTTTATAATATTGATAAACCGATAAAGATAAATTGTGTTTACGGCTCTAGCGGAAAACTTTTTGCCCAAATAAAAAATGGAGCACCGATAGATATATATTTTTCCGCCAATAGCGAATATCCCCGGAAACTGTTTGTTGAAAATGTGACAGTGAGTCAACCTGAAGTATACGCAAAAGGTCAGCTTGTTTTATGGTCGAAAGATGAAAAAGATCTTTCTAATGGATTAAAATCTGTTTTGGCGGCTGATGTCGATAAAATTGCCATAGCTGACCCTAAAGTTGCTCCTTATGGAATTGAATCGATTGCGGCTTTAAAATCAGCGAATATCTGGGAACAAATCGAAGATAAAATTGTTTATGGTTCGAGTATTTTCCAGGTGAATCATTTTATTGTCAGCAAAGCTGTGGATATGGGGATAACATCTTTATCATCTGTGATAATGCTTGAGGAGTATAGGAATCAATGGATCAAGATACAAGATGAATTATATCAGCCGATTGAACAAGCAGCTGTGATAATAAATAAAGGACTGGTTAAACAAGAGGTGCAGGATTTTTATGATTTTATTTTTTCGGATGAAGCAAAAGTAATAATTGAAAAATATGGCTACAAGGTAGAGTAAATATGAATCGATTAAATGTAAAAGTACAATCAATGGATGCTTGCGATGGTTTGACTTTTTTTAGTTTTAGCAAAGGCACTGATTTTTTACATAGCATTGTAATCGATGGCAAAGAAAAAAATATGGGTTTGAAACATGGCGATTCGGTTATCTTATGCTTTAAAGAAAGTGAGGTTTTTTTAGCGAAGGATTTTATGGGCAATATTTCAGTTTGCAATCAGTTAAAAGCAACTGTTAAAAATATCGAACAAGGCCATTTATTTTCAAAGATCAGACTGGATTATCAGGGAGAAGAAATAATCGCCTTGATTATCAGCGCAGCGCTTAAACCAATGAATTTAAAAATCAATGATTCGGTTTATTGCATGGTCAAAGCAAATGAAATCGCGATTATTCGGGAGCAAGGAAAAGATGATTGATTTGATGCCGATTTTTTTATCGTTAAAATTAGCAATGCTTACTACTTTGATTTTGTTCGGAGTGGGGCTGGTTATTGCTTATTGTTTAGTTTTTCTTAGCTTTAAAAATAAGGAAATAATTGAAACGATAATTAATATTCCGATTATTCTGCCGCCTTCAGTGCTGGGGTTTTACTTATTATTTATATTTAATCCAGATAGCTTGATTGGATCTTTCTTAACCAAAGTTTTTCATAGCCGGATTTTATTCAGCTTTACTGGTATTTTAATCGCTTCTTTAATATTCAGTTTGCCGATAATGGTAAATTTTCTAAAAGCAGGATTTAAAAGCTTTCCTCAGAACCTTTTGGATGCGGCAAAGATCATGGGTAAAGGTCGAATTGAGATTTTGCTTAGAGTGATCTTGCCTTATTGTCGCGCATCAGTAATCAGCGGTATGATTATGACATTTGCTCATACGATTGGAGCATTTGGCATATTAATGATGATCGGCGGAAATATTCCCGGCCAAACACAGCTTGCTTCAATCGCGATATTCAATGAAATAGAATGTTTGAATTATTCCAAAGCTCATGTGTATTCAATTATTCTGACTGCGGTAACTTTTTTATTATTATTTGTAATGTTGAAAATTAATCGCAAGAAAGAAGCGTGTTGATTATGATAATTATAAATGTTAAGAAAAACATATATACAGCTGAAGGACTTTTGGATCTAAAAGTTAAGATTAATGTCCCAAAGCAGGAGTTTATAACTATTTTTGGTAAATCCGGGGTAGGCAAAACAACGCTTTTGCGGATGATTGCCGGATTGCTTGATCCTGATGATGGATTTATTCAGGTTGATGATGTGGTGTGGTTTGATAAACAAAAAAAGATTAATTTGCCAGCAGATAGAAGGAACTTGGGTTTTGTGTTTCAAGAATACAATCTTTTTCCAAACATGTCTATTCGTGATAATTTACGCTTTGCTTTTAAGTCAAAACCCGATGAGCCGCTGATTGATTATTTACTGTCCAGAGCAAATCTTACTAAGGTTGAGAATTTAAAGCCGGATATTTTGTCGGGAGGCCAGAAGCAAAGAGCGGCATTGATGCGGGCATTGGTAAAAAAACCAAAGATATTTTTATTGGATGAGCCTTTATCCGCTCTAGAAGAATCAATGCGGCAGAATATGCAGGATTTGATTTTAGAATTATTTGAAGAATTAAAAGTATCGGTTTTTCTAGTCAGCCATGATTTGGGCGAAATATTTAAATTATCGAATAAAGTAGTTGTTATTGATAAAGGAAAGATCATTAACCAGGGATCGCCTTTGGAGGTTTTTGCTCCAGGTGATATTAGCTGTAAATTTAAATTCGAAGGAGTTATCCTTTCAATTAAAAAAGCGGATTTGGTTTATATTGTTGTTGTGAAAATAAATAATCAGTTCGCGCAAGTTGTGGCAACAGAGGAAGAAATTAAAGGGCTGAAATTCGGAGATCATGTGATTGTGGGGTCAAAAGCATTTAATCCGGTTATTTTTAAAGCAAATAAGCAATGCGTATAAGGCAAGCAAACAAACAAGATATCAATCAAATGGCAGATCTTTTAGAAGTTCTGTTCTTAATTGAAAGTGACTTTACAATCAATCGCGATAAGCAGATGTTCGGGTTGCGGATGCTTATAGATGATCCAAGTAAAGGAATTGTTTTTGTCGCAGACAATGATGGAAAAGTAATCGCGATGTGTGCCTTGCATTATGTGATCTCAACGGCTCAAGGAGGAGTGGTTGGCTTGATCGAGGATATGATAGTGAAAGTTAATCATAGGCACAAAGGTATTGGCAGTAAATTACTTGAGCGGATTATTGAATATGCAAGAGTAAAAAATTTAAGCCGGATTCAGCTTTTAGCAGATAAAGATAATCATATAGCCTTGAAGTTTTATGAAAAGATGCAATTTAAAAATACAAAATTAATTGCTTTGAGATTAATGGTTTGACCGGTAAGTAATTTTTTGACAAATTAGTGTTTTCAGTGTATACTTTATTCAGATGTGACAGAGGAGTCTTTCTAAGTGATGGTGCTTAAGAAAGGCTCCTCTTTTTTATTTTTTGGAGCAAATACGCAAATTGGCGGGTATGTCCAGATAAAAGGCGAATTGATTGAGGTTATGGAAATGAATAAAAATATTAAAAGAGAAATCCAGGAATTGTCATTGCTATTTGAGATCAGCCAGACCTTTAACAAAGGTTGGGGATTGGAAAAAGCATTGCCTCCGGTGCTTAAGATAATGGCAGAACATATGGGGTTGCAATATGGCACTTTAGCGATTTTAAATCGAGAGACAAATAATATCTCTATTGAATTGGCTTATGCTCTTTCTTCTGAAGAAAGAGCCAGGGGAATATATAAAATCGGAGAAGGGATAACCGGTAAAGTTGTGGAATCCGGACAGCCGATTGCGGTTGCTAATGTTTTTGACGACCCTAAGTTTCTGAATAAGACAAAAGCCAGGAAAAACACGAATAAAGAACCAATTTCCTTTATTTGTGTTCCGATTAAGATCGAAGAAAGGGTTCTTGGCACCCTAAGCGCGGATAGGTTGATTGATCAAAATGTGAGCTTAAAGGATGATCTTAGGTTATTATCGATCATTGCCCTGATCATTGCCCAGTCAGTTAATGCTCATCAAAAGCTGCACGAAGAAGAGGAATTATTAAGAAGCGAGAATGAACGATTGCAGGTTGAACTAAAGCAAATACATCAGCCGGAAAATATGATCGGTAATTCAAAGGCAATGCGGGAAGTATATAATCTGATTGAGAAAGTGGCAAAAAATGATACTACAGTATTTATTTCCGGTGCTAGCGGAGTAGGAAAGGAATTAGTTGCTTCGGCGATTCATTATCATAGTTTGCGGGCCAATAAACCGTTTATTAAGGTGAATTGCGCGGCTTTGCCGGAAAGTCTAGCGGAAAGTGAATTGTTTGGTCATGAAAAAGGAGCTTTTACCGGAGCTTTACAAGCGCGTAAGGGTAGATTCGAATTGGCTGATGGCGGCACGCTTTTTTTAGATGAAGTGGCTGATCTGCCGGCATCCGCGCAGGTTAAATTGCTACGAGTTCTTCAAGAAAATGAATTTGAAAGAGTGGGCGGTGAAAAATCAATTAAAATTGATGTGCGGATAATAACCGCGACGAATCGCGATATCGCGAATATGTTAAAAGAGGAAACATTTAGGGAAGATTTGTATTTTCGCTTAAATGTTTTTCCGATACATGTTCCTTCTTTGAAAGCCAGAAAAACAGATATTATGCTGTTGGCGGATAGTTTTATTGATAAATTTAATAAGAAGCTTAATAAAAATATTAAGCGCATAACAACAGCAGCGATTGATATGATGATGAGCTATCATTGGCCAGGCAATGTTCGGGAGCTGGAAAATGTGATGGAAAGAGCTATTTTAATGGCCAGTGATAATGTGATTCATTCTTATAATCTGCCGGCTAGTTTACAGACAGCGGAACAAAGTAATACCCTATTTAAGGGTACGTTGCAGTCAATACTAGATAGTGTGGAAAAAGATATTATTGTTGATGCTTTAAAATCAGCTAAAGGGATTGGGCATCAAGCTTCAATAGTTTTGGGATTGTCGGACCGGATTCTGGGCTTGAGATTGAAAAAATATAAGCTTAATCCCCGGGATTACCGATAAACAGTGTCCAAGTGTTGATCAGTTAGCCTGTTAACCAGTTGACTTTATAATTATTTATGGTATGATTGGTAAAAGTTATTTTATATAGTATAAGATTTAAAAAGGAGGATTTAGCAGTGAAAAAAGTATTAATGATAGCTCTTATGATAACTATGGCATTAACGATTACATCTAATGCATTTGCAGTGACTACATTTGCTAGTTGGTATTGGGGGGATACAATTCAAACAAATCCAGTAGATTACACCTATACAGCAGATCCATCAGAGTCTGTGCTTTTGCCGGTTGTTTTTAATTTTAATCCACTTGTAGAGTCTGTGCAAATCTGTAGTACTGGTTTTAATGTTCTTTATACAGGAACAGGATCCGGAACATGGGAGCTAGTGACTAGCGCAAGTACTGTATCTTCAGGGCCAAATACACTTTTTCAGATAGTAGGCGGAGGGGGTACTCTTCCTGAAGGTTTGTTTACTCCAGATGAAGATAACCCTTTATATTTTAATGTTGTTTACTTTGGGGGTTTTCTAATGCCAGCATCTGCTTTAAATTCATTTTCTATTACAGTAGCTGAACAGGGGGGAAATCCTGTTCCAGAGCCAGCAACAATGATACTTCTTGGTAGCGGATTAATAGGTTTATTTGCTTCCAAAAGACGTAAAGCTTAAAATATAAATAAACTAATATTTCTAAGGGCATCTCATTTATTTGAGATGCCTTTTTTTAAAAAGGAGTTATTGTAAATTACAAGGCGTAAGATTCAAGCGTATAAAGTTTTTAAAGTAAAAATTTTGTTAGCTGTTAGTTTTTTTTGCGCGATAGTAATATTATTTTTACTTTACAAATTTTATTAGTATCGGCCAAGTCACGCCGTTGCCATACTTTATGCTTTATTCTAATTGCTATACGCTGCTTTTGTGCTTTTTATTTTCTGCTTTTTATATTTTGTCTTGTCCTAATATAGTGGACACTATTTTTTTAATATTACGGTGTGCTTATTTCGCAAAAACACGTCTTTTAGCTAAGCCTGAGCCTGCAATGTGCAGTCTCAGCCGCGCGTTCTCACTAATGATTCCGAAAATATCAGCTAGAGCGCAGCTATTTTGAACTAAATTCGAGCAGGCTGACTTGACCTCGCTAACACTCCGTAAGCCAGGCTCTTATTTAAAGCGCCGCTAAAAGAGAATTTTTGCCCCTCGAATTAACTATTAGCTATCAATTATCATATTTTTTATGCTTTATTTTTCTTCCTGATTTTGCTTTTCTGTACGCTAAGCCCTAAACGCTAATCGCTGTTATATATAATTTATTGACAATCCTTGCTAAAACCCGGAAAATGTTAACATAGCTTGAATATTGCTATATCAAAGATAGGACGTCTTTCCTTATTGTTCAGAACAAACTCCTGGGATTAATATTATTGGAAGAGAATTATGCGCATATTATTAGTCGAAGATGAAAAGAAAATTGCCAGTTTTATTGAGCGAGGGCTCAAAGCGCACCGCTATGTCGTGGATACTGCTGTTGACGGGGAAACTGGCCTTGAGCTGGCTGAAGTAAATTCTTATGATTTGATTATCTTAGATATTATGCTTCCCGGTAAAGACGGGATTACCGTGTGCAAAGAGCTTAGAGATCAGGGGCTTGAAAGTCCGATAATGATGTTAACAGCTAAAAGCTCAGTGGCGGATAAGGTACATGCTTTACATTCAGGAGCGGATGATTATTTGGTTAAGCCTTTTTCCTTTGAAGAATTTACTGCCCGCGTCGCGGCTTTACTGCGCCGGACACGGAAGGAAAAGAGTTCGATCTTAGAAGCAGGCGATATTGTACTTGACCAGATGACGCATAAGGTGAAAAAGGCGGACAAAGAAATAGCGCTTACTCCTAAGGAGTACAGTCTTTTGGAATATTTTATGCTCCATGCTGATCAGGTAATAACCCGGACAATGATTTCTGAGCATGTTTGGAATGAAGATTTTGATAGTTTTTCCAATATTATTGATGTGTTTGTTAATAATTTAAGAAGCAAGCTTGATTCTGACCGCAAAAAAAGCTGCATTCAAACTGTCCGCGGTGTAGGTTATACTTTAAAGAGCAAATCCGGATGAAAATTAATTCGATTAAATTCAAACTTTGTGTTTTGTATGTCGGCACTTTGGGTTTGATTCTGGTGGGCTATCGCGCTGTGCTTTATTATAATCTTTATCAAACTCTTTATCGTGATTCAGATACTCGATTGATTGCCAAGGCAACTGAAGTCCGGAAAAACCTGAGAATTTTTACTGCTCCGTTTAGGGAATCAAAAAGAGCGGTTATCTTCGGCGCACGAAGAATGCTGGGAGTAGAAGTTGTATATCCGGATAAAGAGCAGCTGATGCGCATAGAAAAAGTATGGCTGAAAACAAGAGAAGAATTAGGTTTGAACAAGGATTATATTAATCTTTTAAATGAAGACGGCAAAACGATTGTTAGTTCGCCGAACATTGATAAAGGTTTGAGTAGTTTTCTCGAAGCTTACGCAAAGACAGATAATGCTCAGCCGGCTTTTTACAATATAGTTTATAAGGAAAGCCTGAATTTAAGAATAATCGTTATGCCGGTTGAATTTGCTGATTTGGGGAAATACACGCTGCAAATCGGAATATCCACAGATCCAATTATCTATATTTTGCGGGAACGGATAAGTAAAAGCGCAATGAGTATTCCCTGGATTATGCTGGTTGCGGTTATTATCAGCTATTTATTGGTATGGCGAATTCTCCGTCCGGTCAAACAGGTTACTAAGATTGCTAATGATATTTCGCATAAAAATCTTAGCGCAAGGGTAAATGTACGAAATATTGATCAAGAAATGAAACCGCTTGCCGAAGCATTTAATGATATGATTGAAAGGCTGGAAGAATCGTTTACCTATGTTGAAGATTTTAGTTCATATGTCGCGCATGAGCTGAGAACACCGCTAACAATTATTAAGGGCGAGACAGAGGTAGCTTTACAAACTGACCCATCGCCTGAAGAATCTAAATTAGTTATGGAATCCAATTTGCAGGAAGTAGAAAGAATGCTCAAGACAATAGACCATTTGTTATTGCTGGCGGATATGAATTATCGTAAGCAGTCAATTAACTTTGAACGAATTGAAGTAAGCGAATTTTTAAAAGACATTTGTGAAAAAAGCACAATCTTGGCAGCAGTAAAACAGATCACGATCAATCTGGAGGTTTCGCAAAGTAAAATAGAGCTGATGGCTAATCGTAATGAACTGCGCAGATTATTTTTTAATCTGATTGATAATGCGATTAAGTTTACTTCGCCAAGCGGGAGGATCGATATTAGTGTTAAACAGCAGAAAAATAAAGTAGAGATTAATATTAGCGATACAGGAATTGGGATAAAACAAGAAGATATTCCAAAAATATTTAATAAGTTTTATCGTGCTGCAAATAAAGAAAAAAAACCGGGCAGTGGCTTAGGCTTAGGCATTGCTCAGTCGATTGTTAGAATGCATCAAGGGCGCATTTTAGTAAATAGCGAGCCTAATAAGGGTTCTGTGTTTACGGTAATCTTGCCCGTTTATCAACTTGCCAAACATTAAGAAAAATTAATCTTATCTTCATCTTCTCTTAATTATCATTTGTATATACTTCATAAAAAAAGGACGTATATATGAATAAAAAGAGAAACCTTTTATCTCCGAGAGAGAATCTTACGCAGTATTTTTCAGTTAATAATCAAAATATTATTTCAGGAAAAATCAGGATATTATTAGTATTCGCAATTTTTCTAACTGCGCTAAGTTCTGAAAATTTGTTTGCGGCTAATCAAATGGCTATTGACAGCTATTCTTTTAAGATTGTCAGCGCGCCTTTAGATTCGACTTCACCCTATACGCTGGGGCATTTACCATTAAAAAGTGCCGTTGAAGTTAGCGCTGAGACAAATATCATTGTGCATATTAAAGATGATGGCGCGGGAGTAGATATTAATTCTATTAAAATGAGTGTTAACGGCCAGATCGTTAGTCCGGTTATTAGCGGAACTCCCAGTGAGTATGTCTTGAATTATAATCCTTCTACGAATTTTGCTATTGGGCAACAGGTATTTGTAACTATTCAAGCAAGTGACCTTGCCCCTTAAACGAAAGTAATAAGTAAAAAAATGATAAGTTTTATAAGCAAGATTTTTTATAGAAATAGTATATGGTTTGTGAAGTGTGTCCAGACGGGTATTTCACTGTTTTTGATTTTTGGATTACTTGCAGGCAATGTTTATGCCGGAAACGTAATGCTCACGGACAAGTATACATTTTGGATAATTTCCAATGCTTTAGATGAAGCAGCGCCGATTGTCCAAGAATGTTCTCCACAAGCAAATGCCTCGGATATCTCCCGATCAACTAATATTAAAGCTTGTATCTTTGATGCCCAATCAGATATAGATTACACATCAATCGATATGGCTGTAAATGGCGCGCTGATCATAAGCAATGGGATTGTTCAGACTTATCAAGATGTTTCGGGCAATACTCTGTACTATCAAGTCGAAATAGTCGAGAAAACCGCTAATGATTATGTCTTAATGTATGATCCTGTTGAGTGTTTTAATTATGAAGAAAATGTGCGGGTAACCTTAAACGCGGCAGATGTTAAAGGCAATCAAATTAATTCCTATGATTATTCTTTTAAAATTCAGAATTTTCAAATCGGAGCAGTCAGTTCTTTTTTTAATGCGGCACCTTTAAATATTAGTTTAGCAGCGCAAACATCTGATACCGGATTTATGCAGGATCATTCTGTGATTGCCAATTCAGTTGATGGCAAATATGTGTTTATTGCTTGGGAACAACGCAGCAGTACAGGTATCTGGGATATTTACTGTGTAAAATCAAATGATTTTGGCAAAACTTTTTCCGCTCCAATGAGAGTAAATCCTGACGCAGCCGGCGCGGAACAACGTTCCCCGAGCATTGCTTTAGATGGCTTAAATAATGCGTACATCAGCTGGCAGCAAAAAGCAGTTTCCGGAGATTGGGATATTTATATCGCGAAAATTAACAGCGATGAAACTTTCTTTAGCACGAGCAAGCGGATATATGCTGATTATAATTCGACGGATCAAATATTGCCATCAATCACAGTGGGCCCAGCACTGCAAAGTGACGGCCTTTCTTGGACCCAGGAGCCGTCAACAGTATATGCTGTATGGGTAGAGAGCAATGGTACAGCTTCCAGTGTTCGTTATACACGAACAACTGCTGCTTATAATGATGCTTGGGATGTTTTTGTGAGTAATAGTATTCGGATTGATACTGCTCGCGCACAGCAGTGTAAAGACCCAATAATAAAACTGGATGCCAGCGCGAGAACTTTTGTCGCTTGGCGCGGAGATAATGCTAATGGAACTTCCAGTATTTATTTTGATCGGGCAAATAAGAATATACTTGATGGAAAAGAACTTTTTAGTACAGATATTACGGTCAGCAATAGCACTAGTGCGGGAGCAAAACCGGAATTAGAGGTTTCCGCAGATGGGAATAATGTTTATCTGCTTTGGAAAGAACGATTATCCGATCAAGCTAATTTAAGGTTTTCCTATTATCGCTATTTAAATGGATATTATACTTTAAACGCGTCCAAAGTCGTTAATTCTGATGTTTTAAGCGAAGCCGATTTAGGCGAATATGATATTAGCATTGATATCGGCAATGATGTGTCAGTGATCTGGAGCGAGGTTCATAATAATAATCGAGTGATAAATCTGGCTGGCGCAACTTATAATAACTATACTTTTTCCGAATTTGCCTCTATTGCTACTCCAGGGGTGCAGCAAAATCCTTGCTTAGGTATGGATTCTGTGGGCGGACACTATTATATGTCATGGACAGATAATAGCAATGGGTACGACTCAGTATATTTTTGCCGCAATACTTATATTGTAACTGATGAAATTACCGCGCAAAAAATTGATAATAGCATTGGCGGGATTGTTGCTGTCAGCTCGGGAAGCATAGCTGGCACTAAAATTGAAATTGCTCCAGACGCGATTGATGCTCCGATTACAATTACAATCGCCGAATCAGTGGGAGCTCCAGAGCCGGATAATGGCTTGATCAGATTGGGTAATGTTGTGGACTTTGGCCCAGGGCAGACAACATTTAAAACTCCGGCAAGGATTAGTTTGCCTTATAATAATCCAAATGCAATAGATGATAATTTACTAAATGTATATTACTACAATATTGCTGCTTTAAAATGGGAACTGGTTCCCGGTTGTGCTGTGGATATTGCAAATCAAATGGTTTCAGTGAATATTAACCATTTTTCGATTTATATGGTTGCTGATGGGGCAATAACTGCAGAAAATATTGATTCAACGCAAAGTGGCGGCGGAGGTGGAGGCGGCTGTTTTATTGCTACGGCGGCATTTGGAACCAGCACTGCTGAACAAGTCGATGCTTTGCGTAAATTTCGAGATCAATATTTATTAACCAATAAATTAGGAATAAGTTTTGTTCAGAACTATTATAAATATAGCCCGCCGTTTGCCGATAAGATCAGGAACAATGATCAGATAAAAGTCTTGATTCGAGTATGTCTTAAACCCTTGATTAGCTTAAGCCAGAGTATTTGCCGGTAATTTATTTGTTGCTACCTTGACAAATTTTGTCAAATATGATATAAAGATATTCGAATATGATTATATGATAAAGAGAGGATTTATGGCGATAGTCAAGTATAACTATCTAAATGCGGCTAAATTTTTAAAAGCGCTTTCACATCCCACAAGGTTAATGATTGTCAATGAACTGGCATCAGGGAAAAAATGTGTGAATGATATAAAGGAACTGGTGCAGGCGAATCAGCCGAATATATCGCAGCATTTATCCTTGCTTAAATTAAGCGGGATTGTGGATAGCCGACAGAATGGTAAAATGAAATGTTATTTTTTAAAAGATGAACCGATGATGCGGGAGTTATTTAATAATTTAAAGAAGAATAAGTTGATTTAAATGTAAATATTCCGCCAAAAGGCGGAATAAATAGTTAAAAGAGAAAATTTAATAGAGTGTGTATTATGCGGATATTTTTAGGGATGTTAATTGGTGCGGTATTCGGCGGGCTTCTGGGATATTTTGGTAAATGCTCAAGCGGTACATGTCCTTTAACCAGTACACCTTTGCGCGGTACGTTATATGGCGCTTTTTTGGGGCTGCTGTTTGCGTTAATGAAATAGAGGATCGCAAGAGGACGGAATACAAATTACTAATTTCTAATTGCACTAATTTCTAAACTCTAAATAAACTCAAATGACTAAGCCAAAAACACAGAAAAACAGAAAATAGTGAATTAGTTCATAAAGTTATAAAGTAAAAGCAAGGAGAAAAAATGAAACTACTAATTATCGGCGGGGTTGCCGGAGGCGCAACGGCAGCGGCCAGAGCAAGAAGGCTGAATGAACAGGCGCAGATCATAATGTTTGAGCGCGGCGAATATATATCGTTTGCTAATTGCGGATTGCCGTATTATGCGGGCGATGTAATTAAAAAGCGGCAATCACTACTGGTGCAGACACCGCAGGGGCTGAAAAGGCGTTTTAATATTGATGTGCGGATTAAGCATCTTGTAAGATCCATTGATACAGTGAATAAAAAAATTCAGGTAAGAGATATAGTAAATAGCCGGGATTATGAGGAAAGCTATGATAAGCTTATTCTTTCTCCGGGAGCAGAGCCGATTGTTCCAGCTTTTCCGGGAGCGGATTCGCCTTGCGTGCATACAGTGCGGACTGTTCCTGATATTGATCGAATTAAACAAGCGCTTGATTCCGCTAAAGTAAAAAAAGCAGTGGTGATCGGAGCGGGATTTATTGGTATAGAAATGTCAGAGAATTTACGCGAAAGAGGAGTAGAAACATATCTGGTTGAGAAAATGGATCAGGTTATGCCTCCGTTTGATAAAGATATGGCAGTAATTCTTGAGCGGGAAATTATGGCGCATGATGTCAGGCTTTATCTTAATGAAGAAGTTGTGAAAATAAGTAAGGAAACTAATGGATATAAAGTGCATACAGCATCAGGCAAAGGTTTAGATACAGATTTAGTTATTATGGCAATAGGTGTAAGGCCGGAAACTAATCTTGCCAAACAAGCTGGATTAAAACTAGGCAACAGGGGAATTGTAACAAATGCTAAAATGCAGACATCTGATGAATCAATCTATGCTATTGGTGATGTTGTAGAGAGCCTGGATCCGGTAACTGATGTGTATCGCCATATTCCTTTAGCCGGGCCCGCGGCTAAGCAGGCGCTTGTCGCGGTGAACAATATATTTGGAATAGACGATGAGTATGCCGGAACTATTGGGACTTCGATAGTAAAAGTATTTAATATCGCCGGGGCAATGACTGGAGCAAGCGAGAAAACACTAAAAGCAAGTAAAATCAATTACGCGAAGGTATACACTCATCCCGCTGACCATGTGGGGTATTATCCGGGTGCGGTGAATATGGCGATAAAGCTTTTATATAATCCGCAAAGCGGGATTGTGCTGGGCGCGCAAATTTCAGGGGAAAACGGCGTAGATAGAAAAACCGATGTGCTGGCTGTCGCGGTAAAGCAAAAGATGCGAATAAAGGATCTGGCGGAATTGGAATTATGTTATGCTCCGCCATATGGCACATCAAAAGACGCGATTAATCTTACGGGCATGACGGCTTTAAATCATATGAGAAATATAACCAAATTAATCCACTGGGAAAATGTTTCTCCAGATGATTTTTTGCTTGATGCCAGAACTGTCGGCGAATACACTAAAGGAAATGTGCCTAATTCAGTTAATATTCCGATTGATGAATTAAGAGAGCGTTTAAATGAAATTCCCAAAGACAAACATATTGCTGTATTTTGCCAGTATGGGGTAAGGGCACATATTGCCTGCCGGATTCTTAATCAGCACGGATATACAGCCGGTAATATTTCAGGCGGATATGTGACATTTATAAATTATCGAGATGCTTATAAGTCTTCGGGATTTTTGAGTGCCCAAAACAGGCTGGATGATGAGCCTTTCTGCTCAGGTCCAACCGGAGAGTCTGAAATTGGTAAATAAATTAAATTAGATATATCCAACTAATAAAAAGTTTTTATTTGACTATGTGTAAGTGTCGTGATAGGATATGGAAATATTTCTTAAGTAAATAAGACAATATCCAATACGGAGACATTAAATGACAAATAAAAAATATTTAATAAAGTATTTTGGAATGATAGTTTTTTTGTTTACTTTTTCCGCGATGTCTTATGCCGCGGAAATTATTTTTTTAGATACATCCTCAACTGCTAGTCAGGCTTCTTCAACGCAAAAATTTTCGTTTTCCCAAAGAATGCATGATCTTACGGATTTTGCTTCCTATAAATAATATGGACCGGATCGTTCCGGGATGATCAGCGGAAGATTTTCTACGCAAGTCGAGTTTACTAATGTTTCCGGCAATCAAGCAAAATCTTTTTATCAAGATAATAATGAAGATTATCAAACTGATTTAAACATCAATTTGTTTGAAAAATTGTCCAATGGTTATCAATTACAGAGTCAATCTGCTTTGCGGAAAACTGATAATTCGCGAGTTGAAAATACCCGAGATGTAAAGATCAAACAATTTAATCTCTCAGCGCGTAATGAGGATAATCTTTTTGAACTAGGTGACTTTTATGCTGATTTCAGTCAATTTGTAATGGGCAGCAGCCTGGAAGGGGCAAATGCTCAGATGAAGTTTTCGGATGCTCTGGAATTAAAAACAGTTGCTGCCCGTAAATATGAGAGTGATTCAGCGGCCGGTCTTTTTCAGCGGGATGTTGCTGGCTTAAAAGCCGATAACTTTTTGTTTGAAGATTCTGATATGTTTTCTTTGTTTCGTTTGGGAGCACAGGGGGTAAGCGTTCAGGATGATAGCTCAACTATTCCCGATAATTCCAGCAGTGTTGATTTAAATAATTCGGTTTATGGCATCGATGGTGAAATGCGCATGCAAAACGGCACTTCTTTATTATTTGAGCTGGCCCGCAGCCGCTATATCTCAGATGATGATGCTGTTTCGAGGAATCTCAGCTCGGGAATGGCTTTTCGTGTGCAGCCGGGTTTTCGTTATGAAGACTGGTTTAATCTTAAATATCTTTATTATTATGTTCAGCCGGAATTTTACAGTGAAGTGGGCTCGGCTTCATCTGATAAAATCCAGCATCAAGTGGTTGCTGATCTGCGTTTAAGTGAAAAGAATGTTCTTTCCCTAACTGAGAATCTTTATTGGAATTACCTGGATGACAGTAATCAGACAAAACGCACAACCAATAATGAGCAATATATTGCTCTTACGACTCGTCCTTTTGAAGATAATAAAAATTTTTCTGTCCGCACTTATGTAAATCATTTAGACCGAGATTCTGATGATTTAGGAAATAGCGCGGAAGCAACAACTTCTACCTATGGGCTTTCTTTAAATACTAGAATATCTGAAGCATCGGTGGGCGTGTTTTTTGAGCATCGCTATTTTGATGATAAAGCGGCTGGGGCTAATACAGAATCTTTTCAGCGTTTTGGCAGCAACTTCAGCCGAGACTTTAATGTTTTTAAACGCCGGCTTTATTTAGCCGCTAATTACAGTATGGACGCAAGAGATACGCGTAATGATGAGAACCTAAGTCTTAGTAATGGGTTGTCGGTTAGCGGTCGTTATGAGATCAGCGATCCTTTAAACTTTAATTTTGGGCATAATCTGATGATCGCTGATAATGCCGGACCAATGGAAGATTATTATACAAATAAGACTTATGGTGAACTTGCTTATAAACTTAAAGGCGAGCGTAATGGAGTTATCAGCACTCGCGCTGAAATAAATAATTATCTGTATGATGCCAATGATGGAGATTATCAGGAAAAAAGATTTGTTGTAAAATTCAGTAGTAATTTCTAAACGAGAGGGTTATTATGCGTAACTTTAAACAAAACTTACTATTTGTTATTTTAGGAATTGTTCTGTTCTGTTCAACTGTTTTTGCGGTTATTGATGATCAGCAAGAACAGGAAATTGGTAAAGCCGCGGTTAATCAAGTTTTCAGTGCTTATTCCAATTATTCGCTGGGGGGATTTGATGCTGTGGTTTCTGATGGTTTTATGCCTTTGCGTAGTGAATTTATGAACAGGGTTGATGTTTCTGCAATAAATCAGCAGACAGTGGAATTTAATGTTTCGATCGACCAAGTGCTTGTTAGCGAGCAAAAGATGTCAGTCATGTGCAAATGGTATAAAAAATTTACAGTTTCTGGAATTCCAGGGCAGCAAAAAAATCAGGGCAGTTCAGAACTGATCTTTAAATTGGAAGATGAGCAGTGGAAACTTATTTCAATTAGCGGCGATAACCCATTTTAATATTAACAAAAGGTAATTTTAATGAATAATAAATTTAAAAATTCAAAGATTTTTGTAGGATCAATTGTTTGCATTGCCTTGTGTTTGCAGGCTGTGCCTAGTTTTGCTGGTCTGGTTGCGGATAAAATAGTATTGCTTGGCTTGGATACTGCCGGAGCAATGGCTAAAGAAAAAGACATGAAAAAAGGCGCGGAAGAGGCCTTGAAAAAAACCACTTTTGATTGGCTTTGGGATATCATTGGCGGAGTAGAAAAGATAGCGTTTGTTGCCCAGGAAGCGGAAATACCGGCAATGAAAGATAAAATAAATTTGGTTGTCAGCACGATTCAAAATATTGATAAGATATCCACTCAGCTGGGTTCAGGAAAATATGATGAAGCGCTTTTTACTGCGACTGATCAGGCAGTGGGCATGATAAATCATCCTTTGGTCACTGTTATGTGGGAAGCAATAAAAATGACTTATGAATCGCAAAAATTGCTGGCTGATGCAAAAGCCCAGGCTGAAATAGAAGCATTGTATGGCATTGTCAGTGGGGACCGGAGAATTGCCGGAGAATATAATCCTGATCAAAAAGGCCCGGCTCAGTTTAAGATGAATGCGGAGACGGTGGATTATTTCTTCAATGATTATTTAATTACTAGTGCCGGCACGCGTCAATTAGTGCGCTCTTATGTGGAAAAAGAATTAGGCCAAGAATGGCCGGAGCAATCATGGACAGATTACCTTAAAAGTTATACAGCAATAGGCTCTGGAGTTGACTTGGCGCAAGCAGCTGAAATCGAAGCGCTTTCCGGTGAGCTGCGCAATGTTGCTCGCGGCTGGATCAGTAAATTATTAGCAGATGTTAATAAGATGGCTCAAGTTCAGTATGATCAGACAAGAGTGCGTCAGCAGATGGGAGAATTTCATGCTTTTGCTGAGCAGGTCAGTCATTTTTATAATAATGATTATGAGCGGATGATGAGTGAGTTTATGGATTTGCGCCGGATGAAACAATCAATTCCGGAATATCGGGCTTTGGAAGTAAAAAGCAAAGCGCGTTATACTGCTTTATCTGCTGAAATAGCAAAACTTGAAAAATTGAATGTTTTGAAATCAGCTTCGGCAATTGAACAGGAATGTAATACCTGGCAGCTGCAATTATTAACCGCAGCCAGCGGAGCGGAAACAGTTGGCGAAAAAGCTTTGGGGCAAAGCCTTTATGCCCAGCGGAGAGCTTGGCTTGAATTTCGTGATAAATTTATGAAGGATTTAAAAGAGGATATGGAAGGCAGTTTGGATGAGGCAAGTGTTTTTCCTGTTCCAACTGTAAATTCAAATAATCCCGAGGCTGACCTTCAGCGCTATGGACTTGAAAAAGGAATGGCCATGGCAAATGTTTTTTATTCTGAGGTTTTTAAGCCGATGATTATTCCTTATGAATTTCCCGAGGATATAGAATCATTTTCTGGAGAGATCGAGAAATTTTGCCAGATGGGTAATTTTGTTGAGGCAAAAAAAGTTTTGGATAAACTGGATATAATTAAAAAAGATCTGGAGCAATATTATACTGTTCAAATGAAAACAAAGATAGCAAATGCCTTAGCAAATCCTCCATCTATTGTAAAGGAAGCAATGGAAAAAACAGGCATTAGCAGTGTTGGACCAGATGCCCAGACAACAAGTAGGATGAAAGTTGATCAGATTTTTCGTTATCGAAACGGATGGACTTGGGCGGTGCAAAGAGCATATGACATGCAGCCTCCTTTATATCAGGCAGATGCTGCTTTATTAGCAGCTAGGAAAGTACAATTGCAGGGCATCATAGCTACATTCACAGCATTGGCAAATCAAGCAGGAGGTAAATATCGCAAATATGCATCAGATATAAGTGCTGCTTTGACTAATCTGCCCATAGGTGATGCTGATGATTTTTCTGTGTACAAAGGGAATTGGGGGATGTACAGAGAATTTAAGCAGATTGATCAAGCTATAGAAGAATACACTTATCTGGTGCCTAAGAAAAATGTTCAAGGTAATATAGTTGATATCCCTGGGGCGCTTAGATATTGGGCTCAGGAAATAGAAAACAATTCTCGTCATCCTCAATATATCATTCCTGGGTATCGGGAAAGTTTTTCTATGACAAAACAAAACTGGGAAAATGCTCGTCAAGCTTGGGAGCAAGCCCCAAGGATAACTGTCGAAGAGGAAGAGATAATTCGAGCTTTGTATTTTCAGAATCTTATTTTTAGTATTCCATCCAATCAGGCATACTTAGAAAAGCAAATGGAAGGCTTTAATCCAATGCAAGATCAGGCGTTTTGCGACAAAGCAGTAAATAATATTGGCAGCTATCTGTCAACAATGAAGGATACATTGAGCAAATTAGAGCAGAAATTAATCCGCAATTTTAATAATCAAGATCAGGACGCGACATTTTTAAAAAATAACGCGAAATATGCTCAAGATATGATTGAGGCTTTGATTGCCGCAAAATTAGTCAAACATATAAATGGAAATTATGGTGAATTAATTCCGAATCTTGACATTGCTGAGAATGACATGGCAAAAGCCAAAGAACCTTATTTGCATTATATGACAGTCAGTGAATTAAACACTATGAAAGCGGGAATAAGCCGGATTATTAATAGCTCAAAAGCAAATGTTTTTATCCGCAAATATTTGCCGAATTATGCGCAAAAATTGGATGAACTGAGCAGCTTAGCTAATGTTAAGCCGGCCAGTGGAGAAAATATAATTATTAGAGGCGCTGACGCTGTCTATGAAAAAGACATTGTTCAGGCAGAAAAATTAATTAAATCCTTAAGATACAAATCAGAGGATAATAAATTTAATGCGATTTTAGATCAGATTATGCCCTTGATTCCGCTGATGCTGGTTAAAAATGTTAAAGAAAATTGGTATGGAGTTAAATTTCCCGATGATGCTGAGACTAATAGTGTATATTCAACCAAGCTGGGGAAAAGATACCTTGATTTATACTCTCCGTTACAAGAAGTAATCGACTTGCACCATCAATGGATCGAAGCTGAGAGCTATAAACAGTTCACAACTGATACATCTGATGAAACTGTTACTGATACAAATAAGATGCCGGGATCGCAAAATGATTTCGCGGCTAATGCAATGTACTCATTGTATGGATTGCGGATAAATACTCAGGATTATTCAAATGTCAGCGGCGATGTTCTGTTTACCCAGGATGACCTGGATGACGGGAAAATTAAAATAACCGCGAATATTCCGACGCTGGATAATATTGAAACAATGCTTTTATCTTTGGATGATGGCCGCAGCTGGGATGAAATGCCGAAAGCATCAAATATTGCTTTTGAGTTTATTCCGCAGCAAGGGGTGCGCTATGAGCCAATAATTAAATTAAAACGCACTGGTGCTTATTCTGATGTGGAATTGCCATTATTGCGCAATGGTGTGCTTTCTTATGAAGATGTCAGTTATAATGAGCAGGTTTTAGCAACTCTCCAAGCTCTTTCCAATGCTTATGAGAAGCAGGATGTCGCGGAATTCGCTAAATATATTTCCCGCGATTATTTGGGCAATCAGACATTTTTAGAAGAAGGGATCAGATTTGATTTTGATATGTTTATTGATATTCAGTTGACTATTTTTGTTAATCGAATTGAAAGCCGCAAAGGCATGTGGATCGCGGAAACAAAATGGGATAAGAAGCAGACCCCTAGGACAACCGGACAGCAGCAGCTTACCAGCGGTCAGACCACGATGATATTTGTGGCGGAAGATGGAGTATTGAAGATCAAGAATTTACGCGGAAATTTATTATTTGCGACTTTGTCTCCGGAGATCGCGGAAGCCAGCGGTTTGAATCAAGCAACAGTTGATGCTATCCGTACAGCACATGATGATCGTAATCCTACTCAACCGGGTGCTGGTGAGATTGAGGATGATGGAGGAGTGTCTAGCGGGACAACAACTTCTGCGCTTTTAACAGTGCAGACTGCTACGCTTACGATTATTGCTGGATCTCCCTCGGGCTTTAATGTTGTTTCCGGCACAACCGGTCAGCAATCAAGCGGAGATTTTTTTATAGAATTTGCGGCGATGTTTTTTGCTAATTCAGGGGCAGTCTTACAGGATGTAACCAATAGTTATTCTTTTGATAATTTAAGCACTGCTCCCGATGTAGTTGATTCAGGCGGGGTGGGCGCATTTATGAATGTTCCGCGGGTAATTTTGTTTAAAACTGTTGACGACTATTATGGAAAAATGAAAGTAACTGTAGCTGATGATAATGGGGACGGAACCTCAACTGTAAGTTTTCAGTACGCAGTTCAGACAGACAGCACTCGCAATATTGCCACGCAATAAACATTAATATTCTTCCTGCTTTAAATACTTTAATTTGACAAAGTATTTAAAGTTGGATATACTATATAGCAAGATGGCTATATGAAAGCAGAAAGCGCTCCGCGCTTTGCTTATAGCTGATGGCTCATAGCTCATGGCAAAAGCAAAAAGAACGTTAATAACTGTTTTATTTTTTGACCATCGACTTGGTGATGCGCAATACGTACGACGTAATACTGAAAAGCGGATAGTTCTTCGACTCGCTAACGCGTTAACAATTTATTTAAGAGGATTTATGAAGGAGTTGGAAAAAATATTTAAAGCCTTGGCTGATATTAATCGGCTGCGGATATTAAAAATGCTCCAAGCGCAGAAAAGATGTGTATGTGAATTAGCTTTTGTCTTGGGTATTGCTCAGCCTAGCGTGTCGAGACACTTAAAAAAACTTAAAAATGCGGGTTTGATTGCTAGTGAAAAAAATGGGTTTTGGACTGATTATTATTTGATTGAAAATAGTAAAGGCTCAAAGGCTATTATGAAATATATTAAACAAACTACAGAATATGATAGTTTGGTTAAAAAAGATCTTGAGAAAATAAAAAAAGCTAATCGCCAAAAACTTTGCTGTAAATAAAATTTTTTATAAAAATAAGTAGCTATTTTGCTATATGGAGGAAAACATGAAAGAATGGAAGAAGTTTTTATTAATGGCAGGTATTTTTCTCGGATGTTTTTATCTGCCTATAGAGCTATTGCCTTTTCGCAATCCGTTTTTTGAAGCAATAGCATTGGTCCAATGGTATGCGCAAGAACATGTTCTGCTTTGTTTGGTGCCGGCTTTTTTTATTGCCGGAGCGATTTCGGTTTTTATCAGCCAGGCCTCAGTAATTAAATATTTTGGGGCAAAAGCAAACAAGGTTCTGGCTTATAGCGTGGCTTCGATTTCCGGAACGATTTTGGCAGTATGTTCATGTACGGTTTTGCCTTTATTTTCCGGCATATATAAACGCGGCGCAGGCTTGGGCCCGGCAACAGCTTTTCTTTATTCTGGTCCGGCAATTAATATTTTGGCAATTATTATGACTGCCCGGATTTTAGGCTGGCAGCTGGGTGTTGCCAGGGCAGTGGGCGCAATTTTATTCAGTGTAGTAATCGGGCTTTTAATGCATCTTATATTTTTAAAAGAAGAACGTGCCAGGAAAACAGCAGGTGATTTAGTAGCTATAGAGGAAAAGGAGCCGAGGGCCTTATGGCAGAACGGCCTGTATTTTTTGGCAATGGTTGGTTTTTTGGTTTTTGCCAATTGGGCAAAACCCTTACCAGGAGATAATGGTTTATGGGCAAAGATATTTGCGCTTAAATGGTATGTGGCTTTTAGCTTTTTAGCAATCACAGGTATTATGCTGATCAAATGGTTTAAAAAACCAGAAATTGTGGAGTGGAGTCAAAGTTCTTGGGGATTTGCTAAACAAATAATGCCTTTATTGCTTCTCGGGGTCTTGATCGCGGGACTTTTACTGGGCAGACCAAATCATGAAGGATTAATTCCCTCATGGATAATTGCCAAGGCTGTGGGAGGGAATTCATTTGCAGCAAATTTTCTAGCTTCGATTGCCGGAGCATTTATGTATTTTGCTACACTTACCGAGGTTCCAATTTTGCAGGGATTGATCGGCGCGGGCATGGGCAAAGGCCCGGCTCTAGCTTTGCTTTTAGCCGGTCCAGCGCTTAGTTTACCGAATATGTTGGTTATTCGGGGAATCATTGGCACAAAGAAGACAGTGGTTTATGTAAGTTTAGTGGTGGTTATGGCCACATTCAGCGGAATTATATTTGGGTTGATTGTTAAATAGCTAATGGCTCATAGCAAAAGCAAAAAAGCAGAAAGCGCTTTGCTTATAGCTCATAGCTGATGGCTGATAGCTCATAGTCAAAATGTGATATCCTGAAAAAAGTTGACAGTGAACAGAGGACAAATTTCTAATTACTAATTTCTAAACTCTAAATAAACTTAAATGACTAAAGCCCAAAACACAAAAAAAATAAAGCAAAAACAAATTTTGTGAAAGATGATTGGGAAATTTTTAAGCTTCTCACAAATTTAGGTAAATACGTGTCGGATTTTTGGGAACCCGTTAGGGCACGAGGACCTGTTTGAGCTTATTCATTAAAATTTTCAGGGCGAGTTCCGCAGTGCCGGAAATATGGCGCGGATTTGCCGATCTTGATGTTCACATCAAGAAAATTTGTGTCAGCGTAAAATTTGCTGGTCATCTTGAGTACAGCGCTGTTTATTAATTAGAGTTTTTTTATGCAATACTGAAAATAAAGGGAGGATTACGATATGAAGATAGAAATATTGGGGACAGGCTGTCCAAAATGTAAAAAATTATATGAAAATGTTCAGGAATCGGTTAAGCAAAAAAACATTGACGCAGAGATTTTAAAGGTTACAGAAATAAATGAGATAATGGAGTACGGGGTTATGATCACCCCGGCTTTAGTGGTTGATGGAGAAGTTAAGGCTGCCGGAAAAATCCCTTCGGTAGATGAAATTGTGAATTGGATTACTGCATAAAAGAGGAGGGAAATATGGCAAAGGCAACTAAGATTTTTTTAGTAATAGGAGTAATTGTTCTGGGAGCGTTTATGCTGCAGCGTAATTCCAATAAAGGCTGCACAAATGGTGTGTGCAGTTCATTTCCTGCTGCGAGGGCGGAAACAGCGGATTTACTTAAAGCAGATTTACCAGACAAAGCTGAACAGATTAGTTTTGTGGAGCTGGGATCAGTCAATTGCATTCCCTGCAAGCAGATGCAGCCGATTATCGAGGAAATTGAGAAAGAATATATTGGAAAAGTAAAAGTTGTATTCCATGATGTTTGGACAGAAGAAGGTAAAAAGTACGGTAATGAATACCATATCCGGGTTATCCCGACTCAAGTATTTCTGGACAAAACTGGTAAGGAAATATTCCGTCATGAAGGATTTTTTCCAAAAGTAGAGATTGAAAAAATCTTGAATAATGCGGGAATCTCAAAATGATAATGCGTTTATTTGAAATATTAACTAATGCTTTAAACGGTAATGCGTTTATTGCCGTGGGCGCGGCTTTTGCCTGGGGAATATTGAGTATCCTGCTTAGCCCTTGTCATTTGGCAAGTATCCCTCTGATAATCGGGTTTATTAATGATCAGGGAAAGATATCGACAAAAAGGGCATTTAGATTAGCGTTGCTTTTTTCTTTAGGAATCCTGATAACCATCTCTATTATCGGAGTGATTACCGCGGGAATGGGCAGAATGCTGGGGGATATCGGCAGTTGGGGAAACTATTTTGTGGCAATTATTTTTCTGGCAGTAGGATTGCATTTATTAGGACTTCTGCCATTGGCTTTTATCAATGGGGTAAGCCAGCCGGGCATGAAAAAAAAGGGGTTATTGGCTGCTTTACTGCTCGGGCTTATCTTCGGTATCGCGCTTGGTCCGTGCACTTTCGCGTATATGGCTCCGATGCTGGCGATTACTTTTTCCCTGTCTTCGACAAAATTCCTGTATGGAATAATCTTGCTTATGGCTTATGGAATAGGGCATTGCTCGGTGATTATATTGGCCGGGACATCTACGGAAATGGTAGAGCATTATCTTAAATGGAATGAAAACTCAAAAGGAGCGCTTATCCTGAAAAAGATATGCGGTCTTTTAGTAATCTTATCAGGGATATATTTATTATGGAAATAAAGGGGCGCAAGGGGAAATAGTATTGCGTATCGCGTATTGAGTATTGCGTAAAATAATACAAAAACCTGTAGGGGATGGGCTTGCCCCATCCCGAATAGAATTATCAATAATCGGTCAAATAATTGATGATCAATGGAATGATATCTCTAATCAATATGACAAATCGAATACGTTATCTTGCCTAATCACATTCATGGTATAATTAAATTACGGGCGACTGCCAGGGTCGCCCATACAGGATTGGGTAAAATTATTGGTACATTAAAATCCAAATGTTCAATGATTATCGGCAGGCTTATCAGTAGAGAATAATTTATCCAGCTCTTTTTCTAATACTTGAGCTTGTTCGGTTTTGCCCAGCTTTTTATACGCCTCACCGAGAAAAGTATAAATAATTTTCTTCTTAAATTTATCAGCAGATTGTTGATCACCAAGAATCTTGGCATGCTCAAAATTATAAGCCGCCTTTGGATAATCCTTTTTTTGGATAATATAAATTTCACCCAGAGTTGAGTATATTTCCCAAGAATCAGGATTGTTTTTTATTCCAGCTTCAAGCAGCTTTATCGCCTCGTCTATTTTGTTTAAACGCGTTGCCAACCAGAATCCGCCTATGCAATAAGCTTGTTCATTGTGCGGATTTAATTTAACAGCAAAGTAAAACCAGGGCAGCATTTCTTTTTGTTCATTTCCAGATAAATGCCTGTGTTTGTTTATCAGCATTGTCTGGCTGATATTAAGCAGCGGATTTAAAGATTTAGTAAAAACAGGATGTTCTTCCTTAGGCGCATGCTCGGCTTTGTGTTCTTCCGGAGTTTCAATATGGTTTTCCGTGCAATTTTCTTCCTTGCAGCGCTGTCCTTGTCCATGGAAATAAGCGTCAGCCTGAAGATAAGATAGATCAGATAAATACTCCCTGAATTCTCCAAAAGTTTTATAAAATATCTGATTACTTAATTCATCTGATGGTTTTTGGATTAAAAAATTCTGGCTATAGGTATCGATCTTAGAACTGAGGATAATGATAAAAAATAGCGCAATTATCGGGAAAATTAATTTTTTCATTTAAAGATTTTTTCTTTTAAAACATAAAACAGTTAGCCAAAGCAGTAATCCTATGTATAAAATACTATAAATAGAAATTGCTGTTACTACCCAAAACGGCAAGGGTTCCCAGAGATGAATAATTCTTGTGCGGATATCAAAAAACTCAAAATGAGGCAAAATATAGTAAAGTAGATTATAAACAAGAGTGATTTTACCCTCAGCAAGAAGCAGCGTTTTTCTTAAGGCATCATTATACCAAAACATAAAAAAATAAAGCAGAAATGTTATGGATATATTAGCGGATATTGTAAGGAAGAGTGAGAACATTAACGCGAAAGCAGATAGCATTGATAGTAAAAGCAATGATAATAAGTAATATTGTGATAATAAAATCAAGCTGGCTGCTTCTCCCTTGCTAAAAATAAAGCCAAGATATAAAATATAAAAGCTGGTAAAGCTGATAAAAGAAATAAATAAACTTCCGATAAATTTTCCTAATACAAACTGAGTTCGGGAAACCGGCTTGGCTAGTAGGGGGTAGATGGTTTTAGTTTCTATTTCAGCCGGAATTTGCTTAGCGGAAAAAGTAATTGTAATGATCATCGAAAAAAGTCCGACCAAAGATAGTCCAATATCTTTTAAATAACGGGAAATATCTTTGATCCCAAAAAAAGATTCACCGTAAAAAAAGCCCGCTAATCCCAGAAAAAGGATAATCAAGATATAAAAATCTTTTTTTCTTAGCAGTTCTTTTATAGTATGTTGCGCGAGAATTAAAATTTTAGTCATTTTTCACCAGATCAAAGAAATATTGTTCCAAGGTAATTGCTTTTCCTTTTTCATTCATTATTTCGTGTGGTTTTGTTTCTTTTAATATTTTTCCATCTTTTAAAATAACAACCTTGTCGGAGATTATCTCTGCTTCCGAAAGTTCATGTGAAGAAAAAAAGATGGTTTTTCCTTTAGTTTTTAGCTCGAGCAATATGTTGCGCATATTCATTCGGGCAATTGGATCAAACCCTGATGTCGGCTCATCGAGAATAAGTAATTCTGGATCATTTATTAGGCATTGAGCAAAGCTTACTTTCTGCAACATGCCTTTAGAAAATGTTTTCATTAATTTATTTTTATCTTCTCCTAAGTCGACAAGCTCAAGCAGATAATCTATGCGCGGCAGAAAAATCGCGGGTTTGATTTTAAATAATTTAGCATAAAAAATAAGCAGTTCTTTGGGAGTTAGGTACCAATAATAATTCGCGGTTTCCGGCATATAGCCGATTGCTTGACGGTTAAGCGTGTCAGTTGGTTTTTTTTCAAAAAGCAAAACAGTGCCTTTATTAGGCGTAAGCAAGCCAAGCAGTGTTTTTATTAAAGTTGTTTTTCCCGCGCCGTTTGGCCCAAGAAAACCGCAGATTTGACCTTTGCCGAGGCTTAGGTTAATATTCTGCAGAGCTTTTTTTTGCTGCAAACCTTTTCCGTAAATAAGATTTAAATTATTTATTTCAATAACATTTTTTATCATAAGCTAATTTTAACATATGAATTTTTAGACTTCAAGTATAATTAGAATATGAGGGAGGGGCTGATTTTTAAGATAAAATATATTGCCAGGGGTTTTGGTTTGGTATACCATATGAATTACTTAATAACTAATCCGGTAAAGTTTAACGGTAACGAAGCCCGTATCGGTTATGTTAACAGTTACGGTTAGAAATAATAAATTTAAAGCCGACTGACATTACCCGAAGACGAAACGGGCATCGTAACCCTAACCGTGTAACTAGTATTGAGTGTTTTTACGCAATACGCGATACTGAAAATATAAATAATCAATAGCGGATTAAGGGAGAGAATAGTGAATATATTTAAAAAAGGAGTATTTTTAATTACTTGCGGCAGAGGAATAATGCCTTGTTTGCATAAAGAAGTTAAGCAGTTGGGCTATGATGTTTTGTCTTCTCATGAAACTGGATTGGAAATTGAAGCAGAATATGAGGATTGTTATAAATTAAATCTTTGTCTGCGCACAGCAATGCATATCATGTTTTTGCTTAAGAAATTTGCTTGTATTAGCCCCGATGAATTGTATAAGATTGTATCATCGCTGCCTTGGGAAAATATTATTAGCCCGACCGAGTATGTCAGTGTGGTTTCTATGGCCGATACAAAACATTTGAAAAATTCGATGTTTGCCAGTCAAAGAGTTAAAGACGCGATTGTTGATCGGATCATGAGTAAACGCGATAGCCGTCCTGATGCCGGACCGCTAAGAGATAATGTTGTGGTTAATCTTTTTTGGAAAAATAACCGCTGCTGGCTGTATGTGGATACCTCGGGTAATAAACTCTCCGATCGGACATACCGCAAGCTTCCTTATATTGCTCCTTTGCAGGAAACTCTGGCCGCGGCATTATTATTGGCCGCGGATTATGACGGGACAAAGGCTTTAGTCAATCCGATGTGCGGCAGCGGAACTTTAGCAATTGAAGCAGCTTTGATCGCGCTTAATCGCGCGCCAGGGCTTTTAAGAGTTAATTACGGACTAATGCATTTAATGAATTTTAATTCAGAAAATTGGCAGGCAATGCGCAAGCAGATAAAAAAAACCGGCAAACAGCAATTAGCGGCAAAAATCATTGCTTCAGATATTTCGCCGCAGGCAGTTGATATTGCCAAGAAAAACGCGCAAACCGCGGGAGTTGACCATTTGATTGAATTTCATGTTTGCGATTTTAATCAAACTCCTATGCCTCATGCTGGGGGAATTGTGATCATGAATCCAGAGTATGGAGTGAGAATGGGCCAAGAGATTCAGCTGAGAAAAACCTATAAAGATATTGGCAACTTTTTGCAGACAAAATGTAAAGGGTATAAAGCATATATTTTTACCGGTAATATGCGCTTGGCTGAGCAGATCCCTTTGCAGCCAGTAAGCGAAAAACCTTTTTCCAATGCAAGAATTGATTGTAAATTATTTGAGTATGATTTGGCGAATGAATATGATTGATTTTACGCTGGGGGTACAAAGATGATAGGCAAATTTTACGCTGACACAAATTTTCTTGATTTAAAAATCAAGAACTGTAAATCCGTGCCGTATTTCCGGCACTGCGGAACTCGCCCTTAAAATTTTAATGAATAAGCTCAAACAGGTCCTCGTGCCCTAACGGGTCCCCAAAAATCCGACACGTATTTACCTAAATTTGTGAGAAGCTTAAAAATTTCCCAATCATCTTTCACAAGAATTTATCTTATAGCTACGTTTATATCCCCCCTTGAAATAAAGTGATCTATTTTCTTTGATTTAGAAACGGAGATGGAGCCAGGATGGCGTAACGCCACTGAACCAGGAGGAGTGATTTGGCGGCGAACCCCGCAAATGCGGGGTGAAGTCGGAGTTACTAAATCATTAGAAAATCATCGCTGTTTCAACTGGGGCGGCTCTTTCTTTGCTTCGTTTCTTTTAGCTGATGCTATGCAATCATGGCATTGTTTTTTATGCCATGCAAAGAAATGAAGGGAAAGAGTTTTCTGAGAATATTAAAAGTCTGAATATGAAGTGGTCAAGGGCAATCTTGTTCTAGTACGTTAGCAATTATCGCGTTTACGAGTTGGACTGTTAACTCGATAACGCGACAACGCGATAACAATTAGGAAATTATTTCCACCAGTTCCAGTTCAAAAACCAGGTCTTCTCCGGCTAGAGGATGGTTTCCATCAACAGTCACATCTTTTTCTGTTAGCGCGGTAATAATCACGGGAATTTTTTGGCCGTTTTCATTGTGAATGCCCAGTCTTTGCCCGACTTTAGGTTCAAGATCTTTGGGTAAATGCCCGCGAGCGACTATGGCGATAAGATCTTCATTTCTCGGGCCATAGGCTTTGTCGCAGGCAATGGTTATGGTTTTTGTTTCACCGACACGCATGCCTAAAGTGCCTTCTTCAAAACCAGCGATTACTTGTCCGGATCCAAGGATAAACTCAAAAGGCTGCCTTTTTCGCGATGAATCAAACACTGTATCATTTTTCAGTTTTCCTGTGTAATGTATCTTTACGTTATCACCTTGTTTTGCTTGAGTCATGCCGCGCATCCTTTCTGATTGATCATAGTCTGAGGGTTTAAATTTTATTTATTTTTTAAATTAACCCGTTTGGCGAAATAAGTCAAGGAAAAAGCCGTGTAAAGGGTAGCCGGTGACGAAGCCCGTATCGGTAACGTTCACCGGTTAGGCTAAAAACACTAAATTTTAAGCCGATAGACGTTGCCGTAAGACGAAACGGGCATCGTAACCTTAACCGTAATAATTTTCTTGAAAATTAAGATTATTACACGTATGATGTGGGTTATGAATTTTGATAAAGCATATCTTATAAAATTAGTTAAAATGCGCATGCCGTTTGGTAAATATAAAGGCAGGCTGCTGATTGATTTGCCGGAAGACTATGTAATGTGGCTTAGCCGTAAGGGTTTTGCTAATGATAGCCTGGGTAAAATGCTGGCAACGATGTATGAAATCCAGCTCAATGGATTGGATGATTTATTAAAACCATTGCGTTAAATATTTTGGCGATTGTCTGCTAGCTAAGACGGATAAACTAAGATTATTTGTTTTTTGCCTTTACAAAAGCAGTAAGTTTGTGTAAACTCATATCTTTGTTCAAAGAATCAAGTTATTAATTAAAGGAAAAAAGATGATTTCAGCAAATGGCGTATCGCTTAACTTTGGAGCCCAAAAGCTTTTCTCTGATGTGAGTATTGTATTTTCACCAGGGAATTGTTATGGTTTGATCGGAGCGAATGGTTCGGGCAAATCCACATTTTTAAGAATTCTTTCCGGAGAAATTGATCCGTCAAAAGGCGATGTCTCAACACCCAAAGGTAAGCGGATTTCCAGTCTTAAGCAGGATCAATTTGCTTTTGATGAATATACAGTATTAATGACTGTGTTGATGGGGCATAAAAAACTGTATGATATTATGCTTAAAAAAGACGCGGTATATGCTAAAGAAGATTTTTCTGACGCTGATGGTGTTTTAGCTTCTGAGCTGGAAGCGCAATTCGCTGATCTTGACGGCTGGAACGCGGAATCAGATGCTGCCAAGCTATTAAGTGATCTGGGTATTGCCGAGGCTTTGCATGAAAAACAAATGAAACAGTTGGAATCAGGGGAGAAAGTGCGGGTATTGCTTGCCCAAGCTTTATTTGGAAATCCGGACATATTATTGCTGGATGAACCGACAAACCATTTGGATGTGGCAACCTGTATGTGGCTCGAAGAGTTTCTGTATAATTTTGAAAATACCGCGATTGTTGTTTCTCATGACCGGCATTTTTTAAATAAAGTCTGTACTCATACTGCTGATATTGATTTTGGCAAGATTCAGCTTTATTCCGGGAATTATAATTTTTGGCTGGAATCCAGTCAGATTGCTTTAAAGCTGCGCAGCGACGCCAATAAAAAAACCGAGGAAAAACGTAAAGAAATGCAGGAATTTATTTCCCGGTTTAGCGCCAATGCTTCTAAGTCAAAGCAGGCAACCAGCAGAAAAAAAGCTTTGGAAAAACTTACCTTAGAAGATATTAAGCCATCTTCACGTAAATACCCGTATATTAATTTTGAGCAGCAGAAGCCGGCAGGTAATGAAATCCTAAACATAGAAAATTTATCTACACAGCTGGATGGTCAGATTATGTTTTCCGGGCTAAATATTCGGGTCGAGCCAGGAGATAAAATCGCTTTTGTTGGTTCGAATAATCTGGCGAAAACAGTTTTATTTAAAATTCTCGCGGGTGAACACAAATCATATGAAGGAAGTTTTAAATGGGGAGGTTCAATAATTAAAGCGTATTATCCTCAGGATAATACGGAGTATTTTACCCGTAATCTGAATATTATTGATTGGCTTAGACAGTACTCCCCGCAGACTGATGAAAATTTTGTTCGCGGATTTTTAGGCAGAATGTTGTTTACTGGCGATGATTCGCTTAAGTCAGTAATGGTTTTATCTGGAGGGGAAAAAGTTAGGTGTATGTTATCCAGAATGATGCTCGCGCAGGGTAATGTACTGATTCTAGAAGAACCAACAAACCATCTTGATCTAGAATCAATCACGGCTTTAAATCGTGGTTTGGAGAAATTCCCGGGGACAATTCTTTTTTCTTCTCATGATCATCAATTGATTCATTCCGTTGCTAATCGGATTATTGAAATAGGTCCAAAGGGATATATTGATAAAATGAATACAACATTCGATGAGTATTTATCAGACGAAAATATCAAACTGCGCAGAAAGCAGCTTTATGCCTGATTTTATTTTGAGTCAGCGAAAGGGCATTAATAATAAATATTTTAACAAATAGCTTGCAAATAAGTTTGGCATAAGCTATACTCTATCTTGTAGTAAATGAGGTAGTAGAAATCTTGACCGTAAGGAGAGACAATTACCTTACGGTTTTTTTACGTAGCATTATTTACTATAGTTCAGAAAGAAGGAGGTGTAGTAAATAATGGAGCAAGG
>Ga0180007_10000467_pt1 | contig 68499 bp, 74 predicted proteins | sample MM_PC_MetaG_FD_121122 | JGI IMG/M metagenome (GOLD analysis project Ga0180007, IMG submission 121122) | Groundwater microbial communities from the Aspo Hard Rock Laboratory (HRL) deep subsurface site, Sweden - MM_PC_MetaG | ecosystem: Environmental > Aquatic > Deep subsurface > Groundwater... | reverse complement strand
GACACTGGAAGAATTTGCTAAAAATTCCAATGTTAACCCTATATCATTATTGCCTTCCGTAGGAATCCCATAAAGACTCACCCATTACAGGCGAATTGCTCCGGTTTTAAATATCCAAAGGTTTTTTTGAGTATCTCATATCTGCCCCCGTCAGGAGAAACAGTATATTCATCGGTAACGCTGTTTAAAGCAACTACGCCCAACCCCAGAAACACACTGGCGCAATCAACAAGTTTTTCTTGATCCCACATACCAAAAATAGACGGCTTAAGCCGCCAGACATAAATATGGCTCAGTTCGTGTGCCAAGAGACTTATCTCTTCCCGTCGCTCTTTTATTTTGGTTGAAACAAACACAGTCATTTCATCCCCCTGTCTTCTAATATAGGCAGGAGGTTCTTCTTCATTATGATAGGCAAATCCGATTCTCGCGTTCCTTAAGCCCATGACATTCTTTAGTTTATTAATAACAATCGGTAGGGTATCAGTATCGTTAATTCCCAAATCAACTACCAAATCTTTACCTGATTGTTTATATTCGGATAAAAGATCGTAGTAAGTATCTATTTCTGTCGTATCGATTTTAACTACGGTAAATCGGTCAAAATATCGCATAATCTCCGGATAGTATAAAACGATACCTCCCAACACAAAAACAAAAACACATCCCAAAAAAAAAGACGAAAACACCTTTTTAACTATTCTACGTACGCGACGAGATCTTTTTACCGCGGATTTCATAACATTCCCCTATTTTTTCTAAATCTACGATTCTGTCAAATAAATAGATTACAGGTCTACCCCCTTTCCCAATACCCATCATCTAAAAAAGAGGTTTTTCAAGTTCTCTTTATGGAGCAGGCTAAGGGCTTGAAGTATATATTTTCTGTTCCGCGGATTATCGTATTGTAATAACGCCCTTTGCATTGCCCTGTCGATTGAGGTCTTAGCTACATACAATTTTTTACCGGTAAACGGATTTTTCTCGGTGTAATACATTGCTCCGGAGATGGTCATCGGCAAAGGTATGTACTCCTGGACTTGTTCCAAATGAATATGGTTTTTTGCCAGATATATCGCCAACTCCAGAGCGTCTTTCAACCGCGCTCCCGGATGGCCGGATATAAAATAATTTACAAGGTACTGTTTTTTTCCCAACCGTTTATTAACCGTTTTAAACCTGTCGATAAATTTTTCATATTTAGCAAAGGGAGGTTTGTTCATAAGTTCTAATACAGGACCAGAGCAATGTTCCGGCGCGACTTTTAGCTGTCCGCTTACGTGAGAAGCGCACAATTCATACAAATACTCGTCCGAATAGCGGTCAATTAATAAATCGTAACGCATCCCACTACCGACAAATACATGTTTGACCCTAGGAATTCTCTTTACCTCCTGCCAAAGGCGGATTGAATGTTTATATCCTAATATAAGGTTTTTGCATTTTTCAGGCATAAGACATCGCTTATTGCGGCAGGCGCCAGTTTCTTTCCATAAAGAGCATATTGCCTTATACATATTTGCCGTCGGACCGCCGATATCGGTAATCGTGCCTCTAAATTTTTTATCTTGGGCGATGGCAGAAATCTCTTTTACTATTGACTTAATACTTCGACTCTGTATAAATCGGCCTTGATGCAAATATAAGGAGCAAAAGCTACATCCGCCGGCACATCCTCGGTGAGAAGTAATCGAATTTCTTACAGTTTCAAATCCCGGGACACCGCCATCTTTATCATATGTAGGATGCCAATTTCGCATATAGGGCAAGGTGTATATTTTATCCATTTCTTCCGTGGTAAGAGGCAACGCGGGAGGGTGCTGCACAAGAAATCTATCGCCGCATTTTTGAATAATCGCTTTACCGGAAATGGGATCAGATTCAGAATGAATCGTCTTAAAGACAGCATTAAACGCGTCCTTATCTTGAACTATTTCTTCAAAAGAAGGAACTAAAATATAATTTTTGAGGCCATCTAATGATTTTCTGATAACGACCGTACCGTTAATATTTTCCAGACTAGATACATCGGCTGTTTTTTTAAAGCGATTGGCTATCTCTAAAATCTGTTTCTCGCCCATTCCATAAACAAGGAAATCGGCTTTTGAATCCATAAGAAGGGAGCGCCGCACCTTATTCGACCAGTAATCGTAGTGAGGAAGCCGTCTCATACTCGCCTCTATCCCACCCAAAACAACCGGAACGCCCTTAAACGCCTCCCGTAACTTGTTTGTATAAATAATGCTTGCCCTTTCAGGTCTAAGAAACGGCTGTCTTGCCGGAGAATAATCATCCGTATTCCGGATTTTTTTATTTGCCGTGTATCTGGCGAGCATAGAGTCGATATTGCCCGCAGTAACGCCAAAAAATAACTTCGGTCGGCCCAACTTCTTAAAATCGTCAAGCGTCCGCCAATTCGGTTGTGCTATGATCCCGACATTATACCCCGCGTCCTCTAAAACCCGCCCGATAACTGCGGCGCCATACGAAGGATGGTCAACATAGACGTCCCCGGTGACCAGAATAATATCAAATTCGTTGCATCCCCGTCTCTTTAAGTCCTCTTTTGATATCGGTAAAAATTTCTTCATGCCTTATTTCTCTTTTTCTCTCCGCCGCTCTCTTTTCTTTTTAAAATTTATAGATAAAGGATTATCGTTAATTATTCTGAGACCAACCAGTTTTCCCCAAGATTTGCTCAATCTTCTCTATATAATTATTCACGTTTATAACAATATAATATATGATATATTATATAACATTTGTCAATAATTAGATAAAAATGTTATAAAGACAATCGAAACTACACATATTCACTTGTTTTCTTCAGGTACTTGCCAAACTTTCCTATACCCTCTACAAGAAAGAACTCCCGCGCCGTAAAAGCCCTCCAAAACAGCATAAAAAAAGGGCAACTTGTTTATAAGTTGCCCTTAGTTACGCTCTAAATACTAATAGATTATTTTTGATTTTTTATCAGCCTGTTCCACCTCTTTCTTACGAACCTTACTCTTCTATATCATCATACTGATCATCCGCGTCTATTGCTTTATCCATATTTTCTTCTTCTGAATCATCCCATATATATTCATAAGATACTATCTCAAGACCATTTTTATCTTTTTTAGTAATAATCTTAACTTTATCGCCGACTTCTAAAAAAGACTCTTCAAAAAATTCAGGTGACGCTATAATCTTATTTCCATCAATAGTCAAAGAATCTTGCGTCTTACTTATTTCTTCTATTACTCCCTGTATAACAATATTATCATTTACCTCTTCAGCTAAGCCTACTTTACAAACCAAACAAAAGAATAATCCTAAAATTATAAATATTCTTGTTTTCATCTTTACCTCCTATTTATTAATTTGTCATTCATCAGCATTATCATCATAATCATCTTGATCCAAAATCTCTTCAACCTGCATAGGGCTAGTTTTAATTATTCTTAACTCCGTATAACATTCAGAACAAAAGGTTGTATCTCCTATTTCCAAGCCTTGATCCATTTCAAAACGAAGACCGCAACTCGGACATTTCACATCCACCCCCATTTTACCCTCCTTTTTAACAAAACACGTTATTATTGCAACTAACCTTTAACTATGCGTTATTTCTTTCTTACCTTTCGCTCCTCCTTTCTGTCTTCAACAAACACCTCTATATCTGAAAATTGAGAATTAATAAACGAGGTAATCCTATTTTGCATAGATTCCCTATTATCGTTCAAACGATAATAAATAGTATTGCCCTCCCGGCGATCAATAACTATTTTTAAAAGACGTAATCTAGCCAGATGTTTTGATACAGCCGACTGTTTTGCTTTTATTAAAGAACAAATTTCACCAACAGGAACCTCTCCGGTTTTTAAAACATTTATTATTCTCAACCTCGTATCCTCAGCACACGCCTTAAGCACCTGTCGCAATAGTTTTAGATTCATACCATCTCCCTAGTTCAATAGTACATTCCTACATGAGAATGTACTCATGTACCAAATATGCTACTTCGTTTTTAAATTTTTGTCAAGAGCTAAAACATCACACTAAAGACGACGCAAACAACCTTCTAACGTTTTAAAATATTATAGATAAGACACGTATTACAAGCTTAATTTGCCACTATTTATATTCTGGCAAACTCAGATACCAAAAGAAATTAATCCGCGGCGGGAATCACCCATTACAATACTTCCAATCAACAAAAAAGCCAATAACACAACCAAATAATATCACCAATCTCTCCTTTAATTGGTTACCTCTCTACCTTTCCATTCTCTCCATAGCTTCCCCACAACAAACTAACTCGCCCCCACCAGCTTTAGTAACAGACACTTCGTTACCGCAAATATTACAGCGATATTCTTCTCCTACCCTTTCAACATTCATAAAATCCTCCTTTAAACTAAATTTTATTCATACCACATCATCCTACAACCACTTCTTTTTCTTGAAATAAACGATCATTATAATAACCATACAAAGCATTATTCCCAGGGAAAACAAATAACCATACCGCCAACTTAACTCTGGCATATTCAACCGGGAAACATCAGAATTAAAGTTCATCCCATAAATTCCCGCCACAAAAGTAATCGGGATGAATATCGTAGCGATAATTGTTAAAACCTTCATGACCTCATTCATTTTATTGCTAATGCTGGAAAGATAAATATCCAGCATACCAGAAACCATATCCCTAAATGTTTCTACTGTATCCACCACCTGAATAGTATGATCATACACATCTCTCAAAAAAATCTTAGTTGAGTCACAAACTAATGTCAACTCTCCACGTTCCAAATTATTAATAACTTCCCGCAACGGCCACACTGATTTACGCAGAAAAATAGCGTCACGTTTTAAATTATGAATACCCTGTAAGGTTTGAGGAACAGGATTAGTCACTAATTCTTCCTCCATTACCTCTATCTTATCGCCCATTTTTTCCAAAACTAAAAAATAATTATCAACCACAGCGTCCAACAATGAATATGCCAAATAATCAGATTTCATCTTTCGTATCCGGCCCTTCGCTCCTCTTATTCTTTCCCGGATAGGATTAAACACGTCGCCTTCTTTTTCCTGAAAAGAAATAACATAATTACTGCCGACGATTAAACTTATCTGTTCTATTATTATTTCTCCGCTATCCTTATCATAATACAGCATTTTAAAAACAACAAAAAAATACTGTTCAAAATCTTCTAATTTAGGGCGCTGCCCGGTATTAGCAATATCCTCCATAACTAAAGGATGAATATTAAAATAAGAACCAATTTTCTCAATTATTTCAGGATTATAAACACTATCAATATCTATCCATGTTACTGTTGAAGTTTCTTTAAAGGGAAAACAATCTTCGATAGTTTTCAATTCTTTTTCCTGAAAAACATTCTCATCATAATCAATAATCGTAATTTTTACTTTTTCTATTTTTTTATCATCTACACTGACTAGAGTTCCGGGAACAAGACCTATTGTTTTAGAAAATTTTTTAATAAATTTAGCCATGAATGCCTCCTTTTAGGCAAATTAGGAACAGCGACCATTTTTTCATATTTTCTTTGGTCTTCCAATAGAAAAAAATTTAAGACTCCTCTTAACTACACCTTCCCTTCCTCCTATAAAACTATCATCAAAAAAATCAATAAAAACTGTCCTTATTTTTCGATTACACAGAACAATAAACTATCTCAAATTCATTATATCATTATATCAAACCCATATTAAAATCAAGCGCAAATAAAAACTCTGGAAGATATTTTTTAAAAAGGAAAGAGAGAACTTACCTCTAAGATAAAAGCATTATAAGTCATGCCTTTACTTTATATTACGCGCGCCGGGTAAAACAGCCTCTGTTACTTTCGGCGGCTGACCGTAGATACTTTTGTAGATTTCGTTATATTTATCTTTTCCACCAATTAAGGCGAATGTTAAAGGCATAACCTGTTTGGCTTCTTCTACCATGGCGCGAGAAATGTTAGAAATATCCCATTGAGCGTGAGCGTCTTCTCTTAACCGTGATATATGGTAAAGTTCTCTGGCGTTAAGGCGTATCAACACACGTTTACGATGAGCGTTTGTTAAAACATAAGGAGCAACCTGAGGGATTTCTTCATTAATTTTATGATAAACTTCGTTGGTAGCTTTAACTATTTCCATAAAATAATCATCCATACCAATTTCTTTTATAGATTGAGGAATAGTCACTCCTAATCGAGGATGATACTCCTGGGCGGTAATAGTTGACATACGGTGCCGTTTCAACTGACCAAAAGCTGCAGATGACAACACAACACTAAAAGTAAGGTTAGCATACTCAAACTCACGCAGCATAGAATCATAAAACTGCATATTCTGCCAAGTGGCGTTAAAAAATCGTATCTTCTCCCGATGAGGCATTTTCTTAATAATCGCTATACATTGTTTATAAGGTAAATTGGAAGACGTATGTAATAATGCGGCGCAAATAACATCATCCCCATCTTCGGTGTATTCAACCAACTCTATATCTTTATCCTTATTTAAAAAAACACCTTCATCTTTTTCTATAAATTCGGCGGCAAGTTTTTTTAACGCCGGATACGTCTTAATATCCCGATCATTAGCCTGATTAAAAAGAACTATCGACGGCGCAACGCAGGCTATCTGCGCATAAATCGCCCGGCCCAATTCTTTCACTTCCGTTAAAGGATGAGAAGCAAACCGTCTTAACAGAAGTTCTAAATTACGGGCGTTAATTGTCTGACCAACTTGTGATTCTGTAGCTAAAGAAGTAACATAGCGGGCATCTTCCTTAGCCCACCCTTCCAGAAGATTATGCTTTTTTGGATTTTGGGCAAGCTCATGATATTTGGTAAAAACATAATCTCTTAACTTATCATAAAGTTTAAAATAGGCTTCATTCTGACGGCCAATCATATCTAGGAACAACCCCTGTAAACTTGTCCCTTTAATTTCCTCTGGAATGACAAAATCTTTATCGAGAGTAATGTATCTTTGAGATTTCTCTGTGTAAGAGCACAACCGAAACTTCTCAAGCTCCTCTATTACAAACCGCGAAACACCCAAAATATCTAAGTTAAACACCGCATGTTCGGCGACAGAATGATGCCCCATTTTAAATATAATCGTTGAGTTAGATTTTCTAGATCGCTCAACCTCAGACCGCGCATCTCTTCGTATTTCACTAATAGGCCGCGGATCCCTGCTTATACGCGCGTAGGCCGCCGAAATTACTTCAGGAGTTAGATCGCTGCGCTTACCACATTTCTGCTCTATCTCATCTAACACTTCCGTATCAACGTTATAACCAGCTAAATGTACTTTCATAAAAATTATAATACCATAAAAAGATATATTCTTAAATCTATTTTTGAGTATCTTCTTAGGTAACACTTATTTATTGGTCAACTGGGTAAACCTTAAATAAAGCTGTCCGCTATCTACTATCAGCTTTCAGCAAAAAACGAAAAGCAGAAAAAAGAGACTTCATGGCTAAACAAGTTTATTCATAAATACATACGTAACAATATGTTATAAATTAAAATGTTGAAAAGTCCTTATTTATATGTTACAATTTAAGTGTAAAGTTACATACAAGGGGAGATGAAAATGATCTGGAATGCCTCAGAACGAAGAAAATTCGTAAGAGTGACCTTTTCATGTGAGGTATCTGTACGTACGTTCCAAAACTTAATATTTCCCACCTATACAGAAGATATCAGCGCCAGCGGCTTAAGAATCGCTATTTCTGAAGCTTTAAAACCTAATACCTTAATTACTCTTACTATATACGGAATAAAAAAAGAACCTCTAATTTGTCAAGGACGCATTATCTGGGTAGGAGTAAGAAAAAACGACTCTCTACAAAGACGGCTTCTTTTTGATACGGGAATAGAATTTCAACAAATTCTATCTGAAGATTTTGAAAAGCTTAAAGAATTCATCTCATCCATAGCACATAATAAAACTAATTCCTAAAGTTCCCTCTTTTACCAACCTTCTTTACCCTGAGAATAACTGCCCATAGTAACGGTAATATCCATCTTGGCGCTGTTGCGAAATAACGTTTTCTATCATTCCCGCGAAAGCGGGAATCCAGAATCCATTGATTCCATTAATGTTTTGGATCCCCGCTTTCGCAGGGATGACACTTTTGGGGTATTTCGCAACAGTGCCATCTTGTCTTTTAAATCGCATACGCCCGGCATAACTTCATAACCACTAAAAAATTATAATACCCTTAATCTCTATTCTGAGGCTGATAAATAATAAATCCTCTCTTGGCTGGACGACGTTTATCGGCGGCTACCTCCTGACGCATTAACACTCTTCTTACCCCTAACTCCTGAACAACTCTATCAGCTAATATCTGAGCAATCCACTGCGCGTCTTTGGCGTACCTCCAAATTCTATACCAATCATCAGGAAAAATTGTAGCAGTCTGTTTATACCTAATCTTAAGAATTTCTTTTTTTCTACCCCTTATTATAAGAGTTACTTCCTCAACTTGAATGCTATCGGCGCCTCCAACTGTCGAGATATCCTGCAGAACAACAGTAATATCGGCGTTTTTCTTAACAAGATATAACGGCGACCTTCTAAAATTCTCTTTCATTCCCTCTATTATTTGGTCGCGCAGCTTTAATTTTACCGGCCCCCACCAATCCGTTGAACTACTATTGTTTTCTACTTGAATGGTAGTATTTTCTTCAGATAAATATTCTAAATATTTTTCAACAGTAACCCTTCCACATCCAGACATAATTAATATCAAACACAACAAAAATATTCGTTTCATACTTTCTTTAATCTAAAATATTTTTTTATTCCGCCAGATGCTCTACATATAGAATCTTGACCAAATTTATTTTTAATTTTATCAATAGCGTTATGAATTTGATTTTGTTTCTCATCAATTTTATCATAAAATAAAGTCCTCTGAAAGCAATTCCCAGAAAAATTACACCCCTTAACACCTATTAATCTTACTCTTTTATTCCGAGTATCAAATTCATTAAACAGCTCAGATATTATTTTAAAAATGATACTAACAAAATTAGTCGGCCGACTTAATGTTATTGCCCTAGTATATGTTTTAAAATCATCCAAGCGTATTTTCAATCCTATCGTCTTGGCTTTTACGCCTGCTTGGCGCATGCGCCCAGAAACTTTTTCACATAATACCATCAAGGAGCTTTCAATCTTTTCTTTACTAGAAACATCTTCTTCAAAGGTCAATTCATGACTAATAGATTTAGATTTCTGAAGGGGACTTACACTTCTATCATCAATACCGTTTGACAGCTGCCAAAAACGTAACCCCATATTACCTAAAAACTGAAAGATATGCTCCTGAGGACTCCTAGCTAAATCCCCAATAGTATTAACACCTAAGCTTCTTAAAAGCGCCACACTTTTATTGCCTAACCCCCAAATTTTGCTTACATCCAACGGCCATAAGAAATTCAGCAAATCCTTCGCGGTCACAACAACAAATCCATCGGGCTTTTCCAAATCTGAAGCAATCTTAGCTGCCATCATTATGGGAGCAAGCCCAACAGATGCCGTCAACCCTGTTTCCTTTTTTATTTTTGATTTTATTAATAAACCAATCTCCGGCGCCGTCCCAAAAAGATGAACACTTCCCGTTATATCGAGAAAAGCCTCATCGATACTTATAGGTTCAATCCAAGGTGTAAACCCGTATAAAATATTAAAAATCTCTCTAGACACATAAAGATACTTGTTCATATCCGGCGGCAGATATACAGCGTGGGGACACTTTCGGTAGGCAACTGAAATCGGCATAGCAGAGCGGATGCCAAACTTTCTTGCTTCATAAGAACAGGTAGAAACAACCCCTCGGCCGCTTCCTCCCTTGGGATCGGCACCTATAACAACCGGCTTACCACATAGATTGGGGTTATCGCGTTGTTCAACAGCAGCAAAAAACGCGTCCATATCAACGTGAACAATATACCGTTCACTACTCATATTATCATTTTAAATTTACCATTTACCATTTTAAATTGTTAGATATTGTTTCTCTTACATAAGAAATAATTTTAACATGTTTTATTTGATTCTTTTCTTTTATCCCTCAATTCAAAATGGTAAATTTGTAATGGTAAATTTAAAATTTCTGTCCCTTGACCCTATATATATTTATTATTCTATTTCCTCAAACTCAGCATCTACTATTTTAGTATTATCATAGGGAGATTGCTTTTGCTGGTAAGAATTATCGCTTTGATTGGACCGTTTATGCGCAGCACGCTGCCTCCCCCAAACCGTCAAGAAAACTCGAACCAGAGGCCGAACAAACACACGGTATACCACATAAATAAACCATATTGTAATTAAAAATGATATTATTCTCATAAGTATTAATTATAACAGAAAGCGCTACCGTTGATAAGAGATTTCACACCCACCACAGCAGCTATTTTATTCTCTAAAATATATGGAAATATGATAGAATATCGTAGGGGCGTCGCTTGCCTACGCCCGTAATAATATAAAATTATTAATATATGGTTGAATATACCATTATGCCAAATTATATTCATGATATATTTATAATTAATAATCGGGCGCAGGCAAGCGACGCCCCTACAATATTAATCGCATGAACCAAAAAAGCTCAAAATACGGTGTAACCCTCAAAAAAGAAAAAACGCTTCAAGAAAAAATGGAAAAATTAGACATTAAAGAGCCTGATATTCAAGAAAAGTTTATACGAGGAAGCGGTCACGGCGGGCAGAAATTAAATAAAACATCCAGTTGTGTATACTTAAAACATCTGCCGACGGGAATTGAAGTTAAATGCCAAAAAGAACGATCACAAAGTTTAAACCGATTTTTTGCCCGTAGAATACTTGTTACGAAAATAGAAAATATTATCTTAGGAAGAAATAGTGAAGAAAAAAAGCGTATCGAAAAAATACGCCGCCAAAAACGTAAACGCTCAAAACGATCAAAAGAAAAAATGCTTAAACTAAAAAAAATACAAGCAGAAAAGAAACAACTCCGGAAACCCGTATCCAAACCGTAAAAAAATCAAGAAATGCTGTAGGGGCAGGTTTAGAACCCGCCCCTACAAAATCTGGGCTTCTATCTTCTGTAGCAACTTACCTATTTCTATGGCAATATCTTGAGGAAGTACACCTAAGACCTCAATATCTTTTTTTATTGTTTTCAAAGTAGCCACGCAACGTTTTATAATCACTTTATTATTCCTTATTCTTTCTTCTTCAGGGTCTATATCCTTTCTTTTCTTAAGTAACAAAGTTACGTCCTTTTTCAACTGTTTAGCGTCCCTGCCATCTTCAAACGCGCCTTTTTTTAAATCATCGTAATCGGATTCATCTAACTCTTTATTCCTCTTTGCTAAACGCAACACATCAACCGCCTCATAACTGGGAACACTCTTAGCTTCTGAAGATTCATCACAACTCCGCTGTAAACATATCGGTTCTTCCTTCTCAAGAAAATAATACGAATTAAGCAATCTCATGGCAGTTTGTTTTTTCACACCTACCTCTTTAACGGTATAAGTTTCAAACGCCTGATACCCCCACTCTTTATACGTCTTATCGTTATAAACTGAGTAAAGAGCCCGACCTAACTCAATCCATGAAGACTTAAAGTCCTTTGCCTTTTGTAAAACATGATACCTTACTGAATTTTTATCCATATTTTCCATTCTCTCTTCAATTTTACGTAACGATGATGACTTTACCACTTCCATACCTCATTTCCTCCTCTTCAAATTATTATTGTCAAAAGCTTCTTGCTCTTTAAAACCCTAAATCCTAAACACTAAACTCTAAATAAATCTAAAATATCAAACTCCAAACTCACCCAGAACCAAAACAAAGTTCGATTAAACATGGATTTTTTTATTAAATTATATTGTTTTATATTTTGTGCTTTTATAATTTGGGTTTATTTAGTGTTTAGGATTTAGTGTTTAGAGTTTCTTCACTCAGATCGTCTCACATCAATATCCCATATATCTCTAGCATACTCAACAATTGTCCTATCACTGGAAAACCTTCCTGCCTCGGCCACATTAATAATTGCCTTATCCAGCCACTTTTCCCTATTTAAAAACGCCTCCCCCACTTGCCTTTGTGTTTCACAATAAGACTGAAAATCAGCACAAATAAAAAAGGGATCACCTTCAGTTAAATTTCTAATAATAGAATCAAAAATCCCTGGTTCCTTTGACGAAAAAAAGTTCTCCTTAATTAAAGAAACAATCTTACGTAAAACCGGCAATTTTCTTATATAATCGCCAGGTTTATATCCCTTGACCCTTAACTGCTGGATTCCATCAGCATCTAACCCAAAAGTAAATATATTTTCTTTACCAACAGCCTCTGCTATTTCAATATTAGCGCCGTCTAAAGTACCTATAGTTAAAGCACCATTAAGCATAAACTTCATGCATCCCGTTCCGGAAGCTTCCATTCCGGCAGTAGATATCTGCTCAGACAAGTCGCTTGCGGGAAACACTTTTTCCGCCAATGACACCCTATAATTATCAAGAAATACAATCTTTAGTTTACCTCTAATATCCTTATCATTATTAACTACCCGCGCGACACTGTTTATAAACTTAATAATTAGCTTAGCCATAAAATAACCAGGGGCGGCTTTTCCTCCAACAAGAAATGTCCTAGGCACACATTTTGACGTGGGATTATCTTTTAACTCTAAATATTGAGAAATAATATATAAAGCGAATAACATCTGGCGCTTATACTCATGAATACGTTTAACCTGAACATCAAACAATGAATTAGGATCCACAGAAATACCCTGTGTATTATAAATATAAGTTGCCAGGCTCTTCTTATTATCTAATTTAATTCTCTGCCATTTTTCCCTGAAACTTTTATCATTCTTAAACAACAATAATTTCTTTAACTGAGAAGAATCAATTAACCATTTATCGCCAATGGCTTCTGTTATTAACCTCGCAAGTTTCATGTTTGCCTTATTTAGCCACCTTCTCTGCGTAATTCCATTTGTTTTATTATTAAACTTTTGAGGACAAAAATCATAAAAATCTCTAAATAACTGTGTGGCAATAAGCCGCGAATGTAATTTAGAAACCCCGTTAACGGAATGACTCCCTACAATAGACAGAAATGCCATCTTAACTCTTCTAGGTTTAGACTCATCAATAATTGACATTCTACATAGCCGCTCGCTATCTCCGCCAAACTTATCAGCCACCTCCTTTAAAAAACGGGAGTTTATTTCATAAATAATTTGCATATGTCTTGGTAACATATTTTCTAAAAGAGAAACCGGCCAACTCTCTAACGCCTCCGGCATAATAGTATGATTAGTATAAGCAAAGGTATTAACAGTAATATCCCAAGCTTTATCCCAAATTAGGAACTCTTCATCTATCAATATGCGCATAAACTCAACAATAGCAATCGCCGGATGCGTATCATTAAGCTGAATAGCCACTTTATTAGGAAAATCTTTAAAATCTTTATTGTGAACTTTAAATCGGCGGATAATATCTGATATAGCGGCTGCGGTAAAAAAATATTCCTGCTTTAAGCGCAGCTCTTTTCCTTGAGTACTGATATCGCTGGGATAAAGCACTTTAGAAATACTTTCTGAATATACTTTACTATATACCGCCCCTTCATAATCACCCTTATTGAAATCTTTAAAATCAAACTCCTCAGTACTTTTTGCCGACCATAATCTCAAAGTATTAACGACATCATTTTTATACCCCGATACAGGAATATCGTAAGGCATAGCTAATACGTCTTCTGTCTCTTTCCATTCAACGCGCAGGCGGCCACCCTCATCATTAAACATTGCTACCTTACCATAGAACTTTACTGTCACGCTATACTCTGGCCTGGCAATCTCCCAAGGATTACCTAACTTCAACCACTCATCAGGAGACTCCACTTGATATCCATTAACAATCTTCTGTCGAAAAATACCGTAATCATACCGTATTCCATATCCTTGACCGGGAATACCTAAAGTAGCCATTGAATCAAGAAAACAAGCCGCCAAGCGGCCTAATCCGCCATTACCTAACCCGGCATCCTGTTCCTGTCCTCTGATTTCATCTAAATCAAGGCCTAACTCTTTCAAAGCACTTTTTGTCTCTCTCCAAAGACCAAGATTTAGAATATTATTTCCCAACAGCCTACCGATAAGAAACTCCATCGATAAATAATAAACTCTTTTTACGTTTTCTTTATGATATTTTTGCTGGGTAGCAATCCACCGCTCAACAATCCGATTACGTATGGCAATAGCCATTGCCATAAAATTATCATGATCGGTCGCGGTATATTCATCTTTAGCGAGGGCGTATTGTAAATTATTACGAAATGACGTCTTAAGCGCCTCTTTTGACATACCTTTATAAATCGGCCGCCATACCTTATTATCTGAACCGTCTGACATATCTCCTCCCCTAATATAAATCCGAAGCACGAAATCCGAAATACGAAACAAACTAAGAAAATTCGAATATCAAATGTCGAAATACGAAGAAATATGTTTATAATCTTCAGTCTTGTTCGAATGATCAAAATTATAATTATAAAAAAAATTATTTAGTCTATGTTTATAATTTCTGTCATTATAATTTTAATGTTGTTTCGAATTTCGATATTCGTATTTCGAGTTTATTATTTCACCATATATCGCCATTAACAATAGCACGGACTATATCTTTTTTTGTAATAATACCAACAACAGATCCGCCCTCTACGACAGGACAATAATAAGATTTTTTATCCACCATAATCGTCGCGACATCTTCAACCGTTGCTTGAGATGATACCTTAACAACATCTTTTTCCATAATATCTTTTACCGTAGTAGCCGCGATTTTACGCATTTCCTCTTTAAACTTAGGCATACCCAAAGTAAAAAACCCCATAGAAAGAGTAATAAACGCGGGTATTTGAACTTTCTTATCCTGAAAAATAAGCCCTTCCTCCAACACCACTCCTAAAAATTTTCCGTCAGCATCCACAACAGGAGCGCCGCTAATATTCTTTTTAATAAGTAATTTAGCTAACTTGTGTAAATCCATCGAAGGCTTTACCGTAATCACCTCTTTAGTCATTATATCTTTTACTTTCATGTTACCTCCTATCGTTAACGTAATTTATCGTAGGGGCGTCGCTTGCCTGCGCCCGATTATTAATTTACTATGAATATGATTCGTCATAAGGATATTCAACCAATTGTTAATAATTTTATATTATTACGGGCGTAGGCAAGCGACGCCCCCTACAACTAGCATATCACACAAACCTATCTTTTAATTCCTTAATTTTATTCTCTGTTGTCTTTACCTTATTATCCAGCTTTTCAAGCTTCTTTTCATACTCTTTAACTGTCTCTCTACTATGCCTTGGATTAGATAGCACTCTCGCGGTAGCATACTTTTCGTTTTTTAATTTTTCTATTCTTGCTCTTAACTTCCTTATTTTAGCGGCAACTTCATCATTATAATTTTCTTTATCTTCTTTAGAAAGAGGTTTGACATCCTCCTTTTTATCTTCTTTTGATTTTGCGAGCTTGTGTTCTTTCATAACTCGAGGTTCTGTATCTTTTTTATCAAAATAATAATCAAAAGTACCAGGAAATTTCCTTACTCCACCCTTAACTTCATAAACAGTATTAGCCACAGAGCGGACAAAATGTATATCGTGGCTAATAAAAACAAGCGTTCCTTGGAATTCTTTTAATGCCTTAATTAACGCCTCTACCGCGTCCACATCAAGATGCGTTGTCGGCTCATCAAGAAGAAGAAAGTTAGGCGGATTGATCAATAGCTTCGCTAGGATAAGACGACTCTTCTCCCCCCCTGATAAAACCTTCACGCGCTTCTCAACATCATCTCCACGAAACAAAAACGCCCCTAAAATTGTCCTCAAACTTTCTGTCGTCATATTAGACCCCGCGACTGCGTAAGCTTCTTCTAAAACCGTATTATACGGCATTAACACATCCATCCGTGTTTGAGAAAAATAACCCACATCAACGTTATGACCAACGCGCCGGCTGCCGCTGTCTATATCTACCACTCCCGCCAGAATCTTAAGAAGGGTAGACTTACCCGCGCCGTTATCTCCCACTAACACCGCCTTTTCATCTTTTTCTATTTCAAAATCAAAATCTTTATAGACTTTAATATCTCCATAAGACTTGGATATTTTATCTAACGTCATCACCCGCCAACCGCTCTGTTTAGTCGCGGGAAAATGGAATTTTCTTATACTCTCACGGCGATCTTCGGGGACAGTTACTTCTTCCATCCTTTCTAAAAATCTGCGTTTAGAACGAACTTGAGCGGCTTTATTAGGTTGAGCGTGAAACCGGCTGACAAACTGCTTAAGCTGATCTTTTTTCTTCTCCTGTTCTTTAAAATGTTTTATGGCATGAACACGTTGCTCTTCTCTTATTTTAAGATACTGCTGGTAGTTACCTTTCACTTTAACGACCACGCCACCTTCTAAAACCAACGTATACTTAGCAACCTCATCTAAAAACGAGCGGTCATGAGAAATCAGCACAAACGTCCCTTCAAACTTAGCTAAATAATTTTTAAACCAAATAGCGGCATTTAAGTCAAGATAGTTTGTCGGCTCATCCAAGAGCAAAACGTCATAATGATAAGTAAGCAGTTTAGCCAATAACACCCTCATCTGCCATCCGCCGCTAAGCTCGTTTATCGGCCGACTAAAATCGCTCACTTTAAAACCTAACCCGCTTAAAATTTTCTTGGCCTTATACTCTAATTGGAAATATTCCAGAACCTCTAACTTATGAAGAACATCTCCGTAACGATTAGACTCTGTTTGATGTTTTTCTTCTAAGGAATCCTTTTCCTTCTTAAGTTGGACAATCTCTTCATCCCCTTCAATTACTTCTAACAAAACCGTACGATCAGAGGCAAAACTTGATTCTTGAGCAAGATACCCAATACGGATATTTTTAATAATCTGAATATTTCCCCCGGAGCTTTCAGTTTTACCTAGGATTAAAAAAAAAAGCGTAGACTTACCCGCTCCATTAGGACCGATAAGCCCTATCTTTTCCCCTCGATTTATTTGCAAAGAAATATTATCAAGAAGAACCCGCGCGCCATGACTTTTGGAAAGGTTGGTTATGTTTATCATAAGTTTGATATTATACCTCACTCCTCCTTTTGAATAAAGAGTTTTTCTAGTTTTTGTAGTTTTATTATTGATGAAATTTTACGGCTAGCAGAAAAAAGACAGCGCCATTTTGTCAAATAATTTTTTTTACATTCTCCAAACGGACAGGACCCCTCGAACATACTCGGAATTCCCTTCGGTCACAAGCCCTGTCCCTACAATCAAATCTTTCCGTCTTTTACTAATTTACGGTAATAGTCAATACACACGTGGCAGGAAGGATCATCGCTATTCCACTGAGGATGGTCTTTTTTGATAAGGTTCATGATATACTCTTCAGCTTTAACGTGAATCAACGCTTTACGTTCGCTAATCATGCGTCCGCAAATATTACACTTATATTTGCCTTCACTACTTTTGCTTTCACATTTCTTTTTAGTAAACACTTTTGCTATGTTACTGACCAATTTAGCAATTCCCTTTTTTTTCACGTTTACCTCCTCTCCCATTCTTCTTCGTATGCTGAATCTTTATCATTATCCCATATCTTCCTCAAAACAGCGTCTCTATCCAAAAAACCAGATACCTCAGACAATTCTTTTCGTTCTTCGTTTTCTAATCTTTGATACATCCTTTATTATTCCATCTGCTATTTTACTATGCGAGAATATGAACTTTAGCGGGGATATGATTAAGTGTTAAATCTTTCAAATCAAGTTTCTTGCTAGCATTATCAATATCTATACCGATCAATTCACCTTTACTATCATAATCAAGATTAATCCCTGGTGAAATCTCCTGAGTTTCAACACTTGTTCTAGAGGAAAAATTAATATACAAAGAATCTGTTTCTGAATAATAATTCAAAATCATAGTCTAACCCTCCTGTCTAAAAACGCGTTATGAATAGTAACTTTATCCGTTAATGTCACAACACGTAATACTTTACCATCTAATTCTTCAATTTTACTCCAAAAACGAAAACGATTATTTTCTTGTTTTTCTATCTTTAAAGGATCCTCGATAACCTTAATACACATTTCTTTTGTTAAATAAGGACGCTTTTTCAACACTTCTTTCTCAAAGTACTGCGTTGAATTATATTGCCGCATATCGTCATTATACCATTTATTTTAAAGCTATACAGAAAATTTTACAGTGATGATACAACAAATATTTCTATCATCACTGACATAGACTGTTCACAACCCTAACAGCGTCTACCCCATCCTTAGCGTACCCAGCGTCTATGGACTCAGCGTAGCTTTTAGTAACAACCGCTCCCCCCACGATAAATTTTACCGACAGCCCTTCTTTCTTAGCCAAATCAATAACCGGTTTCATATTAACCATTGTAGTTGTCATCAACGCCGAAAGACCGACAACCGCTGGTTTATACTTTTTTATTTCACTAACGATTTTTTCGGCAGAAACGTCTTTACCTAAATCAATAACTTTAAACCCATGGTTAGAAAGCATTAAAGCCACAATGTTTTTACCTATATCGTGGATATCGCCTTTTACTGTGGCAAGCAGAATAATTTTTTCTCCATCCAGCGATCCTTCTTTAATATATCTCCTTAAACACTCAAATCCTAATTTCATTGTCTGGGCACTAGCAATAAGCTGCGGTAAAAAATACTCTTTTCTATCAAAGCGCTCGCCCACTTTAGTTATCGCGGGAATCATCGTATCGTATATGAGTAATGAAGGAGCGACCCCTAAAGCTCTCGCTTCTTCAATAATACTTTTTATCTCTTCTCTATTTCCTTCCAGAATCGCTTTAAAAACTTTATCCTGAGCCAAGGATTCAGAAACTGCCACTATTTCTTTTTCTTTATTTTTAATGCTAGCAAAATTAGCGATATATTCAGCGGCGTTTCTATCTTTACCAAGCAATACATCCACAGCCTTTTGATCAACTTCGGCCCCCGCCTGCGCCGGATTCATAATGGCAAGAGTCAATCCTTTCTCTTTTGCTAACGCTAAAAACGCGGCATTTATCCATTTACGCGCCGGCAAACCAAAAGATACATTAGAAAGACCCACAACTGTATGACAGCCTAAATCACTACAACACCACTCTATTGTCTTTAGCGTTTCTACCGCCGCCCCTGAGTCCGCCGATACCGACATAGCCATCGCGTCTACAATAATATCATCTTTAGTAAACCCGTATTTCGCCGCTTCCTTAACCAACCCTTCTATAATTTTTTTACGTTTATCAGCGGTAACAGGAATCTCTTTACTGCTTAATGGAAGCAAAACAAACATTGCCCCATATTTAGCCGCTAACGGCAACAGTTTATTAAATTTATCTTCTTCGGCAGAAATTGAATTAATTAACGCCCTGCCGGGATAAAGGCGTAAAGCTTTTTCTATGATCTCCACATTAGAAGAATCAATAACTAAAGGTAAATCAGTTATAACCGAAAGCAACTCAATAACCGAAACCATTGTCTTGGCTTCATCAATACCGGCCATGCCCACATTAACATCCAATAAATGGGCGCCATCTTCCTTTTGTTGCGCGGCCATCGTACGGACAACTGATAAATCCCCTTGTTTTAACTTTTCTTTCAACACTTTCTTACCGGTAGGGTTAATACGTTCTCCAATAATTGAGAAAGAATCTTTATTCAAGACAACCGTCTTTCTAACTGAACTTACAGCGCTAACTGACTGACAAACCGGCATAACCGGCTGAGTCCCTTTTAACTTTTCTGATACCGCTGCTATATGCGCGGGAGTTGTACCACAACATCCTCCCAACATACGAACACCGGCTTTAACAAACTCGGGAGCAAAAGAAGCAAATTCAAGCGGTTCCATATCAAAAATCGATTCACTTCCAACCAACTTAGGAATTCCTGCGTTTGGTTTTGCTATAATAGGAACAGTGGCATAAGGTTTCATGGCGGATACTATCTTTAACATATCCCGCGGACCACTTGAACAATTACATCCGATAGCGTCAGCGCCAAGGCTTTGCAGCGTAACTACCGCGGTAACAGGATCTGTTCCATTAAGCGTCCTTACCCCATCAAAAGTCATTGTAACCATTACAAACTTATCGGTAATCTCTCTTATGGCAATAAGCGCCGCTCTTGTTTCCTGAATATCGATCATTGTTTCAATTACAAACAGATCAACGCCTCCGGCTAATAACCCTTTTACTTGTTCTTTATACACCTCAACTGCGGCTTCAAAATCCAACTCTCCAAACGGCTTAACAAATCTCCCCGTAGGCGCGATATCACCGGCAACTAAAGCTTTTCCAGCGACAACTCTTTTAGCTAACCGAACAAGATATTCATTCATCTGACTAACATTAGTAATGTTATACTCTTCTAACTTAAACCGGTTAGCGCCAAAAGTACAAGAATAAACAATATCTGCTCCCGCTTGCGCGTAATCAACATGCACCGCTTCTAAAACACTCGGATTTTCTAAACACCATGCTTCAGGACAAACTCCTTGAGGCATACCCCTTTTCTGCAACTGCGTCCCCGTAGCACCGTCCAGAACGAGGATTTTTTGTTGAAGAAGTTTTTTTATCTTATCTCGCATAATTATTTATTGACCCGGGAGGGTTACAAACCCTCCCCTACAAAATTTATATATTCTATTCCTTGACCCTTGTTCCTTGACCCTTGACTCTTTCGAGTATTCCCGCCACCGCAATAACTGATTTCTCAGGAACAAGAATACAATCGCTAGTTATCGTAACTCCTAACTTATCTAATTTAAGAGCGCTATACAATACTCTCTGATTTTCTAAAATGAAGTCGCTATATCCGGGAGAAAATCTTCGTCTTGTAATCGTTTTATTTTCCCGACATAGCTGCTGATTCATATAATTCATAATCCAATCTAAAGATACGTCTGTCATCTCACTAGCCACAGCGTCAAAAACTACCGCTTTAGTCAAATCACCCTGGGAAGAATTCATTTGTATCTGCTGAACAATCTCCTTGCTCGCAGTAACTCCCATAAAAATAACTTCACAGCAGTCTTTAAGTAATGCCGCTAAATGCTTACTTTCAAAAGTACTGTCTTGGGCAAAAATAATTTCAAAATTATTCTTTTCTTTTATAACGATCCTTTTCGCGACTCCTTTCAAATCAATAAACTTAAGCGAATCTTGAATATACTGTTCAATTTCAATTCTTTGTCGAGAAGAAAGACGCGTTTTATCCCGCTGATACCCCAGCCGCTTATACACTCTATCCTTTGGCACAGAAATCGGTATTGAATCAAATACAATTAAATTATTCATATATTATATCCGTCCTAAATCGTGAGCATAAAACAAACCCTGCTTTAGGTTTCGGATAATATTGTATGATTTTCGGAAGGATTTGGCAAATAAAAATATAGAAGAAAAAAATAATAAATAAAAATCGCCTCGTCTTAATTCGGCAAAACAATTAGAAACTATTTTATTGAATTATATTCAAGATTGTGACAAAACTGTCACGCTTACTGATATCAGGCCTTTTTTGGGATGGGATATTTTTGAGAAGGCTTCTTTGGTAAGGTCAATTATTCTTCCGCGCCGTACCAATCTTTTTGCCGGACCGCGATCATTAACTCTAACAGTTACAGATTTACCGTTATCTAAATTTGTAACTTGAAGTATTGTGTTAAAAGGAACGCCCCACATCGCGCAGGTAAGTTTTGTGTCATCAAACCGTTCCATGTTCGCAGTAGTTTTACGTATCCCCCTATCACGCCGGCAATACCAAGACGCTAATCCGGACATACTATCTCCAATGGCAGAAGAGTTTTCAATACAAACTAAACTGCTAAAAATAAATATCGCTGTTAATAGACCTATACCTAATAATCTCTTCATCGCTATACCTCTTAAGAAAATATAAATTATTGCGTCACCGTTAAAACTATTTTTAGAAATGGAATCCAGAAGAAAAGAATAAGGTTTATTTGACTCTGCAAAAGATTGGCGCCTCCCACACAATCTGCCTTATCCTTACGAATGGTATCTCACCACGGACCACTCAATTCCCAACCCAAACTACCGGGCTCTATAGAAGTTAATATATACCATATAACCCCTAAAGGAAACAAGGTAATCACGGAAAAAAATATAACTCATAACATACTGATATGAAGCTACTTACAAAAAAATGTTGAAAACGCTCTCATTTAATTTTATTAATTAATTCCTAAAGTAGCTCAAATTGACTCAGAAAGAGGATTAGATATACTCCTTATCAAAGGCAAGTTTTATCAATTTGCGAACCAACTTTTTATAAGGCAAGCCGCCTTTCTCCGCCGAAATCGCGAACTCATCATCAATCTCTAAACATGGATTAGCATTTGCTTCTAGAATATATACTTGCCCTTCAGGACTAACTCTTATATCCAACCGCCCATAACTGCTCATATTTAAAACACGGTATGCCCGTTTACAAATATCTTCGATTGTTCTATCTAACCCCTCGGCCAACCGCCCGGCAAAAACATTTTTTATTTCCCATTTTTCACGATAATCATAATCCCATTTAGCTTTGTAAGTAGCAACTCGCGGTTCATCTTCCCCAAATCCGCCAAACTTCATCTCTCTTAGCGGGAAAATTTTAAGACGTTTATTACCTAAAATACTTACATACAATTCTCTTCCTTCTATATATTCTTCCGCTATGGCATCGGAATTCATACTTTGGTGGATAAATTTTACTCTTTCATTAAAAGCGTCTTCATTATCAACAACTGACGCCTGCGATATACCACGGGAAGCTTCCTCACATAAAGGTTTTATAATAAGCGGCAAGCGAAGGCGTTTAGGAAGCCATATACGATGATCTCTATAAAAAGTATGAAACCGCGGAACCTTTATTCGATGATAACTTAATATCTCCTTACTTATAGCTTTATTATTACAGATAAGAAGGCTTGCCGGAGTACCTCCAGTATAAGGAATTCCTAGCATTTCCAACAACCACGCTATATTTTTATCAAAATGTGATTTTTGAGTAAACACTTCTGCTAAATTAAACACAACATCCGGCTTACTTTCCTTAACCTCTTGGAAAAGAATAGTTATATCATTATATAACCCCAACATAGTCACCTGATACCCGATATCACAAAGAGCTTTATAAACTTGGCACTCAGTACCCCAATCCTCCTCTTTAAATTCTTCTTTAAAATCATAACCTCTCGGCACAAAATAAGGACTATCAAAAACTAAAAGAACTTTTAAGTTTTTACTCATTTCTTCCCCCTGAATTTTCCTGTATACCTATAATTCATAATTAGTGTTGTAATATATGTAGACGTTTTCAACACAACTATTGTTTCTGAGTCAGAAGTAATAAGTTTAAGCTCTTTACATCTAGCAATTATTGTCTTTAGGAGATCGTTGATAATATGTTTTTTTTCTCGTGTCCAACTGTAAACATTATTGACAATATCTTTATTATACCTTTTTATAACCTCCGCCGCCAAAGGTAATTTTGTTTTTTTGTCTTCACAAACAAACATCTTTTTTAAATTAAGATCATGAAAATCGGGAAAATCTTCAGCTGAAGAATGTTTCCTCTTCTTATAATAGTTTTTTAATGTTACCCTTAAGTTTTTCGCCTGCCAGTATTTATTGCCGTTAGGAACTACCGGTTCTTTCACTTTAATTTCATTCATTAACTCATCTACATACTTTAGTTTCCTAAGCGCCCCCCACCCTTTATACTGATTATGCCAGTCCAACCCCAGAGTAAGCCAAACAGAAAAAGTTTCAGCAAAATCTTCGTCGGGATGATACTGAGCGTAATAATCATCTAAATGTATAACAAAATTTTTACTGTAAGGCCTAAATCTATAAAAATCTTTATATTCCGTAGAAAACTTCCCAAATATCTTCTGCCACTTTCTTCGTTTATATAACTTATAGGCATAATTTATCGCGTGCCCCGTCTCATGCCGCAGTAATTTCAAACATGATTGTTTCGTCCCTCCTTCTACATCAAACATCATTTTCCTCTCTAATTTCATAAGGGTAGGATGAGCAATAAAAAAAGGAACCCCTACTATAGGCTCACCATCAGGAGTAAGCCATTCATCGGCCAAATAACACTGGGGCTTAAACTTTAACTCTTTAATCAAAAGTTCTTTATAAAGCTCAGCGATACAGTCCCAAACCCAGGTGCCTTCAATTTTCACCGGGAGGTTACATACTTTTACATTAAGTAACTCTTCCTCTGTAATATTCGCTAAATCTATATGCATTACCTCTTGCCCCATAATCATTTGAAATTTAAAATTCCTATCCCTTGCCCCTCTATTTCTTTACTTTTATAATTTTTACGCAATCAAAATTACACACGCCGTTTCCCGGCATATGCGGTTCAATCTGAAAACTCATTAGAGGAAAATCCATTACTTCATTCCTTTGCGCAGTTTCCGGCTGCCAATCACGCCGCGGAAAGAAGTGAGAGAAAGGAAAAACCATTTCTTTCCAATACTGGAAATCATCATCTATTATCACCCTCCAATATTCGCCTCCGGCATCTTTCACATCAAAAGCAATAACCGCCCCGGTATTACGACCATACATAAACATGCTAACCGCGTTATATTTTTTCCATTTAATTTCCTCAGGTTTAACCAACCACTTTGCCGCGCCCTTAACGTCTAAATTATATCCCCGTGCGGTCCACATATAACTGGAAGGCTTTAAAAAATACTCCAGCCTTATAGACTGTTCGCCACATATCTTTAACGACTTATCCGCGGATACCTTTAAAGAAGACCCTTGGCCAGTACCATAATCCACAGTTTCAGCATTAATCGCGCCTTCAAAACTATCAAGCAAAACATCCAGCGGCGGCACAGAACAACCGATAAATACAAATACACCTAACCCTGCTAATAAAATACCTAACTTCTTCATACCCCCTCCTGGTATAATTTTTGGTATAACTTTATAAGATTATACCTGATTACAACGATTAAAACACGATTACACAGATTAAAATACAATTCGTGATATTATTACCTTTCCGACTAGATAATTTGTCTTTTTCATCTATGTAATCTATCCCCAATCTGTGAAATCAAGACATCCTGATCTTTATAGGATGTCTTTAAAAAATTAATACTTACCTTTCTACCTAACGCCCTTACAAGATTTTTTAACGTAACCAAAGAAACATTTTCCTGACCTTTTTCAATCCTAGAAATTAGCTGCTGTGAAATACCTAATTTATCAGCAAATTCTTTCTGAGAAAAATTTTTTTCCTGCCGTAAGCTCCGTATTTTATCGCCTACATCCCTACATAACTTATCTCTACTTATTTTTTCTGTTTTTCTTAAAATAATTCCTCGCGAGTGATATCTATCTTTTAATTTATCAAATATTGTCTGCCAAAAATTAATTCTAGAGGTATTCCATCTATCCTGACGCATTCGTTTCTTAATTCGCGCCCAATAATTACAAAATATTAAAGGATCTAAATATTCCTTAAATATATCTTTAGCCTGATTATTCCGAGATAAAAGCAATGAAACAACAACAAAAAAATCCTTATGCTTTGTATCTTTTAATATTTTTTTTGCTCTAGATTCTGTTAATTCCACATCCCACAACCAATTTTTATTCATATCCCTTCTATTTCTTTTTCAACAATTTTATTAATTTCATTCAAAAAATGATTTTCCATATTTTTATAATTCATTTTTTTATTTACTTTCATACGTAATACCCCATCCATTATATTCATCCTATCATATTTTCGAAACCAGTTAATCAATCCTTCCTTCACGGATAAATCAGAATATTTTTCAACAAACACAGAAAGCGGCATAAATGTATGTGATAAAAAGTAAAGATCATAAAAATCTTTAGCTTCCGCTCTTCCCCCCAAAAAAGACTTACGTCCTATCATATCTAAAGCAGGCAATATACCAATAATAGCATAAATCTTTCTTATATAAATATCTTCTAAAGAAAGAACTTTTATTCCTTCCACATTTTTTGTTTCCTTTATTAAAGGAAATACATCTTGCACAAAATCAAGTTTCAATACACCATTTTCGGTAAAACACACATTATAAACCATTATATTAGATTTATTATCTTCCCAACTCTGAGCAATAAGCTTTACAGTTTTTTTTAAAACCTCATGCAAATTATTAGTAATTTCAACTACTCTATTGTAGGAAAAACTCGGAGAAAAAAAGTCTAAATCTATCGACTCCCTATGCTGGAAATAAAACAGTGAAAGAGCAGTCCCTCCGGCAAGATAAAAATCACTTATTTTCCCCGAAAGCGCTTTTAAAACTGTATTTTGATACTCTCGAATCGGAATAGCTTTCATACCTTATATATACAACATATAAGTTGTATTGTCAAGCGCTTTACAACTTATATGTTGTATATTATCTAACCTCCCCCGCAGAAACATATCCTTCTAAATCAACCGTTATGTATTTATATCCTAATTTTTTAAGTTTAAACATTACTCTATTTATATCAGATTTTTTTAGTTTAGTCCCTTCCCTATTTCCTAATTCAATACGCAAGATATCATTATGGTCCCTTGCCCGAACGATACAGCCTCCACCTAAAATATCCTTCAAAATATCTTCAGCACTAATAACCCTCTTGATTCTATCAATAGTTATTTCCTCTCCAAAAGGTATTCGAGAAGAAAAACATGTCCCTTTAGGTTTATCCCAAAAAGATAACCGCAAATATTTCGCTAGTTCAATAATATCTTCCTTGCCGAATCTACATTGGGATAATGGACTAATCACGCCCAATTCTTTATTAGCCCTAATACCGGGACGCACATCATTTTTATCATCATAATTTGTTCCGTCTAAAATATATTTAATCTGAGTCTTGTCAGCGATATCTTTTAATTTCAAAATCAGATTACGCTTACACCAATAACACCTATCACAACAATTCCGTCTAAACTTAAGATTACTCAACTCATCGGTTTGAGTTACTATATGCTTTATACCGATATTTTTACAAATAACCTTAGCTGCCTCTAAATCCTGACGAGAATGGATTATCGATGAAGCTGTAACAGCAACAGCCTTTTTACCTAAAACATCATAAGCCGCCTTTATGAGAAGGCCACTATCAACGCCTCCGGAAAACGCGACAACCGCGCTTTCTAAATTAGCGAGGAACTTTTTTAATTGATTGAATTTTTTCATATTTTTTTATCTTTCAACGGACAGGTCACGACCTGTCCCTACATAATTCTTTATTCTTATTCTTCCTTGCCCCTTGCCCCCTGACCCTTGACCCATGTTCCTTCTCCAATCTTCCGTCTTCTATCTTCTTACTAAATACTATATACTAACGACTAAATACTATTCACTAACGACTAGCAACTATTTATTATTCCCCCTCCCAACAAAATATCGCCGCTGTAAAAGGCAGCAATCTGACCAGGAGTTATTGCCTGAACTTTATCATCAAGCGAAACTTTAACTTCTTTGCCCATTACTTGGACCTTGCATTTTAACGATGGCGTATTATATCTTATCTTTACTTCTATTTTCTTATATTTTGTAATCTCATCAAACCAATTAAGGTCATTAACCGTAAACTCTTTTTTATATAAATATTCCTTCTCCCCCACAAATACCGTCTTAGTTTCCTCCTCAATAGAGATAACATAAAGGGGTTGCCTCCAGGCAACGCCCAACCCTGAACGCTGTCCGTAAGTAAAATTATAAATTCCTTCATGCGTGCCTAAAATTTTACCGTTAACATGACATATATTCCCTTTATACTTCTCGGGAGAAAAAACGTTCTCTTTAATAAATTGAGAATACGCCTGACCGTTTATAAAACAAATATCCTGGCTTTCCCCTCTATCATGAAAAAGAATATCGAGTTTAACAACTTCTGCCAGCACTTGGTCTTTTGTATAATTAGCGAGTGGGAATATCAGACGGTTTAAAATTGACGGAGAGATTAAAGAAAGAAAATACTCCTGAGATTTCTTCTCGTCTTTAGCTACTTTGAGAAAAATTTTTCCTTTTATCCTTTTTAATCCTACATAATGCCCTGTAGCTAGATATTTAAAACCACGGGAATCAATATGCTCAAAAAAATACCCAAACTTAATCAAAGCATTACAAAGAACACAAGGATTAGGCGTTAACCCTACCGAATAATGCCGCAAAAAATCATCTATGATTTGCTTCCTGAATAGTTTTTTAAAATCTAAAATATGGTGGGGAATTTTTAATTTATCACATACCTTTTGCGCTTGAATCAACCCTTGATCACCTAAACATCTCCCATCTTGGGAACAAAGCAAAAAAGTAAACCCTTCAACCTGATATCCTTTCTTTTTTAAAAGATAAGCCGCAAAACTTGAATCCACTCCGCCGCTTAAGGCGACAGCAACTTTTTCATTTATCTTATTTTTATTAACCATTGAACGCTAGATAAAGGATACCCGTTCATTCACTTAGACAATGGACGATTTTATATTTTCATCCTTCGTGTCTCGTATCTCATCCTTTGTTACTTTATCCAAAATAATCCCCGCGGCTTTTTTCCCCGAAAGAAGCATAGAAGAAAATATCGGTCCCATTCTAGGCAGCCCAAAAACAGTAGACACCGCCATACCGCAAATAACCAGTCCGGGATAAATTTCGTCAGTATATTCAACAATAACTTTTTCTGATTCCTCAACCCACATCGTTCCCATGCCTTTCATCTTTATTATTCCCTGCTCTGCTAACCGGCCGCAAACTTTAGCATCATGGCCTGTCGCGTCAATTATAATTTTAGATTCTAACGCGATAGGGTCCAGAGCGGCAATCGACCGCGGTAAATGACTTATAGCTGTCCAGTTTATTACAACTCCGCTTATTTTTTTATCCCGAAGGACTACATCATCAAAGCTAGTCATATTTAAAATTTTTGCGCCCGCTTTCGCCGTCTCACTTATCAATGTAGAACAAGCTAGAGGCGCGTCTGCCACATATAATCCTTGTTTGTATTCAGTAAACGGTATTTTTAACTCCTCAAAAATTTCCTGTGCCGGCTCTTTAATGGTAATCTTATTCATTAAATACCCGCCGCTCCAAAATCCTCCGCCCAAATAGTTATTGCGTTCAATAATTACAATTTTCTTACCGGCTAACGCCAAATCTCTTGCCGCGATAAGGCCGGAAGGACCTCCGCCAACAATAATACAGTCGCTTTCGATACAATCGTTAAATGATTTAAAAAAAGATTCAGCAATTGCTCTGGTTATATCTTTTTCAGTAAAATTACATGGGGTATTCATTATTTTTGTCCTCCTGTTTTTTATATTTCAACAGACAGGCACAGGGGCCTGTCCCTACATATTTTTGTTGTGTCGAATGCGATAGTCCTTAATTGCCTCTTTTATACCATCTTCGGCTAACAGCGAACAATGCATTTTTTTATTCGGCAAACCGCCCAATTCTTTAACCACATCATTGTTGGTAACGGCTAACGCTTCTTCTATAGTTTTACCTTTTACTATCTCAGTTAACATGGAAGAACTAGCAATTGCCGCCGCGCACCCTAAAGTTTGAAACTTACAATCGACAATAACATTATCAACTACTTTTATATACACCCAAACAACATCACCACATTCAGGACTTCCAATCTTACCAACACCGTCGGGGTCTTGCATCTTCCCTAAATTACGGGGATTTTTAAAATGTTCTAAAACTTGATCTGTGTAGGTATTAGACATAACTAATCATCCTTTCTATTGCTGTCTTAGCTTTCGCTATGACCTCTTCACTTAACTCTATTGAATAAATTCCTTTCGCTAAAGACTCATACAACTCTACCAAAGTTGTTTTTTTCATAGTTTGGCAAATTTTTTCTTTTCCTAAAGAATAAAACTCTTTATCAGGATTTTCTCTCTTCAAACGGTGAATGATACCTTCTTCTGTGCCGATAATAAACCGTTTATCCTCAACTTGCGCCGCCCTGCTTAACATACCTGAAGTAGAAAGCACAAAATCCGCTTTTTGTAAGATTTCTTTTCTACATTCCGGATGCACCATAACACAAGCATCGGGATATAGTTTTTTTGTTTTATCTAAATCTTCTAAAGTGAACTTTTCATGCGCGTCACAAAAACCCTGCCACACAACTACCTCTTTATTAGAAACGTTCTTTTGCACCCACCACCCTAAATTCTTATCGGGAACAAAAATAACTTTATCCACGGGAATATTTTTAACCACTCTAACAGCGTTAGCGGAAGTGCAACACACGTCGCTTAAAGCCTTAATTCCAGCGGAACTATTCACATAACTCACTACCCAGGCGCCGGGATGCTTTTTTTTCAATTCTAGAAGTTGTTCAGTATTAATCGTATCCGCCAGCGGACACCCCGCGTCTATTACCGGTAAAAGAACTTGTTTCAAAGGAGAAAGAATCTTAGCCGTTTCTGCCATAAATTTAACTCCGCAGAAAACAATAACCTTACTTTCAACTTCCTTTGAAATTCTAGCTAACTCTAAAGAATCTCCTAAATAATCAGCTATCTCCTGAATTTGAGGAATTTGATAGTTATGAGCTAAAATAACCACGTCTTTCTCACTCTTCAATTTTAATATTTTCTCTTTCAACACAGCTACATTACTTTTATCCATAATCTCCTCACTAATTTAACCGGTCTGTCAAAAATAAACAATAGCCAATAAACAAATTACAAACAATACACAATTCCAAATATACAAACGAAAACAAAATTAATCTCGATTTATCAAATATATATTATTCTTTCTCTTTATCTATTTTCTCCATTTGTATATTGTCTATTGTGATTTATTTGTAATTTGGATGTTGTTTATTGTAATTTTAAAATCAATGCTTTCGCTTACTTCTTCCCATAAAAGTTTTGACATTACCAAAATCAACATCCCTATAATGGCGACATTTGCCGCAATTTTTTAACTATTCCCGGCAACACATCCAACACCCTATCTATATCCTGATCTTTTGTGAATTTACCTAAACTAAACCTTATACTTCCCCTCGCGGCAACAGACGAAATACCCATAGCTAAAAGAACATGCGAAGGATTAGTATTTCCCGTAGCACACGCTGATCCCGCGGAAGCACATATTTCTTCTAAATCCAAATTCATCAAAACGCTTTCACTTTCAACATGATTTATATAAATATTGCAGGTATTATACAACCGTTTTAGCGGATGTCCATTAACTTTTACATCGCTAATTTTTTTCTTTATCCCCTCTTCTAATTTATCTCTTAAACCAACTATCCTCTTACTATCCCGCGCCGATTCTTCTAATGCAATTTTTGCCGCCTGACCCAAACCTACAATACCGGCAACATTTTCTGTTCCCGCGCGCCTCCCATCCTGCTGATGCCCGCCGCGAATAAAAGAACTTAAAGCCACTGCCTCACCGACATACAAAACACCTACCCCTTTTGGCCCATAAAATTTATGAGCGGAAATAGAAAGCAAATCAATACCTAACTCTTTAACGTTTATATCAAGTTTGCCTACAGCAGCAACAGCGTCAACATGAAAATATACTCCATGCTGGCGGCAAATATCAGAAATTTCCTTTATGGGCTGAACTGTCCCCACTTCATTATTAGCGTACATAACCGAAACCAACACTGTATCTTCGCATATACTATCCCGCAACCGATTTAATTCTATGACCCCATAATTATCTACATCTATATAGGTAACCTTAAATCCCAATTCTTCTAAAAACTTAGCTGGTTCTAGAATAGCGGAATGTTCTATCTTAGAAATAATAATATGCTTGCCTTTATCCTTATGAGAAAAAGCAACACCAAAAAGCGCGGTATTATTTGATTCTGTTCCGCCGGAAGTAAAAATCAATTCCGCGGGACTTGAAGAGATTAACTCCGCGATATTATCACAAGCCCAAGCAATAGCTTCTTTTGGTTTTTTAGCAATCTTATATATAGCGGACGGATTACCATAATAATCCCGTAAATATGGCATCATCTTATCTAATACACGTCCATCTAAAGGAGTTGTAGCATTATAATCAAGGTATATCATATTGGGTAAATTATTATAGAAAAGATACAGAGATTGTCAAATACTTTAAAAGGCATCCGTTTTCAGCTATAATCCTTCCGCGAAATAGTGCTATTATCTAAGCTGAAGAGGCTGACAAATACATTTACAAACAAAGGGATAATAGGTACAATACTTTTAATATGTTAAGAACTTCCATCCGGGCAGCAAAAAATATTTTCTTTCCTGCCCTATGTTTTTGCTGTGAAACAAAACTATCAACTTCTCAATACATATGTGATAAATGTAGAAACCAGATAAAATTCTTACTGCCCCCCATTTGTAAATTGTGTTCGACTCCTATCAAAAATAACAAAACAAATTTATGTAAAAATTGTTTAAATTCATATTATCCCTATAATAAAGTTATATGCGCCACTCTTTATACCTCTACCATGCAAAAATTAATTCATCTTTTTAAATATAAACACTGCGACTACCTTATTAAACTCTTCTCCTCAATATTAACAACCTATTTATCAAACATAGCATTTACCGCGGAAGATTACGATTTCATTACAGCTGTTCCCATGCACCCGGCAAAACTTAAAGAACGAGGATACAACCAATCAGCGCTTCTGGCACACGCGCTAGCAAATTACTTCAAAAAACCCTTAAAAAATGGTATAATTTATGAAACTAAATTACGGGATTCTCAAACTAAACTCAAAAAAGAAGAAAGGATAAAAAATACAACCGCGATGTTTTGGGCTAAAGAAAATCTAACCGCGAAAAAAATAATAGTTGTCGATGATATGTTTACAACTGGATCAACCGCGCAAAGCTGCTGCCAAGCCCTAAAAGAAAAAGGAGCAGCGCGTATTACGGTTATAACCTTATCTAAAGCACAATGAAAATCATACGAAATTATATTCTAAAAGATTTCTTATCCGCGTTCATCTTCGGACTCCTACTTTTAAGCACGGTTATGTTCCTTGGGAATATGGTCAAAATATCCGACATGATTATACGTAAAGGAGTAAGTGTTACCGATGCGATAAGACTATTCTCCTTTTCAATGCTTTATCTATCTAAATTCACTATTCCCTTATCTTTTCTCTTAGGCGTACTTATATCTATGGGGCGCCTTATTACTGATAACGAACTGGTGCCGATAAGAATGGCCGGAATATCTACCACAAAAATTCTGCATATTTTTTTACTTATCGGTATTATTTTTTCATTAATTCTCTTTATCCTTAATGCTACAGTAATACCTAACTTCCACTATAATTACCGAACTCTGATGAAAAACATTTTCACTAAAAATGTTTCCGCGATTATTGAACCGGGAGTACCCCTTGACAATTTCCCCGGCTACCTTCTTTACGCTTCCGATAAAAATGAAAACAAACTAAAAAACGTTTATATCTATGAAATAGACGATAAAAAAAACACAAATAAAGTCATTTTCGCTAAAACCGCGGAATTCATTACTGAAGGAAATATTTTAAAAATGAAGCTAGAAAATGGATTTAGAGATGAAGCTGATATCAATAAAAGCAAAGGATTTCAACGGCTTAATTTTAAAATATTTTTCAAAGACCTACCAATCGAACAAAAACAAGAAGTAAAAGTAGCTAAAAAAAACTGCGACATGGGATTCAATGAACTCAGGAACAAAATAAAAAGTCTGAAAAGCCCCCCCGCGGATATGGTAGGAGAATTCCATGAAAGAATAAGTTTTTCTCTTTCTATTATCGCCTTTATCATTCTAGGATTCAGCATATCTTTAGTCGTAAGACACAGAGAAAAATCGATAAATTTCGGCATCGCCTTTCTTGGAGGACTTAGTTACTACCTGCTGTTTATCGTCAGTAAAGCTTTTGTGGAACATAGGTTACTGGCACCAGCCATAGGAATGTGGCTTCCTAATATAATTATCTGCGGCATTGGCCTCATTCTACTTAAAAAAAATGCGCATTTTAGATAGATACATCTTTAAAACCATTCTGAAAACATACGCTTTTATTTGCCTCGTGTTTATCGGCATATATTTTATTGGTGACATTTTCTCCACTCTTTCTGATATTTTTGAAGCTAAAACTCCTTTCAACTTAATTGTTGAATACTATATTTCCATGATCCCCTTGATATTTTTAAGAGTAAGTCCTCTTTCAATCCTTATAAGTGTTTTATATACTCTGGGAGAATTCAACAAAAACAATGAAGTTTTAAGCATGCGGGCTTCGGGAATAAGCCGTTTACGAATAGCTCTTCCTATTCTGCTTTTCGCGGTATTCCTATCCTTTGCTTCCCTTTTTATTCAAGAAAAGATCCTCGCAGTTTCACAAAAAAGAGTAGAAGAAATTAAAACACGCTTCATAAAAAAAAGCTTTTCTCTTATTACTGAGGAAAGAAATATCGCCTTTGCCTCAAAAAACATGATTTTTTTCGTCGGTTCTTTTCTACCTAAAAACAAAATAATGAAAAACGTCGTGATTTTTGAAGAAAATGAAAACAGAGACATCGAGAAAAAAACAATCTGTAAAACCATAGTTTACGAAGACGGCACATGGATAGGACAAAATATCATGCAATATGACATTGATGGAGAAGGCGGAATATTAGGAAAACCCCATCAACTATCGCGCCTGGAAATTCCTTTGGACGAAAATCCCAGAGACATACTCTTCAAAAAAAGCATCTTTGCTGATTTCGCCCCTTTAAAAAGCATAAAAAAACAAATGATACGTTTCAAGAAAATAAAAGCGCATAATCTGTTAGCCAACCTAATTATAGAATACAATAGAAAACTGGCTGATCCGTTATCCCACTTTTTTCTTATCATAGGAATTCTTCCTCTCGCTTTAGAAATTAAGAAACGGAAAGCCGCCCTTTCTTCATTAGGAGTAGGATTTATCTTCGGTTTTATTTACTATGTTTTTGGTTCCTTCAGCATTGCTTTAGGTAAAGCCGGTATTCTTCTTCCCATATTCAGCGCCTGGCTTGCTCCTCTATTTTTTCTCACTGTAGGATTAACCGGCCTGTTCCTGATGAAATAATCGGCTGACGTAGGGGCCGCCGCTTGCCTGCGCCCGTTTATTGATAACAATAATGTCATGAATATTATTTGATATTAGGGTATAGATTCATTTAATTTAATATTTTACGGGCGTAGACAAACGGCGCCCCTACATTAAGAAAAAAACATCTTTTATACTGATATTACAGAAACCCTGCTAATTTAGAAATATAGGGAGATTTCGTAAGTTTCATTTTCTGCTTCTTTGGTTTCAGGAAACGGCAGGAACGGAGAAGATTTTCTTATTATATCTTTAGCAACACCCTCTACTACATCATCACCTTGCGGAGAAATAATCTTTGGATCACCAATTAAATCCCCCTTACGGGAAAGAACAAACTGCAACGTTACCTTTCTACCTTCTGTCTTAGATTTTGATATCCCCATCCATCCAGAAGTTACAGATAAAGACATATCTTTTATTTTTTCAACTATTTGCAGATAATACTGATAGACACCGGGGTCTATTTCACTGCTTGGGGCTTTTTTTTTACCTGGGCTTCACCCTCAGACACCGAAAGTGGAGCTTCTTCTATAAAACCTTGACGCGCTACCATTTCATCTTCTATGCCCTGACTCTGGACATCTATATTTTGCGAGAAATCAACACTAGCCTCATCTATTTTGAGTTCAATAATTGCTTCTTCCCGCGTGATTCGACGCAACTTATCATCTAACTCACTCAACTGCCTATTTAAATCTTCTATTCCATCCTTACTCAACTTAACTTTTGTTTCTCCTTCAGACAACAGCCTATCTCGCGAGCTTACCTTTTTACTTATATTAACTTCTCGCGAACCATCAACTCTTATTTCTTTCTTAACTATCTTAGATGTATCCGCATCCATCTCTCTCAACTGCTTAGGCATATTTTTTTCTTCTTTCTCAAATTCAGAAATAGCTTCTTTTTCCCATATTTCTCCTGCTAATTTATCATGAATTTCTTCTTCTATTGACCGGTCTCCCGATACAATCCTAGGCGTCAACACAATAACTAATTCATCTTTAGTCCACTCATCCTTACTGCTTTTAAAGATATTTCCGATAATTGGGATATTGCCTAAAATAGGAATTTGCTTATGCTGTTTATCATGGGTAATTTTACGCAATCCTCCCAAAAGAACACTTACTCCTTCTTTAACAATCATCGTCGTTTCTGCTTCAGACGTCGTTACTATAGGAATATCTGTCTTCTGATCTTCACTGGTAATCTGAGAGCTTTCCGCAGAACTAATTTCCGGCCTTATTTTTAAAGTAACGTAGCCGTCTCTATTTATTGTAGGCGTAACATAAAGTTTTACACCGACGTCAACAAAATTAACCGATTGAGAAGTTACCGCTGTATCCCCTACCTCTGATGTTGTCGAAGTAATATATGCCTCTTTTGTTCCCACCAATATCTTTGCTTCCTGATTATTTAAAACTAATATCCTGGGGGTCGAAAGCACTTTGGTATTTCCGAATGTGCTTAGAAAATCTATTATCGCGCTGTAATCTCCCGGAGCTGAAGTAGTTATCGTATCGTGAGAAGAAAAAGTCACTTTATCCGTAGTAGTTGTATAAGGAAAATTGAACGTGCCCGTAGTTTTAAAATACTTTTGTATCCAATATTCCCAGTTAATTCCCGCATAAAAGTTTTTAGACGGATTTAATTCTATAATTTTAGCGTCAATTAATACCTGCAGCGGCTTTACATCAAAAGCCTTTATCACATTTCTTATTTCTGCCATTTTATCAGGATAATCGGTAATAACTACTTTATTACTAGCCACATCAAACCTTACATTCCCAACTTCAGAAGTTAAAACATCTGTCAGTTTTTGACTCAAGTCTTCAGCAGCTAAATAGTTCAATTCAAAAACTTGCGTATCTAACGCTGTATCTATTTTTTTAACAAGTTCCCTCATTTGGTTTAATTTTTCGGAAGTATCAGTAACAACCACGGTATTGGTAGGCGCATCCATTATAACCTTACCTATATTGGAAGCAACTTGAGCCAATAATTCCTTAACTCTGCCAGCCTGGGCGTATTTTAAATTAAAAATTTCAACTTTACGTTTATCCCAATACTTTTCACCATTCTTCAACTCATAATCGCGTTCAGTCATTATATAAATAATTTGACCCTTTTTCTCATACGCGAGGTTACCGGAAACCAAAACAATTTCTAAAGCATCCCAGACATCGATATCTTTTAAAAACAATGTTACCCGCCCACTGACATTTCCTCCGATAGAAAGATTAAACCCTCCTTCATCAGACAAAATCTTTAACACATCAATAATATCCATCCCCTTAACATCTAATGAAATTTTAGCGAAACTGCTTATGGATTGACTCGACACCTGCTGCCCAGCAACTAGACCTCCTAGAGGAAGCACTAATCCTAGCAGAAAAAAACAGACAATTATTATTTGGAAGACAATTCTTCCTTGACCCTTTCTAAAGATACAACTCAAAACTTTCCCCCCCACCGTTTAGTATAACCGAATCTTTCCCAATCGCTTCTACCACAATACCTTCGGAAAAGCTATCACCCTCTTTCAAATAAGAAGTTTTACCGGCGCCAGTATCTTCAATTATCACTTTAGACACCGCTCCTGATTTTATCCCCACTAATCTTAATCCTTCAATAATCTTCTTAATTTTATCTAGTTGGGCACCAGAAGCAGAAACTCCCTTTTCCACGACAACAGCAGTAAAAATATCTCTACTTTGAATCTGCCGCAGAAACTGCGAATAATCCTGCCGTTCGCGGTCAATAACCGACGGCACTTTTTCCAACACAGCAGAAATCCCTTGCACACTTTCTTTTTTAAGAAATTTCGCTTCTTTCAATAAAACAGAGTGAATTACAAAAGCTAAAGAAAAAACAACTCCCACAAAAAAAAGCTTTACTGACAAGCTAAGTATAACACTACCAACTGCTAAGGAATCTTTGGATAAACTTTTCGTTACTACCGCCATCGCTCCAACTAAATTAAAAAAATTAACTTATTTCTTCTAAAAGAACTACTTATTTTTAAGGTACATATATTTATATATTCATTTTAATAGAATATATACATTGAATCAATAGATTTCTTTTACTATCCCCTTCGCGTTATAAGTATTATGAAAAAAATAACCTCGAAATGAGACATTTACAACGTAATGGCGCGGAACTTCCTGACTGAGGATATAGGCGTAGATTTAAAACTCTAATAAAAGACGGCGAATTTTCCAACCCATTAATAAACTCAAAAATAGACTTAAAATCGCCCCCTATCTCCACTTCTAATAAAACTTGAGCGTAATTAGCTTTAGATTCTACCGGCAACGGTTTAATCCTATCAATAGACAAATTAAGTTTCTCGGTTAACCTTTTTACTTCATTAAATAAATCAGCGTCTAATTCCTGCCCGCTACCTTCTATTTCAAGAATTTTTTTATAACTCTCATATACTGACCGAATATCCCCTCCTCTTTCTACCAAAAGAAAATGCCGGCGCAAAAGAGAGGATTTATTAGCAATCTCCTGATTCAAAGAAATTAATCGATTACGCCCTAGCATAACCCCATTAACGGCCAAACTACCAATAAAAATCCCTAGGGTAATACTTATAATTAGTTTTTCCCGTTTTGAAAGACGCCTTTTTTTCATTGTATAACTTTACCTTCCATGTAAAACTCAAACCCCTCTTGCCCCTTACGCCCTTTTACTTTAGCAACATATTTTACGCCTACACTGCTAAATAAACCTGACTCTCCCAACAATTTTTTTATAGCGAATACATCCTCATTATTCTGGGCATACCCCTTAATAGAAAAATCGCCTTTCTCCCTAAAATCGACCAAAGATAATTGCACGTTCAAAGGAACTGACGAAACAACATTATAAAGCACTCGCGAAAAACTTACCGATTTATCCAACTCTTTATCAAGAACCTTTAGTTTCTCAGTTACCGTCCCTAATTCTTTCACCTCAATATTTACCTTTTGTAATTTAGAATTCAGAAAGTCCAGATAAACATACCGGTTAAATACATACTTCCCAAAAAATAGACTTAAAATAACCATAATTTCTACAACTAAAATAACAAGCTGAACATTTCTCTTTCTTTTCTTTAAACTTTGTTTTCGCTCTTTTAAAACTGGCGGAGAAAAGTCAAACCCATAGTTTTTAGTAACAGCTAACCCCAACCCGGAAGCAAAAGAAGTTCCACTGTCATTTATTTTTTCTCTAACCCCTTTACTGAAAAAGAAATTATCCAGCTGATCGAGGAAAACACATTGGGCCCAAGTAATTGATTCGATAACCTTATCCTTTCGAACCCCCGTAAAGATTGCCTTATTAAAACTTCTAGCCCCATATTCTTTCTCAAATATCCTTAACGACTGGTTTATCCCTTCCAGCAAATCATCATCACTTAAACAATGAAATGACCGTGAAAAAAGGATACCGTCTTCGCTAGCAATTAAAAACTCAGAATCATTACTGCCAACATCAATAACCGCATTTGATCCTATCGGCTTTTGTTTAAAAAAACCGCTCCTAAACATATACCACTGATATAAGCCCCAGCTACTGTTCGTAATGCTAAAAGGCAATACCTTACCTGCTTCGATAAACTCTAACACATTAGAAATTTTCTTTTTTTGAGTAATATATATAAGCATTTTGGAATGACCTTTTTCGCTAACCGCTAGAGAATAATCATAAACAACATCTTCTAACGGCTGAATAATGCCTTTAGCCATTTGAAACGGCAACATCCTTCTTACTTCACTCCAATTCTGAGAAGGCAGCGAAAGAAAGCGGATAAGAAAAAACCGGCGGGTAAACGAAATGATAACTTTATCATACTTAAACTTATTTATAAGCTTCTTAAAAAAATCAGATATATCCTGAGCTGATACTTGATGCGGATAGCAGGAACTATCTAATGCCTCTATCTTACATTTTTTCTTACCGGAAACAGTACAGTACCCTTTTATAGACTTATCCTGTATCTCTAAAATTACTATCTTTTTAGCTCCCATACTATCTATCCTCTACCTAAACCACTTTCCACCTCGTAGGTGGTAAGTGGGTTTCGTGATTTAATTTTCATGCCAATATAAAATTTTACCGCTTTCTGCCTCCCTATTCAACACACAAATGATTTTTTTCTTAACCCCGTCTACTTCACCTTCGCTTGTTATACGATAATACTTAGAATTAATACAAAATATATCTTTAATATACAAAACAGGATCGGGGTCACTACTAATTTCTTCACTCATAACATTCTGCCAATCTAGCGCGGAATAATATCCCCTCTCTCCATCGGGTTGACCAAACAATTTATTTACTATTTCTGTTTTACCAGTAAAAAAGCATTCTATCAAAAAGTCCAGTGTTTCTCTCAATACTGTATTTATATTAACCTTTCCATCGCCAACAACACTAACAAAATATTTAATTTTATTATAATCGTCAACAGATATGTCCTCTATTAATAATAACTCCGATAAAACACTCAACGCCGCGTTCTTATACCTACCTTCAACCTCTGGTTCTCCCGCTTGAGTATCAGTATTAGCGTCAATATAATCAATAATATAGTCGGCCTTATTATTAGGATTTTCTACCTCTTTTTCAGTTAACAGCTTCTTCAACATCTTTATCTGCATAGTATTTATATTAATCCGGCTGGTTTCATCTTCAATTTCTACTGATATTTTGCCTGTCTTTCCGGGATAAGAAAAGGCAACTTCTTTTTCTATCGGCTGGGACCAATCCTCACCTAAGTGGTCAACATACGTATCTGCTTCTTTATCTTTTTGCATATCCTGCTCTAACATTTGCTGAGCAATTTTAACCCCGGAAACAGCTAAATAAAAAGCGCGCTGTTTGTTTAGGTAGAACTTAGTTTTACGGGTTTGAATATAGGTACGAAACCCCAATCCCAGACAAAATAAAGAAAGCACGACCAATATCCCTAAAGAAAAAACAAGAAAAAACCCTTTTCGCATAATAGTAAATATAAAAATATCGTAGGGGCGTCGCTTGTCTGCGCCCGATTATTAATTATACAATTAATATAATTCGGCATAATGATATATTCATTTAATCATTGATAATTTTATATTATTACGGGCGTAGACAAGCGGCGCCCCTACAGCTCATTATCCCTGTATATTAAAACATGTTTTTTCATGAATTGGGACTGTCCCTTTTCATCTTTATACTCTAAACTAATCCTTACACCTTTGGGTATTTGTGTAACATCCTGCCACGTTTTAGTTTCTGTGCCTTGCGTGTCAGAATAAAATATTTCAAAATTCTCTAAATCATCAATGATTCCCACCTCGGTTGTTTCTTCATTTTCATCAAAAGGACTTTTAATTTCCTTATACAAAAAACCACTTTCAAACCTATACTTAACCAGTGAAACTTTAGGATACCCCCGCGCGTAATCAAAATTCTGCGTATAAAACTCTAACCTTGGAATATCATCTTCTATAGTGCCGTTAAATCCAGCACTAACATTACTAAAAAACACAACGTTACGCAACGAAAGAGCAATGTTTTCCAGATTTAAATTAATGGTCTGATAGGTTCCCTGTTTTGCCTCTACCTTTTTACGCACAGATATCCCTGTACTCAACAACATGTATAAGGCAACTGATATAAATGAAAAAATCAGCGCCGCCACCATTACCTCAATTAAAGTTAATCCTTTCTTCATTCCTCTTTCACCGATACAAAGATAATCGCGTCTAAAGATAATTTTCGATTACCCTGGCGTTCTATTTTTAAAATACATTTATTCAAACTACTATCGTCAACCGTCACAAGATTCATATTCCATTTAAAAGGTATCCGCTCAAACTCACCCCTCGACGCTACATCCTTAGACAAAAATCCATCTTTTGCCTCAATCATTTCTAAATCCCAAAATTTTTCCTCTACCAAGCTGCTCAACTTAAGATAATCTAGGCTCTTTCTTCCCGCTTTTAAAAAAACACCAAACCCTCTAAATAAAAACAGCGAAATGATAGATACCAAAAGAACAACAAACGCGACTTCAAACAGTAATATTCCTTTATTAGATTTCATTTTTCAAATAGAATTACAAATATTGTAGGGGGTCGGCCCCTACATATATCATATTATTTATTGCCCTGTCACAATTTTTCCATCTATTCCCTTACTCGTAACCAAGATGCTTCGTCCTTTATCATCAGAAATTGTTATTTGAATCGGCTGCAGTGTTCCGTCGGGATAGAAAAAGATTTCTTCGTTTTCTGATTCTATACTTACTTTCTCAGGAATATTGATTTTATACACAACCGACTCTACCAGCTCATCATCTGTTTCTATTATAACCATTATCGCGTTATCTAAATCTATTCTAACTTTTAAAACTATACTTCTAAGAATAGCTTGTGTTTTAGCGTAATCTAAAAACAGATACGTTTTATTGGAAAAAGATTTAAACCGCGTAGATTGAATAGTATTTTTTATGAAAGGAAAACTAACTCCTGCTAAAACAGAAATAATCGTGATAACCAGAAGCAATTCTATTAACGTAAATCCTCTTCTCTTTTTAAAACGATACATTCTCTTTATATCGTATCGCGGAACGCAATACCCCCCCATAATCTTTATAACGGGAGGGTTACAAACCCTCCCCTACATATTTTAAATTTTCTTGACCCTTGACCCTTGACCCTTTCTCTACTACTCCCAACTAACAATGTCATCCTCACTTCCTAAAATACCATCACGACCCTCTGAAGCAACATCAAAATCACCGCCGTGTTCTGAAGGATAACTATAATGATAATCTCTTCCCCATGGATCACGCGCCGCTTTTTTTAAATATGGACCATCCCAACTTTGGGCGTCTGAAGGCTGAGTCGCTAAATCATCTAAACTTTGAGGATAACTGCCAACGTCTAACTCATAAAGGTCTATTGCCGCGGGAAGACTTGCCGTAACAGCCGCCCGAGCAACTTCCTGCTTAGCTTTTTCGGCCCGACCAGCTAATCGTGGAGCAACTACACCGGCTAAAATACCAATAATAATTACAACCAACATTAATTCAATTAAAGTAAACCCCTTTTTCATTTTCAATTCCTCCTCTCTACCCACGCATATTATTAAACTCTTAACTTTATTCTAAAAATTTAAAAAAATTATCATGTATACTTTCAACGATTAAAGTTTACAAATTATGGAAAGAATCAAAAACAATTTTAAGAGGGAGGCTCTGAACCTTTAAAAGCATGGTATCCTTCCTGAAAGGAAGGATTTTTAAGGGTGAAGCGCCAGTAAAAATTCTCGCAGGGAATTTTTGCGTTCCCGAAAAAATTCGTTTTTGATTCTTAACGCACTGCAAACACATATCAACGCTCTCAAAAATTAAAATCTATCTGAAAAATAGGCAACAGCATCGCTAAAACAACAAATCCCACTATTACGCCCACGCCTAAAATCAGCATAGGCTCTAAAATACCTAACACCGCTTTCATTTTCCGGTGAATTTCTTTATTGTAATCAACGGATAAGTTCTCTAAAACATTATCTAAAGAACCTGACTCCTCGCCGACTGTAACAACATTGATAAAAGTAGCCGGGAAAACATTAATTGACTTCAATGCCTCATTTAAAGACATCCCTTCTTTAATTTGTTTTTCTACCCGTTCTACCTGGCGTTGAAAAAAAACATTCGAAATAGTTTTTGTAACAACCCTCAACGATGAATCAATAGTAACCCCGTTTTTAAGAAGAATCGATAATGTTCTGGAAAACCTCGCTATTTCAATTTTCTTAAGCAACACGCCTACCAACGGCATCTTCAATTTAACTTCATCCCACCAGATCCTATTTTTAGGAATTAGAAAATACCTCTTTACAATAAAGACGCAAAGAATACCTGCGCCTAAGATAATAATCCAATACCGTGAAAACACATCAGAAATATTTTTTAATATTAATGTCGGTAAAGGAAGCGCCTGGCCAATATCATCAAAAATACCCACTAATTTCGGAATAACAAATTTCAGTAAAGCAAAAATAGTCAATATTCCCACTCCAACGATTATAAAAGGGTAAGTTAAAATTGAAATTATGTTAGTGTAGAAATCTAATTCTTCTTCTAAAAACTGAGCGATACGTGATAAGTTTTGCCCTAAAGTACCGGAAGCTTCACCGGTCTTAACTAAAGAAATGTATAATTGAGAAAAAATATAAGGATATTTCTCCAACGCCTGAGAAAAATGCACACCTTCTTTAACTTGAGCAATTACATCTAAAACTACTGGTTTAAGATTTGACTGATCAGTCGCAGACGCTAACGTACTAAGACTTGATATAAGCGTTGATCCCGAATTAATTAAAGTAGCAAGCTGATGGGTAAATTCTACTAAATCCTTTAACGCGACTTTTGATTTACGTCCAAAGGAAACTTTTTTTTCTTTTATTACTAGAGGAAAAAGGTCTAAGGCGTCTAGTTTTGATACCGCTTCCTGATTACTCTGCGCTTCTATTTGGCCTTCGACAATCTCAGACGGCCCTTTCTTTGCTTTATACAAAAATATAGACATATTGAGTTCGGAATTATCTTCACTAAATACTATATACTAACGACTAAATACTATTTATGTAACTCTCATAACTTCGCCTAAGGTAGTTACTCCTGATAAAACCTTCCTCAAACCGTCCTGTCTTAAAGTGTGCATCCCTTGAATTAACGCCTGTTCTTTAATAACCTGACTGGTAACCCGCTTAAATATTAATTCCCTAATCTCGTCAGTCATCATTAACACTTCAAAAATAGCGGTTCTCCCCTTAAATCCTGTCTGGCGACAACTTTGACAGCCTTTACCTTCGAAAACTTCTATACTTTTTTCTTTTAAATCTATGCCGGACTTCTTAAGAATTTCGGTAGAAACAGATACTTTCTTCTTACATTTAGAGCATATTACTCGAACTAACCGCTGAGCAATGATGCCTTCTAGCGACGACGCCACCAAAAAAGGTTCAATACCCATATCAATAAGGCGCGTAGGAGCGCTTGCCGCGTCATTAGTATGCAGCGTGGAAAAAACAAGATGCCCTGTCATTGCCGAACGAATAGTTATCTCAGCAGTCTCAGCGTCTCTTACCTCACCAACCATTATGATGTCAGGGTCATGCCTTAAAATACTGCGCAATCCTTCAGCGAAAGTTAACCCTATCTTAGGAAGAACCTGAATCTGAGTTATTCCCCTAAGCTGATACTCTATAGGATCCTCGGTCGTGATAATCTTATTGCCGGCAACATTTTTTTCACTTAAGGCGGCGTAAAGCGTGGTGGATTTACCGCTGCCCGTAGGCCCAGTAACAAAAACTATGCCATAAGGCTTATTTATCAGGCCTTCAATTTTCTTTAAATCATCTTTCATTAAGCCTAAATTATCTAATCGCATAAAAGACGCGGGACTTAATATTCTTACTTGAACTGACTCTCCATACGCCGACGGCAAGATTGAAACACGCAAATCCAATTCACTTCCTTTTATTTTTATCTTTATACGCCCGTCCTGAGGAAGACGATGTTCGGCAATATCTAACGCTGCCATGATTTTCACGCGGGAAACAATCGCCTGATGAAACAGTTTTATAGATTCAGGGATAGGCACTTCATATAAAAAACCGTCTATACGAAACCTAACTCTTAACTCGTTTTCGTAAGGTTCTAAATGAATATCCGTCGCTCTTTCTTCTATGCCTTGAGTAAAAATATGATTCACAAATTTAATAATGGAGGCGTCTTCGACCGCGGTTTCTATATCCTCAACAGTGGAAGCTCTCACTCTTATCTTATCTTCAACGTCCGACTGGCTCATCATATCTTCCAAAATATCAGCGCCTACACCATAATACTTCTGAATAGTTTCTAAAACGTCTTTTTCATAACTTAAAACAGCCCTTATATCTATATCCAGTAATAATTTTAAATCATCCAGTTTATGAATATCTAAAGGGTCTGATAACGCTATGACCAGCGTTTGCTTATCGAACCTATACGGCATCATTTCATAATGAAGGGCTAATTTAACGGGCACCTTGGAAACAGCTTTAGGCTCAATCTTTTCTTTTTTTAGGTCAACATAATCAACGCCTAACTGTCCAGCTAAGACCTTAAACACATCCTGAGGCTGAGAAAATCCCATTTTCACGATAATAGAACAAAAAAAACCGCCGTTTTTCTGTTGAAACTCTAAAGCGTCAGCTAACTGATTAGAAGTAATTACTCCTTCAGCAAGTAGAATTTCTCCTATCAATTTACTTTTTTGATAATCTTGATTCATAAGATAAATTTTAACGGGTGATAAAATTGAACTATAAAAATTATAGCACCGGAGGGAATAAAAATCTATACAAAGTTATTCTCTAAATAATATAATATCGTTCACAAAAAAGCCAGGCTTTTTTGTGAACGATGTCATTGATAAGTTTAAATTGATTAATACCGCCCCGGCATATTATAACGCTGTTGAACACTAGCCTGATGCTGCCTTGATATATTATGCTGCCGTTGAATATTAGCGTGACCGATTGCGGCATTATGGGCGGCGGCGTTATTATCTCCATAAGCAGGAACTAAATACTCAGTATATAATTCATCTACTTTGTAGTCCCGTACTACCTGGATGGAATCAAGGGTAACCGTTAACCTGGTCGTCTGTTTTTTCATTCCCGGTTTAGACCCAATATCAAAAAAAATCACCGACCAAATGGAAGCCCGCGGCCTCTCGGTTACCGCCTCATAAACTAAAACTTCTTCGCCCAAATCGGAACGCGTAACTTGAGCGGGATTTCCTAGCATGGTGATAACATCCTCTTTCGTTGACCAGCCTTTACGAATCTGTCCAACAGAAGACGGAATCTGCTGCGCGCCATACATAATAGTTCTGGCGCATCCGCTAAAAATCAAGCATCCTAAAACGACCAATGCTAAACTGATCATTTTGGTTTTAGATTTCATTTCAATTTCTTTAACCTTAAAAACGGCCCATAAACCTTCTTAACCATGATGAATATCGGCTAGTTGAATTATCTCGAACGGTTAAGTTCATTAAATTACTCATTCCGTTTTTAGTTTCTACTTTTACTTTATAAATACCAAATTTATCTACCTCTGGTATTTTAAACACAATTGAATAATTACTCCACTTCCACTCAACAATATTACCCTCAATTTTATTATTTGTTGAGTCATATAGATAAACTTTACTATTATCATCTTTGTTTCCAAAATTCATGCCATATAATGTCACGTATTGACCTATTACCCCTGAAGAAGGACTCATCGAGTATATCCTAATATCTTTTTTATAAATATAGAACCACCTCAAATAACTTTTACCATCTTTTGTTTCTACTCTAATTCTATAGTAATCACTTTTACTTATATCCTTTGGTATAACAATGTTAATCATCCAATCACACCAAGAATTTATTTCACATTCAACTTTTTGCATAGCCCTATCATAGATATATACTTTACTATCACCGTCTTTCACTCCAAAATTACTACCCTGAACTTTCATCTCTTCTCCGGTTTTTCCAAATGAAGGATTTAAACCAGTTACATAAACATTTTTTGATACATTAACCTTTTTTTCTTTACCTTCTATTTTTTTCCCCGTACTATTAGTAATTGTTACTGTATATTCTCCCGTTTCAATTTTAGGTACTACACAAAAAATATAATCATCTCTCCATACACGGATCTCAGCGTTAGCAGCATCACTATTTCCTATAAATCTAACACTTACAGATGAATTATATTTACCAAAATCGTTGCCTCGAATAATAAAATAAGAACCAGGAACAACCCACTGTTTGTTAAACTTAGTAATTATCGGTGTAGTATCTATTGTTATACCATCGGAATATCCAATTTGCTCCGAGCCTGCTTCATTTATAGCTTTAACGCTAAAATAATACTTAACTCCATTAACTAAATTCAAATTATCAACATCAACAGAATTACTCTCTCCAACAGATTTCCAATCCACAACTATTCGAGAATATCTATCTATCCCTCCTTCGGTAATTCTATATTTAAACTCTTTCGCGCCCTGAGGGATTGTCCATGACGCGGAAAGTTTTCTACTGTTATCTGTATATTCTCCCGTATCCGTAACTACCGGGGTAGTAAGAACCACGGCATTATCCATCCACTCTTCCTGCATTCTTGTATACGTCAATTTTGGAACTCTATCAGCAGTAACAACACCCAGCCACTCTACATTTTGAATAATATAACTTTTATCGGGATTATTACTATCAGGACTAATTCTTTGCAAAACAAAACCTTCATAATTATAATCATCGTAACTGGTAGCAGTATCCTTATTCCATCGAATATACTTATATGAATCCAACTTTTTTAAATCTATCCCCGCGTACTTATTACCAACACGCCATAATTCATCATTAAAATTACTAACTAACCCTCCTAAACATTGTTCGCCATATGTATCTGTCGCTAAATGTGCCACAATCTCACGCCAAAGTTTAGCATTAACCATAGCTTGGGTTTCCTGATCTTCTTGTCCACGAATTTGATCAGCCAATTTTACTCCTAAATGATTATTTCTTCCACCATATAGCTTAAAGGCATTCGTACAAAAACTATCCACACCAAACGCACTAATAAAAAATGGCTTAACTATTTGTCCACACCTGTTCCATTGATCCCCCCATTGTTCAAAAAGATCACCAAAATTATCTCCATTATAAATACTAACACCCCAGACATCAATATTAGAACACGCTTTCAAAATAGCCGAGATATCGTCTATAGTACTACCTCCTAAACGTTCAGCCGCAATGGCAGAATTATAATGGACATCTTTTGCTTCACTATATGACGCCAAAACTGAACAAACAGGATGATGAGTGTCAATTGCTTGAATCTCACCAGCGATAGTATTAACAACTTTAATACTTTTTTCTAAATCCCAAGAACTAGAATTAAATTTATTAAAATTCCATTCATCTCCTATTACCCACATAAGAATAGCTGGATGATCTTTATAGGAATTTACAATTTTCTTGTATTTTTGATGACTTATATCTTCCTCATCTAAAGCCACAGTAAGAATAACCATAATATCTTTGGCATAAAATTCATCCAAAACTTCTTTTATTTTATTTTCATAATCTTCATATTTATCTAAATTACTTCCCAAATTAGCAGATATTCTTACTGCTGTTGTATTCATCTCTTTTATTAAAGTAATATCTCCTTTTTTAATACCCTCTTTATCCTGGCTATCTTTATAATGCTGAAAAAGTTCATTTCTTAACCAACCATTCAAAAGCTCTTTTCCTTCTATTCCTCCAAAAAACCCATATTCTGTTTCAAACGGAATAAACTTATCGCCTCTATAATATCCCGATCCGTCTAATTTCGCTCCATATTTAGGCGCTTTTGTTGCCGGCGACCAATTTACTCCTTTTATAATAAAAGGACTATATTTAATCTCGCCTGACTTTTTTACCATAAGAACATTCGTACTTCTATCCACATACACATCAGCCGGCCCCTCATCCGCCGCGGAAACACTAAAACCCGCAATTAAAACCAATCCCAATACTACTAAACTGACTAATTTTCTCATTTTCGCCCTCCTAAAATAGCTCGAATTTACTATAAATTTCTCCTATAAATATTATATCTTTACACCCTAAATATATAAGTTATTGATAATAAAAGACTTACAAAAAACCACCGTTGAGGAATTTATAAGTTAAAATAATAATACCATATTTTCGCGAAAATTGCCAAGAATTTTGAAAAAAAAATTGAAAAAATCTGTGACCGTAAATCCGAGGGATTCTTGAGGAGGAGCGGCTTACGATTTCGTAGAATAAGATACAGATATCACCAATATCCTTAATTACCCTATTAATTACCCTATTAATAGAGTTAATACCTTATTAAGTTTTTTTCCATTTAGCGCTTTTCCCCTTACCTAAACATTTAATCTTTTTTCTTTTCTTTAATTTTTTAAAGATTACTTTTATCATGTCCCGGCTAACTGAAGGACATTCCCTTTCAATATCCCCTAGAGTAAATTCTCCTAATTGCTTTTCTATCGCTTTAATAATAATCTCGGTTTTTGCTCCACGCGCGGGGATTATATTTCCCGAGCGTTCCTCAAATTCCTTATAAGCTGCCAGTACTGTCCCAAGAAAATAATTAAACCACGGAATAATATCATGATTAGCCTCATGCCACTTTTGAGAGCTTTTATTAAGTGTCTCATAATAAGTTTCTTTTGATTGTTCAACAATCCGCTCAAGACTTATATACTTTCCAAATATAAATCCATGTTGATATAAAGCAAGAAGGGTAAGCACCCGCGATACCCTTCCATTCCCATCACGAAATGGATGTATACTTAAAAAATCCAGCACAAAACAAGCAACCGCGTAGAGCCCCGGATATTTAAATTGATTAATGCTGTTTTCATAAATAAGACAAAGCTGATTCATCATATCCGAAACATCTTTTGCTTTTACTGGTTTAAATATCACCTCAACCCTGCCATCAGGATACTTTCGGATAATATCATTATTTTTTTCTTTCCATTTTCCCGCGTCCCATAATTCTCCTCTACACAAACGATGAAGCTCTTTAATCGTTTCTAGATTAATCTTTAAACTTTGATGCTTCTTATGAATAAATTCAAGCGCTTTTCTGTATCCGGCTACTTCTTCTTCTGAACGATCACGCGGCTTACTGTGACCAAATACAAGAGGCTTAAGACGCGTCTTATCAACCGTAACACCTTCAATACGATTTGATGATTCCACGCTTTCAATAAGCGCCGCTTCTAAAAGTGTCTTTAGAACCTGCGGCGACTGTTTTATATAAAGTTCTTGTTTTCCTTTATATTCGGCTATAGAATTCATAAGCCATATCGAACTTAAAGGCAACTCTACATTATCCCGTTTAAACGAATTCATCGTATTTTCCTCCTGAAAAGTATTATATCAAATTATCCTAAACTTTGTAACTTGTTTTAGACAATCTGAGTTAACATAACCTTATATACCTCAGAATATGATTATTTTATCATATACATTCTAGGGATTTTTAGAGAAAGGCGGCTTAAGATTTCGTAGGGAATGGTTTTGGCCCAGTCAGCTAAATCAACAGCGCTAACACTACTATCAGCTTCTTTGCCGATTAAAGTAACCTCATCCCCTATACTAATATCATTTCTATCACCAATATCCACCATAATATGATCCATACAAACTCTACCCACCAACTTAAAAGCTTCTCCTTTTATGATGACTTTAGCGTTATTAGATAACGCTAAAGGGTAGCCATCAGCGTATCCGACAGCCACAGTAGCTATGTAGGTAGATTTATCAGCGGTAAAGGTACGGCCATAACTAACGCTCATCCCTTTATCAATTTTTTTAACAAAAACAACTTTGGATTTTAACGATAACACCGGCTCAACGTCTAAATCTTTATTTACCGACGGGTTTATCCCATAAAGAATAATCCCGGGCCTAGCCATATTAAAATGAGAGTCTTTATAATTAGCTATCGCCGCGCTGTTAGCGCAATGATAATAATTAAACCTAATATTATCATTTTTTAACTGGGTTATGACCTTATTAAAAATATCTATCTGCTTGCGCGTAAACTCAGGATCACTATCAGCAACAGGAAAATGAGTATATAACCCATCTAAACAAAGATTATCCAACCTTTTTACTCCATCAATAAATTTATAGGCGTCTTTGGAATAAGCACCCAGCCGCCCCATTCCCGTATCAATCTTAATATGCGCGCTAACTTTAACATTTCGCTTTACTGCCGCCTTACTTAATTTTTTAGCAAAGGAAATATCCGTAATTGTAGGAACTATGTTATGTTCAATAAATAAGTCAGCAAACTCAGGCAATACCGTCGTAAGAACAAAAATAGAATTCTTAATACCATTATTTCTTAACTCAACCGCTTCCTCAATACTGCCAACGCCAAAAAAATCAACGCCTTCATCAGATAGAGCTTGCGCAACAGGTACTAACCCATGGCCGTAAGCAGCCTGCTTAATAACGGCAATCATTCCCGTATCCGCGCCAAGGTAATTCTTAACCTTACGAGCGTTTCGCTTCAACGCCCCTAAATCTACTTCAATAAATAATGGTCTATACATCTTTTCCATTTTAAATTTACCATTTACCAATTACCATTTTAAATTTTCAAATAAATTTTTTCTATATCCTCTCCACTAAATACTATATACTAACAACTAAACACTATTCATTCTTATCTGGCACGTCTTAGGATGTAAATATAACGGCTCCAGCTTATTTACGGAAGTGAATTTCTCCTTAATATAATAACTCTTTGCTAATTCCAGTAAATACGCCGATTTGGGCCAAACATCTTTATTATAGAAAGATATATCTGGATATAAACTTAACACTTTCGTTCTTAACTCTTTATCATGGGTAATAAAAAGGCAGTCTTTCTTACCCTTAACAAAATCTTCTAATTTTATCAATTTCTCTTTGCCTTCCATTTTAAAACTATTTTTGTTTATTTTAAAAGACGCTGTGTATATCAACTGACGCCGAGCATCAGAAACAACAGCTATATTCCTATGCTTGCCCCCAATAAAAGGATACGCCAACGAATAAAAACTACCTATCTTGATTATGGGTTTGTTCAACGCCAAGCCAAACCCCTTAACAATACTAAAAGAAATCCGTAACCCCGTAAAAGACCCAGGCCCCGCGCCAATAACAAAAGCATCAATCTTTTTTAAATCTAATGACGCTTTTTTAATAAGTTTTTCTATTAACGGCATAACCTTAGAAGCACCAAATCTAATCCTGCGGTTAAAATCCACGATAATTTTATCTTCCTTCATTATACTTAAGGAAACATTATCGGTAGTAGTATCAATTGCTAATAAATTCATGTATAACCCCTTGTCAAAAGTTATTGGGCTTGGGTCAATATACCGATTTAGTTTAACAGTCAGGTAGTTAATGATTATACACTTAACCCTTACCCAACTACCCTACCGGCCTCTTGACCTTTATCAAACTACTTAACCTAAAAAACCATATACCTACCCTAATACTTTCAATCTACTTTTATCATACCCCTTAGACGATATGACTATTTTACGGCTGTTTTCTTTAACAAAAGAAAACTTTAATTTTAAATACCGCGGTAAGCTATCTTCAATCTTTTCGCCCCACTCAATTAAAAAACAATAGCCAAATTTATACATGTACTCCTCTACTCCTAAATTAAATATATCATCCCCTTTCATAAGCCGGTACAAATCTATATGGTAAATATCCAACTTTCTAACTTTATATTGTCGCACCAGCGTAAATGACGGACTTTGAGTTTTTTTTCTATAACCAAATCCTTCTAGCACCCCACTTACAAACGTAGTTTTTCCTCCCCCCAAATCACCTTCAAGAAGAATAATATCCCCGCCAGTAATGAGTTTAGAAAACCGCTTACCTAATAAAATTGTTTCCGATGAAGATTGCGACATTACTACCATACTTTCTTATCACCTATTTTCATTTCTAATCTTTAAACTTATTCAACAAGCTACTTACTTCCCAATTGATGAGTATATCCCTTAATACTGATATTTCTGCATTCATTCGCTATCCGCATTTTATACCCAAAATTATCACTCTTAATCCTGCCGATAAAGTGGAATTTTTTACTTAAGTAACTTATCTTTTTCTCACTCTTATCTACAGTAAAAATCAACTCATAATCTTCCCCGCGATAAAGATCTGATTCCCCTTTAGTTAACGGTAATTTATCGCGCTCAATACAAGCCCCCTTCCCACTATCTTTCAAAACGCGGTAAAGGTCAATAATAAATCCGTCGGAAATATCAATCATTGAATTCACTTTAAAATTCTTAACTAACCCTTGAGCTTCTTTTATTCTCGGTTCAAAAACACAATCAAAAGCCCGCTGACCTAACGGCCCGGTCACAAAAATATAGTCACCAACTTTCGCTTGCTTTCTTGAAATAAACTTATCGGTTTCGCCTACGCCCCATATATCTAAAAACAACTTCAAAGATTTTGCCGTATCACCACCAACTAACGAAAACTTATATTTTTTACCACAAAAAAGAATACCAGCAAGTATTTGATCTAACTCATGGTTCTTTACATAAGAAGGAATTCCCGCTGAAACGCCAATGAATTTAGGACGCCCTCCACAAGCGGCAAAGTCAGAAAGAACACGACACACTGCCCGCTGTCCTAAAGTTTTGTAATCAATCTTATTCTTTTTAAAATGAACTCCTTCCATAAACAAATCGCTTTTTAACAAAACTTTATTTTTTCCGGTTTTAACCTGCGCGCAGTCATCTCCTATACCAACAAGAACATCTTTGCTCTTTCCTGTTTTCTTCTTCAATAAATCTATCCAATCTAATTCATTCATACACATAATAATTTCTTAATATTTTTTATAAATGACGGATAAATTATCCCCTTATCAGTAACTATAGCGGTAATAAGCTTATTCGGAGTAACATCAAACGCGGGATTAACCGTTGGAATGTCTTTGGGCGCGATAGCAACCTTACCCAAAACTGTCCTTACTTCATCATCCGCTCTTTCTTCAATAGGAATTTGGTTTCCGTTTTTTAACGTCAAATCAAACGTGCTAAACGGCGCAACCACATAAAACGGCACTTTATGATATTTAGCTACAACAGCTAAACTATAGGTACCTATTTTATTTGCCGCGTCACCATTAGAAGCAATCCTATCAGCACCGACAAAAATTTTATCGATGGTACCTTTCTGCATAAGGTAGGCTGCCATATTATCGCAAATTAAAGTACAAGGAACATTGTTTTTTTGAAGTTCCCAGGCGGTAAGTCGCGCGCCCTGTAAAAGAGGTCTAGTTTCATCAGCATACACTTTTATATCTTTATAAACTTTATGCGCCTTATAAATAACCGCGACCGCTGTACCATCTCCCCCCGTAGCTAACGCCCCAGCATTACAATGAGTTAGTATCCTATCTCCTTTTTTGATCAACTTTACCCCAAACTCTGCCATTTTTCGGCACAACCCAATATCTTCTTTATGTATAGCAACAGCTTCCTTAAAGAGAGAACTCTTTATTTTGGATAAAGACTCTTCCCTATTATCAAAAACTACTCTTTCCATCCTATCTAAGGCCCAAGATAAATTAACTGCCGTGGGTCGAGAAGTTTTAAGATAGTTTATCCCCTCCTTAAACTGCGCCAAAAACCGCCTTTTTTGAAGAGAAAACTTTTTGGCAGATTGCGCCATACAGTAAGCGGCAAACACACCGATTAACGGCGCGCCTCTTACCCTTAACTGTTTTATAGCAACAAACCCTTCTCTTAAATTTTTACATTGCCGCCAAACTTCTTTTAAAGGAAGTTTAGTCTGGTCTAGATAAAACAACTGATTATTTTTTACATCTACAGCCTTCATTATTCTTCCCCCTGGTATAATCTCCGGGTATAATTTTATAAAAATTATACCTGATTACAGTGATTATTTTAGATTACACAGATTACCCTATTGCCTCTATGAAAAGGCAATAATCTCTGTAATCATTTCTTAATCGTTGGAATCAAGGCATCCTGATCTACAGGATGTCTTTTTTTATGTAACATATCCGAAAGTCTTAACAAAAAACTCTTTTTTACATCTATAGCCCCAAAGGGACACATCTCACTGCAACACATACACATAATACACTTTTTGTACTCTATCACAACCTTACCTGTATCCATACTTATTGCCGCCGCCGGACATACCTTCTCACACATCCGGCAATTTTTACATTTTTTATAATTAACTGCCGGCTTAAACTTAAGAAGTAATTTTAACACGACTAAAACAAACGGCGGCACACGATTTAAAATGAAGGTATTAGGAAACTTAAAATCACTAACTTTAGTATCACCTATTTCTGATATGACTTCTAACTCTTCTTCTTTAATTAATCCTAACTGCCGCGCTTTTTTTATCAAAGGATTTAGACCCGGTGCTAAATTAAGAAAGTTACCTATCACATAATCAACATATAAGGCATCATCACCTATGACAATAATACCTACTTTCCTAGGCGTACCTTTTTTAGCCGGGCCCTGACCCTCTAAAGCGACGATACCGTCAACAATGTTTAAAGATGGTTTTATCATTTTATACAATTTCACTATAACATCGCTAAACTTTTCTGTTGTGGGATAAAGACAATGCAGCCGGCTTTTATAAAGACCGCTGATACATCCGTACAAGTTTTTTACCGCTAATGTTAAAACCATTATTTCATGCGTTTTTAACTTAGGCATGTTTATCATTTTAAATTTTTCTTCCTTCGAATCCCCCCTTCGTAAATCATCAGGACAAGCCCACCAACATAACGGGATATCAGAACACACAACACTTTCTTTAGGATACAAAAGCTGGATTCCCTCTGATTGAGCGATTTTTTTAATACCTGTTGCATCATACACACTATCTAAATCCTTATTACCGCAAAAAACGCCGGGAGCATCGCCAAGACATACCTCGAATCCTGCTTCTTTAAAAATTTTGCTGACGGCTGAAACCACTACCGGATGGGTGATTATTGCTTCATCAGGATTAGATGGCATAAGCAAGTTTGGTTTAAGAAGAATTTTATCGCCGGGAGAAAAAAGGGAATCAAAAGAAAAATGCTCATAAATAGCCTTCTTAACTTTATCCTTGATAACGTCAACATCATAACTATCGATTTTTAGGATGACTACTTTTTTCATGGTATATAACGGGTCATACATAGTAACGAGCCAACAGCCGTCGGCCCCTACAATATTTGAAATATTCTTTGGGTGTTGGAAAAGACTGCCGTTTCTAAATCTTGCCGCGGAATTCCTTTAGTCTTAGCCGCGAATTCGTATACCTTTTCAATATCTAACGGCGTTGACCTAACTCCCTTTATACGCATATAGGGAGAATCGGTTTCAAACAGCAAATTCTGGAGAGGACACTTTTTTAAAGACGCGATAATATCCTTTTTATTACGCAAAACGTTTAACGAAAATGAAACAATCCCCCCTTTATCCAAAATCTTATCTAAAACTTCTACCCCATAAGAAAAGCAATGAAAAACCACTTTTTCATATAATGGAAAGAAGTCATCAAGGATTTTAAACATTCTTAAATCGGACATACGGTTATGAAGCATGACCGGTAATTTTTTTTCACAGCCGAAACTTATAAAAGCGCGCAGCGCTTTCTCCTGAATATCCAGACTAATATCAGCGTTACTATCTAGCCCTATCTCTCCAATAGCAACAATTTTTTTATTTTGATCAATTATCTTTTTGTACGAATCAATTGTCTCCGAGGAAAAACTCGACGCCGAAAATGGATGAAACCCTGCCGCGGTATATATAAATGGGTGATTCTGTGAAAGGGATACAGATTCTTGAATAGTTTTGTAGTCAATGCCGGAATCTATACAGATTAAATTATCTAAAAGGCTTGAAGAAACTACACTTTCTCTATCGCTGGCTGATAATGAATTAATATGACAGTGAGAATCTATTAACATAAGAATATAGAGATTTAATAATAGATATAACCCTTTGCATTTTAAAGATATGACGAATTCGGTTTTAAAAAATTCCGTAGGGGCGTCGCTTGTCTACGCCCGTAATAATATAAAATTATCAACAATTGGATGAACATATCATTAGGCCAAATCATATTTATGAATTAAAACTATCGGGCGCAGACAAGCGGCGTCCCTACAATTATTGTTATCTATTATTTATTCTATTTCTATCCTAGGAAACAACGGCTTTTCTTTTTTTACTGAATAAACCTTTTTTCGCGACCATTTCCACTCTGAAAAATTAACTACCTCTTTATCTACTCCTAACTGCCTAAATACAGAGTGGCAAGTTTGGGGCATAAAAGAGTACAGATATCCCGCGACAATTCGTATACCTTCCAAAAGAGCGTAAAGAAACTCTCCTAACTCATCAATTTTCTTTTCCTTCCATAACCCCCAGGGTTTTGTATCCTCTATATATTTATTCATCACTTTGATACAATCAAACACAAAATCAAGCGCGCCGCCAAAATCTAACTTTTCCATACAGCCAGCGTATCCCTTACCTAAAACGTCAAAGGCATTTTTAAACTCAAAAGGAATCACACCGTCTTTCGATGAAACTTTACCTTCAAAATATTTTTCTGCCATATTAAGCGTACGATAAACTAAATTACCTAAATCATTAGCTAAATCGCTGTTTAGACGATTAATTACTGCTTGATGGGAAAAATTACCGTCAGCTCCAGGAGCAATCTCCCGTAATAGAAAATAACGTAACGCGTCAACACCAACATCTTCGATTAACGTATACGGATTTACGATATTACCTTTAGATTTAGACATCTTTTCTTCGTCTACTTTCCACCACCCATGGGCAAAAATAACTTTTGGCAAACTAACCCCTAACGCCTTCAGCATTATCGGCCAGAAAATAGCGTGATGCCGTAATATGTCTTTACCAATAAGCTGAATATCCGGCGGCCACCATTGATTGAACTTATCCCTATCGACGTCATAACCTACAGCGCTTATATAATTCAATAAAGCGTCAAACCATACATACACAACATAATCACTATCCAAGGGAAACTCTATGCCCCAGCTAACTCTTGATTTCGGACGGGAAATACACAAATCAGCTAACACATTATTATCTAAAAATCCCATGACTTCATTATACCGAATCTTTGGCTGAATGAACGATGGATTATCTTCTAAATATTTCTTAAGCCACTGCGAGTATTTAGATAATCTAAAAAAATAGTTTTCCTCTTCTATCGGCCCAACTTCTCTCTTACATAAAGAACACACCCCGCAGGCCTCTTTCACTTGCGTCGGCGTCCAAAATGATTCACAAGGCATACAGTAAAACCCCTGATACTTTGTTTTATAAATATCCCCTTTTTCACCAAGGGCAGTGATTACCTTCTTTACCACTTCTTTATGGTCACTTTGAGTTGTTCTAATAAAAAAATCATACGTAATATTTAATTTTTGCCATAAATCATCGAAATTTCCCTTCACGTTATCAACAAAAGCCTGTATTTCTTGACCGGCGCCAGCCGCGGCAGAAGCGACCTTTTCTCCATGTTCGTCTGTGCCGGTAAGATAATAAACTTGATCACCTGCCGCTCGTTTATACCTGGCAAGACAATCACAAATTATGCTGGTATAAGCATGACCGATATGCGGGCTAGCATTAACATAATAAATTGGCGTAGTAATATAAAACTTATTCATATTAATAGATTGCGGATTGCAGATTGGAGATTGGAGATAAAGAATATTTCATCTGCCATCTGTCATCTCCCATCTTCAATCTATTTAATTATTCAGGCTTATCAAAGGAAATCTTTTCAATCTTACCATCTCCTAAATCAACACAAACTGTCCGTTTCAACACATTAACCGAAATAACTTTACCTTTTCCCTGCGGGGTTTCTATGGTTTGCCCTTCTTTAGGAAGACCCTTTGCCAAATCACGATATGTCTTATACTCATAAAACAAGCAACACATAAGCCGTCCGCAAATCCCTGAAATTTTCCCAGAAGTTAACGGCAACCTCTGCGTTTTAGCCATTTTCATACTTACCGGTTCAAAGCTTTTAAGAAACCTTACACAACATAACGGTTGACCGCACGACCCAACGCCGCCAAAAAGCCGCGCTTCATCCCTTACTCCAATCTGGCGCATTTCTATTCTTATTTTAAATATCTTTGCTAAATCCTTAACAACTTCACGAAAATCTATCCGTCCGTCAGAAGTAAAATAAAAAACAATCTTCTTTCTATCAAAGGAATACTCAGCATCTACCAGCTTCATAGCCAACTTATATTCTCGAATTTTTCGCGAACACAGCTTCAAGGAGTCTTTTGCCTGACGTTGATTATCTTTTATTTGCTGTGAATCCTGAGGCGTAACACGTCGCAGGATATTTTTTAACGAACTTTTCTCTTTAGGGCAAGACTCATCCTCCTGAATGATAGCTTCAGTTTCACCAACCTCAACAACCTCACCATAATCAACTCCTCTATCCGCTTCCACAATAACGTAGTCATTAACTTCAATATCATCAGCGCCTCTATAACTCATAAGCTGGCCAGCTTCTCTTAACCTTATTAATGCTATTTTCATCTTATATTAACCTCCAATAATATAGATATTTATTGAAATTCATAGAAACTTATAGAAATTAATCGTTATACTAATTTAGCCACAATAAATCTCTACAAATTTCGCGAACGTAGTGAGCTAATCTCTATAAATTTCAATAAATATCTATCTACTTCTCCATACTAAGTCTTATCATATTTAGGGCTAAATTTTCATTAACGCTGTTATAAGCACCATAAATCTTCAAAATATCCTTTAAAATATAGTAAATTTGCGCGGGATTATACAGCTTAGGAATTATCTCATATTCTCTATTTTTAAGCAACCGATTATTTGACAGGGCAGTTTGAGCAACTAATTTATCTCTAAAAATAACAATCAAAATCCATAAAAATCCGGCAAATTCACGCCGATTCTTAAATTTCACGTTAACCCCTCTTAAAAAATCGCGAATTTGCGGAATTAAATAATCCTGACTAACACCTCCCTCATAAAACGGAAGAAAGATCTTCCTGCACCGAGAGATTATCGTTGGAAGCATTCCTTCCAATTTCGACGTACAAATAGCAATAAATGAATTAGCCGGAGGCTCTTCTAATGTTTTAAGAAAAGCGCTGGAAGCTTCACTACTGAGGCTTTCTGCTTCTTCTAAAAGAATAACCTTACGCCGCAAGCAAAAACTCTTTAAAGAAAGAAACCGTATACTTTCCCGGATACTTTCAATCTTTATTGAGAGCGGACTGGGTTTAACGTTGAAAATGTCAGGATGACTTAAATCTTCTATTTTTTTACAATCCCAACATTGACCGCAATACAAATCATTATCTTTACAGTTAATAAGTTTTATAACATCCTTAACAATTGTCGAATTATTACCAATAAATAGATAGGAAGAACCCAAAAGATTATGACTGATTAAAAGAGAAAAATATTCTAAGATTTTGTTTTGGTTCATAATTAACTATAGGGGCAAGGGTCAAACCTACCCCCCGACGAAACAATAAGAAAAGACATTATTACGGGACGAGGCAAGCCCGTCCCCTACAAAATTTCATCAATAATCTTCTCTACATTATCAAAGATTTGATCTAAGGATACTGTGGCATTAATAACGTTTATTCTTTTAGGATTATTTTTGGCTAACTGTAAATATCCTTTCCTTAACCGCTGATGAAAAACAATAGATCTTTCTTCTATTCTGTCCTTATTTTTTATTCTTGCTAAACCTTGTTTAGGCGCAACGTCTAAGTATATAGTAAAATCAGGTTTAATGCCTAATGAAAACATCTCCACAGATTTATTAACAATTTCACCTAAACCCAAAGCAAACCCTTGATACACAAGAGTAGAATCAAAAAACCGGTCGCAAACAACCACGGCATACTTAGCCAACGCTTTTATTAGCTTCTCTTCAATAAGCTGAGTTCTCGCCGCTAAATACAACAGCAATTCCGTATGAACCGATAACTCTTTATTTTTATTATCTAAAAGAATCTGGCGTATCTTTTCACCCACAGACGTTGATCCCGGTTCACGGAACACCTTAACCGACAACTTTTTCTGTTTAAAAAGTTTTTCCATAAATTCAATAACACTACTTTTACCGCTGCCTTCCAATCCTTCAACCGTAATAAAAACCGCTTTTTTCTTTATTTTTATTAACGGGACGGAGCAAGCCCGTCCCCTACCAGATATCATTAACTCCCTATTTTTCTTCGCCATACAGTTTTCTCCTTTTCATCCTCTAAAATGACACCCTTTTCTTCTAATCCTTTCCGAATTTTATCGGACTCAGCATAATTCTTTGCTTTTCTAGCCTGATTTCTTTGCTCAATGAACTCCTTAATCTGTTCATCGGAAATATCATCAATACTGCCATCCCTATGAAAAGTTAACCCAAATATCGCGGCCAATTCACTTATTATTCCGACAGCATAACTCAACTTCAAAACTTTCTCTTCATCACTGCTTTCCATTAGTTTATTACACTGAGCAACGATATCAAATAATACAGCTAAACCTTTGGGCATATTAAAATCATCATCCATAACTTCAATGAACTTATCTTTATTTTCTTTTATGTCATCATATTCTTTCGCGTTTAATTTAGAATTACCGCAAGCAAGTTCCCGTTCCACTTTATTTATTAAAATATCAATACGCTCATACGCTTTTTTAGCTTCCTCCATCTTCTCCCAGGAAAAGTCTATAGAACTTGCATATTGCGCCTGCAAATAAAACAGCTTCAAAACATCAGCAGGATATTTCCCCAACACCTCTACCAAAGTCACAAAATTCCCTAACGATTTAGCCATTTTTTGACTATTTATAGTTATTAATCCGTGATGTATCCAATAATTCGCGAACGGTTTCTGTGTCTTAGCTTGCGCTTGAGCAACTTCGTTTTCATGATGAGGGAAAATCAAATCTCTTCCTCCTCCATGAATATCTAAAGTATCCGTATTTAAGTATTTCAGGCTCATAACTGAGCATTCAATATGCCATCCGGGCCGCCCCCGTCCCCAGGGACTTTCCCAATAAGGTTCATCGTTTTTCGCCGTTTTCCAAAGAGCAAAATCAAGAGGATCTTTTTTTAGAGGGTCGGAATCAATCCTTACCGATTCAAACAAATCATCAATCTTTTTCCCCGATAATTTACCGTACGACTTAAGTCTTCTTACCGTAAAATAAACATTACCTAATGCCTCATAGGCAAACCCTTTTTCAATCAAAACGCTGATAAACTTAATCATATCATCTATGTTTTCTGTAGCTAGCGGCTCAGAATCGGCAGGCGGTATTTGCAGCAACTTCAAGTCCTGGTAATATCTATCTATATATGTTGTTCTAATCTCATTAAAAGCATCCCTTAACACTAAAGATTTTTCCGCGGCGAACTGACGCGCCTTATTAATTATTTTATCGTCAACATCAGTAATATTTCTTACAAATTTAACTTTATATCCTTCTTTCTTTCCTTTATAATTCAAGTACTTACGCATAACCTCAAAGATATATAATGACCGACCATGGCCGATATGACAATCGTCATAAACCGTAACCCCGCAAGTATACATTTTTACTTCTTTCGGATCTTGTGGTTTAAACTCTTCTTTTTTTCTAGTTAATGTATTATATATTTTCAACATAATAATATTATTTCGTTTTTTTCTCTATACGCTAAACGCTATCCGCCATACGCTATTCATATTTGTTTCACCAACACCATGGCTAAACACGAAATAGCGTCTTTGCCCCCTAAAACATTCAATCCTTCTTTAGACTTTATCTTTAAATTAATCGCTGATATATAGAATATGTTTATCAACGATTTCATGATTTCCTTTTTATGAAAAACTAACGGCGGTTTATCAGCAATAATCGTTATATCCATATTTATGATTTCAAATCTATTTACTATTTTTTTAAAAATGAACTTTGCTATTTTTTTACTATCAATACCTTTCAACTCTTTATTTGAAGGAGGAAAATAATCACCGATATCACCTAATCCGGCGGCCCCACATAAAGCGTCTGTTACAGCATGAAGAAGAACATCTCCATCAGAAACAGCTTCCAACCCTCTTGCTAAAGGTATTATCGCCCCGCCTAACACCAACTCCTTTTTCTTCTTGCTAAACTTATGAACATCAAACCCTAATCCAACTTTATAATTTTTCATTCAAATTCACCATTCACCATTCACCATTTACCATTTTAAATTACTAAATATTGTTTCTCTTACATAAATGCTAATTGGTAAATTTAAAATTTCTACCCTCCCCTACATAATATTTAATGTTTTCTTGCCCCTTGACCCCTGACCCTTGACCCGTTTTATAATCGCCTCTGCTAACGCAATATCTTGCGGATAGGTTATTTTCATATTAAGCTCATCACCCTTGACTACCTCTACTTTATAGCCTAAACTTTCTAACATAGATGAATCATCAGTAACATTACTAGCGCCAAATTGTTCATATGCGGTTAAAATAAGTTGCCGCCTAAACCCCTGGGGCGTTTGGATAAGATATAAGTTATCCCTCTCCACGGTTTTTTTAACAATTCCTTTTTCTACTATTTTTACCGTATCAGGAACTTTAACGCCACAGATTACCGCTTCACTCTTCTTAAGCTTATTTAAAATATTTTTAATAACTCTATTACTGATAAACGGTCTGGCCCCATCATGGATAAGCACATTATCCACTGATGAACTTACCGCGGCTAATCCTTTACACACAGAATCCTGCCGGCGAGCCCCTCCCTCAACAAAAAAAACTTTTTTGTTATGATAACTATGCGGAATTAAAACTCTAGCCGCCCTTAAATGTTTTTTCCGTAAAACTAAAACTATTTCCTTTATTTCATCAATTCCGGCAAAAGTTTTAACAGCGTAATAAAAAAGCGGTTTTCCTTCTAACTCTAACACCGCCTTATCAATCTTACCTAACCGCCGACCATAACCAGCGCATACTATTACCGCAGATGCTTTCATACTAATTTAGTAAATACAATCCGGCCGCTAGGACTCTGTAAAACAGAAATAACTTCTATATTCACCATCTTACCAATTTGCCACTTCGCGTTTTCAACTACAACCATCGTCCCATCCTCTAAATACCCTATTGCCTGATTCTGCTCTTTACCTTCTTTCATCAGCTTTATAGAAAACCGTTCTCCCGCGACAAACGTAGGTTTAAGAGCATTAACAAGATCGTTAATGTTTAAAACTTTCGTTCCTTGCAATTGAGCGATACGGTTTAAGTTATAATCTGTGGTTAAAATCGCCGCGCCCATATCTTGCGCTAATTTTACGATTTTCTCATCCACACTCTTTACAACTGATATTTCTTCATCAGAAATTTTCACCTCAATATTAGGTTCTTTTTTTAAAGAATGTAAAATTTCTATCCCGCGTTTTCCTTTTTGGCGTTTCATATGGTCAGTTGAATCAGCTAAAGCATGAAGTTCATTTAACACAAACCGGGGAACAATAAACCTCGCTTCAAGAAATCCTGTTTTAACTATATCAACAATTCTGCCGTCAATAATACAGCTTGTATCAACAACAACTTCTTCCTCTCTTATCTCCTGTTTTTTAAACTTAACGTACGGAATCACTAAATTAAACTCACTGCGACCTTTCAACCCAAGAGTCAATCCTAAATACACAAATATAAGAGTAACAAATGTCCTCACCGTATAAGTAATATTATCCGGAATAGAGAACAACTTTAACGCGTCACTAAATATTTTTGCTAAAATCAATCCTAAAATTACACCAAAAACAGTAGAAGATAGCCCTTTTAAAGAAATTTTTCTCGCCAAAGTTTCAAAAACTACCATACTCACACTAACAGCAAAACCTACAACAGTTAAAAAATACGGATCCTGCCCTCCGAAAGAATATCCTGTCGCTGTACATATAAGAATAAAACACCCCCGTAAAATGTTAAGACTCAGCATAACAATACCTCCTTATTTTTGCTCCGCAAAAATAGAGCATTGGAACATTGGAGCATTAGATATTAGAAAGAAAACTCCAATGCGGTCAAATGCTCAAATGTTCTAATGTTCAAAAATATAAATTTTTCGACTATGTCTGCCACTAACCATACCCTACAACTTAAAACTTATACCTATTTAAATACATCCTCAACCACATCCTTCAACGAAGAAAACCCAACAATATTAAACTTAAAATTACTGTCTATTTCTTTCAAATTACTTTCCGGAATAAAGCAATTCTTAAATCCGCCGCGCTCAACCGACTTCAATCGTAAATTAATATTATTTACCTTCCTCAACTCTCCCGCTAACCCAACTTCGGCGATAAATACACTACTAGCCGGCAATTCTTTATCTTTACAGCTAGAAATAATAGCCATAACCACGCCTAAATCCGCGGCCGGATCTACTACACGAAGACCACCAGCAACATTTAAAAAAACGTCTTCGCTGGATAACGATATTTTAAGCCGCTTCTCAATTATCGCGATAAGCAAAGAAGACCTGTTAAAATCAAAACCAATACTTCGCCTTCTCACTGTCCCAAAATTAGCTTTACTCACCAAAGACTGTAATTCTATAAGTATTGGACGTAAACCTTCAATAACACAAACAACACAACTCCCAGAAACCGCTGCCTCTTTATGAGGAAGAAAAAGATCGGTAGTCCGCTTAACTTCTTTTAATCCTTTTGAGTTCATCTCAAACACGGCTATATCTCCAGTCGGCCCAAACCTATTTTTCATGGCGCGTAAGATTCTATAATTCGACAGATTTTCACCTTCAAAATAAAACACACAATCAACAATATGTTCCAGAAGCTTGGGACCGGCGATTGATCCATCTTTAGTAACATGTCCAACGATAATAATAACGACGCCATGAAACTTAGCAATCTGAGTAAGATAATCAGCACTGCCGCGAATTTGCGAAACACTACCCTTTACGCCTTCATAAAGAGGACAATAAACCACCTGAATTGAATCAACCATAATAAACTTAAAACCATCGTCCTTAATATACCCAAAAATAGTCTGTAAATTATCTTCGCCTACAACATAAAGATTATTGAGATTAGCGTCCAGACGCTTCGCCCGCAGCCCAACTTGCTGCGCTGATTCTTCCGCGCTTACATACAAAGTCTTACCTACTTTCGACAACTTAGAACTAATCTCAAGAAGCAGCGTAGATTTACCAACGCCAGGCTCTCCACCTAAAAGGATTATTTCTCCCGTCACTAATCCTCCGCCTAAAATACGGTCAAATTCGTCAATCCCAACATTAATCCGTTTGTAATCCGTATGAACTATATCTTTAAGTAACTGAGGCGCGGCTTTTTCTTTAGTAACAACAACGCCGACGCTACTTGAAATTTCTGCCTCCTCACAAAAACTTTCCCACCCCTGACAAAAAGGACATTTACCTAACCATTTAACTGATTTATACCCACAATTGGAACAACAAAACATATCTCTCCTAGACTACAGACCAAAGACCTCAATTTAACATTTTAAATTGCAATAATAAAATTTCTATCCCCAAAGATAAATTTAAAATTGTTTTTCTTTCTCAGCCTTTGGTCCCAATCAGAATCACCTTCTTTTTTTCGTTACTTTTGGTTTATGCAACAGTTTCCACGGATGAGCTTTTATATCTTCAACAAAGTCTTCTGTCTTTCGATATAAAGAATCATCATAAAGGAACCTTCCTACTGTACCTTCTTTATTACCAATATCTTCGGCAATTTTACGCACCTGAATACTGGCTTGTTCCAAATTATATAGAGTATTTTCAAAAGACTGCTTAAGTTTCCCCTCTTTAACAAACTCACTAACTTCTTTCATTGTCTTAGTAAACGTCGCAAAAACATTAAAAAGAGGAATAGGCGAAATTCCTTCCACAATCTGACCTTCCCGAACATAGTTCTTCACTTTCTCCGAAGGCGCTATTTCTAAATACTTTTCACCAAACAAACTTAAACTATTAATAAAAAAGTAAGATTCCTCCGGGATAAGTACCCCTTTCTGAATCTTAGCAAAAACTAACACGCCGGGCCGCCCGTCACGCTCTATAACTTCAACTTTCTTTACCTCTCCCACATCAACCCCGCAAAATCTTATAGGGGATGCGGCCCTCAACCCTTCAGCAAAATCAAATTCTACCTTTATAACATACGTTCCTTTAAAAAGACTTACCTCTTTTATAGAAAAAAGAGTATAAAATAATAAAGCAAAAGCAAAAAGAAAAAAAATACCCACTTTTATCTCGGAAAAATACCTTTTTATGTTTATTTTATCCCAAATCCTCCTTCTCATTACACCCCCTGGTATAATCTTCACCCTACATATATTATAGGATGAAGAAGTTATTAATGTTAAAATATCTTGAATCCATAAAACGCTCTTTTACAGTAGGGAGACAGCTTGCGTCCCCCCTTATG
>Ga0180007_10000466_pt1 | contig 68549 bp, 79 predicted proteins | sample MM_PC_MetaG_FD_121122 | JGI IMG/M metagenome (GOLD analysis project Ga0180007, IMG submission 121122) | Groundwater microbial communities from the Aspo Hard Rock Laboratory (HRL) deep subsurface site, Sweden - MM_PC_MetaG | ecosystem: Environmental > Aquatic > Deep subsurface > Groundwater... | reverse complement strand
TAGCCCCAAGGGGAATCGAACCCCTGTTTTCAGGATGAAAACCTGATGTCCTAACCACTAGACGATGGGGCCAAAAAAATTTATTTTAAAAAGAGGTAAAACCTGATGCCTGCCCAGCATCGAACGACCGAAGGGAGTTCTAGTGCTGGGTCCCAACCACTAGACGATGGCGACTCAAAATAAAAATTGTGGACTACCACAAACTATATTATAACCATATAATTATACATGGTCAAAAGTAATTTGTCAAGATCTCTATTTTTTTATTTATTTGAAATCAATAGACTATTTCAGTTGTGGATAGATTTATCTATTGACAAATAATTGAGCTGTGGTATTATCAAACCACAATATATAATATAAAAATTAAACAAGTGGAAAGGAGTAAAAAATTATGAAAAAAACTAATAATTATAAAGTGTTTGGTGCATTATTAAGAAAAAAAAGGGAGGAAAAACGAATTGGTTTGAGAGAAATATGCCGAGAAGTGCAGTATGACCCCAGCAATTGGAGTAAAATAGAACGAGGCATATTACCGCCTCCTGATGATAAAAAAATACTTTCAAGCTGGGCAAAGAAACTAAGAATAAGCAATAAAAATAAAGAATACCAAAAATTTATTGATAGTGCTTTTCTGGCGCAAGGCATAATCCCTAAGACCTTAAACGAAAAGGAATTATTAGAATTACTACCAGCTTTCTTAAGAACAATAAGGAATAAAAAGCCCGACAAAGAAGATATTGATAAATTGATTGAATTAATTAAAGAATCAAATTAATGGTTAACTATTCTAATATTTTAATTCCATATATATCTGATAAAAAAATTGAATCGATAGCAAACCAATTTAGGAAAAAATATCAACCGAGTAAACCGAGTCCTCTAAAGATAATGAATATATTGGAATTTGATTTAAAAATACACATTATACCAAGCCCTAATTTGGAATCCTATTGTAATACTGATGCGCTTATAGCTAGCTCCTGGAAATATGTATATATTGACAAGGATAGATATTTAGATAGGTCAGGAGCTTATGATAAAAGAATCAATTTTTCTGTTACTCACGAGATAGGTCACTTGGTGTTACATAAAGGGTTTTATAGTAAATTAGAAATAACAAATGTAAAAGATTTTTATAAATTTTTTGAAGAAATACCAGAACCTGAATATAAAAGATTGGAGTTTCAAGCTAATATGTTCGCTGGAAAATTGTTAGTCCCTGCAGATGAATTAAAAAAGGAGATAGAAAAAATTTCAAAAAAAATCATTCAAAAAAAACTAGCATCAGAAAATTTTGGTGAAGCATTATCTAATAAATTTGATGTTTCTGGTAAAGTAATTGCTATAAGAGTATTATCAGAAAATATAACCATACCAGACGAAATAAGAAGTTATTTTGAACAGACTATCGAATAACTTAACCAAAAGGTTTAAATTTAAAGTTGTTAGGGCTACCAAAACAGACTTTCAACCATCGAGGGTCTTTTTTGATACTTTGACCCGCCTTCTCCCGCTGAAGCGGGATTCGGCGAGGCAAGAGTGCAGATAAGATTGTATTTAATTATCCTAAGCCCCAGTGTCTAAAACTAGGTTATTTAAAATCTTTTGACAAAGAACCAAAAAAATGAGAGGATTATCACTATCAAAAAATACGCTTATGACAAAACTTAAAAAACCAGAAATAATGTGTCCTATACGAGACTTCGCGAGTCTACAGGCCTGCAAAGATTACGCTGATGCAGTTTATTTTGGAGTGAATGATTTTAGTATGCGCGCGAATGCTGATGCCATAAAGCTTAGTGACTTGAAGCGTTTTGTTACAAAATGCCACAAATATAATATCAAAGCATACTTAACTGTTAATACGATGTTATATAATGATGACATGAAGAAAGTTGAGCAGATTATAAAGAAAGCTAAAGAGAATAAAGTAGACGCTATTATTGTCTGGGACATTGCAGCTATTGAAATTGCCAAAAAACAAAAAATGAAATTCTTCATCTCAACTCAGGCCAATGTATCGAATACTACTACCACGAAATTTTACCAAAAACTTGGTGCATGTAGAATTGTCCTTGCCCGCGAACTAACATTTAAACAAATAAAAAAAATAATTAAAGATTCTAAAATAGAAATTGAAGTTTTTGTCCATGGCGCAATGTGCGTGGGTGTTTCTGGTAGATGCGTTCTTTCATCTTACCTTTACTCAAAATCAGCCAACTGTGGTACATGCTCCCAACCTTGTCGTAAAGAATGGATGTTGATGGATGAAAAAGGAGAAAAAATTACATCACGCGGTAAATACTTTTTAAGCGCAAAAGACATCTGTTTAATAGAACAAATTCCTCAACTAATTAAAGCAGGAGTTGCATCATTTAAAATAGAAGGCCGAAAAAGAGACCCTCACTATATTGCAACAACTGCAAGGTGTTACAAAGAAGCAGTTGAATCATTTTTTAATAATGACTTTACTAAAACTAAAGTAAAGGTGTGGAAAAAAGATTTAGACTCAGTTTATAACCGTGGTTACTCAACTGGCTTTTATTTTGGCACTCCGGGCAAAGAAGGCATTAGTTATGACAAAGCAGATAACGTTTCTACGGTTAAAAAAGAGCTGGCTGGCGTTGTTTTGCATTATTATCCAAAACTAAAAGTAGGCCTGGTTAAATTAAATCATAAAGGAATTAAAATTGGAGATAAAGTCGTTATAGAAGGAAGTACCACTTTCTTAGAACAAAAAATTACTTCTATTGAAATGGATAATAAACAATTAACAAAGGCAAAAAAAACATTAGAAGTTGGCATTAAATTCAATGCCAGAGTAAGGCCAAAAGACAAAATATTTTTATTAAAATAAATAATATAAATTTATTAACCGCCTTGAGTTGAAACTCAAGGCTAAAAAACTAAACCCACTTAAGTGGGTTTATAATTTAAAAAGTTAGCCCTGGATTTTAATCCAGGCGCAGCTTACTTCCTTAATAACCTTATCCCTACCCACCGAATCCCGCTTCAGCGAGAAAAGGTGGGTCACCTACACCTTTTGACTGTATTTTGATGGTGGGTATTGACACAAAATGGTATATATGCTAGTATTAAACCTGTTATTTAGAAAGACTGGTTTTTTATAATCATCTTTTTAAATTCCAAATAGTATAGTTCACGTAGAAATAAAGTCGAATTTCTTCATTGTGCTCTATATTCTAATTCACTTTATCTCTATCTCAATCTATGCAAGGAACAATCAAAAAGTTGACTGACAAAAACTTCGGTTTTATCAGCCAAGAAGGTTCAGACCAAGATTTATTTTTTCATGCAAATGAACTTGACGGAGTAGAATTCAGTGCCTTACAAGAAGGTGATGCAGTTACTTTCGAAGTAACCGACACCCCAAAAGGCCCTGCAGCTACACAAGTTAAAAAAGCTTAAAAAAATTCTCTTATATAGAATCAAAAAAACAGTCCCGCACAAGCGGGGCTGTTTTAATTTAATGAAAATACCAAGATGATATTTTAACTAGCAAAAATACAAAATGTTGTATATACTTAATATAGATTAAATATTTATACATAAATTTATGAAACAAAAAAAGGCAATTTATCTAGTCTTTGGACTAGTGTTTTTATTTGCATTTAATGTTACAGTAGCTTCTGCTGGCACATTTACAGCAGCAAAAAATGGCGGAAACATTACACTCAGCGCTGACCAAACAATTAAGAATTTCTACGCGGCAGGAAACATTATTTCCATTAATGGCAATATTGAAAAATCTTTACATGCCGTAGGAAATGTAATTACCGTCAATGGAACAGTAGGAAATAACTTAAATGCTATAGGTAGTACAATAATAATTAGAGGAAATGTAGGCGGGTCTATTCACACTGCTGGCGGAACAGTAGTAATAGAAGGTGACGTAACAGATGATTTATTAATAGCTGGTGGTAATGTGGCCATTACTTCTTCTGCCAAAATTGACGGGGATTTAATTATAGCTGGTGGAACAATTGAAATTTCTGCACCAGTTGGTGGGAAACTTTATGTTACTGGCGGAGAATTAATAATTAACAGTAAGATTGCGGGTAAAACAAATATCAACGTCGAAAAATTAACACTAGGCGAAAAAGCAGAAATTACACAAGATTTAAAATACAAAGCAATTAAAGAAGCAGAAATCAACGAAGCTGCCACGATTTTAGGAACAATTGATTTTACCAAATCAGAAATGCAAAAGAAAGCCAAAGAAATTAGATCACAAAGTAAAGGTATTGTATTGGGCATATTAACAATTGGATTCTTTATCAAACTATTAATTTTAATTGTCAGTGGGTTGATTCTAGTTTACTTTTTTGGCAATCTAACAAAACCAATTGTTAAAGAAGCTTTGACAAAATTTTGGCCAAGCTTAGGAGTAGGTTTTGCAACGTTAATTTTAGCACCAGTTGTAGCTATCCTCTTAGCCATTACTGTAGTCGGGCTTTGGCTGGCGGGATTGATAGGTACAATATATGTGTTAATGCTTATGCTTGCATCACCCATAGCATCCATTATATTCGGTACATGGTTTTTAGGAGTTTTCAATAAAAAGGAAGTAAAAGAAATCGGCTGGCAGCAAGTAGTAATAGGTGCAATAGTATTAGGAATTTTGTCGGTTGTTCCTTTGTTTGGTTGGCTTGTAGGATTTGCGATGTTACTGGTTTCTCTTGGTGCACTCTATCGCTTAACTTATAAAACTGTAATGACAAAATAATACATCCTAACAAAAAACTATCCCGCGAAAGTGGGATAGTTTTTTTATCTTGCGAGACCATCCAAAATGGGTTAAAATAGACATATGAAAAACTTAACTAAAATATTTCTTATATTTTTTTTATCTTGTGCATTCATATTTTCAACCGGTTTTTTTATTGTAAACTTAAAAGCTGAGACATCTAATCAACAAATAATCCTATCTAATAACTTAAATGAAAGTGAAATATCGACTGATAACATAATAATCACAGCAGAAAAAAAGCTCCCCTCATATGTTCGGCATGACGTACCCTTTACCGCACAAGCACCATTTGGGGATTGGAATGATGTAAAACAAGATTACGGCTGCGAAGAAGCTTCGATATTCATGGCCATTAAGTGGATAGAAGACAAACCTTTCACCAAAGAAGAAGCAAGAGATGCTATTATTGATATGGCAGAATTTCAATTAGAAAACTACAATCATCATCACGACACTTCTATTGCTGATACTCTAAAACTACTCAATGACTATTATAAATATACTAATGCCTTTGCTCAGTATTCAATTGGTATTGACGACATAAGAAATGAACTTGCTAATGGCAGTGTAGTGGTGATTCCAATTTATGGCAGATTTGTAGATAATCCTTTTTATTCTGATCCTGCTCCAACTTATCACCAAGTACTTGTTGTTGGATATGATAACAATACACAAGAGTTGATTGTGCACGACCCCGGAACTTCGCGTGGTAAAAATTTCCGTTATACTTACGAAGAAATTACTAACTCTCTAATTGATTATGAAACTGGAAAAGATGAACCACTTGTACAGCGAAGAACTGCCATGTTAGTTATCCAACCACAAAAATAATTTATATGATAAATAAAACTATGTCCGCCTGCGACGGATGTGCCTCCCCTCGGCCTGAGCTCGGGGCGAAGGCTGGCGCAAAAAAAATTTTTGCTACATTAACATTATTAATTATTTACCCTAGCTCAGTATATGCCTTGGATTGGGGGCAGGGATACCTAGCTTCCACAGGACTTGGCACGCGTGAACTTCGAGAATCAGCCATGAACATAGTACAAGTTTTTCTTGGGTTCTTAGGAGTTTTGGCAATACTTATAGTTTTATGGGGTGGCTTTAGATGGATGACTGCTGGTGGTTCGGAAGATAAAGTATCAGAAGCTAAAAAAATAATTACTTCTGGTGTTATTGGAATGATCATAATTTTAACTGCTTTAGCAATTACTAATTTTGTTCTTAATTCACTTCTTACTGCAACAGGAACTTAAATTCTAAGTTCATAATTAATTGATAGGGTACAACTTGCCCTTCTTTTTTTATCAGAGTATAATATTAAGGCTTTAAAAATAATCAAAAATTTATGTCAAATAGTGCAAAACTGGGCGTTGGACTGGCAGCAGTTGCAATTATTGCTGCAGGTGGTGCCTTTTTATTAAATCAAGGAGGTGGAGGTGATGGTTTTGATGTAACCTCAGTAGATTGCGACGGCATTGCCGCAGCACGCACTGCTGTAGATGCAGAACTAGAAACAAAACTCAGCGAAGCAGAAACAGCTTATTCAGACGCAATGGAAGCTGCTTCAGACGCTTACTGGGAAACTCGTCGCAGTTTAGAAAATACGTTTAATGAATGTATGTATGATGCTCTTATAGCTGACCCATGCAAAGATGCATTTGAAAATTCTTATAAAGCAGGGCAAACTGCTATTAACGACCCAACTGATGCAAATGTTGAAACTTACGAGAATGCAAAACAAGTTTGGAAAGATTGTCAAAATAATCCTCCAAAAGAAGATACTTACGAAGGTAAGAAAGCAAAATGCGAAGCTGATTTAGCAAATGGTGACGCGACTGCTAAACAAACTCGACAGACAGCTGAAGGCGCAGCTGCAAGTGCACGTACTCAAGCTATTAATGATGCTAACTCTGCTCACAAATCAAAACACGCTGCTTTAGATGCTTTTGAAGAAGAATGCAATAGACCTGCTCCAAAAGTAAGCGTAGGTGCAGGTGGTATAACAACAGGTGGCACAGGAACAGTAGTACAATCAGCAAGTCCTGCATGTACTGGAAGTTTTTCTGGTTATGATCCAGAAACACAAGCAGAAATAAATAGACTTCGATCACTTTACAACCAAGCAGTTGCAGGTGGTAAATATGAGGGCTTAGGTGGTGCTAATAGTTTGTCTGCAAAAATGAATGAATTAAGAACAGATATGGCTGCCGGACCACGTAAATGCCAAACTGATAGTGATTGCGGTGACACTACCAAAGTGTGTTGTAGTGAAACAGAAATAGGCTGGGTGTATTGTGACAGCGGAGAATGTGCAGCAGAAAAACAAGAATGCGAAAATGAAGAAATTTGTTCTGGCAAGCCAGCTCAATGTGTTGCTCCTGCTGATGGTGCAGAATCTGTTGGGATTTTTATTTCTGACGTTATTGTTATCGGTGCTCAAGGAACAAATAAATTAAGACAATTAAACTTACAACCAGCATCTGCTGATTCAGCTAGATACGAAATTACCGGAAACATTCCAGGTTGGTTGGACTTTTCGCAAGTAGGAGGTCAGCTACCAGATGATTCTGACGTAACAATTGATCGTGGCTCGTTTACAGCTCCTGGAACATATATTGCTGCTGGACATATTACTATTTATGATGCTGATGGAAATCTAATCAATACCATTCCTCTTACTGTAAGCATAACTGCTTTACCTGGAGCAGATGAACCTGACAATGCGCTGATGATTGATGGTAGTGGTGGTGATGATCTAATTGGTGCAGAAGGCTCAGATACTTTAATAGGAAGTCCAGATGACGACTTGATTATCGACGGAGGTGACGGCAACGACTTAATTGGCGGAGGACCTTCTCCATCATTGTATCCACCAGCAGTTAGTTTTGTTTATGACCACGCTCATCCTCAATGTCCTCTTCCTATTACTCCAGTTCATATTGATGGGCCTCCAGGTGCAAATTGGTCTCTACAAAGTGAACCTCCAATATGGCTAGACTTCCCAGGACCAACTTCTGGAATAGTGCCTGCTTCGGTTCCAATGCAGTTTCCATGTATGCTCGATAGATATGAGAATCAGACACAATACGAAACCATTGAATTCAAAATTGATACAGAAATTATAGGACTAGATCTTAAGGGTGAATTTACTAATTTCTAATAGTTAACACAAAAGCTGTCTCAATGCATGAGGCAGCTTTTTTTGATCAAGTAATTACACACTTTGTGCTTGTTTTGCTATACTTAAACAAGTATAAATAATAGCTAAAAAAATCTATGTCGAAAACACTATCAAGAATTTTTGCTGCAATTCTTGTCATATTTATCGTTTTAGTGCTCTTTATTTTCTTTTTACCAAAAGAAAAAGCAGATATTAACCTCAACATTGAAAATTCAAACACCCATGTCACTACAATTGAAAATTTTGATGACTGCATTAAAGCAGGCAACCCTGCCATGGAAAGCTATCCAAGACAATGCATGGCAAATGGCAAAACTTTTGTAGAAAATATCGGCAATGAACAAGAAAAAACTGACCTTATTAGGCTTAATAATCCACGACCCAATCAAATAATTGCAAGCCCATTGGAAATTTCGGGTGAAGCACGTGGATACTGGTTTTTTGAAGCAACTTTTCCCGTGGTTTTAACTAATTGGGACGGCTTAATTATTGCCGAAAGTTATGCCACCGCCCAGGGAGAGTGGATGACAGAAAATTTTGTGCCATTTACAGCAACTTTAGAATTTGAAGTACCTAATTACAAAAACAATGGATCATTAATTCTTCAAAAAGATAATCCTTCTGGTTTGCCAGAAAACGACGATGCTTTAGAAATTCCAGTGATACTTGATACCGAGGTTGGCGTTATATGCAAGTCCAGCTCTAATTGTGAAGTTCCTATGCGTTATGCTGTGCAATCTAATTGTCCTTATCAAGCTTTTTGCGAAAACAGTTCGTGTGTTGTGGCCTGCCCTATGTGGGAGCATTCTCCAGATCCTAAAGAAAGTAAAAGCTATCAAGTTGAATGCAGTGTTAATTCAGATTGTGATTGTAAGCAATGGCCTGGTGAATATTTAAGATGCGTGTGTCTAGACGGACAATGCGCTGCAATCGTAGAAGATTAAATACATATGAATGATAAATTACATACTGCAACATTTGCTGCAGGATGCTTTTGGGGTATTCAAGATAGTTTTGATCAACTTGATGGTGTGGTAGAAACAACAGTAGGTTATACCGGGGGTAAAACAGAAGACCCAAACTATGAACAAGTTTGTTCTGATACTACTGGACACGCGGAAGCAGTACAAGTTAAATTTGATCCCGAAGTTATTAGCTACGAGGAACTATTGAATAATTTCTGGAAAATGCATAACCCAACACAAATGCACCGTCAAGGCTCAGACGTAGGTTCGCAATATCGTTCTACAATTTTTTATCATGATGATACACAAAAAGACAAGGCAGAAAAATCTAAGCAAGACCATCAATCTGAATTTGACAATAATATTGTAACCGAAATTACTAAAGCAACAAAATTTTACCCAGCAGAAGAGTACCATCAAAAATATTTTAAAAAAACTGGTAAGAAGGTTTGTCATTAACCTGTTTGTCATTTCGACTGAAGTGAGCGTAACGAACGAAATGGAGAAATCCCACACCCTTCAATAAAGTATGATGTGAGATCTGCGCCAGAGGCGTCATGCCAAAGGCAGATTCGCCTCTGGCGAACACCAGCCTCTGGCTGGTCTCCAGGTATAATATTTAACATCGGTCGAAAAGACAAAAGGAATAATCATATGAGTATCAACGAAGAAGAACTTAAGAAAAAACTAACGCCCGAACAATATCACATTCTACGCGAAAAGGGTACTGAAACCCCATTTTCTGGTGAACATCTTAATAATAAAGAAGAGGGTACTTACACATGTATGGCTTGTGGACACGAACTATTTTCTTCTGACACTAAATTCGATTCAGGTACTGGCTGGCCAAGTTTCTCTGATGTCGCAAAAAGTGATAATGTAGAGCTGGTTGATGATAGTGACCATGGTATTAATCGTATTGAAGTAAAGTGTGCTAATTGTGATTCTCATTTAGGACATGTTTTTGAGGACGGACCCACCCCAACAGGCAAGAGGTATTGCATCAACTCAGCGTGTCTAAACTTTAAGAAGCAATAAAGCGATTATAGTTATTGTAGTTAATTATAGTATGCAACTATAATTACTCAAATTACTACAATTAACTCTAATCAACTAACTCCATGAATAAAAAAATAACAAACGTCATTTTGGTAATATTTATACTGGTAGTAATTATCAGCGCAGTATATTTTTTATCGATTGAATTTAATAAAGTACGAGGTACTAAACATCTTGATATTATTGAAATTGCTAACTACCAAGGTCAGAAACTTGATTCAATTAATGCTTTTAGAGAAAACTCAATCAAAGGACCACAATATGTAGATATTGATAAATACGAACTCGAAGTTACGGGGTTAATTGAAAATCCAAAAAACTATAAGTATGACGAAATTATAAACGGATTTGATAGTTATAAAAAAGTTGTCACCTTAAACTGTGTAGAAGGCTGGTCTGCAACAATTTTGTGGGAAGGAATGTTGTTTAGAGAATTAATTGACGTAGCCAAACCAACTGCAGACGCTAATGTAATAATTTTTAGAGCGGTTGATGGTTATTCAACTGCATTCCCCATAGAATATTTTTATCAAAATGACATATTGATGGCATATAAGATGAATGATGCGGCCATGGTGCCAGAGCGCGGCTTTCCTTTTCAACTGGTTGCAGAAACAAAGTGGGGTTATAAATGGATAAAATGGATTTCTGAAATTGAGTTTTCTGATGACAAAGATTACGAGGGTTTTTGGGAAAGAAGGGGTTATTCAGTTTCTGGGGAATTAGATGAGCATTTTCTAAAGTAATAAATACCGGAAAGCGACACGTCGACTCGCCTCGCTTCGCCAGCCTCGACGGCTAGGCGGGCTTGTCGAAGCGGGCGTGTCGCCTACGAAAAAATTAAATCTAACAGCGGCAGGCGACATTCGCGAATGTCGCCTACGGAGAGAATCTATGAAAACTTTCAAAAAATCTGTCCACTACGGACTACTAGTAGCAATTGTAATTTATTTAATTTCCGGCCTAGGCATTACTTACTATCGTGTGATGGAAAAAATAACTTTTGGTGTTTTAACCAAAGCTTTGTCTTTTAAACTTCACGACTGGATACTTTATCCTTTCTTAATTTTATTAGCTCTACATCTTTATATAACAATCTTTAAGAAGAAGAAAAAAGAATAAACCATTATGTCAAACATAATAACTGGCTAAATGCTATTTAACTACAAATTCAGGGGTTTAGAAAACAAAGCCAAAATAGAAGAAAAAATAATTTAAAAATATATAAAAACATTAATTACAGTACTTTGCTTACTTTCAATTTTTCTATTTGTGACCTTGCCAGTTTATGCACTCGATACTGGGATGGGTTATCTTTCTTCTACAGGTTTAGGAACAAGAGAATTGAGAGAATCGGTAATGACAATTGTTAATGTAGCCTTGGGATTTTTAGCAATACTAGTTATTGTTGGAATTATTGCTGGCGGTGTTATGATGATGACAGCAGGTGGCAATGCAGATAAAAGCGGTTCTGGCCAAAAAGTTGTTGCTGCTGGTGTGATCGGACTGGTCATAATCCTTTCGGCGTTAGCAATTACTAACTTTGTAGTTGCTAATATATTGAATGCTACTGGGGCTTAATCTAAACATACAAAAAAATCACTGTATAGGTGATTTTTTTGCTTGTCTGGCGCAGGCAGGATATACTTAATATGTTACCTTTCACCTTTAGTTTCGTTATATATTACAGAAAAATTAAATAACTAAAGGAAATATGTTTACAAAAATACTTAAATTCTTAGGAATATCTAAACAAAATAGCTCAATTGACTTAAAGTTCGGTTTAACATGGAAAACGCTGAATCCACAATCATTACAAGATGTCAGGCGGGGGAATTAGAACAATTCGCTCAGCTTTACGACGTTTATATCAAAAAAATCTATAGTTTTATCTTTTATAAAACTTCTCACAAAGAAACAGCAGAAGATTTAACCTCGCAGACTTTTTTTAAAGCACTGCAAAATATCAACAAATACGATTCTACTAAAGGTAGTTTTTCTTCGTGGCTATATAGAATCGCAAGAAATAATGTAATAGACTATTATCGTTCTAAAAAAAATGCTATAGATATTGATGCTATATGGGACTTATCAACCGATAGCGACATTGAACGTGATATCGATGTTAAACAAAAATTACAAGAGGTTTCAAAACATCTCAATAAATTAAAACCCCTTCAGAAAGAAATTGTAGTGATGAGACTTTGGGATCAACTGTCCTATCAAGAAATTTCTGAAATTACCAAAAACTCTGTTGCTAACTCTAAAATGATATTTTCCCGAAGTATTAGAAAATTGCGTGAAGAAATGTCACTAATTATCTTATTTTTCGTTATAAATATTACCAACATAATATGAAAAATGATCTACAACAAATTTTAAATGAACTTTATCAGATTGATTCAAGCTTTAAAAAATACGAAAACGAACTAAAAATTATCATTAAAAATATTTTGGCTACAAAGCCAAACACTACATTCGATGCCAGCTTTGCCAAAAAACTTCGCGCGGAGTTAATTGATAAAGCAACTGAAATAAAAACCAAAAATCAATTTTCAGTCATCGATCTAATTATTAATTCATTGACTATGAGAAAACTAAATTACGCGGCAGTTGGTGCTGTGATAGCAATAGTTATCATGATTCCAGTGGCCTATACCTTAAACAAATCAAAAGGTGAATTTACTCAAACATTTTTGACTGGATTACAAATATCTAAAGTTACAGACAGCGCTTTTGGCAGTTTAGCAGGTGGTAGTGAACAACTCGGCTCAACTGATGGTATCGGCGCAGCCCAGCCCCGCACTCAGAGTGGCGGAGGAGGAGGAATGCCTACATCAGAAGTTGGAAATCTTATTCCACCTTATTATGAAGCAATTAATTACAAGTATGTCTATAAAGGCGAGCCAATTACTTTAGATCAACAAACTCTTGATGTTTTAAAAAAAGTTAAAGGTAATACAAGCGCTGACAGCTTAACTAGCTTACTACAAAGTTTCAACTTAGGCCTAGCCGATCTATCTGGATTTTCTAACAGTCAGGTTCAAAACATAAGTTTTTCCCAAAACAAACCTTATGGCTACACTATTAATGCTAATTTAGACGAAGGCGCCTTAACTATCTTTAAAAATCATAAGCAATGGCCGCAAGTTAGATGTAACGACCAAAAGTGCTACGACCAGCAACGTATAAACATAAATGATCTGCCAGCAGATGATGTGATAATAAAAATTGCTAGTGATTTCTTGAATGCAGCAAAAATAAGCTTAGCTAATTATGGTCAGCCGTTTATAGATAATAACTGGAAAATATTCTATGAACAAGCAACCGATAAAGCTAGCTTTTATGTACCAGATACTTTAATGGTTACATATCCGTTAGAAATTAATGGGCAGGGGGTATTCGAAGGCAATGGTTATCCAATAGGGCTTAATATAGCAGTAGATGTTAAAGAAAAAAAAGTTAACAATGTTACAAGTTTAACCACACAAAATTACCAAAGTTCTTCCTACCCTGCAATTACTGATGCAAATCTTGTAATGAAGTGGGTGGAAAAAGGCGGTATTTTTTCTTATAACTATGGCAATGCTCAAGATACATTAGAAATTGAAGTTGGACAGCCAAGCTTGGGTTATTTTAGAAAATGGGTCTATCAGAACGAACAAAATGATGAGCTGTTAGTTCCTGCATTAATCTTCCCGATAATTAGCAGGCCTAATATTGATGGTGTCGATGGACGTGTAGTGCCAAACTTAAATAAGAAAAATGTTGTGGTGCCATTAATTACAGAAATATTGGTCGAATTTGAATCTGAAGACGATGGCTCAAGAATTGAACCCTTACCAATGCCAGCCGTGCAAATAGATATAAATGATGTAGAGGAAGTAAAAGTAGAAGTAATACAAAATTAAATTCATATAAACCAGGGGCACGTTTCTTTCGTAGAAAACGGCCCCTTTTATTTTATCCACAACTACCCCTTGACATCTATGTTAGAATTATATAACATTATAGATAGTGATATATTTCTAACATATAATAAGCAAAAACCTATGTCAAAAGACAAAATTAAACTCACATTACTAGTAATATTGCTTGTCATGTTTATTGGCACATCTGGACTTTGGCTAGTTAAATCTTGGCAAAACAATTCTGATTTCAATCTTTTTAATCTCGCGCTACCAATTATTTTACTACTAATAATTGCGGTGGTTATCCCAGTTATTATTAGAAATGCTAAAAGTGTTAAAGACAATGTCCCAGTAGAAGACGAAAGATCTAAAAAAGCCAGCTATAAAGCAGGCCATTATACATTCTTATTTTCTATTTATCTGTTGCTCTTTCTCGGCTGGTTTGGTGATGATTACTTTACTCGACCATCACAAGCAACGGGTACTGCCATACTTGTTATGGCAATAGTATTTATCTCTTTACTATTATATTTTGAAAGGAAGGGCAAATTATAAATAATAAATCCAATTCGTAATATTTGTATTAATTAGTAACATATGAAGAAGAAAACATTTGAAAAAATTAGAATCGTTATAATTGTCTCACTTGCTATTATAATGGGAATTTCTGTCAGTCAAGGATATTCTGTAGTTGTGCCAATATCAATAATAGTGGCAACCTTTTTAATCTATTATTTATTTCGTCAGGTAGACGAAGTTACTGCGGATGAACGTGATTACAAAGTTGCTGGAAGAGGTGCACTAGCAACTATCAACATTGTTACAATTACTTTAGTAACTATTGGCGCAACACTGATGGCAGTTAGCGTGAATTATCCAGAATTTAAAAGAATTGGATTATTATTTTTGTATATTGTTTGTTTTATAATGATTACAAAAATTGTAACGTTTCAGGTTTACCAAAAGCGCTGTGACAAGTAACAATGTACAACGAGCCAAGGTACAATTTATTTATTTATTTTATACTCTAATTCGTCATTAGTATATTTGTATTGATACGTAATTTGTAATCTATGAATAACAAAATCAAGGAACTTAGACAGCAATATAACTTAACTCAAGAAGATCTTGCGCGTAAAGTAGGAGTGAGGCGTGAAACTATTGTATTTTTAGAGAAGGGGAAATATAATCCTTCACTACAGCTTGCGCATGATGTAGCCAAAGCACTTAAAACAACTATTGATGACTTATTTGTGTTTTAATTAAATAATATGACACTCATTATCGGACATCGCGGGGCTTGCGGTTATGCCCCAGAAAACACTTTGCTTTCATTCCAAAAGGCAATTGATTTGGGTTGTAATGGCACAGAATTGGATGTTCACCTAACCAAAGATGGAGAAGTTGTTGTAATCCACGACGAAAAAGTTGATAGGACTACAGATGGCCATGGTTATGTATCAGGGATGACTCTTGATGAACTAAAAAAACTAAATTGCGAAGAAGGTCAGAAAATTCCCACGTTGCAAGAAGTAATTGACTTGTGTAAAGGTAAAATTAATTTATATATTGAATTAAAAGGCAAAAAAACAGCGAAACCAGTAAACGAAATAATACTAAAAAATAATTTAACAGATGATGTTAGGGTGAGTTCTTTTGACATTGATATGATAAAAGAAATCAAAACAGCCAACCCGAATCTTAAGGTAAGTTATTTGATAAGAAAATATTCAAAAAATATCTGGAAATTTGCGCTATCAATACCATTAGATAGCATTGGCTTTCGTTACAACTTAGTTAAAAAAAGAAGAATAAAGAAAGCGCATGAACTTGGACTGGAATGTTATGCTTGGAAAATATTAAATAAGAAAATTGGGGATAAAGTAATCAAAAAAGGTATTGATGCAATTTGTACTAACTTTCCTAAAGATTATTTATAAGATAAATTATGTTCAATAATAAAAGTTTAAAATCCTGGATTTCAATACTTTTTCGCCTGCTTTTAATGATTGCTGCAACTATAACCATTATTAAAGGGGACTGGTTAAACCTTGGACTAACAATTATAACTTTTATTTTGACGTTTCTGCCAAGCATTCTTTCGAAAAGATTAAAACATCAGTACCCTTCTGAATTTGAAATTTTGATCGTCTTTTTTATTTACACTTCAATATTTTTTGGTGGAGTATTGGATTTTTATTTGAAATTTTGGTGGTGGGATTTATTTTTGCATACGCTTTCTGGAGTAATTATTGGAGTGATCGGTTTTTCTCTTGTTTATTCCTTAAATAAAGAATATAAACCTCTTAAATTAAGTGCGGGATTTGTGGCAATGTTTGCCTTTTCTTTTGCTATTGCCTTGGGTGCTTTGTGGGAAATTTTTGAATTTTCCATGGATCAATTCTTTGGTGTGAATATGCAAAAGCGAGGTTTAGTAGATACTATGTGGGATCTAATAGTTGATTCGCTAGGTGGTGGGTTTGTTTCTATGATGGGATATTTTTATTTGAAAAATGAAAAATTTAAAAAGTATATTAATTTGAAATGGCGAAGTTAAATGAATTAAAAAAAGAATTAGATAAATTAAAAAACAAAAAACAAGCTTTACTTTTACAAGGTTTTTTTAAAACTGGTAAAGGTCAATACGGAGAAGGTGACATTTTCTTAGGTATTAAAGTCCCTGTCCAAAGAAAAGTTTCTAAGAAATATAATAATCTGACGTTAGGTGAACTGCAAAAACTTCTAACTACAAAAATTCACGAATACAGATTAATTGCGCTCTTTATCTTAATTGCTCAATATAACAAATCTAATGAAAGCCAAAAGAAAAAAATCTTCCAATTCTATCTAAAAAATACAAGGAACATCAATAATTGGGATCTTGTTGATCTTTCTGCGCCAAATATCGTGGGTACCTATCTTTTAGATAAAAAACGCGAAGTATTATACAAGCTCGCAAAATCGAAAAATCTCTGGGAAAAAAGAATTTCGATTTTAGCTACATATGCTTTTATACGCCAGAATGATTTTTCTGACACACTCAAAATATCCAAAATATTACTTAATGACGATCACGACTTAATCCACAAAGCAGTTGGGTGGATGCTTCGCGAAGTCGGCAATCGTGACATGAAAATTGAAGAAGTTTTTTTAAAAAAGCATGTCAAACAAATGCCACGAACAATGCTAAGATATGCAATTGAAAAATTTCCAGAAAAGAAAAGGCAAAATTACTTAAAGAAGTAGTCAATAATTTTTTGTCATCCTGAGCGATAGCGAAGGATCCCACACCTTCCAATGAGCATGGGAAGAATTCTCTCCACGCACGTGAATTTGACTAAACATTGGTCGAAATGACAAATAGAGAAGAGGCGCATTCGCAATGAAAGCGCCTCCCTTAATTTTTGGTGAATCACCCGACTTTTGCTTCTTTGAATGAAATGAGCAGTATTTCGTTGACAGACTGAATCCTGAATGCGATATCTTCCGACACTTCATGCGTCCAAGATAAGTTAAGGGGTTCACCTACTTCAACTTCTGGAAACCACACATTGGCTTCGCATCCGCTTTTGACCTCGTCTGGTTCGACAATCTTGGCATTGATCATACCTTCAACTACTGTGATCACCTCCAGGCCAATCCAGTAGGACTTGTCGTCGGGTTTGACAAAAGCAGTTTCAGTGTCTTCTACAGGCACTCGTATCTCAATTGTGTCTCCCTTCTTGACGTCCTTCAGTAAAACTTTTGTTTTTTTGGTACCGAATATCCGACGATCTTTTGTCATCAGTCTTTCCCCTCCTTTTTAGTTTTGTATGCAAACCTTACTAGTTATTTATGAAAATGTCAATATGCTATAATACATTTGTATGATTATTTTAGGAATTGAAACATCATGTGACGAAACTGCCGTCGCGGTTATAAAAGTTGACCGTGGCAATTTTAAAATTCTTAGTAATGTTGTTTCTTCTCAAATCGCGATTCACGCGAAGTTTGGTGGTATTGTGCCAGAAGTTGCAGCCAGAAATCACTTAAAAAACATGCTACCAGTTCTAAATCAAGCTTTGATTAAAGCCAAAGTTAATCAAAAAAAAATTGATTATATTGCTGTGACCAATAAGCCTGGCTTAATAACGTCGTTATTGGTTGGCACTGAAACTGCTAAAGTACTTTCTTATGTTTGGAAAAAACCACTAATAACAGTCAACCACTTAAAAGCACATATTTATGCTAATTGGCTACCTAGTGGGGTGGGAGGGGCCCCTGCGTCCCATCGCAACGATCGGGCAGAGGCGCCCGATCTACCCATCAAATTCCCGTCAATAGGACTAATCGTATCAGGCGGACACACAGAACTAATCTACATGAAAGATAAATTCAGTTTTAAAAACATTGGCCAGACTTTAGACGATGCAGCTGGCGAAGCGTTTGATAAAGTTGCTAAAATATTAAACCTAGGCTACCCTGGAGGCCCCGTGATATCTAAAATGGCGACAAAGGGTAAACCAGATGCTTTTGATTTTCCGCGCGGTATGATTAATTCTAAAGACTTCAACTTTTCCTTTTCTGGGATAAAAACTTCTGTTCTATATAAAGTAAGAGGCTTAAAAAAATTGTCTGTAAAACAAAAGACTGGCATAGCTGCTAGCTTTGAAAAAGCAGTAGTTGACGTACTAGTTAAAAAAACTATTGATGCTGCTACAAAATATAAAGTAAAAACAATTTTACTAGGCGGTGGAGTTACTGCTAATAAATTACTTCGCAATGAAATGAAAAAGAATGTAAATGTTGACTTGCTGATCCCATCGTTTAATCTTTGTACAGATAATGCTGCTATAATTGCTGCAGCAGCATATTTTAAAATACTAAAAAAAGATTTCACCCCGTGGAGTGAAGTCAAAGTTGAACCGAACTAGAATTATTCTAGTGTTAAAAATTAAAAACTGTTCTGCAATCGTTGCATTTACATCTTCTGGCATCCAATCCAAATTCCGCCGGGGCTTTGTGCGAATTAATATTCGATGAGCCACAATCTGGATTTGGGCAGTTGCCATCAATAGAGACTTGGAGAACTGCAACACCTTCAAATTGACAACCTCTTATGCCCTTGTTCTGTTGTTCTACTGCTTCTTTGATGAGTGCCATCTGGGCTTTCAATGTTTTCATGCCATGACCCACATATGAGGTCGGAAGTGGCTGGCAAGTTACTACCTGTTCAGTTCCCATTTGTTGCCTCCTTTGGTTTTATATCCCCTCCTGATTACAATAATTTACCAAATATAATTAAATATGTCAAAACATATTACTACATCAGAAAAACAGACAATAGCTTTAGGTAAAAAAATTGCAAGCGGTCTTAAGGATGGCGAAGTTTTGGCTTTAACAGGAGATTTGGGTGCAGGGAAGACCACGTTGATCAAAGGCATCGCGCAAGGTTTAGGAATAAAAAAAATAATTACCAGCCCTACTTTTGTGTTGATGAAAGTATACCAAGTTAATTCGCCGAAGGCGTCTCGCCGAGGCGTGATTTACATTCGTCAATTTGTTCATATCGATTGTTACAGAACTAAATCTCCACAAGAAATTGTTGATATTGGTGCAGATGAATATTTTGGAGATAAAAATACTGTTGTAGTGATCGAATGGGCAGAAAAAATAAAAAAAATCCTTCCTAGACAAACTAAGAAAATTTTGTTAGAGTTGGGAAATAATCAAAATACAAGAATTATTAATATTACTTAATATATGGCTAGAAGACTCGAACAAATACCACAACCCCCTCCTCAAGAATTTGTTGATCTAAGAAATCTAAATCCTGAACTACCTATTGCTGATATGGATGCTTTACTAGATAACTTTCCCAATACTAAAGATGGTAGAGCCGCAAAAGATAATTTCTTAAAACTATGTAGAGAATACATGGAAGAAGTTGCCGCACAAAAAAGACAAAGTGTTAGTGGTAGCTTACAACATCATGGAAAACAACGCGCAGCAAAGCATAATGATATCCGTAGTATTATTGGTAAATTATCTACCTCAAGTAGAGTAAGTAATATTGAATTATTTTCAAGACTTGGAGATAAAAATTATATTACAGAAATATTAGATAGATATTTTAAAGTTGTAGATTTTGGTAAAACAAATAAAAATGGTGTATATAATAGAATAAAGGAAGATGAAATGTTTGTTGATCCCGACTTAGCAAAAGAGATACAAAAAGACAAAAATTCTAAAAAAAAGAATGGCTCAGCTTGAATCTACTGAGCCATTGATAGCAAACCATTTCATTACTGCATCACCGACTTGATCCTTGCTATAGGCAGGACATTTTTTTTCTGCACCGGGCACTAGTCGTAATAATGCAAATATTGACATAATTTGTCCATGATATATTGCACGTTGTGGATTTTTTGTTTCTTGATTAGCAATCTGATCTTGTTCCATCCTTTTTCTCTCAAGGTAATAGTTTTTACAATGCTGCAGAAATGCATTCTTAGCCCTTCTGCCTTCTGGAGTTTTGGGAAATAATTTAAGAATATTACTTAAAGTTAAGACTCTTATCATTCGCTTCGACACTTTCTTCTTTGTACTCTGGCTTTTCAATTTTCCACCCCTCTCTAAACGCGCAAAAAAATCTTATCAAAATATCATTTATATGTCAATCCCTCAATACAAAAAACACCTATAAACTATCAAGGTGTTTTTTTAGTTGATTTAATCACCCAACAAACCAGAAATATCTTTTGCTACTCTAAATACTTCTTCAACTGATGTTAAACCGTCCATTGCTTTAAGCAATCCATCTTGCACCATGGTTACCATGCCATGCTTTAAAGCAATCTTTTTTAAATCGTATTCTGAAACCTGACCAGAAAGTATTAGAGGTTCATATTCGTGATTCATAGTCATGATTTCAAAAATACCAATTCTTCCTTTATAACCAATACCTTGGCAATAATCGCATCCTTTACCTTTATAAAATTGTAAATTTTTTAAACTCTTTGGTTTTGTTCCAGATTCCTGAGGGATCATATCAATTATTTTCATTACCGTAGACATTAATTTGTTGTCTAACTCAATTTCTGTTTTACATTTAGGACAAATCTTACGTACAAGCCTTTGTCCAATGATTGCATTAAGTGCGGGTGGTAATAAAAATGATTTTACTCCCATTGCTATTAAACGCGGAATTGCACCAGAGGCATCGTTAGTGTGCAAAGTTGTTGTAACAAGATGACCAGTTAGTGCTGCGTTAATTGATATGTCTGCAGTTTCTAAATCTCTAACCTCACCAACCATAATTATGTCTGGATCTTGTCTAAGAAGTGAACGCAAGCCTTTGGCAAAAGTATATTCTTTAGATGCATCAACTTGGCTTTGTGAAATACCTGAAATTCTATATTCAACAGGGTCTTCTAAAGTTAATATTTTATTTCCTGGTGTGTTTACCTTCATTAAAATTGAATAGAGTGTAGTGGTTTTACCAGAACCAGTTGGACCCGTGGCAATAATCATGCCATTTGGTTTTTTCACTTCTGCTTCTAGATCAATAAAAGCTTTACCTCTTAAACCTAAATCCTCAAAAGCTAAGCCTTGTTTAGAAGAAATCAAAATTCTCATAACTACACTTTCGCCGTAAGCAGTTGGTACAGTAGATACTCTAACATCAATTTGTTCTTCTCCCATAAAAATTGTAAATCGTCCATCTTGAGGCCGATCGGTAACATTAATTTTTAGATGTGCAACAAGTTTTACTCTAGCGATTATTTTAGTCCATAAAGATTTTTTTATTGTTGCAGCGTCGTGTAAAAATCCATCAATTCTGTAACGTATTTTTATTTCCTTTGATTCTGCTTCGATATGGATATCAGAGGCAGCTACTTTTATAGCTCCTGCGATAATCAAAGCAACCATATCTGTTAAATTTATTCTTTCAAGTGCTGTGCTTAAATCTTTAAAAGTTTTGAGTTCTTGTTCAAATCGCTTAACATCTGCTTCTGTTATTTCTACACCTGTTAATACTTCTCTAAATTTTGGCAGTACGGCATACAACTTAAAGGCAAGATCATAGCTGTGTTCGGAAATTTTATAAACTACAATTTTTTTGGCAGTCCTTTCTTTAATTGCTTCAATTTCCTCTTTGACTCCTGCTGTAGTTGGATCTACTGCACCTATCCTAATAGCATCGTCATCACGATAAAAACAAATCGCTTGAAGTTTTTTAGAAGTTTCTTCTTCTATCGTAGTTAAAGTTTCCGGACTAATAGGAAAAGCTTTTAAATTAATATGTTGTATACCCATCTGTCTGGCAATTTCGTTAGATTCTGTTTCTTTCTGTCTAATACGAATATCAAACATTTTCTTTTTATACTTTTCTTTTACCTCTTCTGATGATATCTCTGGCATATTAGAAGGCAGGGGAGCTTTTGGATTTATTTGAGTCATATATTATTATACTTACTTTAATTATAGTTTTTTTTAGTAATTCTTACAAGTAAAAACACCAGGAACTAACCTGGTGTTTATAATAATCTAAAGATATATGCTAAGCTATCTTCAACCAACTCTTGATTTTACTTGTAATATTTCCCTTCTCTAGCTCTAAGGTTAGCTCTGTCCATACAGACCATGCAAGAACTGTAAAGAAACTTAAAAAAAGCAAAGTAATTAATGTAACTGTAAACAAAACTAAAAAGAGTACAAAGTTTGAAGCACCAGCAGCTTGTAATAAATTTGTTGCTACAAAAATTATGTATAAAACAAAGGTATCAATTTTTATCAAAAGATACAACAAAAAAACAAATACCATCTGGATAATCAACAACATTAATGCTACTTCGAAGGTAATTAGCCAGTTCGAAAGAAATAGTTCTTTTCCTTTGTGAAGGGAATTTTTAAATGTATCACCATTAATAACGAGGTGGCAGGTTGCATAACGTATAACAAATGAAATCACAACTGTGATCAAAACTAAAATAATATATATTATACCCAGAGGAACAAAAAGTGATGGTCTGCTAGCTGCGACGACATAGACTAAAAACATAAAAGCAATAAATCCTACGGCTCGCGTTATCACATTTAACCCAAGTATTGGCCAAAAATTATTTAGTCCAAAAGAAATTCCCTCGATATAACTTACTTTTTTGCCTATACTCTTTTTATATATTGTATTAATAAGAGTTGATTGTGATACAATTGCTAAAATCAACAAAATAATTGTCAAAACTGTAACAATTAAAAAAATCAAAACTGAAATAGTAACAGAAATTGGACTTTGTGCAAAAACCGTTGGTATGTTTTTTAAAGCTTGTAAAGAAAAAAAGTTAACCTCTATGAGTGTTTGCAATAAATTTATCAAAATATTACGGCTACCAGTTAAATCCATACTTTTTGCTACACTTCCTCCAATACCTAAAAAAGAAGCGAATAAACCATAAATCCATATACTTTTAGGTTTCCAAGCTAATTTAAAAGATTTTTTGAAAACTTCTTTGTAGGTAGTCATATAATGATGTTTTATTTATTCTTTTGTTTTTTTGCCAAATATTTTTTCAAACTCATCTTTTTCTATAGCTTCTTTCTCTAGTAATATTTTAACAATTTCTTCTAATTTTGTTTTTTTCTTTTTGATAATATTTAAGGCTGTTTTTCTGGCTTCGCTAATTAAGTGACTAATTTCTTCATCAATAACTTCTGCTACTTTTTCACTATAATCGCGTTGTTCGTGTATTTCTCTCCCCAGAAATATTAATTCTTCTTTTTCACCAAATGTTCTTGGAACTAAATTTTCTGACATACCATATTCCATAATCAATCTTCGAGCTAAGCGCGTAGCTTGCTTTAGATCGTTTGATGCACCTGTAGAGATATCACCAAAAATTTCTTTTTCTGTAGTATGGCCTGCTAAAAAGACGGCTAAATCATCAATAAATTCTGCTCTAGTATGAAGATGTTTATCTTCGGTTGGTAATTTTAAGGTGTAACCAGCTGCGCGTCCACGTGATACTATGGAAACTTTATGTACTGGATCTGCATTAGGTAGTTCATGTGCCACCAAGGCGTGACCAGCTTCGTGATAGGCAGTTATTTTTCTTTCCTGTTCATTAAGAATATGGCTTTTTCTTTCTGGGCCAAGCATTACTTTTTCGATACTTTCTAAAATTGCTGTTTCGTCTACTTGTTTCTTATCTTTTCTGGCTGTTAAAATAGCAGCTTCGTTTAAAAGATTTGCTAAATCTGCTCCTGTAAAGCCTGGGGTACGTGCAGCGATTTTTCTAAGATCAACTTCTTTAACTATTGGTTTATTTTTTGCATGTACTTTTAGAATTGCTTCTCTATCTGCAATATCTGGAAAATCTAGAACAACTCTACGATCAAATCTGCCTGGACGTAGTAGTGCAGCATCCAAAACATCAGGACGATTAGTTGCTGCTATCACAATAATGTTTGTGTTTACATCAAAACCATCCATTTCAACTAATATCTGATTTAGAGTTTGTTCACGTTCGTCGTTTGATCCACCCAATCCTGCACCTCTTTGACGCCCAACTGCGTCGAGTTCATCAATAAAAACAATACAAGGAGAGCTCTTCTTTGCCTTATGAAACAAATCCCTAACGCGAGACGCTCCAACACCCACAAACATTTCTACAAATTCAGAACCAGAGATATTAAAAAATGGCACTCCAGCTTCACCAGACACCGCTTTAGCAAGCAATGTTTTTCCTGTGCCAGGAGGACCAACCAGTAACACACCTTTAGGAATTTTAGCTCCTACGTTAATAAACTTTTTTGGATTTTTTAAAAAATCGACTACTTCATCTAATTCTTCCTTAGCTTCCTTAACACCTGCAACATCTTTGAAGGTGGTTTTTTCTTTTGTGGTTAGTTGATTTGATACTTCTCTTGCTTTACTTTTTCCAAACATCATTGCACGTGAATTAGCACCCTGAACCTGCCTCATCATAAAGTATATGATACCTATAAAAAGCAAAAGGGGAATCAAAATTGGCGAAAGAGTAATTAACCAAAAAGCCAGCCCACTTTCATCTTTTACTGCTATATCTATTTTTTGAATTTTGGCGCTTGATACCTCGTAATTTTTTAGCAGCGCTGTTAATGATTCTGCTCCTTCTTTTTGAACTGTTTCTTTAGTCCCATCATTTAACTTTATTGTTAATTTATTGCCAGAAACTTCAATAGATTCTACCTCTTCGTTGTTTATTTGAGCTATCAAGGTTGAGATATCCGTTTTATCTTGTTTTTCTAAAGAAGGGGTTAGCATACTTGCTAAACCAGCCAAAACAAAAAAGATGATCAAAAATATAAGAAAGTTTTTTGAAAATTGTCGCATAAAGTATTTTGATTATACTATTTTTTTTTATTTTGAACAAGTAAGTTGTAAAAGATGTAGATTGAACGTATAATGATATTAATATGCAAAACTTATCTAATTCTAGCCCAAAATTGTATCCGCAAGACTTTATTCTTAAATACACAATTTTGCCATTTATCCCAAAATGGATTAAGCCAAATCATGTCACAATATTACGATTTGTACTATCCCCAATTGTTGTTTATCTTTTATGGCTAGAAAACTATTCAATTGGTGTACCTTTCTTAATTGGTGTAGCTTTAACTGATGCTATTGATGGCTCCATGGCAAGAACAAGAAATCAAATTACAGACTGGGGTAAAGCATTCGACCCCTTAGCAGATAAACTACTAATTGGGTCATCATTGATTATCGTTGCCATAAAATACTTTTTTTGGACTACCATGACAGTAATTATTTTTGAATTTGCGTTTATTATTACTGGTTGGAGCAGAAGAAAAAGAGGTATTGATATTTCGGCAAATATCTGGGGAAAGTTTAAGATGTTTATGCAAGTAGTAGGCCTTGTTTTAATTCTTTTAGCTTTATATCTTAATGCTGCTATGTTGTTTCCTTATGCACTAATTTCGTTATTTCTTGCCATCATCCTTGCTGTTGCCAGCTTTTTTACTTTTGGTATCTGATTTTTTCTCTTGTCCTGAGCTTGTCGAAGGACTTTTGGAATCTAACTTCTCTTTTTTTGTTTCTGACTTTTCAGAAACTTTTTTTTGCTCCTGATCTTTATCAACTGTATTAACTGCATCAACCTTTTCGACTAATTTCGGCTTTTCTCCATCTTGCTTAACTTCCTCGCCTGACTTTACTTCTTGCTTAGATAATGTTTTTGACTTTGCTTTTGCACCTTTTAGACTTAGGCCTAGTCTGTGATTGACTGGTTCTATAGATAAGATTTTAAAATTTAACATATCGCCTGGTTTTGCAATTTCGTCTGGATTAGCAATTGGTTTATCTGCAAGTTCGGATATGTGAGCTAGGCCATGAATATCAGCATCAAGTTCTACAAACACTCCAAATGGATTTGTTTTGATAACTTTTCCTTTTACAATTTGTCCTATTTTGTATTTTTTATCTACATCGTGCCAAGGATCTTGAATTAATTTTCTAAAGGAAAGAAATATTTTAGATCCATCAACAGTAATAATTTCTGCTTTTTTCTTTTCTCCAACTTTAAAATGTAATCTAGGGTCATCAATTCTTTGCCATGCAAGTTCGGAAATATGAACTAAGCCTTCTAACTTTTCACCAAATTCAACAAAAACTCCAAAATCTGTAACTGCGGTAATTTTTGTTTCAACCTTTTCTCCAACTTTAAACTTAGCAATAATATCTTTTTGCTGTTCATCCCAAACAGATTTTTCAGATACTATAAGTTTGTCTTCTTCGTCTTGTGCAGTAATAATTTTAACATTAAAACTTTGTCCAATGTATGATTTTAATCTTTCTAAAATTTTATTCTTATCTCCACCAGGCACACGTGGGTAGTGTTCTGTTGAAAGTTGAGAAACAGGTAAAAATCCTTGCACCATATTTATCTTGACCATTAGACCACCCTTATTGGCATCCATAATCTTGGCCTTGACTACTTCACCAGATTCTAAAAATTTATTTAATTCTTCCCAAGCTTTTTGATGTCCAGCATATCTAAAACTAAGTTCCATTTCTCCGTTTTCATTTTCTAATTCTAAAACAGTTGCTTCTACAACATCACCGGGTTTTAATCCTTTGGCTTCTGAGGCTTCATCAAAAAATTCGCGTCCTCGTACAATACCTGTTGTTAGGCCGTCAATATCAACATGAGCTTCGGACTTGGAAATTGTAATTAATTTACCTTTTACTAAATCACCAACATTTGGCAATTTAACAAAATCACCAGTTTCCATTAACTTCTTAAACTCGCTTTTTTGTGAGTCATCAATTGTTTTTTTACTCTTGGTATCTGTAGTTTTAGTCATAAATAATGCAATAAAAAAAATTGCTTTAACCCGATTCAATTCTGTGAACCAAGCTCCCACTTTGCGGGATTAATTAGCTTATGAAATTTATAATTTACAGGTACATTTTATACTATAGTATAATGATATTTATGTCAAGTAAGAAAAGTTGCAAAAGACTAGTTTGAATGTCTGAAATATCTTAATTATTTTATCTTAATTTAGCCAATTATTTAACCACAAAATACCCACAAATGGTCTTTAAAAAAAGAGTAAAATATGTTAAAATAGTAGTGGGTTTATAGCCCGAATTTTTCGTTAGAATGTACGAATTACGAATACATACAAATATACAAATGCGAAATTTAAGCCTATTCGTATATTCGTATTAATTCGTAATTTGTAACCTATGCAAATCACATGGTTGGGTCAAGCTTGTTTTAAGATTCAAACCAACAATACAATCTTAGCTATTGATCCATATGATAATAGTATTGGGTTAAAAGTACCACACTTTGGTGCTAATTTAGTTTTGGTTACACACGACCACAAAGATCATAATAATATCTCTGCAATTCGAGGAATTGAGGGTGAAAAACCATTTATTGTATCTGGTCCAGGCGAATACGAAGCAAAAGGAGTTTTTATTTACGGCATACCTTCGTATCACGACACAAAGGAAGGAACAGATAGAGGAACAAACACTATTTATCGTATAGAAGCAGAGGGTATGAGTTTGGTTCATCTTGGTGATTTAGGACATAATCTATCCAATGGCCAGCTTGAAAAATTAAAAAGTGTAGATATTTTGATGATTCCTGTAGGGGGAACATATACCATTAATGCCAAGGAGGCTTCGCAAGTAATTTCGCAAATTGAACCAAGAATAGTAATACCTATGCATTATAAAGTGAAGGGATTAAAAGTAAATTTAGAATCCATTGATAAATTCTGTAAAGAAATTGGGGTGTGTTCAACAGATAAAATGCCAAAATTAAAAATTACAAAAAAAGATTTACCAACAGAAGAAATGAAAGTATTTGTTTTGGCTAATACCTAAAAATTCATATGCCCGGTAGTAGAAATTTAATCAGTTTCTCTTTATTATCGGGGATGAATAAAAAATTTAATACTATATAATTACATAAATATTAATTATTAAATTTTCACTACCAGGTATGCCAAAGAAGCAATCAAAAATCGAAAAACTTCCTTTGGCTGTAAGAAAACAGATCCTGTTTATTTCTGTAATGGTTTTGACCGCAATCATAATTATCATTTGGTTGATAAGTTTAGCTTTTAATTTTTCTAAATCAACTAAACAAGACCAAAATCAACCAAGCCAATTACAACAAGTAGCTGATGAGCTAGGAGATGTATTCAACGAAGCAAAACAGCAATTCGAAGAAATTAAAACCGAATTAGATCAAGAACAAAACCTCGCGGGTATAGAAAGCGAACTACTTCTAACTCCAGAACAAATTCAAAAAATAAAAAAAGCGTTAGCAAATAATCCAGACTGGCAAATTTACAATGATGAAAATGAAAGAATCACATTTAAATACCCACCTGATTACGAATTTATAAAAAACGAAAATATCACGAGTTTTGGGAAAACTCCAATGTACGATAATTGCCCAGTAGAAATTGTATTGGAAATTTCTTCTACCACACTAGGTGTTAAAATTGCAGATATTCTAAAAAAATATGAAAACACTGAGGTGACATCTGTAACATATGGACAAAACGATTTTACCATAATTGAATACGAAATTCCTGCACTCACAGGTGATATAGATAAAATTAAAGTGCGTAGCATATTAATCGATAACAATAAAAACACTTATATTTTTAGATGCAATAATCAGCAAGCATGCAAAAATCAAAATAATATTATTTCAACAATACAATTTACTAACTTAAATAATGCCGAAGAATAAAACAACTAAATCCTCCAAAGGCCGATCCGCCTCTGGCGGAAAACAGCCCACCAAAAAGCCTGCTTCCAAAAAGCAAGCTAGTGCTAAACCTAAAAACAAGAAGGCTGAAAAACCAAAAGAAGCTCCACTAGAACAAGCTTTGACTGTAAACGGAGTTGTAGAACAAGCAGGTGTCGGTAAAGTGCAAAAACGACCCATTGTGGACGAGGTAAAAGAAAGCTATCTCGACTATGCTATGTCTGTTATTGTTGCTCGCGCTTTACCAGATGTGCGTGACGGTTTAAAACCAGTTCACAGACGTATTTTATATGCTATGTGGACTATTGGTCTTAGATCTTCTGCGAAGTTTAGAAAATCTGCTACAGTAGTTGGTGAAGTTTTAGGTAAATACCATCCTCATGGTGATACTGCAGTTTACGATTCCATGGTTAGGATGGCACAAGAATTTTCCTTACGTTATCCCTTGGTTAATGGCCAAGGTAATTTTGGTTCTATGGATGGCGACCGCGCTGCTGCTATGCGTTACACAGAAGCAAAACTTGAAAGTATTGCAGATGAACTTTTAAATGATATTGATAAAGATACCGTTAACTTTAGTCCAAATTACGACGGTACCATAAAAGAACCACTAGTCATGCCAGCAAAACTGCCCAACTTGCTCTTAAACGGTACTTTAGGCATTGCAGTTGGAATGGCAACCAATATCCCACCGCATAACCTATCAGAACTAGTTGATGCAATCATACATTTAATTGATAACAAAGATGCTAACGTAGACGATTTAATGCAGTATGTTAAAGGCCCAGATTTTCCAACTGGTGCTATTATTTACGATGCAAAAGAAATAAAACAAGCATACGCCACAGGAAAAGGTGGCATTGTAATGCGTGCAAAAACTGAAATTGTAGAACACAAAGGAGCACATAGAATACTTGTATCAGAAGTTCCGTATCAAGTTAACAAGGCAACTGTTTTAGAAAGATTGGCAGAATTAATCAAAGACAAAAAAATCGAAGGTATAAAAGATTTACGTGATGAATCTTCAAAAGATGGAGTACGAGTAGTCATTGAACTAAAAAAAGATACTTATCCTAAAAAGATTTTAAATCGACTTTTTAAACTAACTGATCTTCAGACAACTTTTCACGTCAACATGTTAGCGCTTGTTGATGGTATTCAGCCTCGAGTTTTGACGTTGAAAATGGTATTAGAAGAATATATTAAACATAGACAGGAAGTGGTCAGACGTAGAGCAGAATACGACCTAGCCAAAGCAAAAGATAGAGCACATATTCTAGAAGGATTGAGGATGGCGCTAATAAAAATTGATGCCATCATAAGTACAATCAAAAAATCAAAAGATAGGGAAGTTGCCAAAATTAATTTGATTAAGAAATTTAAATTATCCGAACGACAATCCGTGGCAATTTTGGAAATGAAGTTGCAACAACTAGCTGGACTTGAAAGACTAAAGGTGGAACAAGAACTAAAAGAAAAGAAAGATTTGATAAAAGAATTAGAAGCACTACTTAAATCTCCTGCAAAAATTTTGGGTGTAATCAAAAAAGAATTAACCGAAATAAAAGAAAAGTTTGGCGATAAACGTAGAACAGAAATTGTTGCTGGCAGTGTCAAAGAATTTAAACAAGAAGATTTAATTCCAAACGAAGAAACAATCATTACCATGACGCAAGCTGGTTATATTAAGCGTCTACCTCCTGATACTTTTAAAACACAAACGCGTGGTGGTAAAGGTGTTATTGGATTAACTACTAAGGAAGAAGACTTCGTAGAACACTTCTTTACTACTATGACACATTCAGATGTACTATTTTTTACTACCACCGGACGTGTATTCCAACTTAAAGCTTACGACATTCCACAAACTTCTAGAACCTCAAAGGGACAAGCAATTGTAAATTTCTTGCAACTTAGTTCCGACGAAAAGGTAACTTCGATATTACCATTGACTGAATTAGCAGATTATAAATTCTTAGTCATGGTTACCAAGAATGGATTCACTAAAAAAGTTGTTATTTCTGATCTTGATAATGTAAGACGTTCAGGTTTAATTGCTATACGCTTACGTAAAAAAGATGAACTCGAATGGGTAAAACCTTCAACAGGAAAAGACGACATCATGCTTGTAACAGCAGACGGCCAAGCAATTAAATTCAAAGAATCAAGTGTTAGATCTATGGGTAGAGGAGCTGGTGGCGTTAGAGGAATTCGACTAAAAGCAGGTGACGATGTTGTAGGCATGGATATTATTGATTCAGTTTTGACAAAAGTTGGACAAGTTTTAGTGGTGATGGAAAATGGTTTTGGTAAACGAAGTGTACTAGGTTCGTTTAAAACCCAAGGTAGAGGTGGTTCTGGAATCAAAACTGCGAAAATTACCCCAAAGACAGGAAAGATTGTATACTTTAGTGTAGTAAATTCTAAAGCAGTAGATGAAGACGCAATTATTATTTCTAAAAAAGGGCAAGTTATTAGATTGCCACTTAAAACAGTTAACGTGATAGGTAGAGCAACTCAAGGTGTCAGGTTGATGAGATTTAAAGAAGGTGGTGATTCTGTAGCAACAGTCACCTTTATATAAAATTATTAACGGAATAACAGTCTTCAGACTGTTATTAATGACATACAAAAGCCGAGGCTTAGAAGCCTTGCTTTTTGTATTTTGACCTCCCCCTGTCCCCCTCCTTATAAAGGAGGGGGAACTCGGTTAAGGATGTTTGTAAGTTTGTAGTAGTCAGACATTATTTTTACACATTACATACTTAAACGAGTCCCTCCCCCTCTTCGAGGGGGAGGACAGGGGGAGGTCAAAAACAACACCCCAGGCCAAAACGTTGATTGACCTGGGGTTTTTAGTTGGTCGCTTGTGACCTACTGCATGTGCCCGCAAATTTCGCAAACCTCGTTAATCGGAGCATCCAAGTGTACGAACTTATGCTTGGGGCATTTTCCTACGAGTTTTACCTCAACAGATCCTCCCAATGCGACTTTCGCTGTTTCCACAGCATCTCTGAAAGAGTGTGCGCCGATACTACGCACGTTGTCTTCTCGTTCTGCTTGATATACGTGCATTGGATTATCACTCATGCTTCTTTCGCCGCATATCCGGCAAAAAGACAACTCTAAGGAATATGGTGCAGATGGTTCTGGAGGTTCGATTTTGTGATCTGGGCATCCTCCAATTATCACGACTTCGGGAGCGCCAGGACAACCGTCACGAATGGCCATTTTTAATGCATTCTTAAATGTACTTGCGCTCAACACTACATGAACACTAAATTCTGGCATCTAAATCTCCTCCTTGTTTAGTTGAACTTCGACGCCCAATAAAATAGTACGATAGTTCCCCAAAAAATCAACGAGTTGAGAATTGTACTAATAACGGCAAACATTTTTTTCCTGTGACTCTGACACAATCCATAGAATCCAACAACTGTGCCAATCATACTGATTACCCAACCGAGTAAAAAGAAGATGGCAAACAAAATAGCATAAGCTGTATAATATTGCCCTTCCTCTCTTGCTTCAAAAACCGAGAGTATATTAAATATAAGAGCAAAAATATAATACAACAATGCTGCTGAGAAAATAAGACATGAGGCTATGCCCCACCAACCCGCATGTTTTATGTTCTCATTCTGGTTTTGAAGTTCAAGATTTTTGCCATTCATCAATACCCCCCTGTTCTAATTATCTGATCTCTGCGCAAATCTGACAAAATTCTGTGATTCCACAATCACTTTGTGCTGGCATAAAATCATGTCCAGGACAATCACCCAACAGTTTGACTGCATAAAGCCGAACTACTTTGGTTCTTTGAACCGCTTCCATTATACTATCTGCTTTATCGATTATTTCTGCTGCCATACCTCCTTCTTGTATTATCTCAAATGCTATATATGTAGGCATGTGCGACCCCCTTTCATTTGTGCTAATACCTTATTAAAAAATGTCATACTTGTCAAACTCAAAAAAATATCCTATACTTTACCTATTAGAAATTATTAATTAGTAATTAGAAATTTTAACCTATGTCTGTACCAGCCAAGAAAAGACCAGCGTCTGCGGGAAAACGCCGAAGATCGCATCTTGCCCTAAAAAAAGTTAAATTAGTTAAATGTCCTAAATGTGATAAACCAATCCGACCACACCATGCCTGCCCTAATTGCGGAGTATACAATGGCCGGGATGTTATTAAATTTAAGGATGAAAAGAAATCTAAATCTAAAAAATCAGAAAAAAAATAACTTGATCTTTTTTGTACCTTTATGTCTAATAGACACTTAGCACGCACCATAGTTTTACAATCACTCTACCAGTGGGACTTCAACGAAAAACCAGAAGGCCAATTGCCTTCTATGGTAAAAAGAAATCTTTCTGAATTTGCTCCAGAATTCGACGACAAGGGTTTTATTGATGAGCTTATTGTAGGCCTCCTAAAATACTTAAATCAAATTGATAAGTATATTATTGAGTACGCCCCAGAATGGCCTATTGAACAAATTACGATAGTTGATAGAAATGCACTAAGGATGGGAATTTACGAAATGCTTTATGATCAAGACATCCCAGCTAAAGTTGCTATCAACGAATCCATTGAACTAGCCAAAGCTTTTGGTGGAGATTCTTCTGGAAAATTTGTAAACGGGGTGCTGGGAAGCATATATAAAGATAAGGTAGACGAAAAAGAAGAATCAAAAGATAAACCAGAAAGTAAAAAAGATGCTAAATAATAAATTAGCTATCAGCAGAGTGATACACTCTTAAGATGTAGGGTATTTCTCTACTGATAACTTCAAAGGAGTTAATAATAATGAAAGATTTAACTCAACTTCAAAAAAAACTCGGGGTAAAATTTAAAGATTCAAAAATATTGCAACAAGCATTGGTTCATCGTTCATATCTGAATGAACATCCTAATTTTGGTATAGACCACAATGAACGTCTAGAGTTTTTAGGTGATGCTGCATTAGAGTTGGCAGTTACTGAATACTTATATCAAAACTATCCAAATCCAGAAGGAGAGCTTACCAATTGGCGCGCCAGCTTAGTAAATAGTAAAATGCTTGCCACGCTAGGTAAACAATTTGAACTTGATGACCACATACTACTAAGTAAGGGGGAATCTAAAGATAAAAATACCAAAGCTCGCCAATTTATTTTGGCTAATGCTTTTGAGGCTTTAATTGGTGCTATGTATTTAGACCTGGGTTTTATCAAAACAAAAAAATTTCTAGAGAAGAATCTAATTTCCCAACTTGATTACATTTTAAAAAATCAACTATATATTGATCCAAAAAGTAAGTTCCAAGAAATTGCCCAAGAGAAAGTTGGCATTACACCAAACTATAAAGTGATTGAAGAAACAGGTCCAGACCATAACAAAAAGTTTAAAATGGCGGTGTTTCTAGAAGCAGAAAAAATTGCTACTGGCATTGGATCTTCTAAGCAAGAGGGGCAAATTGATGCCGCAGCAAATGCTTTAAAGAAAAAAGGCTGGAAGTAGAGTATAGGGTGATGGAGAGATGAAGTTAATGTAGTTTAAAAAATACTTCATTAACTTTATAACTTCATTAACTACAAAACTATGTCTATTGATACACTTTTTAAAAAAGCAGCTGAAAAAAACGCTTCTGATATTCATTTGATTGTTGGAATGTCACCAGTTTTTAGAATCGACGGTAAACTAACTCCACAAACTGATGAACCAGTAGTAAACGACAAAACGGCTGAAAGCATGATTTATGGCTTAATGTCAGAACGACAAAAAACAATTTTTGACGAGACAAAGGAACTAGATCTTTCGTATGAAATTGGAGAAACTGCTCGTTTTAGAGTTAATGTTCATCAAGAAAAAGGAAATATTGGACTAGTGGCAAGAATTATTCCCACCAAAATTCCAACAATGGAAGAATTGCAAATGCCGCAAATTGTTTTTGATTTAATTAGTTTGAATCAAGGATTAATTTTAGTTACTGGACCTACGGGTTGCGGTAAATCAACTACTTTAGCTTCAATAATTAACCATATTAATAATGAACGTTCCGAACATATTGTAACGCTAGAAGACCCAATTGAATTTATCTTCAAATCAAACAAAAGTATTATCAAACAAAGACAACTGCATACAGATATGGTCAATTTCAATAATGCTTTGATACATGTGTTGCGACAAGACCCAAATGTCATTATGGTTGGAGAAATGAGAGATTTAGAAACCATTGCTACTACCATTACTTTAGCTGAAACAGGACATCTAGTGTTTGCTACATTACATACACATAACTCAGCTCAGACTGTTGATCGTATTATTGATATATTTCCTTCGCACCAACAAGCACAAATTAGGCTACAGCTTTCTATGACTCTAAAAGGAATTATTTCACAAAGACTTATCCCTAAGCAGGGCGGGGGAAGAATAGCCACCAGAGAAATTTTAGTTAATACTCCTGCGATTTCTAATCTAATTAGAGAAAACAAAATTGCTCAAATAAAAACTGTAGTACAGACCAGTGCAGACGAAGGAATGTTTACCATGGATCAAGATTTAACAAGACTGCAAAAAGAAAATCTAATTGATAAAGAAACTTTAGAATTTAATCTTTCTGTTCCTACAAAATAGAAAAAATCATATCTGATACCAAAAAACCCCTTCCTTTGGGGTCTTCTTGATTTATTTTGTATAATATGATATATTACGTAATACTTTTTTGCACCTGTAGCTTCCCGACGATATAATATTTTTATATTGAAGTCGGGATCCCGACCTTGCGTCGGGACAACTGGATAGAGCGCTTGGCTTTCCGCCTACGGCGGACCCGCCGCAGGCGGGCGGACCAAATGAATAAATGTTTAATATATATTATTTCTATGTCTTAAAAAGTAAGTTGGATAATGAACTATATTATGGTATAAGTGGAGATCTTAAAAAACGAGTAGTCGATCATAATACTGGCAAAGTGAAATCAACTAAAAGCAGAAGGCCATTATCACTTGTTTACTATGAAGCATATATTTCTAAAACAGATGCTAGGAAACGTGAGTTAGAGATAAAAAATAAAGGTCAACAAAGAGAATTCTTAAAAGTAAGAATAAAAAATTCATTAAAAAAATAAATTTATGCGCCCGTAGCTTAATGGATAGAGCACTTGGCTTCGGACCAAGGGGTTGTAGGTTCGACTCCTACCGGGCGCGCTTATAATAATAGTCCTCTTAAATATGCGCCCATAGCTCAGCCTGGTAGACCCGCATTATTTTATTTTTCATCGTTTATCATTTGTACACTCAACCCAAAATATCTACATAACTATTAATCACATTAATTATGCGCCCATAGCTCAGGCTGGTAGAGCAGTTGCCTCTTAAGCAAATGGTCGGGGGTTCAAATCCCTCTGGGCGCAAAGAAATGAAAAATTGTTGACTCCTTGCCCCGTATATGCGAGCTCACGCGAGCATTGTACGGGGTTAAGCAAACGGTTCCTCCTACTCCGCCGGAGGTGGATTCGGAGGACAGGCGGGGGTTCGCTTACCCTGAGTAAATCGAAGGGGGTCCCTCTGCGCGCATCTTAGATAAAAAGAGCTGTCCTAATTGGACAGTTTTTTGGATATAAAAAACCGCCTGATATTACTTTTCAGGCGGTATATAGATTTAATTCTTCTTCTTAACCAATTTTTTCTTTAGCTTTTTTTTGGTCGGTTTCTTTTTCGACTTTTTCTTTACACTTCTCAAAAAAGCCTCCTTTGCTCCAGGGACTAAAAGGAAATTATCGTCATCTTCTGTCGCATCAAATAACTGCCTGGTAGTGCCACAACTGTGAATCCATGAATGCTCAAAACATTTTGGACATTCTAAAATAACAGCTCCCTCTGCATAAAATCCTACAATTTTTGTCCCATCGTATGTAGGCCTTCTATATTCTTCTTTCGTAGTGAATCCTACTATGAATCTACAATACAACATCCTATATTGATTAAAATCATGATTACAATGTGGGCAACTAGTTACGTCCCAATTGTGTCTCATACCCTGATGTGGTTGTACGCCCCAGTCCTTAAACTTTGACTCCTTCTTTGGCATTTTATCATCTCCATTTTCATTCACTTCGTCCTAAAACAATTATTTGAGAAGTTATTTTGAAAAACAAGCCTTTATGACTTGAAAAACTTTTTTCACTTCGTCTTCTTCAAGTCCTAACACATCAATTTGAGCTCTCTTCTGGATTACGAATACGTCGAAGTAACATCTTTCCTCAACTTTCAGTCCGGATCGGTATTCATCGATTTGTTCAAGACTATCAAGCCACACTCCTGTCTTTTTATGAAACAGTTCGACATTAAACACCATACCCATTTGAAATGCTAATAATGAAGCCCCTATTGTTTTGTACATAATATACATACCTCCCTTTACCACTCAACCAATTGTCAACGTTCAACTCTTGACTTTAATGTTTAATTGTGATATTGTAAACTATGTCGTGACAATTCCACGACATCATTAAAATATATGAAAATAGCAACTCTACTCTCAATATTCAACTTAAGAAAAATTGAACTTGATTTATACCAAAAACTTTTTTACGGCGGGCAAATGTCTGCTACTCAACTAGCTAAACAATCTGAAATTAGCAGAACTTCAGTTTATGATTTGTTAGAAAGGCTAATCGAAATTGGTATAGTTTTTGAAACGCAAAAAGGTGGTGTAAAGATGTTTGCTGCTTGTCCACCAGAAAAACTACATTTACTAATTGAAGAAAAAGAAAAAGAATTAAAAAAAGCCAAAATTGCTTTGGACATATTACAATCAGAATATTTATCTCAAAAAACATCTTCTAAACCAAGAATGCAAATTTATGAGGGGAAGAAAGAATTACAGCAGATGATGAAAGATATGTTATTGTTTAGAGATATAACTGTCTATGCATACTGGCCTGTTATAAAATTAAATAAACTACTCTCAGGTGAATTCTTAACATCTTTTCATAAAGAAAGAGTAAAACGAAACATTAATATAAAAGTAATTTGGCCGCAAAACGAAATTTCTTCAATAAAAAAATATCCCTATTCTAAAACAGGAACCGAATCCAAAAGAGATGCAAAAATTGCTCCAGCCGAAGTAGATTTCTCGCTCGGCTATGCAATTTATGGTAATAGTGTACGATTTATTTCTTCAAGTAAAGAAAATTTTGGTTTTCTAGTAGAAAGTGCTGAACTGGCTGAAATGATGAAAACACAATTTGATTCGATTTGGAAATTATCAAAGCCTTATAAATAAAATTTTCATTATATTCAATAATTGCTATACTAATAAAAAGTCTTTCTTCCCGTAGATTTTACAAAAATAAGGGCATTCAAAAAACCTCTCATTTACTGAGAAGTTTTTTTGTTATCTTGCTTTACTTGATTGCTTCTATGGATAAACTCACAAGCGGTAAACCTTGATATTGTTTTTTGCTAATATCCTTATCTTCGTTTAATACGTTGACTTCAAAGCCTGACTTTTTAATTGTTTCTATATATTCATCTTTTAGCATTGCACCCCCAATACAACCCGTTACCAGCTCTTCGTTATCTCGTTGTTCTTGGGTTAATTGCTTAAGTAACACAATATCAGAAATATACATTCTGCCACCTTTTTTTAATACTCTGTAAGCTTCTTTGAAAACTTTTAGTTTGTCTGGTGCTAAATTAATTACGCAGTTAGTAATGATAACATCTATCATATTATCTTCAACTGACAGATCTTCGATATCACCAAGCCTAAACTCTACGTTATCATAATTATACTTTTTGGCGTTCGCTTTAGCTTTATTTAGCATTTCTTGTGTCATATCGACTCCGATGACTTTTCCGGCTGGACCTACTTTTTTTGCTGCCAAAAAAGAATCAAATCCTGCTCCACTTCCCAAATCTAGCACTACATCACCTTCTTTTATTCGACTATGTGCTATGGGATTACCGCAACCAAGGCCTAGGTTTGCTTCTGGCACATTGTTAATTTCTTCTTGGCTATATCCAATCTCTTTCGAAATATCTTCGCTATCATTACATCTGCATTGGCAGCCACAACCGGCATTCGAATTAGCAATTTTGCCATATTTATCTTTGATAATTTGTTTTATTTTTTTTGCTTCCATAAATTATGTTTTATTTATATAACTACTTTACTACTGTAACAAAATATTAATTTAATTTCAACCAATACAAAAACCCCTCTTTAAGATGTATGGGGTTTTTGTTTATCCCAAGGTCCAAGGGATGTATATCAATGTGATTACTCTTCTGTTGGGGAAGCCTCTTCGGTACTTTCGGATACGCTTTCTGAACTACTAGAACCACTTGATTTCAAAGCTTCCTTTAAATTTTTTCCAGCTTTGAATTTTGCTACTAAAACTGACGGAATTTCAATTTTTTCTGAAATATTACGAGGATTTACTCCAATACGACCCTTTCTTTGGCGTGCTGAAAAAGTACCAAAGCCAGTCAAGGTAACATCGCCACCATCTTTAATGGTGCTTGTAATTGTTTCAGTTAAGTAATCTAGAGCATCTAAAGCCTGTTTTTTGGTTATACCAATTTTATCAGCTAAAGAATTGCTTAACTCGTCTTTGTTCATGTTTACCACCTCCCTTCAAAGGGTTTTTATGATTAATTTAAGATAGTGTAATTTTAGCAAATTTCTACTTCTCTGTCTACTCTTTCAATCTTTTTAGTTTTTGATGTCTTGGCATCTATTGTTATAAGCACAGCGTTGACTTGGCACACACCGGTTTCTGCGATGTTATGGCTAAACGGATCCCCGCTTAAAAAACTCTCTAAAATTTCATCTTTGTTGCCACCTATGATTGAATTTTTTGCTCCAACCATACCTACATCAGTTATATATCCTGTGCCATTAGTTAATATCTTAGCATCTGCTGTGGGAACATGGGTGTGAGTGCCAACAATTGCTGATACTCTACCATCTACATGCCAACCTAAAGCATTTTTTTCCGAAGTTGCTTCTGCATGAAAGTCTATAATGATAATGTCTGGTTTGTCTTTTTGATATTTTTCTAAGATATTATCTATTGCAACAAACGGACTGTTAAACTCCTCGTGCATAAACGCCTGTCCTACTAAATTGACCATTAACACTTTTTTCTTTTTTATTTCAATAATTGTTGCACCTGTTCCTGGAAGTTTTTCGATATAATTATCCGGCCTAATTAATTTTACTTTTTGTTCTACCAGTATTTCTTTTGCTTCTTCTTTTTTCCAAATGTGATTTCCAGAGGTAAAAAAATCTACTCCAGCATCTTCTAGTTGCTTTAATGTCTTTTTTGTAACTCCCGTACCATGCGCTAAGTTTTCTACATTCGCAATTACAAAATCTGCTTTTAATTCTTCTTTTAGTTGTGACGCAACTTCTTTCATCCCACGCCTACCAATTTTTCCTACCACATCACCAAAGAATAAAATTCTCATATTTTAATTAATTACATAATTCTTAATACCAATTACGAATTTAAACTAATATACAAATTACGTATTATCTATTCGTATATTCGTATTGATTGGTAATTCGTAATTTACCTCGCGTACTCCACGATACGTTTTTCGCGTATTACATTAACTTTTATTTCACCTGGATATTTTAATTCTGCTTCAATTTTTTTAGCAATGTTTTGTGCTAACTTTACTGCTTCTAAATCATCAATTTCCTCTGGCACTACAAATACTCTAATTTCACGCCCTGCTTGAATAGCATATGATTTTTCTACACCATCAAACGAAGTTGCAACTTTTTCTAGTTCTTCCAAACGCTGCAAATAGTTTTCGTAAGTATCTTTTCGTGCTCCTGGACGTGCACCAGAAATTGCATCTGCTACCTTAACTATAACTGCTTCTAGAGTTTTTGGATGATCTTCGTGATGTCCTTTGGCGCAATAGGCTACTTCTTCTGGCATATCAAATTTCTTTAAAATATCATAGCCAATTTCTGGGTGACCGCCTTGAACTTCGTGATCTACAGCTTTACCAATGTCATGAAAAAGCCCGCCCTTTTTTGCTAATGTAACATCTGCTCCAAGTAGTTCTGCCAGTAAAGTTGAAAGGTGCGCAATTTCAATTGAATGCTGCAAGATATTTTGTCCGTAACTTGTACGATACATCAAGCGACCTAAAATTTGGACTAATTTAGGATCAATACCAGTAACACCAACATCGTAGAGTGCGTCTTCACCTGCTTTTTTGATTGCCAGTGCAATTTCTTGTTTAGCTTCTGCTATTGTTTCTTCTATTCTTGCTGGGTGAATTCTTCCATCTTGTATTAATTTCTCTAATGCTTTTTTTGCTACATGACGTCTAATTGGAGAAAAGCCAGAAATTGTAATGGCTTGGGGGGTATCGTCTACGATAATTTCAACTCCTGTTTGTTGTTCGAATGATTTGATGTTTCTTCCTTCACGTCCAATGATACGTCCCTTCATTTCGTCTGATGGTAGATCAACTACAGTAGCTGTACTTTCTGTTGCATGAGAAATAGCAACACGCTCAATTACCGTAGAAAGCATTTCTTTGGCTTTACGTTCAAGTTCTTCGGAACCTTGTTGGGTTAATTTCTTAATACGCTGCAAAATATCTTCTTTTGATTCTTTTTCAACATTTTCAAGTAAAAGTTCCTTAGCTTCTGCTTTGCTTAAAGCTGCAATTTTTTCTAATTTAGTAGTTTGCTCTTCTTTAATTTTTATTACTTGTTTTTTGATGTCCTCTATTTTTTCTGCTTTATCTAAAAGTTCTTGCTTTTTAGATTCAAGCTCAATAAGTTTTTGGTCAAATAGACCTTCTCTTTGTTCGAATCTTCTTTGTGAACTTTGTAAATCTTGCTGCCTGGCACGAATTTCTCCTTTAGCATCTTCTATAAACTTTAAAGCCTTGTCGTTAGCCTCAAGCAAAATTTCTTTTTGCTTAGCCTTGGCTTCTTGAATCATGTTTTGAATTTTGCGCTCAATTGAATCTTTTCTTTTTACTACAATTACTTTACGTAAATAAAAACCAGTGATCAAACCGGTTATAATGCCCACCGCTAGCGCGAAAGGCCAAACATTAATTGTATCCATGTTTTTTCCTCAAAAGGAAAAGAGAAGTAGCGAAATTAAAAAACTATATGTTTTCTTTGTTGTCTGCTGAGTTTTTCTAATTTTTTGCGTTTTATATGCAACGGAATTAAATTTTTTAAGTAATTGCTATACAATTTCTAGTGAAATCTAGCTATTCGCTTATTTTCTCAATATTTCCTAGTTTAATTTTTATTAAGCTTATTGCATCATATCACAATGTTTTATTGATGTCAAGCTTTGTCTTTACGAACAACAGAGCTAGTAAAAAAAAGGTGGGGAGTCTTAAAAAGACTAACTCCCCGCCAGACGTCATTGCTCGTTAAACGTCGTAACCAGCCATGGACATAAACCGTACCCCATCTGTAGGGTAAGACTCTGAACTGACTTCATTCTTAATCCCTTCAATGTCAGGGTACCTCTTTACTTCTCTCTCATTGTTGAGCAATTTACCGGTAAGCACGCCCAGGCAGAGCTGGTCACCATCAACCATGATCACAAAATCACGGATGGTCTTTCCTCGTGCTATGCCCTTTTTTTGAGCTTTCTTGAGTTCTGTTTCAAGCGCCTGTTGTGCTTCCCTCCATGCATTTGCCATTTTCGATTCCTCCTTCCATCTATGTGGATGTTCATTTGTCCCCAATTAAAAAGCCTTTCCAAAAGGAAGGCAGTTCACATCGTGGATGCAAACAAAAAACTCTCAAAACAGAAAGATTTTTAAGAGTTTTTTGTCTACATCGTATTTGGCACGACATACAACGTTATCTTTCCCTTTTATGGGTGGAATTAGCACTCTTGCCCCCGATATAATATCGAAGAGAGTTGCTGGCTACCTTCGGGCCATTTCCCTTTAATCCAGCTTCTCGAGAGAGGCTGGATAGCATGTAGCTCTCTAAATAACCTATGAAATTGTAAGGTTAAACATAATTTATCATACCCATTAAAATACGTCAAGACCCTGTGGGGATAAAAGTTGATTAATATAGCTTATTTAACTAAATTTAGCTATGATTAATTAAGCTCCAAATTTCAAATTCCAATTTCCAAACAAATTTTAAATCCCAATAATCAATTTACAAACAGCTAAGCATTTGAATATTGAAAATTGATCATTGGACATTGTTTGTTTATTGGTTCTTGATTATTGGTTATTATTAGTGCCAATTCTCAGTACTCTACTTGATAATCTTATCTACTAAGCCATATTTCTTGGCTTCTTCTGCAGACATAAAGAAATCTCTATCTGTATCTTTTTCAATTTTTGCTAATGGCTGTTCAGTATGTTTTGCCAGTATTTGATTAAGTCTAGCGTGTATTTTTAAGATATGTTCTGCACGTACTTTAATATCTGCTGCTTGGCCTTCTGCACCACCCATTACTTGATGAAGCATAATTTCTGAATTAGGCAATGCTATTCTTTTTCCTTTTTTTCCTGAAGATAAAAGTACTGCTCCCATGCTTGCTGCCAAACCAACACAAATTGTCATAACATCTGGTTTTACATATTGCATGGTATCATAAATTGCCAAACCTGCTGTTACCGAACCACCAGGGGAGTTAACATAAATTTTGATATCTTTTTTTGAATCTTCTGATTCTAAAAATAAAAGTTGAGCAATAACAGTGTTTGCTACCACATCATCTATTGGTGAACCTAAAAAAATGATTCGCTCTTTTAGCAAACGAGAGTAGATGTCGTAGGCGCGTTCGCCCATGTGTGATTTTTCGATAACTGTTGGTATAAGTTGCATAGTTTTGTTGAGTTAATAGAGTTATAAAGCGATGGAGCGATGGAGTTTTCAAAATTTTTCATCTCCAATTAACTTTATCGCTTTATCGCTTTATCGCCCTATCGCTAATTCACACAACTTCCCATCCCGTGTCTGTCTCGCGCAACTTCCCCTTGACTGTAAACCCCGCGGCCTTCCTATGCCCACCACCTTTTCCGCCAGCACCGAGTGTTTTCGCTAATTCCGATAAATCAACATTATCAGAATTCGTTCTCATACTACCTCTAATTATACCACCTTCTTCTTCTTTTAATAAAATAGATGCCTTGACACCGCCCAAATTATTTAAAAAATTAGATATGCCATCGTAAGCTTCGGGTTCCAGGTTATATTTTTTTAAATCTTTTTTTGTAACTACTGTAGTTGCGGTACCGTATTCTTCGTCGTATTTTAATCTTGAAAGTACATCACCCCAAAGTTGTAGAGTTTCTAAGCTTTTATTTCTGATAAAATTGTCGTTTACTTGTGGCATTCGCGCGCCAAGTTTTAGTAATTCAGCAGTTGCTTGTAAAGATGATAAAGTTGTGTTTGGATTAGTAAAATTGTTGCTATCAAATATAATTCCTGTTAAAAGACAAGTAGCTACCTCTTTTGTAATTTGAAATTTTATTATTTTGAAAAATTGCAGGATGATCTCGCTTGTAGAAACTGCTTGAGTTCTAACTAAATTGATGTGCCCATAATTTTCATTGGTGGGGTGGTGATCAATGTTGATTATTTTTGGTTTAGAAAAATCTTCTAAATGATCAGCAAGCCCTGCGTGTCTTAAGTCGCCAGTATCTAAAACAATAATCAAATCTGGATCAAAAGCTTTAGCTGCTTCTATATCTGAGTTGACATGTTCGATGTATGGTAAAAACTGATATTTGTTTATTACAGCTTCTGGTGAGTAGATAAAAACTTGCTTTTCTAAATCCTTCAAATATACATACATAGCACACAGTGCGCCTAAAGCATCCCCATCAGCGTTTTGATGGGCTACTAGCATAATCTTTGTGCTGTTATTGATTTGACTGTGTATTTTCTCGGCTAATTGCGTTGTAATCATAGCTAACTATATTAGCTTGATTTCTTGATGCTGTCAAGGAGCAATTCAATATCATTTGCTTCTTTTTCGGTTCTATCTATGGCAAATGATATGCGTGGTAGAGGTTTTAGACTTAGTCTTTTCTTGAGTTGATGCTGAATTTTTCCTATATTATGTTTTAATTTATTAATAACTTTTGAAGTATATTTTACTGGCAGTACACTGATATAAATTTTACTGTGACGAAGATCTTTAGATGTTTCTACTTGTACTATAGTTGCTAAACAGCCTTTAGGAAAATCAACTTCTGTTAACAATAATTCGTTAACATGTTGACGAATAAGTTCGTTTATGCGAAGAATACGCTCAGACATATATTACAAATTTATACACTACAATATCTTTTCTTTAACTTCCTCTAAAAAACATTCAATAAAATCACCTTCAGCTAAGATTGGTTTTCCTTCAAATCTTAATCCACACTCATTGCCCTGCTTGCATTCATTGACATCAACTTTCCCTTGTTGAACTTGCGTGATGTCTCCAGTTCCAATTTTAACGTCGTCTCTTAGTACATTAGCTTTACAACTCTTGGTAATCTTACCTTTAGTGACTGTTCCACCTAAAATCATAGCATTTTTTTCCTTTTTAAAGATTGCTAGTACTTTTAAGCGACCTAGATCAGTCTGCACAACATCTGGTGAAAGCATAGCCTGCAATCTTTTTTTTGCCTCATCAATTAAATGATAAATAACTCCATAGAGTTGAACTTCTACTTTTTTTTCTGATGCTAAACTCATAGTATCTGTATCTGCAATAACATGAAAACCAAATATTGCTGCTTTACCTGCAGAGGCTTGTTCGATGTCTGCAGAAGTAATATTACCCAAACCCTTTGATATGATCTTTGCTTTTACTTCCTTATGATTTAATGCTTCCAAAGATGTTAAGATTGCTTCTAAAGAACCTAAAACATCTGCTTTGACTATTAAGTTTAAAGTGCTGACACCACTTTCATTATCTTCATCAACTGCTACGTGTGCAGCAGAAAAACCAGTGGCCTGTTTATCTAATTGATATTTTGAAACCTTAGCTTTTTGAACATCTCCTGCTTGTAGTATATCTCCGATACTTGGTGAGGCTTTTAAGCCAACTATTCTTACTGGCACTGATGGCCCTGCGCTTTTTAAACTTTCGCCTTTATAATTTTTTAGTAACCTAACCTTACCATAGTAATTTCCTGCAACAGATACACCATCTCCAGCGTTAAGAGTGCCACTTTGAATTAATGCAGTTGATACAGGACCTTCTCCCTTATCAACATGAGATTCAATAATTGTACCTATTGCTAGCCCTGTTGGATTTGCTTTAAGACTATCTTTTTCTAAATCAGCAACTAAAAGTACAATATCTAACAGACTATCTATACCAATATTTTTCTTTGCAGAAATTTCTGCGGTAACTTGCTTTCCTCCCCATTCTTCGGAAGTTAAGTTATGATCTGCTAGTTGTTTTTTAACCATATCTGGATTAGCATCTGGTTTATCAATCTTATTTATGGCCACAACCATAGGTATACCTGCTGATTTTATGATTTTGAGTGATTCTTCGGTTTGAGGTTTAAAACCATCATCTGCTGCAATAACCAAAATTGCAATATCTGCTACTCTAGCACCACGTGATCTCATGGTAGTAAACGCTTCGTGGCCAGGAGTATCGATAAAAGTAATTTTTCTATTATTTTTTTCTACTTGATACGCTCCAATATGTTGGGTAATGCCCCCATGCTCATTATCTACAACATTTGTCATTCTAATGGCATCTAAAAGTTTGGTTTTGCCATGATCAACGTGTCCCATCACAACAACTACTGGTGCTCGCTCAACCAAATCTTTTTTATTTTGTGATTTTAATTTTTCTTCTAAAGCTTCGACTGCTTTTTCTTGTGTGGCATCTGTAGTATCTTGCTCTACTTCAAAATTAAGTTCAGAAGCGATAATTGCAGCAGTATCAAAATCAATATTTTCGTTCATAGAAGCTAAAACTCCGTTTTTCATAAGTTCACCTAAAACTTTAGTTACTCCAATACCTAGCCTAGCTGAAAAATCTCTGACTGTAATAAATTCTGGAATTTTGACAATCTGTTTTTCTGCAGTTTTATCAACTACTTCCTCTTCTTCTGCTTCATCTTTTTTACGATCTGCCTCATATTTTGCATTTAAATTTTTCCAATCAGCCATAATCTTGCTTGCGACACGATTATCAACCTTAATTGCGCGTCCGCCAATATCAAAACCCATCGCCGGTAACTTAAGGCGAAGTTCTGCCATTGGTACTCTTATTTTTCGTGCAAGTTCTGATAGATTCATACCCGGTAGTGAAATTTCAAATAGTTATTTTTTTGCATATATATTCGATATCTGTTATTAAACATATTAAGTAATCAATAATATATATAACCGATGTAAAATTTTTATAACATACTTTTAATTTGAAATTCTACTACCGGGTATATTTTTTTATACTACTTGAGTCTACTACAAATGCTTAAATAAATCAAGGATGGCTTATGGTAGATTAAATTGCGAATGTTGTAAACTATAATATAATAAATAGTATAATAAAAAATAAAATACCCTCTAATGAAGGTATTTTATCGTAAAAATTATTTTTCTTGAGCTCTTATTGCGATACCTATTTCCCGTAGCTTTCTCTGAAACTCAGGATCTGCTGTTGACAAACCACCTTTCATACTTTCCTTTACTCTCTCAAGATCAGAATCACTTAAAGACCCTTGTTCTATCAATTGTTGAAGTTCCTGTAAAGGGCCAGACTCATCTAAAGCACGTCCTATTCCTAAAATTTCAATAGCTGCTTTACGCTTTTCATCAAATGTATCGTCAGTCCAACCCTTCATTGCTTCTGATGCTCTATCCATTTCGCTAAGGATATTCTCTAGATTGCCTTGCGATTCTCCTTCTCTTGATTCCATCATATTTTTTTAAATTAATTATTATAAAGTATGAATATATTTTACTTTATTGTATGATAAAAATCAAGGATATAAATCAACAGGCGACATTGGCCAATGTCGCCTCCGTTATGACTATTGAATAATTATTAATATTCTGCTATATTTGAAAAGTGCATTTTCCGCCTACGTTCCGCTGACGCGGAACTTCGGCGAGATAAAATTGGTCCCTAGAGAGGTCACGTAGCCAAGTGGTCTAAGGCGGAAGCCCCGCAGAAATTCAGTTATACGTAACGTGACTCATTTTGCGGGGTAAATCTGCAAAACCTCTATTCGCATAATAATCATTCAAAACCAATATGGCCTGGTAGCCAAGTGGTCTAAGGCGGGGGTCTGCAAAACCTCTATTCACGGGTTCGAATCCCGTCCAGGCCTTATTGGTTTTGAATGTTCTAGGTTTAAGGTTCTGCGCCAGAGGCTCGCCTCTCTTCGGAGTCGAAGCGGGCGCATCCGCCGCAGGCGGAAAATCCCATCCAGGCCTTTTTGAAAAAGTAAAGAATCCCGCTTGACCCGAATATTTATTTTTCGGGGCTTGCCTCGTAAATGATGTAGAATCTATCTATGATGAGTTCTACGAGGCCGTGACCTCTTTGAGGATCAACATAAAAATACCGTTGTCGTAACGGTATTTTTTTACTTAATTTATTTTAACTTGTTTATCCAATCTACAAATATCTTTTTTATCTCTTTAAGATGCTTTTTGTCTTTAAAAGTATGTGGTGCACCTTTTATGATATGAAATTCTTTTGGGCCAGGTAATTTATCAAATAACTTTTTTTGATGCTCAACTGGAATTGATTCATCATCTTCACCAACAATCATTAAAACTGGCATTGTTAGCTTGTTAGCACTTTGCAGTAGATCATATTTTTGCAAATCTTCTACAAATTCCCACTTTAATCTTTTTATCAAACCTTTTTTTGTTGAACTCTCCCATTCTCGTATGCCATCTCTCTTCCAATCTTTTAAAAATTCTTGCCAACCAGGTGAAACCAATTTTAATTTTCCTGAAACAACTGTTGCAATTGGAGCCAACGCTTTGACTTTTTCTGGATAATTTTTAGCATACAATGAAATACACAAACCTCCCAAACTATGTGCCACTAAAACAAATGGTTCTTGATACCAACTTTGTTCTTTTGACCATTCTAAAAAATCAACTAAATCTTCGTATGATTTTGTTGGTGTAGAATCTTCGAGTTTGCCTTCGCTTTCGTTACAAGAATTCGTAGTATCAAGCCTAACTACCGTATATCCACTTTCCCTAAATGCGTCGGCAAAAGTTTGGATGTGAGCTTGTTCTTTAAAACCTCCTAAACCATGCTGAATAATAGCAAGACCCTTCTGATTGGATGATTCTTCAATCAGAACTGACATCTTGAGACCTTTTCTATTTTTGATAAATACTTTTTTTCTCATATCATTTTTAACCAATCATTAATTATCTTTATTTTTTCTTCAAGCGGTAGGCTCATGTCCAGGGTGACATAAGAAAGATTTAATTCTTCAGCTATTTTTACATGATTGTTCGGAAACACTCTTTTGAATTTTTTTTCTAAATCTTCTCTATGGATTATACGTTTCTGATCATTTTCTGCTCGCGTCATTACTCGCTTAATACAAATTTCTGCATCTAGCAAACAAAAAAATATGTGTATTTTGTATTTAGTTTTTAAATCATTTAAACCATTGAGGTTTATTTCTTCTCTATTTGTTCCCAGCTCTAAAATTAAATCTCCTTTCATTCTTTTTAATTCTTGATAAAGTTCTTGATGAGCCTTGAGAGATCCTTCTGGTTCTATATGGCCGAATTCGTCTTTGTATTTTTGGATGTAATTAATAATATCAACATGGCTAAAAGTCGGATGTTTAATTGAAAACTCTTTTATAAAAGTTGTCTTACCGCAACCAACGGGACCACATAAAACTATTAGATTATTCATAAAACAAGTATATCAAAAAATCGCCTATTAGACGACTTTTGTTTCCTGCTGAATGGCTATTGTAAATTCGGACCATAGGCTAACCCAAATTCATTGATATCATCTACTTCTTTAATAATTTGATTCCAGGTTGGACCAAAATGTTTTTCTGCAACCTGCTCGTTGATAATCCATCTTAGTTCCATATTTTCATCAACATAGAAAACCTCTACTGTTTTTTTATTTTTGACTAACAAACCAGGCTGGAGTGTTGTTATTGTTTCACTTGGTACTACGTAACTGCTATTTATAAACGATCTGGTGATAGGCCCGAAATAACCGACGGCTGGACTGATATTTTTTGCTTTTTGAAATTTTATTAAAGCTGCCTGAGTTGCTGGTCCAAAATAAGTTGTTTCATTACCCATTGATCCTGCTCCAGTCGTTGCAACAATAAAACCATTGTGATTAAGATATTTTTGCAACTCATAAACTTCTTGTCCTTTAGATCCTAATGACAAATCCTTACTGAATACAAAACTAATATTTATTATTGGAGTATGTGTCGCTGCCATTAAGCTAGGGTATGAATTTATTACTGATCTGCTTGGTGTCCAGATTTCAAAATGTAGATGCGACCCAGCATTTTCTGCATTACCACTATCTCCAACCCAACCGATAAGCTGTCCAGCAGAAACATTTACGCCTCTTTTTATTGTTGGTGCAAAAGCATACTGAATTCCGCCATTGCCATCGTCCGTGCCAGGTGTATCGTCGTTTATATGAAGATAACGGTACTCATAATTATCACTATCTTTAATATAAATAGCATAACCCCAATAAGGTTCTGTAACAGTCAAATAGCTGACATAACCATCCACTGCCGAAACAACAGGCGTCATTTTTTCTGCCATAATATCAGTACCTAAATGTGTTCTACCATCAGAGCGGGGGTCGCCAAAACTATCTGTAAAACTATATTCGCCAGCTACCGGAAAAGTAATTTGACGAATTTCCGCTGCTTCAACAAAAAACGGCATGGATAATGTCGCGCTTATTATTAATAATAAACATGTTTTCCGCACAAAAATCATAAATTGATTATACATTATCAAAAATTAAAATACAAAAATCGTCTAAACAGCAATTTTATTTTAAGTAATAATTAGTCTTTATTCAGGGAATAACACGGTAATTTATCTAAATTCCATAATTCTTTCCAGCCACTATCTCCAACCATAAAATCAACTATATCAGCTTTTAACTCCATTGCATTTTTAATATGCTCAATCAACACTAATTTACCAAAATTTTTATACTTATGATTAAAACCACCATTAATGACATAATAGGTATGATTATAAAAAGCAGCATATTCAATAGCCTGTACTTTATTATCTATGTTAACGGATAAAGTATGTAGCCATTTTTTATCTGAAAAAAACTGAAGTAATTTTTTGAGTTCATCTATATTATTGATATCTTCAAAATTTGATTCCACACCAAAACGGTTTTTATTAAATTGTATCATTAAATCAAAGTGGTTAAATTTTTCCCATTTTATAACATATTTTAAACTGTCAAGTTTCTTTATATCATACTTTAAATTTTTTCTATGTTTTGGTGTAAAGCGTTTATAAAATCCTTCTAAACTGTAATTTATTTCTTTAAAATTAAGAATGTATTTATTATCAATTTCAAAAAAATATTTACGATAATCTGGATTCACTTTTAAGATTTGTTCAACCGAAACTGCATCAATATCATTTATCAATATTGGAGTTGGGATTTTTTCAAAATAAAATGGAAAATCTTGTGGCCCAAACCAAAAATCCCTGAATTCACAAATTGATCCGCCAAAAGAATAATAAACTTTTTGAGATTTATCAAACCACAAAGGTAAAAGTCCAGTTTCTTTACCACCTCTTACACCAACTAAAAATAAGGGAGAATGAATCTTTGGATTATATATTGATTCAACTAATTCCCATAAATCCCAAAGGGTATCTTTGGGTGAAAAAAGTTGCCAGATACGCTGGCAATCTTTAATGTCAGTTATTTTTTTTATTATCATAATTCTCTCAAATATCCCCAGTTATGTAGCTTATCACTGTCTTCGAACCAACGGTCGCCAATATCTGTTCTATAATACATATTAGGTATGGCAATATTTTTCATTCTAGTATATGCTTGGCGTTGTGCTTGCTTCATGGTTGGTCCACAACCAACTACAACCAACACCACACCATAAGTTCCGGCCACTACCCATTCACCATTGATTAATTTTGTTTCTTCAATTCGGATTCCTTCTAAATTTGGTTTTTTAAAAAGTATAACTGTGTCTTTGGAACTAGCTTCTTGGCTTACTTCTCCCCCTCCATAAGGAAAAGGTGGTACAACCAGCCTAATTCCTACTTGAAAACCATTTCTTGCTTTAAACTTTTTTAAGCTACCATCTGCTAAGCCGTATAAAAAATCAGCAATTGTCATTAATATGCCTTCTTGCTGGATATGAATTGTTGGATAACCAAAACGAGAAGTAAATTCTAATGGGTATATTCCATGGCTGTTGACAATGCAATTTAAATCAAAATAGCCAACATATTTTTCTTCTGCTAATTTAGCTTCCATTTTTTTCAAAGTTGCATTATAAAGACGGTTAGCATTACTCCAAAACATGCTAGTTCCCATTTCGCCTGTGGAAGGCCCGATATTTCCTGGAAAAAGCTTTTTATGTTCAAAATTAATATTTATTGGATAAACAAATTCATTGCCATTAAAAAAACCACCTACGCCAACTTCTACCCCAGTTACATATTTTTGTAATTGAAATTCTCTAATTTTTTTACCAACAATCCTTTTGTAGGCTTCTAGAACTTGGATGATATCCTTGCCATCTTCATCTTGTCCGACAAAAAGATAAAGTTTAACGTTTTGTGATTCGCCACTTGGCTTAACTACGTACCTTCCTGGATTTTCTCTAACAAAATCAATACCATCGTCAAAAGAAGTAAAATTTCGATAAGCAATAATTGGGATACCAAATTTCTTTAGTTCTTCTTGGCCAAAAGAACGGTCATCTTCGAGCTTATCCGTATAGGTTGACCCGCCAACTACAAGCTTTCCTTGTTTTCTCAATTTTTCTGCCCATCTACCCATCCCTAAAACATCATCAAACACAACAATGTCTGCCCAATCAACTTCTGCCTCCCAATTATCTACTTTGGGTACAAAACCGTCAGCGATGTCTTTATCTTCTTCGTGTTTGATATAATATTTGGCTTCGTGCCCTTCTTTAATTACCTGCCAAGCGACGTCAGAAATTAAGGCATCATAGGAAACAAACAAAAATTTTCTTTTTGTAAATGGTTGTGTAGTATTATTATGATTGTTCATAAGTGTTGATAAGTAAAAACAATATAATTATAGCAGTTTTTAAAAGTTTGCATATACCAGACTAAACAAAAAAACACCTAAGTAGGCGATTCGTTTGTTAATAGTCAAATATCTAATCTTTGATGCAGGCGCAGAAAGCAAATTAGACAATGATATTAAAACTGAAATCAAGAATAAAGGTTGCTATGTGTATCCAAGTCAATAAAAAAAACTGTGTCATTATTAATCATTTTATATATTGCCCTAAGATCGCCACTAATATTTATACTACGAAATCCTATATACTTACCTTGCAGAGCATGATTATTTAACCTTTCATTAAATGGATCGTCAAAAAAAATTATTAATCTTTCTTTTGCTTTCTCTCGTACTTTTATCTTAAGCTTGCCAAATTTATTAGTGAATATCTTATGATACTTTATTTTCATAAAGAATCAAGATAATCATTCATGACTTTTTTGCTAGAAAAAGTGGGAGAAACATTTTTCTTGGCCTTTAAGTCTTGCATGGCAATTGTTATTGTTTCTTCAAGTTCTTTCGTCATCATAGGGGCAGTAGAGAAATGAATCTCTTCATTTCTAATAAGCTGGCGTAAATAAGCATTGATCAAAGTACTTAGGGGCAACCCTAAATTTTTAGCAATTTTTTGAGCTTTCTCTTTTATATCTCTGTCGGATTTAATGTTGATAATTGTTTTCATATTCTTTGTATTAATTATATAACTAAAGTATATACAACGGTTAATAGTTTGTCAATAGATTATTATAATAGTTCCAACTTTTCATTATTAAGTAATAAAAAACCACCCTTTCGGCGATGATCTAGTCAAAAGCGTGTGAAGAGGAATTCCAGCCAGGCTGGTGCGCCCCTGGCGCAGAACCCATATTTTCAGCCTGCCTTCTCCGCCTCTGGCGGATTCGGCAGGTAAACTTGCCTGCCCTCCAAAACTTCGAGTGAAACGAGAAGTGTAGGAGGGGAAGGTGAAAATAAATACAAACAGCGAGTTAGTCAATGATATTAGAACTGAAGTATTACATAGAGTGTAGCCAATGTTGCTACAAAAACCAACGGCGTTATTACAATACCTTTTTTTATAAAATCAAAATATGATATTTGAACTCCTTTGTCTTTTAATATTTTCTTCCACATTAGGCCTGCCAAAGCACCTATTATTGTAAAATTTGCAGCTAAATTACTAGCAATTATAACTGCATAAACTGCCCCCCGCAATTCAATCCCTTGTAATGTTAATTTTGCATTTGTAAATACATAAGAATACAAAATTGCCATTGGCTGATTGTTAATTATGTTCGCACTGATGAAAGCTACCACACCATTTAAGCCAATACTCGACAGAAGAGAATTTGATCCAGCAGATAACCACTCACTTATACTTTCAATAACACCTATGTGACTTAAATGATAAACCAAAATAAAAAAAACTGTTACAAATGGTAATATTTTCCAAGGTACACGCTTTATTGCTAACCAAAATTCATTTTTTTCTTTCGGTATACCTAACACGACTTCTCGTTTATCAAGTTGTGGTGCTGATAATTGTCGTGATTTTCTTTGATAATATAAACTAAATAAAATATCTTCTATTATAAACAACATAGCAAAAATAGATGTTATTTTCCAAATAGAAAATTCCATACTGTCTGATAATACTAAAAAAATAAACATTGCGATCATCAATGTACTGCTTATTGTGGCGTCTAATTTATTTCTTACTGTAAACTCAGAATTCTCATTTAAATTATATTTTTTAGTTATTTGTTTTCTAAATATTAAATATAACAATATATAGTTAACAATTGCTGCAACCAAGGTTGGAAGCCACATGACTGACAAATATTCTACAAACCCGATCCCTAGCGCATTAACCATTATAATGTTTGTAGGATTATCAATATACAACAGCATACTAAGGGTGTTGGCAGCAAAAAACTCCGCAAACAATAATGGAATAATATTTATCTTTGCATGTTTGCCTAAATAAAAAATGATCGGAGTCAAAGTTAAAATAACAATATCATTAGAAGTAAATATACTTAAGAATCCTGCAAAGCAATAAAAAAACAAAAAAAGCTTAATACCGTCACCGTTTGCTAATCTTACTAACCTATATGCTATATAATCAAAAATACCAGTTACATCTGTACTCACGCTTACGTAAGCAACGCTAAAAAATATAACTAAAACCTTCCAAGGCTCAATTCCATTAGTGCCGATGATGCCAGAAATGATTGTTTCGATATCAATAACTTTCAACAATAATAAAACAATTAAAGCTGCAATGGAAACAGTGGCCATATTAAAAGCCACTTTCCATTTCTTTGAAGGGTTAATTGTGAAATAAAGAATGACGATTACAGCCAAACTTAGTAATATTAAATTCATATTAAAATTATATCAAAAACACTCCCTTTAGGGGAGTGCTAATGCTGGAGCGGGTTAGTCAATGATGTTAGAACTGTCATATCAAATACTATATAAATTTTGAAGGATTATTTTTTTATCTTATTTAACTTTTTTTTTATGATACTAAAAATTAAATATATAACTAATAGTATAGTAATAGCTATTCCTGCTGAAGATGCGGGATTGCGTTTTATATCACTAAAAACCCTATTTTTGAATTTTATTAGCATAAACTTTTTTTCTTTATACAATTTCACAATTTTCGAATCAGATTTTTTAATACAATACTTATCTACATCTTCAGTGCCTTTGCAAGGTCCGTTGGCATAATAAATCCCTATACACTGGTATCCTTCTTTATTAAAACAATGCTCATATTCGGGACTGTACGGCATATCAATAAAATCTACAAAAAGTGCTTCTACATTATTGATAATGTTAAAGAAAAAGAAAATTAATATTAAGAAATAAATTTTTTTCATACACTTTCAGTATACCACTTCGGCAAACTCAGTGTAAGCAAAAAACCGTCCTGTAGGGACAGCTTTTCGCCAAGCGGGTTAGTCAATGATATTAGAACTGTGGTGATGAATTAAGATTAAGTTTGTGCATAAATTCTAAAATAAAAAAGAGACCCATTATAATACTTAATGAGTCTCTATATCACCTCCCTTAAAGAAACATATTCTTTTTATTCCTTCCAATCTTCCTCCGTTACCTGTTCAGGCTCTCCCTGACTGGCAAGCGCTTCCATCCAGAAAGTATCTGGTGGTGGAGGTTGTGACCTGTTAGCATTTAGTTCTTCCCAAGAAGGAAAACTAAGGCTAACATGCACTGAGTGTTTTGCAGTAATCTTGTTTACAACTGCAAACAAGATTAAAAGCATGTTGGTGTTAATCTCGCTGACGTATTCGCTCATACTGATGTCGATACACCCCCGATCTGACCAGTGGCAGTCTATCTCATGAATACAGTTTCTCTGAAATACCCCCTTTCCCATACCGTGTGTGAGCGTACCCTTTCGGACATGAAAGAATAGCTCGCCAACTATATTGTTTACACAGTTTTCTTCGCCTTCTGTTAAAATTATCTCACCCATTTTCTACCTCATTTTTAGTTTTCAATGTACTGTTAATTTTAACTTTGCATCATACAATAGATTTATAAAACCTGCTATTTTTTTTTATAAATTCGTCAGAAATCTTGACATTTTAGTAAAATTATGCTAAACTGATATAAAGATTAAATATATGGAAAAAGAAACTATCCTTCAACAATTTGGCTTAAACGATAAGGAAACCAACGTTTATTTGGCTGCTTTAACCTTAGGCACATGCTCTATCACCCAATTATCAAAAAGGGCGGGTCTAAAAAGACCCACCACTTATCTTATTATTGAAGAATTATTAAAAAAGAATCTTTTAATATCTATTCCCTCTGGGACTATTACACACTATAAAGCTGAAAAGCCCAGTAAGCTAATTGAGTATTTAGAAGAAAAAAAGGAAAAAATTAAGGATATTCTGCCAGACTTAGAATCTATATACCAAAAAAGCTCAAAACAACCTAAAGTAAGATTTTATGAAGGCAAAGATAGACTTACTAAAATGTATGAGGAAGTCTTTAGATCAAAAGAAATTTGGTCTATGTTTTCATTTGATAATTATTCTGATGTTTTTACAGAGAAAGAAAACAGACATCTATTTAATATCTTGAATCGTCAGGGAGGTATTATTTATGATTTAATGCAGGAAAGTAAAAAAGCCAGAGAATATGCACAAAAAAAATACAGAACGGGACTAAGTGAAACTAAGTTTTTACCTCGTAGTTTTAAGATAGCTACAGATATCTTAGTATTTGATAACAAAACAACTATGGTTTCTTTAAATAACCTAATGGGTGTGATTATTGAAGATAAAGATATTGCTGATACGCACAAAACAATGATTCAGCATCTTTGGAATAATATTAAATAAAATTCTAACTTGCTTTACCAGTCTATCACAAAAGCCCCGTTTTAAGGGGCTTTTATCATGGAGCGGGTAACCCCGTAAAACTCTATTCGATAAACTCAGAGTCGTTTACGGGGCAGGCGGGAATCCAAAATCCCGTATTAAGAGCGGGTGAGCGGAATCGAACCGCCCTCTTCAGCTTGGAAGGCTGACATAATAAACCACTATACGACACCCGCTCTTAATACACGATGAAAATATTATTTTTTAATTGTTTAATCTTCAGCTTGGAAGGCTGACATAATAAGCCATTATACTATACCCGCTCTCTGCGGCTGAGAGTGACAATAAACCACTATACCCGCAAATTATCTAAATTGTAATATTGATCCAACTTTCAATCCTATCTGGTCTGACATTCCACCATTTATTTCCAAAACGTATTGTGCCTTATCGGCAGACTTATAACTGGGGCATGGATCCTCTATACATGGCTGCGTATCCTTACTTATGCTAACTACTCGCTTATTATTATCGATAAAAATTATATCCAATGGGATCTTTGTATTTTTCATCCAAAAACTTCTTATTGCCTCGTCTGGATAAACAAACAACATTCCTTTGTTTTGACCTAACTCTGTTCTATACATCAACCCTTGCGATCTTTCTTCTGAAGTCTGAGCCAGCTCTACATAAAAACAATAATTTTTTAAACAAACCTGCTCAATAATATTTATTGACGTGTTTTGTTTACACCCGGTGATTAAAATTAAAACTAATCCTGATAGGACAAAAAATTTCTTCATATTTATCATTTTAAATTACAACCACTTTTTCCAATTAAATATTGCGTAGGCTGCTGCCATAACAATAATAGTAAATCCCGCTATATAATAAAATGCAAAATGAGATCCGCCGCCTGGCAGCTCAACATTCATTCCGTAGATACTAGCAATTATTGTCGGCAAAGTCAAGATTATGGTAATTGATGTCAAAAACTTCAATAACTTATTTAAGTTGTTCGAAAGTATAGTTTGGTATGCTTCACGAACGTTTTTAATAGTTTTGATGTTGGTGTTACATAGATCAATAACCTGTCGTACATCAATAAGTAAATCTTCTACTAATTCTTCGTCTTGTTCGTATAATTTTAAATATTTTCCCTTTAAAATTCTATCAAAAACATTGGAATTGGGAACCAAGGAAGAAATAAAATTATTCAAAACTTCTTCTTGTTGTACTAAATTAAAAATATCTTTATTTTTTAAACTATCAAGCTTGTATTTTTGTCTACTAATATTTTTTGAAATCCCTTTGATCAATTTGTCGTATGAACGATTAGTTTGATCTAAAATCTTTAATAAAAATTTGGACTTCTGTGTTGTAAAGCATTCAATTTTATTTTCTAAAAACAATTTAATAATTTCATTAGATTTGATACTAATCGTAACGATGTATCTATTGGTGATAATAATTGTTAAAGGAATCGACGTAACACCATCACCATTAGACACAGGGACACGAATAATAGCTACGAGGTTACCTTGGTCGTATTCAATACGAGGTAGCTCTGCTTCATCAACCGCGTCTTCCAAAATATCTAAAGCAATGCCAGTTTTATCTGCCAACAATTGAACTTCTTCTTGGGTTGGATCCACAACTCTAACCCAAGAACCCAAAATAAAATCATTTACTTCGGTTAGTTCTGCTTCTTTAACTGTCTTCTTATAAATTTTAATCATAAAAAAATACCCTCAACTGTTTTATTTTTTACGTTATCATTGTAGTATACTTTGGGAATATTGACAAGAGAATATCTTAGAAAGACTGGGGTTTGGGGTGGCGACTGTCCGAGCCCGTGGAAAGTATACTCACACCTTCCCATAGGCAAGTGCGAGTTTCGCCACCCCAAAACTTTTGGATACTTTTGGTTACAAAAGTATCAAAGAAAAAAATGAGTACATACCCATCATTAACTAAAAAAATAATTTGTAAAAATAAGAAAGCTAAGATTCAAGGAGTTTTCTAGTCTCTTCTTTGTATTCTTCTACATTAGGTTGATCGAATGCATTTACTCCCATCAACTTAGCCAAATACATCATCTCCATCATCTTAAACTGTAAAAATTGTCCTATTGTATAAGCAGAAATTTCTGGCATATTTATTTCCATGTATGGTATTTGTTTTTTGTAATAGGCTTTTTTAACTCCCTCTATTATTGCGTTCATTATTATTTTTAAATCTTTACCCTCTAGGCCTTCAACTACTCCTGGAAATAGTTGCTGTGTTGGAACAGCTGCCTCTGATTTGTCTGTAGCATATACAAAATTTGTAAATTTATCATCTGGTCCACCTAAATATAGTTGCGCCATGGAATGAAGATCTGTTGAACCAATGGAAACAATGGGTGTGATGCCTGCGTTGACTTCGTTTCCACGCGTATCTTTTTCTTTACCAATACTTTCACCTATGAGTTGGCGATACCACTTGCCGACTGATTCAAGCTCTGGATTAAAAAAGAAGTTGTTTAAAATATTTTTGCCTTTTTGATAATGTTGATGTATCAAAACTGCAGAAATCAATGCAACATTTTCATCAAAGTCCGACGATATGCATAAATCTCTCATTTCTTGTGCACCCTTTAGTAAAGAATTAATATTAACACCAACAACAGCTAACGGAAATAAACCAACAGCTGTGAAAACTGAATATCTGCCACCAACTGTAGGGTGGTCTAAAATAGTAAGACCCAGTTCATGAGATTTTTGCCATAGTTTTGTCCCACCGCTTGTTGTAACTACTATTCTTTCGTTAATGTTTGGAAAACGCTTTATCAGATAAGCATATAATCCCTCAAAGTTAACTATCGGTTCGGTATTAGTGCCTGATTTTGTGATGAGATTTATTAATACTTCTTCTGTGGTTTTAATTTCATCCAAAATTAATTTTACATTTGCCATTAAACTTGGAGCAACTGTATCTATAAAAATTATTTTAGGTTGTCTCTTTTTTAATGAATCTAAATTTCCAAATAATGCTTCGTAAACTGCTTTAGTACCTAAGTTTGAACCGCCAATTCCTACTACAATAATATATTTTAAAATATTGCTACTTGTTTGTTCTACCGCACTCTTTATTTCTTTTTGTGCAGCTAAATCAAAAGGTGCAAAAATAGAAGCTTCGTCTGATTCATAGTTGTTTGCCTCTGCAACAATTTTAAGATGGTCTACATAGGTCTTTAAACTTTCTGCAGAATTTTTTATTTTATCCTCTTTGATAAAGCTGATGTTTTTGTAATTGAATTCTATATTTGGCATTTTATTTTTGAATTTTTTCACCAGCAACGTATTCAATTGGGGTTTCGGAAGCAACCAGCTTCTTGCTCTTAATTACTTTTTTAATTAATTTTAAAGCCTCGTCTGCATTATCAACAACCTTAAACAAATTTAAATCTTCTTTATCAATTGCTTTATCTTGCCTATAAAGCCTGCCGTACATCCACTCCACCAAAGGCTGCCAAAAATCTTTATCCACGAGAATAACTGGAATCTTGCATATTTTTCGTGTCTGGATTAAAGTTAAAATTTCATAAAGCTCGTCAAGGGTACCAAAACCGCCAGGAAAAAATATATAGACTTCCGAGGCGTATGAAAGCATAACTTTTCTAGTAAAAAAATAGTGAAAAGCTCTAGATTCTTTGACATACGGATTGATACGTTGTTCATTTGGGAGTTGGATATTTAAACCCACTGAATCTCCTTTAGCTTCTACTGCGCCTTTATTAGCAGCCTCCATAATACCAGGGCCACCTCCAGTGATTATAGCAAAACCCATTTTAGCAAGTTCCTTGGCAAGTTTTGTTGCTTCTTTGTATATTTTGGTTTCTTTTCTGCAACGCGCAGTGCCAAAAAATGTGGCAGCTAATCCATATTGCTGTAAAAACTCAAAACCAGTCACAAACTCTCCCATAATTTTAAAAATCCGCCAGGAAAAACTTGTATCTCTCCTAGAAACTATCTGCTTAATTCTTGGTTTCATCTTATTGATTATGTTTTTCATAAAATTACGAATTACTAATTAGATACGAATATACAAATGCTAATTTTATTATGTGATTCGTATATTCGTATTCATTCGTAATTTGTATTATCTAATTAAATTGTTCCAATCTTTGGCAAAGTGTTCTATGCCTGCATCGGTTAAACCATGGTTAATATTAAATTCCTGCCAAGACTTGCTTAAGTCCAGCTCGTGATAGGGCATGGGAATTAAGTTTTTAAATAAGTATTGATAGTTTGCATCTGGAATTTTTATACCTTTTTCGTTCCACTCTTGATAAACCTTCAACGGAGCAGTAATAATATCAGACCCCAACTGCAAAGAATACATAAAATGATCTAGACTTCTTACACTTGCTGCTAAAACTTCAACATGACTATCTGCTTTTTTATACATTTCAATAATGTTTTTGATTAAATCCATGCCATTCTCTCCACGATCATCTAGCCTACCCACAAAAGGGGAAACAAAGACATCACCTTTATTTGCACCTTTTGTTGCAGCATGGACAGCTGCAGCTTGCTCCTGACTGAATACTAAGGTCATATTTACTCTCAAACCATCTTGAACCAAACTTTCAGCAGCTTTGAGCCCTTCTGTATTTGTTGGCAGTTTAATGTGTGCATTTGGAATCCAAGAAAACATTTCTTTGCCTTGCACAATCATACTTTCAGCTTTAGTATTTTTGTCTGCATACACTTCTACGGATACGGACCCCTGCTGAATCATTAGAGCAATCTCCTTAACTACTTTTTTGTAAAACTCATAAATTTCTTCTTTTGAAAATTTCTTGCCTGCTGTTTGAGGATTTTTAGCGATTAATGATGGATTGGTAGTTTGGCCATCTAAAAAATCTAATATTTCTAATGTCTTTTTTGTTTCTATAGGATCACCAGAATCTAAGAATATTTTTGTTGCTAAATTGTTTGGTTTCATATACGACATTTTTAAGTATCTATGATAGTATACTGGGTCTTGTTGTAGATAATTTGACATAGTCCTGCAGGGAGGGTGGAAATATGAAGATAAGATTATTGCTATCAATATTTCGCAATGATGAGTTCGTTTTCCAGGGAATCAGCGAAGAAATTGAGATTCCAGACTGGGAATGTTTGTCTGAACTTATCGTCCATGACCTTGGCATTTATGTCAAACATGTTGCAGAGAGATACTATAAACCGGACGAAAACTCCAAATTCAGAGGTAAGGTAGATCAAATCATTACCGACGTTCAATAAACAATCAATTAATTATCCGACAAGACAGCCCAACGCTCTCGCGCTTGGGCTTTTTCATTTATTTATTCTTTTTAATAATCTCTCTGGCTTTTTTTACAACATTTGCTAAACCAAACCCGTATTTTTTCATAACAACTTTACCTGGCGCTGAAGCACCAAATTTATCTATTCCGATAATATCACCTTTATCGCCAACATATTTATACCAACCCTGCGTAACTCCTGCTTCAATTGCTAGTCTTGACTTTACTTCTGGAGGTAAAACTTTATCTTTATAACTTTGTGGTTGTTTTTCGAACAACTCCCAGCTTGGCATGCTTACTACTCTAGCGTTGACTTTGGGGGATAATTTTTCTGATGCTTCCATAGCTAATTGCACTTCAGATCCTGTTGCTATTAGAATAATATCTGGATTTTTTACTTTGGGATTAAGTATGTATGCACCTTTTGATAAATTCTTGGCTGACGAGTAGGTTTTTTGGTCAATGATTGGTAAACTTTGACGTGTTAGACATATAGCTGTTGGGCCTGTTGTATTTTCTATTGCTACTTTCCACGCTTGTACGGTTTCGTTAGCATCTGCTGGACGTATAACAGTCATATTAGGGATAGCCCGCAAAGCCATTAACTGCTCAATTGGTTGATGTGTTGGCCCGTCTTCTCCCAAACCAATAGAATCGTGAGTAAATACATAAACTACGCGTAGCCCCATCAAAGCTGCCAGCCTAATTGATGGCCGCATGTAATCTGAAAATATCAAAAATGTTCCGCCATAGGGGATTACTAGTTTTGACAATGCGATTCCATTTAAAATTGCAGCCATGCCGTGCTCTCTCACTCCAAAATGCAAGTTGTGAGTTTCTCTGTTAGCTGTCTTAGCGCTGAAATCTCCTTTACCTTTTAGATAAGTTTTGTTTGATGGTTCTAGATCTGCAGAACCTCCAATTAAATTTGGCAAAAACTTAGCTAAAATATTCAAAACTTCCCCTGAAACTACACGAGTAGCAACTGGATCTTTTTTTGCAGAATATTCTGATAGTTTTTTTGCCCAACCAACTGGTAACCTTTGTGGTTTTAAAGTAACTAATGCTTTTGCCAAGGTAGGATACTTCTTTTTATACTCTTTCAACATTTCGTTCCATTCTTTTTCTTGTTTATGACCTTTTTCTACTGCTGTTCTGAAATGTTCTAAAGCTTCTTTTGGAATGTAAAATGCTGGTTCCTTTGGCCAGTTTAAATTTTCTTTGGTTAATTCTACCTCTTCTTCTCCCAAAGCTTCACCATGGGCAGAAGCAGTATTAGCTTTATTTGGACTACCATAACCTATTGTTGTTTTGATAATAATGATGGATGGCCGGTTGTCCTTTTTTGCTTTTTCTATTGCACCCTCAATTGCTTTGATATTGTTTCCATCATTGACTTTTTGAACGTGCCATTCAAATGCCTTAAATCTAGTAGCAACATCTTCTGTGAAAGTTATGTTCGTTGATCCTTCAATTGATATGTCGTTATCATCATATAAATATATCAACTTGCCTAATTTTAAGTTACCAGCCATAGAAGCTGTTTCTGACGACACTCCTTCCATTAAATCACCGTCTGAAACAATACTGTAAATATAATAATCAAATAATTTAAATCCACGCTTGTTATATCGGTTTGATAAATACCTTTGCGCTATTGCCATACCAATTCCATTACCAAAACCTTGGCCTAATGGACCGGTTGTAGTTTCAATGCCTGATTTAATTTCGTATTCAGGATGACCAGGTGTTTTAGAATCCCATTGACGAAATCGTTTAATCTGACTTAAAGGTATGTCATACCCAGTCAAATGGAGTAAAGAATATAACAGCATTGATCCATGCCCAGCAGACAAAATAAACCTATCCCGATTTAGCCACTCGGGATTATTTGGGTTATGACTTAAAAACTTAGTCCAAAGAGTATAAGCCATTGGTGCTGCTCCCATAGGCAAACCTGGGTGTCCTGAATTGGCTTTTTGCACTGCATCTACTGCTAAAAAACGAATTGTGTTAATGGAAAGTTGATCTAGTTGTTTTTGATCCATAAATCTATATAATATCAATAACTAATATATGACTTGAAATTATTTAACACATATAGTAATATATCAATGTCTCAATCAAGAAAATCCAACAACTAAAAATTTATACGAAACAGGGAGGTGACAAATAATGTCAATGACATGGAATTTGATAGTCTCAATCATGTTTGCATTTCTTGGATTGCTTGCTATGCTTGCAGCCAAAATATATTCGGATAATGCACGTGACTTTCAAATCCTCGAATCATTAGGATTTTCTGATCACAACTTAATTGGCATTAAATTCAGCAAAGATGCTAAAGCTGAAATTGCCCAGTCAGAATCATATCGTATGTGGGCATTCCGCTTCGTATTCACAGCTTGGTTAATGTTGTTAATATCGCACCTTTAACTTGTATGGATACCTATTAGCTACTAGGCTTCGCACAACTGACTGGGTAAGTTAATTATGAATTGCCCAGTCTTTTTATTTAATAATACTTTTAAATGATATAATATTTTTCTCAACTTGATCATTTTGAAAAATTGCGCTACCAATATTTATTATATTAAATCCTGCACTAACTACTCTTTTGATATTATCCATATTCACTCCACCATCAATAGATATTTGTTTATTGGGATGAGTTTCTCTAATCTTTTCTATCTTTTTTAAAACATTAGGATCAAACTTTTGCCCCTGCCAACCTGGGTTAACTGCTAAAAACAAAACTACATCAACCAAATCTACGTAAGGCAACACATCATCTACTGGTGTTGGGGGGTTAATTGATATACCTTTGGCAAAATCATATTGGTTCATCTCCTCAATTGTTTTCAACGGATCTTTTACAGCTTCAAAATGAAAAAGAACTCTTTTGCATTTTAATTTTTGACAGACCTTAAAATACTTTTCTGGATTTTCTACCATCAGATGTACTTCTAATTTAAAATTATGATCAATACTAACAATATCTTCGAGCTTGATTGATTTATTATTGACAAACTTGCCATCCATGATGTCAATTTGCACCCACTTGGTAAGCCCTTCTAATTTTTTTAGTTTATCCTTAAAATCTTCTAAACCATCAGTCAAAATTGCGGGAATTATTTCTGGCATAGATTACTTCTCAATTTTCTTAATTTTGTTAAGACGACGTTTATGTCTTTTGGCTGGACTTTGTTTAGTTTTTAACCAAACATCAATTATTTTTTTTACATCTTTAATCTTTATAAAGTTTTGTCCAAAACATAATACATTGGTATCATCATGCTCACGTGACTGTTTTGCCATACTGACGTTGACTGGTTGAGTTGCTCTAACACCCTTTACTTTGTTTGCTGCAATACAAACTCCCACGCCACTGCCACAAACTAAAATGCCTCGGCTGTTTGTTTGTGACACTTTTTTTGCTACCTTAAAAGCGTAGTCGGGATAGTCGTCTGTTTTTTCGTACTTTAAGTTTCCCAGGTCTTCAAAACTCATATCTTTACTTTTAAAATATCTTTTAATTTGTTCCTTAAGCTTAAAACCGGCGTGATCTGCTCCGATATAAATCATACTATTTGTAATATATTAATTAATCCTATCTTTATTATACGATAAATTTATAAAATTACCTAAAAAAATAAGCCCTACGAAAGCAGGGTCTATTTTATGTATGTATCGACAAAATTGATTATAAGCTAAGAAGTCCAGCTATCTTTTCTTTTTCAAAACCGACGACTACTTCTTCCTTACCATCTTTTTCTATGATTATAACAGGGACACCCATCTGGCCTGATTTATGAATCATTTCTTCTGCTTTTTTTTCATCTGCTGCTACATCAATGTCTTTGAACTCAACATTATTTTCTTTAAAATAAGCTTTTGCTTGTAAACAATAAGGACAGGTTGGGGTAGAGTAAACGGTTACTTTTTTCATATTTTTTAAATTAATTATTAGATCATACCAAGTATATATTTAATTTTCATTTTAATCAAATAAGTAATTTTAATTTCTTTAATTTAATTTCTATCCAAATTATCGCAACAATTGCTGCTATGACTGCCGCGATTACCGAAGCAACCGCAATAGACAAATAAGAAAAGTTAAATATCAAAACAAAAACATAAGCTAAAGGAACAGCAATCAAAATCATTCTTAATGAATTAATTATCAAACCAGGCAAACCCAAACCAAGCCCTTGCATAGTTCTACCAATTATCATGGCGATTACCATAAAAGGATAAGTAAACAACTGTATTCTTAAATATTGGGAACCAAGATTAATCAAATTTTTATCTTTGGTAAATATCATCAAAAATAATTGTGGGAAAACAAAAAATATAAAGCCTATAATAATACTAAAAATTATCATCACCCTAATTGCATACCAAACGATACTTCTTAGAAGGTCGTATCTTTTTGCTCCATAAAACATTGCAACTAAAGTAATGAGTGCAGCCGAAAGGCCAACCACCGGCATAACTGCAACACTATCAAGCCGAGCTACTATACCAAACGCTGCCACTGTTTCAACATCAAAAGATGCCATCAAACGATTTATAAAAATAAAATAAACAGACATCAAAAGCATCATGATGGTGGCAGGTAGCCCTACAGCAAGGATTTCTTTAGTAATACGCCACGAAAACTTAAAAGTTTTGATATTAATTTTTATATGTGATCTTTTCTTAAACAGATATATATAGATTATTAAAGAAAGTAAAAAAGAAATCATGGTTGCATAAGCAGCACCTTTAACTCCAAGGCCTAAAAAATAAATAAATATCGGGTCTAAAATCATGTTAACAACCAAAGCAATTATTTGAACTTTCATCGGAGTTTTGGTATCTCCCTGTGCGGCGAATATATAATACATAATATACGAGGGATACATAAATAACCCTGCCACTAAAATAATTCTCATATAATCCAAAGCATATTTCAAAACATAATCAGAAGCGCCGAAAACTACTAATAAAGGTTTTAAAAAAATCATGCCTAAAACAAAAATAATAAAACCTACGACTAAAGACAATACCATGCCATGGGTTGCTGTATTTTCCGCTTGGGGTATGTTTTTTTCGCCCAAGTAACGTGATAGGCGAGAGTTCATGCCTGCTCCCAGCCCTCCATTCAATGAAATCAATACAAAAAATAATGGCCAAGAAAATGTTAATGCCGCAATGGCTTCTGCGCCAAGCCTACCAACAAAGGCGGTATCCACAATGTTGTATAAAACTTGGACTAACATTCCGATAATAATTGGCAAAGAAAGCTTCCATAAAGCTTTCTTAGGATTTGCGATAAATTGTTCAATTCTCTTCTGCATGATTTTATTATAGCATAGCTGTAATGGAGTATTATACTCTAATTTCGACAGACAAATAAAAACACCTT